>Ga0209187_1000536_pt1 | contig 62216 bp, 52 predicted proteins | sample BantaG_FD_187430 | JGI IMG/M metagenome (GOLD analysis project Ga0209187, IMG submission 187430) | Marine algal microbial communities from Bantry Bay, Ireland - BantryBay_4 metaG (SPAdes) (version 2) | ecosystem: Host-associated > Algae > Red algae > Unclassified | place: Bantry Bay, Ireland...
TAATAAATGGCCCCTACGGGTCCAGCCTTGACAGTTCTTCCGTAAAACATAGTCTGGCGTTACGATTAATTACAATGAATAATTATATCAATATTTTTTAACCAGACACAGTTTATTGAACTATCCCATACATTTTGTACATTAATAATTTCATTATTTGTTATCCTCCATATCTGTCTGCCAAAATCTTCAGATTCCGCAATAAAATAAATGTAATCTTCATAAAAAAAGATATTACTTGGACACGAACTAAGATTTCCAAATAAAATGTCTGAAGCTAACTTAGTTCCAGATACTGTTCCATTGGAACTCCATAATTCTGCACCGTGTTGTTCATCATAGGCCTGAAAAAATAGTAGATCACTAGTCACTAATAATTCGGTGGGTAAGGAACTTTGCATTCCTGGGTTCATATCCATTACCAATGACGTACCTGCTTCTGTTCCATTCGTCTTATATAATTCAAAACCTATTTCTCCATTGGTTGCACTAAAGTATAAATCATCGTTGAAGTTTGTAAACATTGGCTGTGATATTGAACTACTCTGACCACTATAGAGTTCGATAAATTGATATGTACCCATTTCAGTTCCATCAGTCCTCCATATTTCTCTTCCACTTTCAGTTGTAAATGCTGTAAAGTATAATATCCTTTCATAGCCAAATAAATCATCAGGTAAAGAAGAATATCCGACACCAATATCTTTAACTATTTTGGTTCCTTCTTCTGTTCCATTTGTAATCCATAATTCGTTTTCTCCTTCAACCTTTTCTACACCTGTGAAAAATACTTTGCCTGACACCTCTGTTAGACTTTCAATTGAAAGAAAGTCCATAATTTTATAAGTGCCTTCTTCTGTTCCGTCAGAAATCCACAAATCATTACCAGCACCCCGAGTCAAAAAATAAAGATAATCGCCAACTGACTTAATTTCCTTAATACTTATAGGAATACCAAATGAATTAACAGCAAAATCTTTTATAGAATCAATGCTTGAACCATTTGTACTGTATAAAATGTTTCTTCCGTTTACCGTTGCAGAAAAATATAATAGATCTTGATGAATTGTTAGATGAATAGGATTAGAAGAAATTACACCCTCATTTAGGTCAAATACCATATTTGTACCACTTGTAGTTCCATTCGTTTTCCAGAGTTCAATTCCATTTGTATTGTCTTTTGCAACAAAGAAAATCTCATTATTATATTCAATAAAAGAATTACACCTTGAACCAAAACTACCTTCTCTAATATCTTTTAACAAGACTGCATTTGTACCATCAAATTCCCAAATCTCTTCCCCCTTTACTCCGTCATTGGCCAAAAATAATAAATGTGAGTTCACTAAAATAAGTGGTTTAGAACTTAGACCAAATTTAGTCTTATTTATATTCGCAACTAATTTGGTATTTAACTCAGTTCCATCAGACTGCCATAATTCAGATCCATCTGTATTAGTTAGTTTTGAAAAATACATTATATTTTGAAAACAAAATACAGATGAAACATCGTTTAGCATTTCTATATTTTCAGTAGTTTCTTCTGTGCAACTTGATATCCAGCCTTTTCGCTTAATAAAATCTATTGGTAAAGAGCAAAATATTCTATCATTACTTATATGTTGTATACTACATGTTACTATTTTATGATCGACCAAACTATCCTGCAACTCTTTAAAGTGTTCAACAACATAATTACTTAAGTCCATTTTGGTGAGAGAAGTTCTACCATTTTCATTAGCACTGCAGAAAATTAAATTTTCATTTTTCGATAGCAAATTTGAGGTCAAATAATTTTTATCATTATACTCATCATAAATACTTGTAGATCCTATTTCCGTACCATCTGTTTCCCAAATAAATAATCTATTATATTCCTTTTCTAAAAAGGAAAAGTATAATTTATTATTTACCTCGATTACGTCAGCAAAGTCAATTAATCTATTCCTGGCATCATGAAATGAGGTTATACTAACAGTATTTTCCCTTGTCCCATCTGTTTTATGTAAAAAATATCTACTCACAAAGTACAGTTCACTCTTATATTCGATATACTGTGTCAATGATGATGTGCCTCCTATTCCAGCACCGTTACCATCTATTAAGTCAGTGATAGCAAATGTTCCTATTGCAGTCCCATCACTGCGCCATACACGAGAATCATTAGATCCAAAAGGTTGAAATGTGAAAATGAATGTGTTTTTACATTTACCTTGAAACGAAGGTGTATTCCATATCTTTAGATCATTCCTTATTACGGTAGTCCCTGCCCTTGTTCCATCGCTCATCCATACTTGTAGGAAAGTATCTTTTTTTATTAAAAAATAAAATACTTCGTCGATTAATGTCAACTTTTCTATTGGGGAATTTAAAAAATTTGTGACTTTCTCAGTATTTGCACTTGTCCCATCTGTTTGCCATATCTCACCTTTTGAATTTTCGTCAGATGCAATAAAATATAGTTTGTTATTCAATTCTACTGAAGATTCAGAAAAAGGTGTAACTATTCCATTACTTTTCCCAAGACTTATATCTTTTAACAGGTACGTTTCATCGTTTTCAATGATCCATAATTCTCGTCCATAATTCTCAGTGGTAGCCTCAAAAAATATTTTATTATTATATTCTATAAAATCTGACGGAGATGAACTTTTATCTCCATTTTCTGATTTAATTTGAGTAACCATTTCTTGGCATATCAAAAATTGAAATGGTAAAATAATAATTGTAAATAAAATTAAATTTTTCATTTTATGCGATTTTGCTTCATCTTTCTTAATGGATAATTATATGCGGAGTATGACCGCAGGGAATATTCCGTCTTATATATTGTTGTAGGGCGTATTCATTCTCAGTGTTGTGTTTTGTGAAGGCTGACATACTCTTTGGCAAGTTTTGGCTTTGTATGTTGGCTTTGAGTAACTTGGCAATGTGTATGGCATAGCGTTGGCTAATTCGTAGAATTTCTTTTTATTGTTGAAATGAATAGTTCTCTATCTATATCGTTGACGAAATTTATATTGGGATAGATTTTTAATGCTCTCATTATACCACTTCCGGAACCTTCAAATGGTAATAAATATCTTGCAAAGGAATACAATATTGGATTTCGGATTACTGAGATTCCTTCTAATATATTTTCAATAGTTAAAGTGTTTGGCAGTTTTCCAGGGCTAATAATTTCTATTCTATTATCAAAAACAAACACTTTAATACTTGAGTTAATAAAATAATCTCGATGAACTAAAGCATTTACAAGTAACTCTTCAATTGCTTTTATTGGGACTTCAAGTTCACCCGAAGAATTAAAGTTATCATCTGTTTGAATTTCAATTAAGTTTTGGACTAAAAAAGATTTTGTTTTCTCAAATACTTCTTTTAAACTTCCACTAAATGGTTCTTTTTTATTCCTATAAATACTTGTGCTCAAATCATTCCCTTTTATAGAAATACAATGTACTGTAAACAGTGGCTTGTATTTTTGTGGGTTCTTCCCAAATAATAATAAACCACCCAAAGTAAGGCTGCCATTCTTAACAATTCGATTATTGATATACAGTTTTAACAACGATAATCCAATTTGTTCTAATGATTTTTCATGTTTTTTTTCTACTACTCTAATAAAAATAGCATCATCTATATCGTTGGAAGTAGTTTCATTAACTAATGTTTCATCTGCAAATAAATTACCACTACTCTGGAGCAGTCGTGCGATTTCATCTCTTGAAGTGACTCTTCTTTTATCTGAACCATTTTTCATCCAAATAATGCCCTTGTTATCTGTATGTGGTTTACTTATGCCTTCTGGAATTTGTACCAATATTACATTTTCTCCATCAACATTTATTGTTTCTGTTGATATGAATATTTGTGGCTTAACATTATCAGAAGTCACATTTGCCAATAATCCATTAGTTTCTTGCAGCTCTTCATAAGTAAGTCCATTAATATCACCAGTATCATCATTAACACCAATTATTAGTGTTCCTCCTTTTGTATTTAAAAAGGCTACCATTTCTGTCCCCAAATCATAGGCTGATTTCTTTTTATCCTTTTTAACTACTCGTTCTTTAAATTGAACTAAGCTTGATTCTCCTTTTTGTATTAAATCTAATAATTCTATTGCGTCCATAATTCGTATATCATTTTTCTGTTGTCAAATGCTTCCTTTCCGCCTTCCATTATATCTACAATGTCTCTCCTGGATTTTTTGTTGTCAATACTTCCTTGCTTAATTTCAATTGTTTCATTATTATACTGACAAGTAATAATTTGTTCACAATCACCTAAAACTGGTATATTCGGATTATGAGTGGCGAAAATAAATTGAGAATCATTCTTCAATTCCTTTAGCACTTTGATGACATCATTATATATTGTTTGATTGTCTAAGTCATCTTCTGGTTGATCAATTATTATTAAATCACTGTCTTTTAATGTAAGTAAGAAAATGATAAGTGCCGATGCTCTTTGACCCAATGAATGTTCTTTCATTAATTTCCCCTTAAATAATATCTCAAATTTATCGGGTGTTCTATACGTTAGGAGTGAAGCCAAATTGGATTTAAAATATTCTTTGAAAGTTAGAAATTGTCCATCTGTTAATAAGGTACTCAACTGACTATCTTTTTTGTTTAAATCATTGAACATACTAATTAGGTCTGGGTAGTGATCAACAAGTGAATTATAAGCTGATTCACGAATTCCAGTGCCCTTAAAGTTGGAATTCAAATAAGATTTTAGGGCTTCCTTATTTTCTCTATAACCCAACTTTATCTCAAGCGTTTTTACATCCTTATCATCTACAGAAATCGTAGGTTGTTGACTATTTACACTTTCTATTTCGGCCTTTACTATTTCAAATTCACCATGCCACAATTTTTGGAGAGCAACCAAAGTCTTACTTAGTTTCAATTCTAATTCTTTTTTTGATTTCGATAGTTTCTCTAATTCTGAGAGCTGGATTTTTGTAATATCAAAATCTTTTGTAAACTTTACATAGTCATCTGCCTGAACATTGGGTAGATTTATTTCCCTTTTTATCTTATCGAACTCTTCTTTGAGTTCTCCAAATTTGTCTTTAAGTTTTTTCCCAATTCCTTTAACCTCTTTACTTTTCTTGGCAAGTTCAGTCTGTGTATTTGAAAGTTTAGTGAATAGAGTTTCGAATTCTAATAATGATTTTACTACTTCTTTGATATCTTTCTCATTAGTTGTTTCTTTTGCTTGGTAGTTATGAAACACTGAAAAGCCATCTTCATATTCTTGATTAAACTCAATTAGAGCGGCAATAAGTTCATCTTCGAATCTAACTACTCGAGCAATAAAATTTAAATCTTTATTAAAACGTATTTGTTTATCGAGTTTTTTATCTATTTCTTTATCCTTAAATATTTGAATACTATGCTTTAATGAAGCCAGTTTTTCTTCATAAATGGGCTTTCGAGCAAGTTTACTTTCAATCTTTTTTATCTCATTAAGTAATTGAATCACTTTTTGTTTTTCTTCTTCTATTACTTCTTTTTTATGTAGGAGTTTATCACCAACAAGTTTACCAATTAAGTTTTCGGTTGATAAATCATCACCAATATTGGATAAGTCTTTTTGACCGAAATAAATAGGTTTTCTTACAATAGCATTTGGCTTGAGACCTATCTGTAATTCTCCATCACTGTTAAATACATTACTATGTGTATCTCCTAAGGTTTTCTCTGCTATTAATTCTTTCCCTTGATTATCTATAAGAACACATTTTACTGTTCCTCCACTTCCCAATAAAGCATTTAGTAACTTGTTTTTATAATCAAAGTCTGCATTTTCATTTTTAATCAGATTTATATCCAAGCCATATCTAACAACTTCGAGTAATGAAGATTTTCCACTTCCCCTAATACCTATTAAGTTATTCATAGCGTGATTAAGATGGATTGTATCCTTAAATTTTTTACCATTAATTGTCACAGATTTTATGTAGCCATTACTCGGTTGGTTGATAACCGATGATACTCTAAATTTTTCATCTAAAAGAGCATATTTAATGGCTTCAAAATTGTAGGCACCAATTTTCAGAAAGGTATTTTGTGTATTCCCTTTTACTTTATTACCTTCTCCAATACCACTTATACCCCTGTGTGCACAATCCGAACCTTCTACAAATGCAGGTATTTTTTGTCCATCAGCTGCTAATTTTAAGAGAGTATCTCTATTGTCTCTTTTTCTTGACTTTTGCAATCCTAAGACATGCTTTTTAAAGACTTCAGAAGTAACGAATGATTTTAAATTTCTTCCTTCTAACTCGTGAAATATTCCATTGCTATCATCAATATGGGCAAGTATGATGAAAAAGTCTCTCTTAAATTCGGATAAAGTATTACATGTTTCTTGAAAAGAAAATTTTGAATTAGGGTAAGGTGGAATATCCGGATTAGTAATCCCAATAAAAGCAGAGTTTATGAATTGTTCTATGAAATTTATATTCTCTTTATTGTATATCCATTCATCACTAAAAGCAATTAAAACATGTATTCCTTTTGCACCATCATTTGCAGAAAATTCAACACCTGGAATAATATGGATTTCTTTTTTCTTAGCACTTTTTCTTAGCGCTTTAAATTCAGTTAAATCAAACTTATTATGGTTGGTTATAGTAGCGATCCTAATTTTTTGTTCCTCTAACTTGTCGATATAATTTGTTACAAATGAATTTTCTTCACCATTATACACAAATTCATTATCTGCCTTAGTGTGTAGATGAAAATCTGCCCTAAGCCAAGTACTACCATTCTCAAAAAGTTGTATTTCTTTATTCATATTACTTTGGCTTTTTTAATTTAGTGGAAATCAACAATTCTCTAACATCAACATCCAATACTTTAGCAATATCAAAAAGCACTTGTAAACTGGGTTGGGAATTATTATTACAATAATTGGTTACAGATACATAGCTTTTACCTATTGTCTCTGCAAGCCAAGTTTGTGATCTCCCTTGATTTTTAAGTATTTTCTTTATTGTGTTCATCTATCAAACCGTCTTTATGTCATATATAGAATTATAAAGTTCAAAGATATATGAATATAAATTAATTCAATAGGTTATTATAAAGAATTACTTTATAAAAATTAACCAAAGGACTTTCCAATGATATAGATATCCTTCTGTTAGCATTGAAAAAAAACAGGCTCTTTTGAGTTTTTTGGGTTGGCTTTTGTGGTTTAGCATAAAATCAAATGTGCATGTTGCGGGCAGCTATGTATGCCCTACAACTAACCTATACACCCACCTTTTAACAACAAAAGGTATTATTTATTAAATAAATTGCTGGTAAAGTAAAGCCTATTGTTGAATTAGTTAAAGATAATAAACCTAATGGAAAGGCTAATCCTCTATCTACGGTATATTTGCAATCGTGGCACACACACTCATATCATCACCGTTGCAAGGCTTCACGGATTTTCGCTTTAGAAATTCGTTCCAGAAGTTCTTTGCGGGTATAGATATATTCTATGCCCCATACATACGATTCAGCGGTAAATTAGAAATCAAGAACATCTATCAGCGTGACCTCCAAGTCAAAAACAATACGACTATTAATGTCATTCCTCAAGTCATGACCTGTCGAGCAGAAGAATTTATCTATGCTGCTCGTTATGTGCAATCATTGGGATATAAAGAGCTCAATTGGAACTTAGGTTGTCCTTACCCTATGGTGACGAATAAAGGTCTTGGGTCTGGGCTGATCGCCAGTCCTGAGAAGATAGATGCTATTCTCGATCGCGTACATTCACAAACCGATATCATCGTATCTATGAAGATGAGAATGGGTTACGAACACAGCGAAGAAATCCTGGACGTATTTCCAGTCTTAGAAAAATATCCAATCAAAAGCGTCGGCATCCATGCCAGAATAGGAAAGCAACTCTACAAGGGTGGTGTAGATTTGGATAGTTTTCAGCGATGTATCGATAGCACTGATCTAACTGTATACTATAATGGCGACATCACCACCGTTGCAAAGCATCAGGAGTTAGCGGATCAATTTCCTTCTATCAGTCATTGGATGCTTGGAAGAGGATTAATAGCAGATCCGTTTTTGCCGAGTATGATTAAAGAAGGGAATCTTATATATCCTTATGATAAAGCAGAAAGATTCAGCAAATATCATGACACACTATTTACAGCATGTGAGCAAAAGCTGACTGGAGAGAAAGCGGTGATAAGAAAAATGCTGAGCTACTGGGAGTACTTCGCTACAACTTTCCCTAATCCACAGAAGGTCGTCAAGAAAATAAAGAAGGCTAAGACCTATGATGATTATGATAATGCTGTGAGTGAGATATTGGGAAGATCTATAATGATTTGATGTCTGCTTATTTCTTTTTAGTTGACGGTTAACTGACCCTATTATGCCATTTAAATTTTAAGATGTCGGTTAAGATTATAGAATAGAATTTGTTAAGATTAAGGCATGAACGAATGATTTCGTCGTAGAAGAATCGAGTATGACAATACTCGAAAAGAGTGAACCACGAAAGTGGGTGGGCTGAGTCATAGTGGTAGCTACCGCCGTGGGCGGCACAGGTAATGGAGAGTATTTTTCACGCAGAGATTGGCTAATTCTATTAAAATATTTCCGACATTCTAATGTTTAAATGGTATTAAATGCTAAATTTCCATCTTCCATACCGTTCTTAAGAATTCTGCATTCTCTATAAAGTCTTCATCATTTATCTGATTATTGCTCCGACCTCCTATGGATCCGATGACTTCGCAATTAGAATCAATCACAAGACTTCCACTATCGAAGACACAAACTGTCCAGGGCAGCTGATATACAAACTGGCCTTGGAAGCTATACTGATCTATCTGAAGTGATGTGACACCACATGTATTGCCAATTAGCATTTCTGTATACTTAGAAATTTCATCATCAAGACATGTTGGTATTTCTTCCTCACTGGAGCAGCAATTGACCCCAAGAATTAATACTAAGAATAGATATAAATTCTTATGTAGGGATATTCAGAAGTGAGAAGTTTTAATCCCAGAGGGATTACATTATGTTTAGCCCTGCAAGAATTGCAGGGATTAGAATATAAAGTCTGAGGGGATTTGGCGGGATTTTTTACAAAAATCATGACAAATCTGATAGGCACGTTCCCCCTTATAGGCTGTATTTATCCAATTACTGAGTAATGATGTAATTTATAACATCGTAATAAACTGAGTGTAAGCAGATTGGATTACTTCTGAACATCCCTATGTATAGATTATCATTTTTTATATGCAGTGATCGTCTATATAAGAACGGGAGGACTTAATTAATAGTCTTTATCGTATTAACCAGGGGAGAAATAAGTTTTTGAATGTAATTTCTCTAATTATCAGAGAAGGCCTCAACATCGATCTCATCTGTAAACTTTCTTCGATTACGATACCATATAATTCCTAGAGTCATGACTAAGAGATATGGCATAGATAGCATATAAAGAATGCCTTTGTTAAGACCTTTTCCTTCTGTACCACCATCTTTAAGATTGGACTCAGCGGACATTCTACACATTGGACATTGTCCAGAAACATCTTCTGAAGTAATTAGAAAAATTACAACTACAATGGTGAGTAATAATATGAGTTTCCACATCCTTGTCATAGTCTAAAGTTATTACTTTTTCTAATGAGATATTACTAATAACACGGGCTCAGCATGAGGTATACTACTGGACCAGTGATTACAACATATAACCATACAGGGTATACAATTCTCGCCATCCTCTTGTGCTTAGCAACTGAGAAACTGATCCCTCTGCTAAATGTCAACAGAATGAATGGCAATGACAATCCAGCTAAGATGATATGTGTAATTAATATGAAAAAATAGACATATCGAATCGTTCCTTCCATACAGTACTTTGTCTCATCTGTCGTAAAGTGATAGACGACATATGTCAGTAGAAAGAAGAAAGAACAGATCATGGCACCGAAGATCATATTTCTATGAGCTTGGATATTTTTTCTTTTGATGAAGTATCCTGCAGCAATTAGAAAGATAGCTGCTAAAGTATTCACAGAAGCGTTAAATGCTGGCATCCAGCTGGTATCAAAATCTACAGGAAAACGATCTGCAGGTCTCATCAAGACAACAATAGCTATGACCACTACAGATAATATATATGCAGCAATATCTAACTTTTTCCTGAGGCCAGAATTTTCCTTCATTATTGATCTTGTTTTGGTTTCTTCATTTCTATATCGGGCGTCACATGACGTGGCAGTACGACTGCGATATCTTCTACGATCTGAGTCAGTGTCTCATGATCCGTACCTGTATAGAACTGACGGATGGTCATGGATGTATCCAGTAACATATAAGAAGCATCCTTATATCGTGTATCAGAAGGCGTCATCGTAGACGGTATAAGATACCTGAGTGGTTGCTTAGACGAGTAGTCTTCTCTTGCCTTAGGATCTTCTGTCATAACTAAAAAAAGAAATGTGTATGACTGCTTAAATTGATCTATGAGATCGATATCATCTTTGCTTAAGTCCTCATTGACTTTGACTAAGGTCGTCTTATATGTGATCTCTCGGAAGAGCTTTTCCTTGTCCTCATTATTAAAGTTAAAAGCATCAAAGAACGTCCCCTTCGGTGCTAACTCTTCTAACTTTGCCTTACGCCAATCGAACCCATCCTTAAGAAAATACCATGACCCTGCTGGCAATCCTATTAGCACGGCAATTATCGCTATAGACTTAATGATTTTCACAGTGTGAGTTTTTATTAGTTTGTTGATTGATTAAACAAGCCGACCTTCAAATAGGTTGTACAAAAAAGACCACATTAGTGGTCTCTTCTTTATTATCTTTATTTATAACTATAATACCAGCTAAGAAATATTGCACCCTTAACCACGTAATCTTGTCTTAATTATTTCTGTCCGTATTAGGATCATAAATCATGCCTTGCTGCTTAGAGCTGACCTCTAATTCTGTACGATCCATGTTCTTATCCATAATCTCACCTCTACGGTTCTTCCAGTAGTCGCCTTCTTTAAAAAATGCAAATACAGCCCATACCAAAAGCAATGTAGGTAGCAATACCGTTTTCACTAATCCCGGCATCTCATATTTCATGTGCATGAATTCATAGACAATTAGATATGCCTTAAGTAAACTCATTGCGATCATGACACCTCCCATTATAAATACAGGTACATGCCATCCTTCTACAATGTAACCCTTACCTGCTAATGCAAATAATACTTCTGCTATTGTGATGACAGCAAGGATTGTGATAATCTTGGTTGCTGTCTTTTTTGATTGTTCGTAAGAAAGACCCATAGTCAGTTTCTTTTATATTAAGTTAGAATACTTATAGTAAATAAAATACAAGGAAAACGAATACCCACACCAGATCTACAAAGTGCCAATAGAGCCCTATCTTCTCGACCATCTCATAACCGTTCTTCCGTTTGACATATAATCCTGTTGCTGCATTTACACAAATAATCAAGAGGAATATAACGCCAGATAAGACGTGGAATCCGTGGAATCCTGTAATAAAGAAAAACAATGCACCAAAGGCCTTAGGACCAAAAGCTTGTTCCTTGATCATACCTGCATCTTCTCCTTCTGTGACTTTATATTTTAGATTATGCCACTCTCCATCATGCTTATGTATGAGGTACGAAGCCCCTACATCGAATGCGTCTCCTTCCTTAATATCATGACCATCTCCCTCCAGATAGATTCCCGCTTCTGTATGAGCGCTGAATGGATTAGTTGTCACGCTTACATGTTCTGCTTTGATTAGTGTCGTCCACTCCCATGCTTGGCAGCCTAAGAACATAGCACCACCGATAATCGTAAGTATCATCCAGAAGACAACTCCATTCTTATTTTCCTGATGACCTTCTTGCACTGCTCTCACCATCGTAAATGAGCTGGCTAAAAGTATAAACGTCATTACCGTTACAAACAGTAATGGCTTATGATGGAAACCTCCAGGGAAAGCACTGAATACAAAATCAGGTACTGGCCATGTCGGCATACTGATTCTCAATGTTCCATATGCAATCAAAAAGCCTGCAAATGTGAATGCATCTGATAGTAGAAAATACCACATCATGATCTTACCATAACTCACCTTGAATGGTGACTTACCGCCGTCCCACAACTCTTTATCTTCATTGACAGCGTGATGTACTGCTGTATCTGCCATTGTATCCTATTTATAAAAAATTAAAAATGTAAACAAAAATATCCATAGAAAATCTACGAAATGCCAGTAGTGACATACTAATTTGAATCTTAACTTACGCTTCTCTGTCACTACAAAATCTAAACTGAATGCATGGATCATAGCTACCACCATGGCAGCGACACCTCCTAATATATGTAATGCATGTAGACCGCTGATTAGATAGAAAAATGATCCACTAATACTTGCCTTAAGATCTACTCCAGATACAAATAGACTCTGCCATCCATAATACTGTATGACTACAAAGCTGATTCCCAACAAAAATGAAACAACTAGCATAGACTTGTACATGCCTTCATTCTTCTTAAGAAATGATGTAAACGACAAATGTAAAGTAATACTACTGATTACAATAATGGACGTACTTATATAGAACTGAATAGGCAACTGAAATTCTAACCAACTACCCGCAGCACTCTTTACAATGTAAGCACTTGTTAGAGCTATGAACATCATAATGATACTAGCAAAAGAAATCCACAAAGCAAAAAGCTTAGGATGGATTCTATTCCTGTGTGTAAATGGCTTATTGATATCTGCTACTTCCATATTAACCAATTAAGTAAAGAAGTAATACAAGTGGTAAATAGAAAAACGAACTAAACATCAGATGTAATGCAGTAGCTCGATTCTTATGTATCTGTAGACGGATACCCATCCATGTGTATATTAATGTCAATATTATTATTCCTGCAAGAGCCCATATCTGAGTCTCTAACCCAGTCATGTAAGCCCATATAATTGTCGGTATAATCAATAAGCTATATACAGCTGAGTATGCTCCTAAGTTGCTTGCTATGCTTCCATCACTATCCTTAGGTAGTAACTTGTATCCTGCATTATCATAATCATCAAATGACAAAAATGATATCGCCCAAAAGTGTGGAAATTGCCATAGGAATTGCACTAAGAATAATGTCATTCCAAGCATAGTCAATGTCCCATTATGAGCGACTACACCTATTAGAACTGGTAGTGCTCCTGGTATAGCACCTACTGCGACAGAAACTGTCGAGTATCGCTTAAGTGGTGTGTATAAGAATGCATACAATACGAATGACAACATCCCTAAAAATGCAACCATTGGATTAATAAACGAAAGGCAAATGACTCCAAATACAAGCATCAATCCACTGATCAATACTGCTTCTGAAGATTTCATTCTATTTGCTGCTAAAGGTCTGAGCTTAGTTCTCTCCATGAGAGCATCATATTCTTTTTCCAGAACCTGATTAATCCCATTAGAGGCGCCTGTCACAGCCATTCCTCCTACAACTAATAACCCAAATACAGACCATGTCAATTGTCCGCCTGCGGCAATAAGATATGCTAATGCAGAACTGATTACCACCATCAGTGATAAGCGAAACTTCACCAATAGATAGATATCATCCATCTTGGAGATGGTCTGACCTAATTCTATTTTTTTGGCAATTGCTTGACTCACTTTAGTACTATTGGATTATTTTCTATTCTAATTAGTGTGCATCTCCTGCAACCTCACCTTCAGATAAAGGTGTGACTTGAGAAATAAATTCTTTTCCATCCTTACCATAATCATATGCCCATCTGTGTACCACTGGAATCTTACCTTCCCAGTTTCCATGACCTGTATCGATCGGTGTCGTCCACTCTAATGTATTAGCACCATATGGATTTTTCGACTTCATTCTTTTGCCTTTGTATATACTGTAGAAGAAGTTAATTACGAATAAAACTTGTAGAGCAAATACAACGATCGCAGCCACAGTTATAAATTTATTCATCGGGCCAAAGTGCTTAAATGCATCGAATGCTTCGAAACTATAGTAACGTCTCGGTACACCAGCCATTCCTAAGTAATGCATCGGCCAGAATATTGCATATGCACCTACTAATGTTCCCCAGAAATGAATACGACCAAGTGTCTCATTCATAAATCTACCGAACATCTTAGGGAACCAATGATAGATTCCTGCGAACATTCCGAAGAACGCTGCAATACCCATAACAATATGGAAGTGAGCAACTACAAAATATGTATCGTGCATCACAATATCAATAGCAGAGTTACCTAAGAATATTCCTGTCAGTCCACCTGATATAAACATGGAGACAAATCCAATGGAGAATAACATGGCAGAGTTAAATCTTATGTTACCTCCATAGAGAGTGGTTATCCAATTGAATACCTTGACGGCCGATGGAACGGCAATGATCAGTGTAAAGACAACGAAGAAATTAGATAACCAAGGATTAACACCTGACATAAACATATGGTGAGCCCATACGATAAATGAAAGGAATCCAATCGCCAATATAGAAAGTACCATTGCCGTATAACCGAAGATCGGCTTACGTGCATGGACAGACAATACTTCTGATACGATGCCCATCGCAGGCAGTATAATTATATATACCTCGGGGTGTCCTAAGAACCAGAATAGGTGCTGATATAGTACTGGGCTACCCCCTACTCTATCCAGCGCTTGTCCGTTTATAAATATTTCATTCAAGAAGAAACTTGTTCCTAATCCTCTATCACACATCAACATGAAAAAACCAGATGCTAATACTGGGAAAGAAAGAAGTCCTAATATTGCAGTTACAAAAAATGCCCATATCGGTAACGGCATTCTCCACATACTCATCCCTTTAGTCCTAAGGTTAAGTACAGTTGTTATATAATTAATACCACCTAATAATACAGACACAACAAATAGTGTCAGACTGACTAACCATAAGGTCATCCCTGCTCCTGATCCTGAGCTTGCCTGTTCTAATGCACTTAGTGGCGGATAGGCTGTCCATCCTCCAGAGAATGGCCCTGTATTAAGAAATAGAGAATAGAACATCACGGCTCCTGCTAAGAAGAAGAACCAATAAGAAAGCATATTAAGAAATGGTGATGCCATATCTCTTGCGCCGATCTGCAACGGAATCAAAAGATTACTAAATGTTCCACTTAGTCCTGCTGTCAATACAAAGAAGACCAATATGGTACCGTGCATAGTCACAAGGGCATAGTAGAACTCTTGAGAGAGTGATCCTATACCATCATTCACAACGATCCACTTACCTAATAGCGGTTGTATCCATGTCAGATCTGCCTCAGGAAACCCTAACTGCAATCTGAATATGATAGACATCGCTGCACCTATCAATGCCCAGAATATACCTGTAATAAGGAATTGTCTGGCAATGATCTTGTGGTCCATAGAAAAAATGTAATGACCTATGAATCCAGACTGATACTTATCACCATGGTGATGCTCATGGAAGTGGTCATCAAAACCAGTCTCTTCTATAAACAACGCTTCTTTATCGTTCGGATCTATCGCAACATGTCCCATATTCTATATTATTTTGATATTATTTTCAATTCTGTTCTACGATTGTTCTGTCTTCCTTCGTCTGTCTCATTAGTATCTACAGGATTGTTTTCTCCATAACCCTTACTGACCATATTAGATGCTGAGACACCTTTTCTCTGCAGATAATTAACAACAGAAGTTGCTCTTGCATTAGATAATGTCTGATTACCAGTATCATCACCTACGCTATCGGTATGCCCTCCTAATTCCACCTTCACTGAAGCATTAGACTTGAGAATCTGTGCTACTTCGTCTAATTCGTATTTCGAATTTTCCTTGAGTGCTGCAGAGCCTGTCTCGAAGAATACATTCTTCAATCTAATCGTAGCCATCGTGTCCGCTGTCATTGCTGACTGGAATTCAGATTTGATTTCTCTTGATCTATTTCTTATTTCCATACCTAATAATTCTCCGATGAATGGATCATCTTCAGTATTTCTAATGTTACTCATATAATAAGACTGCTGCTGAGCAAACCAATCATTGTATTCTTCTTCGCTGACAATGGTCAATCTTTTTCTCATAGACCAGTGACCTATTCCACATAACTCAGCACAGGCTAACTCATAGTCAAATACTTCCCATCTCTGAGGACTCTCTGGATCTAATGGATCAGATAATTGTTGCCACTCAGGATAATCCTTTAGTTCCTGTCTATACTCTGCAGTAGTTTTGATAGGAGTAAATATAAAGTGAGTAGGTAATCCTGGTATCGCATCCATTTTCACTCTGAAGTGTGGCAAGTAGAAGTTATGTAACACATCCTTAGATGTGATACGGACTCTTACTTTTTTTCCTACAGGCAGGACTAACTCATCATTTATAAAAAAATCATCATGATTTTTCTCATCATTCCAATCTTGTCCAATTGGGTTAAACCCTGGCTTAATTAATTTATAGTTTTTAGTACCTATCTTACCATCTCCGCCTGGGTATCTAATATCCCACTGGAACTGATAACCACTGGCTTCTATTTCTATATGTTCTTCTCCTGGAGCGATATCTGCCATCGTATTATTCCATGCTACTAATCCTTGGATAACTAAGTATGCCATTACAATAGCAGGAATGACCGTCCAGTATATCTCTAACTTAAGGCTATGTGGAAAGAAGTAAGCTATTCTGTTCTTGTCTTCTTTGTACTTATAACTAAACCAGAATAGGGCAATGTGAGTAATGACGAATACGATTCCTGTAAAGAAAAGTGTCACATTAAATAAACTATCTAAATCTCCTCCGTGAGCAGAAGCGGACTCATGTGGACCATATCCTAACATTCTATCCTTATACATCCATGCAGAAGCTACACAGAAGATCAGGAAAACAACTAAGAAAATAAGCATATAAAATGCTGTCCTGTTATTTTGCTGATGCTCTACTAATTCTTCACCTCTAATGACAGCAGAAACCTCTGAGAGCTTCCCAAGCTGCACCATGATAATGGCTAAAAGAATTACAATCGCTAATATAACTAAACCTGTCATTGACTAATTTTCTTTATCAGTTAAGTATGGTGATGCAAGCTCTCATCTAAATAAGGGTCATTGACACCAGTAAGAGGAGCACGCGACAACATTGTCAATATGAAATAAATAAATAAACACAAAAATCCTATGAATGTTCCGAGCTCTAATAAGCCCGGTAAGTTAAATCCTAATTCAAATGCGGATTCTCCATGACCAGCTGCTGCATGAGCGACGTCATGTGCCCCATCTGCAGCTCCATGTGCTGCATCGTGTCCTATATCATGAGCGCCATGAGAGGCATCTCCATGAGAGTGATCCCCGTGGTCGCCTCCTAATGTAAGGTGAGCTGCATGTTGTACACCTGGCTTAATCATCAAGAAGAAATCTAACCAGTGACCAAATATGATTAGTCCTGCCGTAAAAGCTAACGACCCCATCTTACGCTTGGTATCATTTCTCATTAATATGAAGAAAGGCGCTACAAAGTTGATCGCAAGATTAGCGTAGAATAGAACTGGAAAATCTGTTATTCTTTGTTTGAAATATATCGTTTCTTCTCCAATATTAGCATACCAGATCAGCATGTACTGAGAGAACCATAGATATGTCCAGAATATACTGAAGGCAAATAGAAACTTTCCTAAATCGTGAAAGTGCTCGTCAGATACATTAGAGTAATACCCCTTAGATTTAAGATATTGTAAGATCAATATAGTGAATGCGATCATAGACACAAACCAACTTGCTCCAGTATACCATGCAAACATGGTACTATACCAATGCGGATCGATGGACATGATCCATTGCCATATCATCGCTGCACTACCGAATCCTGCAAACGGCAAAAATATTGCTGCATACTTTCTAATATTATAATGCTTTGTAAATCCTTCTTTCCTCTCCTCATCTTCTCTAAGTGAGATGCTTCTTATTTTTCCTAAGAGGAGTATCCATATTAATCCCAATATAATTGTACCACCTACATACCATCCCGTATTAAGGAATCCAGACTTACCATCTATAAGTTTGTCATAATGAGGATCATTAATATCTAGCATAGCTGGATCTGCCCAGTGATATATATGATGTAAATGGAACATAATTCCCAATCCCATAACTACCATCAGTGGAATACCTACTATGAGAAACATAGAAATGGATTCCCATACTCTCTTAAATACAACATACCAGCCTGCCCATGCAGTAATACTGGCACACATAAAGAAGCCTGCCATTAATGCTATCCCTGTAAAGAATACGGAGTTGTGCAAGAAGTTAGACCAGAACCTTGTGTGTAATGCATCATCAGTAAAGAATGTCCATCCTAAGCAAAGAACGCCTACGACCATACCGATCATTAGCCATAACCTTGCGCCGCCTGTAAATTCGTAATTTAAGTTATCTTGTTTCAAAGCTTAAGATTTATTTCTAATTATGTTTTTTGTTTGAATGTTCGTGACCACCTTCTGCATCATGAGAATCATCATGCCCTTCAGAATGGCTATTATCACCTGAGTGCTCACCAGAGTGATTCTCAGAATGTTTGTCATGCTGGTGATCACTGTGATCTATTCCCTCATCAGAATGATCTCCTTCCACAGTAGACATTGTACGCTCAGCTACATAATTATTACCAGCTGGTCTGTCTATATTGTTAAGTGTGTTACTTGTCTGATTGTACTCCTTGTCCATTCCCTTAGCTTGTAATGATCTGATGTAGTGTATCACATTCCATCTCTCATCGTGATTAAGCTTATCTTTGTATGCACCCATCAGATTAATACCATGCATGATAGCGTGATAATATCTTCCATTAGATGCATAGACCATCTCCATATCTAATGAGTCATTACCAGTTTCTCCTTTTATAAATCTCTTAGGAGCTATCGGGTAAGCCTCCGTTACATCATATATATAACCTAATCCATCTCCTTTGTTACCATGGCAGATACCACAGAATATCTCATATAATTCCTTGCCTTGTAGTAATCCTGCATCTGTAATCGGGAGTGGGTTATCTATTATTTCAGCAGTAGCCCTTGCTCTCTCTTCTACTGTATCACCATAGTAATATGGCTTAGAAGCATTAGCTGTCGGAATTGCGATACTGTTAGAGAAACCTCTTGGGACTGTTCCTTCTACTGGCTTCTTTGGCTTAGCATATTCGTAATAATCTTCCTCGCTACCCCATGTATTATTATAGTAATAATTATATACGTTTGCTTCATAAGCAATCGAGTGAGCCATATCTGGCATAAACTCACTACCTGTTGTATCACCACCTGGACTCTGACACGAATGCATCACGAGACAAAAGCTAAGCAGTATTATATATGTCGAAAAATATTTCATATCGTTATATCGTCTTAGAGTGAATTTCTGCGGCACCAGAACCTTTAAGAAAGCTCTCTGCTTTAGAGACATCCACTTCAGATTTATCAAAAGCTAAACAAAACTTATCATCCGTGATCCTAAGATCAATGGTAGGATTAACTACACCTGGACCGAGACCATTAATGATATAAAAAGTAAGTACCATTCCTATAGAAGCAAATAATACAGTTACCTCAAATGTTATAGGTATAAATGCAGGCACAGACCAGTGTGGCTTACCACCAAATATGATCGGCCAATCCTTCGTAAATATCCAACTCATTCCTAAGAATGCTGTCAATGTACCGAGCATACCGTATACGAATCCTGCAATGTGTAATCTTGATTCTGATAGACCTAATAATGGATCTAATCCGTGCACTGGGAATGGCGTGTATACATCCATAATTTCTAAATGGTCTGCATTCGCTCCTTTTACCGCTTCGAGCAAGTCTTCCTCATCGTTATACAGGCCGTAGATTATATCTTTTGTTTGTGTCATGACTTTCTGTTCTTTGCTTGATTATACGTATTTGCCACCATCTAATCTATCCTGAAGATCTTTCAATTCATCCCATCTTCCATCTCGTGCAAGAGCGGCTTGCTCTCCCCAAGTTCCTGGATCGTGTGTCCTAAATCGAGAACCTGCTGCATCTAATAATGCTTTGACTTGAGATGCATCTGTGGATGCTAATTGGCTGAATGTTGTAATACCGCCATTATTGAGAATCTCAGCAATTTTAGGACCGATTCCTTCTATTCTTCTTAGATCATCTACACCTGTTGATGACTTAATTTTAGGGCTATCATCTTTCACAATTGGCTCTTCTGCTACAGCTGATTCTTTAGATGTCAATGTAGAAGCTAAGGGTGCTGCTGACGCTGCACTGATACCTGGATTATGAGAATCTGATTCTAACGAACTCTTTATAGTTGTAGCTGCTCCATGCTTATTAGCTCCATGTCCGTGGTGCTTGTGTGCATCGGGACCAGTGTACTGATCACCTGCTGATTTCAATATACTTTTCACCTCAGCAATGGCAACCACTGGTGCAACTCTTGCGAATAATAAGTAGAGTGTAAAAAATATCCCTATCGTACCTGCAAATATTCCCATCTCTACCCATGTAGGAGAATAATAACTCCATGATGACGGTAAGTAATCTCTTGCTAATGTCGTTGCAATAATTACAAATCTCTCAAACCACATACCTATGTTGATCACAATAGATACAAAGAATGTGATAGCGATACTTCTTCTGAATTTCCTAACCCAAAATATCTGAGGGGAAATTACATTACAGAACATCATACCGAAGTATGACCACCAGTAAGGACCAGCTGCTCTATTAAAGAATGCAAATTGCTCATATACATATCCTGAATACCAAGCTATAAATAACTCTGTCAGATAAGCTACCCCTACGATTGTACCTGTAACAAGTATTACCTTGTTCATAGATTCTATGTGACCTACTGTAATGTAGTTCTGTAGATTAAATAGCTTACGTGTGATTATCATTAATGTCAATACCATCGCAAATCCTGAGAATATAGCACCTGCGACAAAGTACGGGGGAAATATTGTTGTATGCCATCCTGGTATTACAGAAGTGGCAAAATCAAAACTTACAATTGTGTGTACTGATAATACAAGTGGTGTAGCTATCCCTGCAAGAATAAGGCATAACGACTCCCATCTCTGCCAGTGCTTCGCTGATCCTGTCCACCCGAAAGAAAGAACATTATATATCTTTCTTCTCAAGCCCTTAGCTCTATCTCTTACTGTCGCAAAATCTGGAACCAATCCAGCGTACCAAAATAATAGTGAAACCGTGAAATAGGTAGATATGGCAAATAAATCCCAAAGAAGAGGAGAATTAAAATTAGGCCACAATGGTCCTCTTGTATTAGGATAAGGGAAGAAATAAAATACTACCCATGCTCTACCTACGTGAATCCCTGGAAAGAGTGCTGCACAAATAACGGCAAAGATTGTCATGGCCTCTGCAGCTCTATTTACACCCGTTCTCCATTTCTGTCTGAAGAGTAATAAGATCGCAGAAATCAATGTCCCGGCATGTCCGATTCCGATCCACCATACAAAGTTAGTGATATCCCAACCCCACCCGATTGTTCTATTCAGATTCCATGTACCGATACCGTGCCATACGGTCCATGCGATACAGAATAATCCGAAAGCTAACAAGGTAAGCGAGATAATAAATCCTACAATCCATGCTGGACCTGGGGGTCTCTCAGTAGGAGATACCAAGTCAACGGTAATGTCATGATAGGACTTGTTCCCTTGTATAAGCGGCTCTCTTATTGGACTTACGTGACTGCTCATTTATTTTATTTAATGCTCTTATTATTTTTATAAAAAAACCATACTCACTCTTAGAGTTCTATGCGTTAATCGACTCATCCCTGTTGTTCACCTTCATAGTGTAGGTTACAGATGATTGCACATTAATCTCTTCTAGCGCTATATAATTCAGTGGTGACTTAAGCTTCTTGCCGAGGTCTCCATTCTTATTATTTCTATCTCCAAATGTGATCGCTCCAGTGGGACATGCTGTCTGACAAGCTGATCTTACATCGGCATCTCTAAGCTTACGACCTTCTACTTTTGCGGTAAGCTTACCTTCCTGTAATCTTTGTACACAGAAACTACACTTCTCTATGACTCCTCTTGATCTGACAGTTACGTCAGGATTAAGGACCATTCTCGTAAGGTTAGAAGTTCCGAATGCTGTCTCTTCACCATTAAGCTTAGGCTGATTAGCAGGGAATATATCTGCTGTCGTATAATCTAACCAGTTAAATCTTCTGACTTTATACGGGCAGTTATTAGCACAATATCTCGTTCCGACACATCTATTATATGCCATCTGATTAAGTCCCTCAGAACTGTGGTTAGACGCGTTAACTGGACATACATTCTCACATGGTGCATTATCACAGTGCTGACACATCATCGGCTGGTATACCGTATTAGGATTCTCTGCATCTCCATAATAGTACCTATCGATACGTAGCCATGACATCTCGTGGTGTCTGCTGACTTCTTTCTTTCCGACTACAGGCACATTATTCTCAGCCATACATGCTACTGTACAAGCATTACATCCTATACAAGAATTAAGGTCTACATGCATACCCCAGAAGTGACCTTGGCTATACTTATCCGCCGTATACTCATCGAAAGGATATAGCGTCTGATCATTAAGATGTTGTGCACTTGCTCTTGCCTTATCCAGATCAGCCAGATTCTCAGGCAGATCTTTCAGGTTAGATGTATAGATGACTGATCTCTCTGTCAGTGAGCCTTGATATCCTGAGATACCTACACCATATGCCGTCTGACCTAAAGTAGCCTCATCGGCATTGATGATTTCACCATCATTATTTTTGGCTTTGACACCTATTGTATTATGATATTGAACATTAGAATAATGTTCTTCTTTTCCTACTTTTCCACTGACTGTTACATCAGTATTATAATATTGTACTAAGCCTTCTGATGACAGTAGACAATCATTAAGATCGACACCTACACCTGTACCACATGTACCTGCTGATCGTCTTCCATATCCCAGAGATAAAGCGACCGTCCCTGGAGCCATACCGAATTGTAATACAACTGGTACTCTCATAGTCTTACCACCTACGGTAATATCTGCTAAGTCTCCATCCACGAGTCCATTAAGACCTAAGAATTTCTTATTGCCATCATAATTAACTGGTACTGCGAGGTAATTACCCCAAGACGTTCTTGCAACTGGATCAGGCATCTCCATTAACCAAGGATTGGTAGAGAATTGTCCATTCCCCATGCTTACTGACTCATATATTACGAGCTCTAATTCGTTAGAGCTTGGCTTGCTAACTTTACTTTTTGCTAAGCTGACATCTACATTAAATGAGCCAGCAGAACTACTTGCTCCAGACTTAACAACTCCATCATGCAGGGCATTATCCCAGTAAGAATTGAATGTTGCAAAATCCGATTGTGCTGCAAAAGCACTATTTCTCCAGACACTTCTTATATAATCTAAATACGTCTTATCACCTGCTATCTTATCGGAAGCAGCCCATGTCAAAAGGCTCATTTCTGGCTGTCTCGTATCGAATAATGGACTGATTGTAGGCTGTATAAGACTTAGCTGTCCTCTCTTAGCTTCTGCATCTCCCCAACTCTCTAAGAAATGATGCGTCGGAGCTATGTGATCACAAAATGCTGTCGTCTCATTAGGCGCATAAGAAAGTGCAATCTTATTTTTTACTTTCGCTAATGCTGTTGTAAATGAGGCTGACTTATGGAAGTCATATACTGGATTACAATCCATTAGTATTAGAGTATCTACTAATCCTGCTGACAACTCAGAAACCAATGCCTCGACATCACTCTCATTACCTTGCCTTTGCATACTGGCATCACTGAATGTAATCGTGCTACCGTAGTTACCTAATACATTATTTATATCATTAACTAATATCTGCTCATAGGCATTATTAGAAGCACTGACTACCAGTGACTTACCTCTTGCACCTGTCAGATTAGAAGCTACTTTATCGAGTGCTTTCTTAGCTTTAGCATTTAGTCCATTGCCACCGCTACCTCCAGATATCTTACTGTGTAGATATGCGATAGCTGCACCTTGCTCTGATGGTCTCACGAGGACTCTATGATCCGCATTAGATCCCGTCATAGACATATGTCCTTCTACTTGGATATGTCTGGACATTTTAGAATTAGCGCTATTGACTTTTCTATTACTGATGTATTGTCTTGCAAATTCTGTAGGAGATACCCAAGTCCCTAAGAAGTCAGCATTGAAACTAACGATGACGTCAGCCTTATCAAAATGATAAGAAGGTATCACTCTATCTCCAAAGCTCATATCGTTAGCCTCTAATATAGCGGCTGATGATACTGGATCGTAAGTAACAACTTTTGCTTGTGGGTATTTAGCTTTGAATTCTCTAAGGGATTCCTTTGCAGATGGACTTAGAATTGTATTGCTGAGTATTCTTATGTTTCGGCTAGTAGTTAATTGACCCTTTACTTTAGTATCCAGATCTGACCAAGATATCGGAGTGAATGTATCTCCATCCTTAGCATGTGGCTTAGTGAATCTATGTGTGTCATACAGACTTAAGACTGAAGCTTGTGCTCGTGCAGAAGTACCACCTTTAGTCATTGTAGACAGGTCGTTGCCTTCTATCTTAATCGGTCTCCCCTCTCTACATTTAACTAATATAGGACAGTAATCACCGCCAGCTACATATGTGGATGCATAGTAAGTAGCTACTCCAGGTACGATAGCGTCTGGCTTGACTACATAAGGGATCGCTCTCTTAACAGGAATATCACACCCTGCAGCGACAGTAGCTGCGCCTACAGAGAATCCGAGAAATTTAAGGAAGTCTCTACGATTAGATTCTTGACCTAATACGGCTTCACCATTCTGCAATAGATCTGGACTTTTGAATTCCTGATCTATTGATTCTAAGAATGCTTCGTCTCGGTTAAGATCTTTTTCTCCTACCCAAATAGAATTATCTTTCATCTTTTGTTTATCGTGCTTCAGTATGATATTAATAATGACATTTTTGACACTCTAATCCTCCTATATCCTCTACAGTTACTGCTTCCTTCGTGCCTGCCTTTAGTTCTTCGTGATAGTTCTCATAGCTCGTGTAATATTCATTACCAGCGAACTTAACTTCTGTCTGTCTGTGACAATTAATACACCAACCCATAGATAATGGAGAGTGCTGAGACATAACATCCATTTCTTCCACAGCTCCGTGACATTGCTGACACTCAAGCTCTCCTACAGTAACATGCTGAGCATGATTAAAGTAGACGTGATCTGGAAGATTATGTATTCTTACCCATTCTATAGGACCTTGTATGCTTTTCTTTTGCTCATTAGTAAGAGATTCCACTAGGTTATCCCATTGCTCATCGACAACTTTCTGCCCTGCTTCTGGCAAATCAAGATCATCTGCAATCTCATTCTCTGATTTATAGTTATCAGCTATCCACTTAGCATATACTTTTTTGATGTCTTCATTAGACATATCGTCGTAGTTATCTAAGTACTTATTAGTCGATGGATCCCATCCTACAGATGCAAATATTTTAGTTAATTCTGCAGTACCGTGCTTAGAACCTACATTGATCGCAGAGTGACAATTCATACATGTGTTCGTAGCTGGTATAACTGAGTGCTTAGATCTTCTCGCTCCATCGTGGCAGTACTGACAATCTATATTCTGTAAGCCCGCGTGAGTCGCGTGAGAAAACTCAATCGGCTGCTTTGGTGCATATCCTTCCTGTCTTCCGAGTGATACTGCTTTATTGACAGTAGTATATCCTGCAAATAATATCGCTCCAAAGAGTACAAATGATACAATACCTTTTCCTGTTAATGATTCTATAAGTGACTTGCTCTTATATTCTCTGCCTTCTTTCTTAGCAGCTATAACATTAAGATTAGTGATGACTCTTGTAAGCAATAATGCTAATATGGCTAATAGGCCGAATAAAGCGTAGTATAACCACGTCGGTGTAGACGCCTTTGCTCCAGAAATTCCAACGCCTCCTTCTACTCCATTAGCTACTTCAGGTGCTGCATTAACCTGTGCATCTACATATAATAAGATAGATTCTATATTCTCGTCTGTGAGGTGCTCTGCAGCATTCATCACTGTAGGCTTATATTGAGCCCATAATTCTACAGCTCTTGGATGACCTTGTGCAATCATCTTCTGTGAGTTTCTGATCCAAGCATAGAGCTCTTCTCTTGGATAATCTGCCCATCTTTCTTCTACTCCAGCAAGTGCAGGACCTGTTGCATCTTTTTTCATCCCCTTAGCATGGCAACTTGCACAGTTGTTACCAAATAGAGTCTTACCTGCTGCCGGAGTTGCCTCTGCTGATAGGAATAGTGGTAAGAAAGCCATTACAGCTATATAGAAAAAGCGCTTGATTGTATTTGTGATCATCCTTCGAATCTATTATAATAATTAACCCTGATTTAACATTTTCAGAATTGCTGCAAATTTATCATTCAGTCATAGCATTAACAATTATTAATATAACTAGTTAGCTATTTAGATGGTGTCTAAATAGCCGAAAATTGCTTATACCGATACCGCAGCTTTAATATGTGGATGCGGATCATAATTCTCTAATGTAAAGTCCTCGTAATCAAATTCTAATATATTACTAATCTTCTTATTTATATGCATAGTAGGTAAAGCTTTTGGTGATCGTTGTAATTGTAGCTCAGCTTGCTCTATGTGATTACGATATAAATGCACATCCCCGAAGCTGTGTATGAACTCTCCATACTCTAAGTCGCAGACCTGAGCCACCATCATAGTCAATAATGCATAGCTGGCAATATTAAATGGAACCCCTAAAAAGGTATCGGCAGAACGCTGATATAACTGACAAGACAACTTGCCGTCGGCTACATAGAACTGGAAGAGGCAGTGACACGGAGTAAGAGCCATCTGATCGAGTTCGCCTGCATTCCATGCATTGACTATAATACGTCGTGAGTCTGGATTATTTTTAATTAGGTCGATGGCATTCATAAATTGATCCACTGTACGACCGTCAGGAGTAGCCCAACTCCGCCATTGCTTACCATAGACAGGGCCTAAGTCTCCGTTCTCATCAGCCCATGCATCCCATATCTTGACATTGTGTTCTTTGAGATAATTAATATTTGTATCTCCCTTAATAAACCATAGTAGCTCATATATAATAGACTTAAGATGTAGCTTCTTAGTTGTAATCATAGGAAAGCCTTCTTGTAAGTCAAATCTCATTTGGTAACCGAAACAGCTCAATGTGCCTGTTCCAGTACGATCTTCCTTTTCTGTACCTTGATCAAGAATATGCTTAAGTAAGTCTTGGTATTGCTTCAAGATGAGGATTATTTATAACAGCAAAATTAAGATACTGATATGATATATTAGACTTTTTATAATATAATAATACACCGTATTAAGTGCAGGCCTCATCATGAGTTTTGGGAATTGTTAAGTATTCGATTATATTGGTGAATCAAAGCAGATATTCTGATTAAAGAAATTGACTAAAACGACTTAAAAAATCCTGACCTGATGAATTTTAAAAATAAACTTTCTTCACTGATTATTATATTCTTACTTCCTATTATAGCCTATTCACAAGAAGCTGACTCACAAGGTATAGATGAGAAAATTAATGAAGCTTTTGCTCCGTTTGCTGGTTTCTGTTTAGATGTTGTCTTATGGCAAGTCCCAGGTACTGGTGTGCCATTGATTATATTCCTTTTAGTTTTAGGAGCTCTTTTCTTTACGATTTATTTCGGATTCCCTAATATCACAAAGTTTGCGACTGCAATTAATGTCGTCAGAGGCAAGTATGATGATATAGAAAATCATGGCGTCGACGCTAATTCTGGGGTTAACATAATAGATGGTGACATTGTAGATACTATAAGAGATGAGAGTCAAGAAGGGGAAGTCAGTCACTTCCAAGCCTTAGCGACTGCTGTGTCTGGAACTGTAGGATTAGGAAATATTGCTGGTGTAGCTATAGCTATATCAATAGGTGGACCTGGAGCAACATTCTGGATGATTGTCTGTGGCTTTTTAGGTATGTCTACAAAATTTGTGGAGTGCACATTAGGTGTAAAGTATCGAGAAGTGGATGCAGATGGGGTCGTCCATGGAGGGCCTATGTATTACCTATCTCAGGGACTTAAGGAAAAAGGGTTCGTCAACTTAGGTAAAGTACTTGCAGTGATCTTTGCAATACTTTGTATAGGAGGATCTTTTGGTGGTGGAAATGCGGCTCAGTCCAATCAAGCAGCAGCTCAGTTAGCAGGTCTGATGAACATGTCAGGTGGTAGTAGTGGATTTTTTATAGGTCTCGTGTTAGCGGCTATAGTAGGTATCGTCATCATAGGAGGAATAAAAAGAATCGCATCCGTTACTGAAAAGATCGTTCCACTAATGGCGGTCATCTATATAATTGCATGTCTCATCGTTATATTTAGCAATTTCACATATATAGATGATGCATTTGTAATAATTTTCAAGAGTGCTTTTTCTGGAGATGCCGCAGTAGGGGGATTCTTCGGTGTACTTATACAAGGTTTTAGGCGAGCTGCTTTCTCTAATGAGGCAGGAGCAGGATCAGCATCTATCGCTCACTCTGCCGTAAAAACGAACTACCCCGCATCTGAAGGGCTAGTGGCATTGTTAGAACCATTCATAGATACAATCGTCATCTGTACGATGACTGCATTGGTAATTATTTTTTATAATAGTGGATCTTACTTTGAATATGGATCAGTCGTTAATGATCAAGTTACCATAAATGGTCAGTCATTAGGTGGAGCTGAGCTGACCTCTGCTGCTTTTGCATCTGTAATACCATGGTTCCCATATGTCTTGACTGTAGCAATTGTACTCTTTGCGATATCGACAATGATATCTTGGTCTTATTATGGCCTACAGTCATGGAAATTTTTATTCGGAAAGAGTAAGGCTGCTGACTTAGCTTATAAGTTTCTATTCCTTGCTTTTGTGGTTATAGGTGCCTCTGCTAATATGAGTTCTGTATGGGGATTCTCGGATGCTATGATATTAGGAATGGTATTCCCTAACATGATAGGTCTCTTCTTCTTATTCCCCGTGGTTAAGGCTGAACTAAAGAAATACTTAGCCGCTATAAAAAGTTAAAGTATAAATTTGGAGACATGTATTCTACACCTCGGCTCTAATGTCGGCAATAGAGCGAATCATATAGATCTCGCTGAGATAATGATATCCAAAAGAATCGGCGATATCAGTGCAAAATCTAAGGTATATGAGACTGAGGCATGGGGTAAGACAGATCAAGATCCATTCTATAACAGAGCGATATCTGTACTTACAAGTCGTACAGCAGAAGCGCTATTAGAAGAGATCCATATCATAGAATCTAAGATGGGTAGAATCAGGTCTGAGAAATGGGGACCAAGAGTGATCGACATAGACATCATATTCTATGGTCAAGAAATTATCAATAATGATCATCTGATTATTCCTCATTCTGAGTTAAGTAATCGTAATTTTGTCTTGACACCTCTGATGGATATCTGCCCTGATTATAATCATCCAATTATGGATAAGTCGGTAACAGAATTACAAGCTGCTTGTGCAGACAAATTAGAGGTCAATCCGATTAAATAAATATTTGGACCTGAGATAAGATGGAAAAGAAAATGTTTCCTTATTCATATATTAATGTAGAAGGCAATCTGGGAAGCGGAAAGACATCTCTCGTCAGTAAGATCTGCCAAGAATATCATGGTCGGCATATCTTGGAAGAATTTGATAACAATCCTTTTCTTCCATTATTCTATAACGATCCGGAGCGTTATGCATTCACTGTGGAGCTATTCTTTATGACAGAAAGGTATAAGCAACTGCAAGGTCATCTATCTACACCTGATCTTTTCAGCGAATTCTCAGCGACAGATTTTTGTTTCATTAAGTCATTACTATTTGCAAGGAAAAATCTACAAGCGGAAGAGTACCGATTATTTCAGATGTTGTTTTCTGTTCTCAACAAAAATTTTCCTAATCCAGACTTACTTGTATATCTGCACAGAGATGTAGATTATCTACTTAAGAATATCAAAACAAGAAACCGTCCTTACGAACAAAATATCAAACCAGAGTATCTTAAGAAAATACAAGACTCTTATTTTGAGTACTTGAGAAATATTACTTCTTTTCCTGTGTTGATTTTAGATCTTCAGGATATGGACTTTGTCAATAATCCTACCAATTACGAGACAGTTAAGTTTCTGATTTCTAAGCGATATAACCCAGGCGTGCATCGTATGACGGTATCCGTATAGGTGGGCTTAGTAATTCATTAAATATAATCCAAAAAAAAACACCAATAAAATATATTGGCGCTTTTTATTTAGGACAAACCTTCATAAGGTCATCCAGAAATTATATTCTTATTGTCTTACAGCTGTAATTCTAGTAACACAACCATCATCTGGATCTGTTCCTGTAATAATCATTGTATCTCCATCTATTGTATACGTTGCAGTATCACAATCTCCAGCATCACATATCGTAATCTGATCTCCATCAGTTGTATATGTTTCTGAATCAGTTTCTGTACTAACCATACCTTGAAAAGCAAAAGAGGTTACAGTAGCAAGTGTAGTCTCTGTAAATGTATAAGAGATAGAGAGACATTCGTCCATACTAGTAGAAGTGCATGGCGTTGTAGAAAAAGCACTTGATGTTTGGTTATCATCAGGATCATCACAAGAGCTAATAGATAATGAAGTAACAACCCAAGTTCCTGAAATCGAATCATCGCCTCCACATGATGTAAACAGTAGTGCTCCTAAAAGAGCAAATAATAGTAAATTTTTCATAGTAGTTATTTTAATATGTTTGTAATATAATTAGTCCAAAAATTGATTTCTCTTTGATCATAGTTTGTGTCTAAAACAAAGGAAAGAGTTCCTATATCATTAAAAATCATGCACTTAGATTCAATTAAGGATAAGTAATTCTATATAAAAGTGAGAATTTCAAAGGATGGAAGCACGAAATTAAATATTTCTATAGAAACTTGTTTCGTATTCATTCTAAAAATGAGATGATTGAGTTTGTTAAATTAAAAAACTTACTATTGATAAATGGTTACTCGGTACATGGATTATCTATAAGTGTGTATTACTTATTACCATATAATAGTAGCAAATGATTAGGTGATTTTAATTAACAGTAGCTCTTATGAATGTTCCACATCCAGAAATAGAATCCATTCTTGAAAATCGTAAGTTGACACTATCTCTTACAAAGAATGCATCATCACATTGGCTATGACAAAGGATAATGTCGTTGGTGCCATTATTAGTGTAGTCTCCCGTCTCGGAAATCGTAGAAGCCTGGCCATCTATCGTGATGCTTCTCTCTATTTTATAAGTCCCACCATCTGTGAATGAAAGTACAAAATCTGTAATACAGATTTCTCTATTTGAGAAGGTGTCTTGGAAACAATTGCTGCTATCGAATACGAAAAATTGGTTAGTTGTAGAATCGTTACAATTGATAATTTGAAATAAATCTACCGTGTAATCTCCAGCTATGCTTTGGGTCTCTAAGTCAGTTCCACATGAGTATACAAACGCGGAAAATATTATGGACCAAAAAGCAATTGTTCTACGAGCCATACCTAAATTATTAGTTACAAGACAGATTATCCACCGAAGTCATCAAATGCGACATTCTCATCTGGAATACCCCAATCATCAGCCATCTTAAGGACACACTGATTCATAATAGGAGGTCCACAGAAATATAACTCTACTTCTTCTGGCGCTTCGTGCTTAGCTAAGTATTCGTCTATTACGACTTGGTGTACGTAACCCTTAAATCCGTCACCTTCTGGATCATCCAGATCTTTCTTAAGTGTCCAGTTATCTTCGGGAAGCGGATTATCTAATGCAACTGCAAATCTAAAATTAGGAAACTTCTTTTCGATGTCTCTAAATTCTTCGATGTAGAATAATTCTTGCTTAGTCCTGCCTCCGTAGAAGAATGTGACCTTACGACCGGTTTTCACTGTGTGGAAAAGATGATATAAGTGAGATCTCATAGGAGCCATTCCTGCACCACCACCTACATACAGCATTTCGGCTTCTGTCTCTTTGATAAAAAACTCTCCGTAAGGGCCTGATATAGTCACCTTATCTCCAGGCTTACAACCAAATACAAAAGAAGAACAGATACCTGGATTGACATCCATCCATCCACCTTTTGCTCTATCGAATGGAGGCGTCGCTATTCTTATCGTTAGTGATACGATATTCCCTTCTGCAGGGTGATTAGACATGGAGTATGCTCTAAATATTTCCTCATCATTGACCATTTTAAGATCCCATAACTTAAACTGATCCCAGTCTTTCTGGAACTTATCAGGTGAGTCATGATAATCTGGATGAGCTGTGATATCTATATCCTTTTTGTAATCTACAGTCGTCGGAGGCACGTCTATTTGTATGTATCCACCTGCTTCGAAATCTAATGTCTCCCCTTCTGGTAATTTTACGATGAATTCTTTAATGAATGTCGCTACATTATAATTGGAGATGACTTCACATTCCCATTTTTTTATTCCAAATATTTCTTCTGGAATATCAATTTCCATATTCTCTCTTACTTTGACCTGACAAGCTAATCTTTTCCCTTCTGCTGCTTCCTTACGAGTTAGATGGTTCATCTCAGTAGGAAGAACATCTCCCCCTCCAGAGTGGATGTGACACTCACACATAGCACATGTTCCACCTCCACCACATGCAGATGGTAAGAATAAGTTTTGCTCAGATAATGCGGTCAGTAAGTTAGCTCCTGGCTGTACTGTGAGAGGATTCTCTGTATCTCCATTGACAGTAATGGTGACACTGCCCTGAGGTACGAGACTTTTTCTTGCAACAATAAGCATGTAGGATAATAATAATATCACTCCACAGAATGCAACTAATGTGTATATGTAGGGTAGAAATGCGGATAATACCATAAGTATCATTTTCTTTTTCTAATTATTTCTTAATCAAATTAAATCTAAAATGCTGCTGGGTCTATTCCCATCAATCCCATGAATGCCATACCCATAAGACCAGTCAATAAAAACGCCATACCTAATCCTCTTAATGCTGGAGGTACTGCTGAGTACTTAATCTTCTCTCGTATGGCTGCGATAGCAACAATTGCGAGAAACCATCCAAATCCACCACCTAATCCAAATGCAACTGCCTCACTGAAGTTATACTCCTTAGATACCATAAATAAGGATCCACCTAGTATGGCACAGTTCACAGTAATCAGAGGCAAGAATATACCCAACGAATTATACAATGAAGGCGAATATTTCTCTACGACCATCTCTACAAGCTGCACCATAGATGCAATTACAGCTATGAACAGTATAAATCTTAAAAAGGTTAAGTCTGTCTGAAATATACCATTCTCACCGAGCAACCACGTATTGATCACCCAATTAATGGGCATCGTGATCGCTAATACAAAGATCACGGCTAAGCCTAATCCGACAGCTGTTTTGACAGTCTTAGATACGGCTAGGTAAGAACACATCCCTAAAAAATATGCCAAGGCAAGATTCTCGATGAATGCTGATTTTATAAATATGTTTACTAAGTCTCCCATTTTAAATCAAATATTATAAATATTGTAATTGTGATTTTCTTTCAGTTAATAGAATTTTCTATCTGCATAAAATGCGCTTAGGATACATCTACTAATTGTGGTTTCCATGCTCTATGTGCCCATATAATAACTGCTATGACAAACATTGCAGACGGAAACAATACCATTAAGTTATTTGGTTGGTACCAGCCCATTATAGCACTCTCTGAAGTATTAATCATATAATCAGAAGTCGCTCCTATAATCTTAGCTCCGAATAATTCTCCCTTACCGAATAGCTCTCTGACGAATGCTACCATCAATAAAATTATACCATAACCGATACCATTACCCAATCCGTCAAGTGCCGATTCGTAAGGTCTGTTAGCCATGGCAAATGCTTCTAATCGACCCATCACAATACAGTTCGTAATGATCAATCCGATGAATACCGATAGCTGCTTATAACTCTCAAATGCAAATGCCTTAAGCGTCAGCTCGACAACAGTTACCAGTGTAGCGATAATGACTAACTGGACGATCATCCTTACGGATTTCGGTATATTCTTACGCAGTGCACTGGTAATCACATTAGCGAAAATACACACGAATACCACGGCGATTGCCATGACTGTTGCATTCTTCATACCTGTGGTTACTGCTAGAGCAGAACAGATACCTAATACCTGTACCGTAATCGGATTGTTCTCACTTAAGGGATCTGTCAGAAGTTTTCTTTCCTTCTTCCCAAAAGTTAGTCCTTCTTTTTTTTCTATAACAGCTGTATCAGCCATACTTTCTTTATTTTAGAAATATTGAAATTTTAATTTTTAAGCGGTCCTCTCACTTTAGTAAAGTAATCGTTGTAAGCCCATAAGTCTTCTTCCATCATATCAGTTACACCATCTCCTGTAATCGTGGCTCCAGATATCGCATCGACCTCATAATTTCTATCCTTGGCGCCACCCTTTCTGACAGTTACTGATCTCCAGCCACCTTCATCGGTATACAATTTAGTACCTATGAATTGCTTAACCCACGCCTTATTATCCTTAATCTCAGCTCCCAGTCCAGGCGTCTCCGCAGTATGATCGAATGATACACCAGCAATCGTATTAGCATCATCTTCTAATGCTATATTGCCCCAGATCTCATCCCATAGTCCCTTTCCTCTGGCATAGACTATGTAGTACTTGCTTCCGTCAGACTTATTAAATATATACAGAGGTAGCATGCGTTCATCCTCGTCTAATTTGTTCTCTTCTTTCAAATCAAGATTTTCTGCCTTACCTTCTCTAATTCCCCTCTCTGCAAGTGCTTCAGCAGAAAATTTTTCACCTTTATTATTGACAACGAATTGTTCTATTTGCTTTTCGAATATCTCCGTCACTTCATCATTAGTAATCTTGCTGTAATCTACATCTATATGATCAGCTACAGCTCCGAGAGTTGCCTTCTTGCTGTAGAGCGCTTCATTGAATTCATGCTTAGACTTGAGACCATTCTGAAGGAAGGCCAATAACATCGCTACGATGGTCGTCATTATTAATACGAATCTAAGTGTGGCTCCTGTACTATGCATGGCTTACTGGATTTTCGATTTGAGAATTAGCATCTTTTCTAATGATGCCACCTGCTGCGGATGGCTTTGCCATTCTTCTTTTGATATTAGAATCTAATACGTAGTAATCTATTAATGGTGCAAATGTATTCAGAAATAGAATCGCGAGCATCCATCCTTCTGGATATGCTGGATTAAACACTCTGATCAATAACCCGATAGCTCCTATTCCAAATCCATATATCCACTTACCGACATTAGTCGATGTGGCAGTCACTGGATCTGTAGCCATGAATGCCATTGCAAAGAAGAAACTTCCAATGTAGAAATGATAGATCCACGGTACTGTCATGAATGGAGTCGCTCCCCAAGCATTAAAAATAATCCCCATAAACACACATCCTAAGAACATACTCAACATTATCCTCCAACTTCCTATCTTAGTCAATAACAATACTAATGCACCGATCAGAATAAGTGGCTTACTCGTCTCTCCTATCGATCCTGGTATCGTACCCCACCACATCTGCGCTACTGTAAACTGTTCTGTGACAGCTGTCCATCCACCTTTAGCTGCGAGTGCTAATGGAGTGGCTCCACTGTAAGCATCATGTATGGCTGCGTTAGCATTAAATGTGGCAATGCCTATCCAATCGAATAATGAGTTAAACATACTATGTGCCCAACTATAATCTACTGCCATTCCAGGTGCTACTTTTTCAAATCCTGAAACCCATACCTCATCACCTGAGATAGAAGTCGGATATGCGAAGAATACGAATACTCTCGCGAGTAATGCGACATTCCATATATTCATGCCTGTACCTCCAAATGCTTCCTTACCTAAGATTACAGCAAATGCTACAGCGACACATAGGATCCAAATAGGAATATCTGGCGGCATGATCAATGGTATCAATGCTCCAGAAACTAAAAATCCTTCTTCTATAGGGTGCCCTTTCTTAGCTGCAAACCAAAACTCGATACCTAAACCTACTACATGAGTCCAAATAAAAATAGGTAATAGCTTAATCAGTCCGTGTGATAACTTAAGGTGGAATCCTTCCAAAAATCCTGGATACATGCCTATTGCATCAAAGTGCTGATGCCCGATATTATAAGTTCCAAAGACATAAGCTAATTGCATCGCCAACACTACCATCACCATGGTTCTCTTGAGGTCCATACCATCCTTGATATGTACACCGCCTTTAGTGACAGTCTTAGGTGCATAAGCGAATGTGAAGAACCCATCATACAGTGTATGTAAGAATGGTGATTTCTTCTTATCCGGCTCTATTTTCTGTAAAAAACTTAAAAGTCCCATTTATAATATTGTGATCTTTTGTGTATAAATTAATATTAGGCTTGCTCTCTCATCATGTCTAAACCATCTCTCAGAATCTCCTGTAGTGGCTGCTTAGATGTGCAGGCAAACTCGCATAAAGCGATATCTTCTTCGCTCATCTCATTAATCCCTAAGCCTTCCATTCTTTCTATATCTCCTGTGAGTATTGCTTTCATAAGATGCTGAGGGTAGATGTCCATCGGTAACATATTTTCATACTGACCTGTTACGACAAATGCTCTTTCTTCTCCATGTGTATTCGTATTAGCTTCGAATTCGTGACCAGGGATTAGGAAGTTAGGGAATGTTCTGGATGCACTCGGGCGTGGAGTAATCGGCAATAACCATCCGAATAATTCATAATCATCTCCCTCCTTAATCACTGTAATCTGATTATGTGCATCGCTTACGAAATCGTCTATAGGCAGTTGTGTGCCTGATAATACATTTCCTGAAACATATCTATTATTATCTGAAGTTACCTTGTCTTTAAGTAACTCGCTGATGCTTGCTCCTTTGTATGTCTTGTAGTGTACTGGTTCTGTAACCTCAGAGCCTGTGATAGCGACTACTTTAGTTGCATCATATGTTCCGGACAGGAATAATCGACCTATCATAGCCACATCTTCCACTTTTAGTGTCCATACGGTTCCATTATTTTTGATAGGATTGACATGGTGTATCTGTACACCTACATTACCAGCTGGGTGTTTTCCTTTGAACCAATGCTTCTCTACACCTGTCGCAGATGTATAAGCTGTATGTGGTTTTTCTTGACCTCTGCCATCTAATCCTAAGTATACTTTACCTGACGTCAATCGAGCTAATATTTCTAATCCTTTTTGGAATTCTTCTCCTCTTCCTTCTATAACTAAGTTAAGATTAGGTGCTAATGGTGCTGTATCGAATGTGGATATAAATATGTTATCAGGTATAACTTCAGTCTCTGCGATGATATCAAATGGTCTCTGATTAATTATAGGCCACACTCCTGACTCTTGCATAAATCCTACAATCTCAAACCTCGATGCATTGCTTAATGCTATCGGTGTATTCTGCTTATGCTTCTGTTCCTTATCACCTAATATGATGACGTGTGATATAGACCGCTTCTGTCCTCTTCTAATCTCTACGATCTCCCCACTAACAGGAGAGACATACTTAACATTAGGATTTTTCTTGTCATAAAATAATACCTGACCTGCTAATACCTCATCACCTTCCGTTACTTCCATCTTAGGAATGGGAGATATACCTCTAAAGTCCTGCGGCTTAACAGCATATCTTGCTACTGGTGCATGGTGCACCTCATCTGATGCCGCTCCTGCAAGCTTTATGTCCATCCCTTTATTCAGTCTATGGAGATTATTCTTATCTACATACGATGGGGAAGATTTAGAAAAAAGATCCTTAAGAGAAGGTACGAGGCTCAAGTTATTCTTCTGGGTGTCTATTCCCTGTTTTTGTGCCTCTATTTGAATTAGGTTATCTGAAATAGAAAATACTGAAATGAAAATCAATATTATTCCGATAACCACAAGCGCTGATATGAGCATTGCTGAGTTATAAGTTTGTAGTTAGATCATGCGATCTCTAGTTGTCCTGTTGTAACCCCTAAAAATCAGCGCAAATATATAACTCTTTTAAGCATTTATGGAGTTGTTACAAATGTGCATTGATACACATATATCTATTTAGATATTGTCTAAATAATATACTCCCGAAGCTTGATTTTCTTAGAAAATTCTCAAAATGGCAATCCAAAATACGCCAATCTATTAGCTAAATTATAGAAGCACAGAGCTGTCCTCAATTCTTTCAATTCTTATAGGACTGCTTGAAGATCCAATGTCTTATCCTCCGATAATTTATAATATGCAGCTATTCGGTTTCCATCAGTTTAAAGGACTCATTATCATCTATTGTATTTGATTAAAAGATATTTGCCCTTATTCTGTGACAATAATATTGAATTATTGCCCTTATTCTGTAACATTATATGTACATAATTGCCCTTATTCTATGTATGATATTTACATTTACCCTTACTTTGTGTCAATATTTTGGATTATTTGCCCTTATTTTGTTACAATAAATTAAGATATTTGCCTTTATTCTGTGACATAATTTGATTGGATTTGCCTTTGTATTGTGACAAATAACGATTCGATTTTCTTTTACTGCATCTAATATATAAGACACTATGGCATTCAAAAGACAAGCAACACGTGGGCTGGAGCGATGGAAAGCCAAGGACAAGCGTAAGCCATTGATACTAAGGGGAGCTCGACAAGTTGGGAAAACAACGTTAGTCGGCAACTTCTCTAAGACTTATAAGCACAGTATATCTATCAACTTAGAGAAACCACAGGATATTTCATTCTTTCAGTTGCATGATAATGTGCAAGATGTAGTAGATGCCCTATTCCTCTCTCGCAACATTCCAGTGAATGAACGAGAGTCTACATTGTTATTTATAGATGAGATACAAGAATCTCCACGAGCTATCGGCCTACTCCGGTATTTCTACGAAGAACTACCAGATCTACATGTCATAGCCGCAGGGTCACTGTTAGAATTTGCGATGAGTGCTGTGAAGAACTTTCCTGTAGGCAGAATAGAATATCTCTATATACATCCGCTTAATTTTTCAGAATTCTTAGTAGCGATCGGTCACGATCAGGCCGCCAAAGAACTGCAAAAGATACCAGTAACAAAATCTAGCCATCAGGTATTGCTCGATCTATTTAATACCTATACCATTATAGGTGGTATGCCAGAAGTCGTCAGTACCTACCTTAGGAATCGTAGTGTCGCAGATCTTCCAATTGTATATGAGAGTATATGGACCACTTATAAGAGTGATATAGAGAAGTATACCAGTAATGATACGGAGCGGAAGATCATCAGGCATATTATGTCAGTTGCCCATCTATTCGTAGACCAACGTATTAAGTTTCAAAAATTCGGCAAGTCTAACTATGGATCTCGTGAAGTCTCAGAGGCATTCCATAACTTAAATGATGCCAAAATCATACAATTGATACATCCCAGTACAAGTATAGACTCCCCTATTATCCCTGATATCAAAAAATCACCACGTATGCAGTTCTTAGATACTGGATTAATTAACTATGATCTCAAGATACAAGGAGATATGCTTGCTCTTAAGGATCTAAGCTCTGCTTATCGTGGGAAGATTATCCTACATATGATAACCCAAGAACTGATATCGCTGAATAGTCTAAGCTACCATAAACCAAATTTCTGGGTAAGAGAAAAAAATCAATCCTCTACGGAGGTAGATCTAATCTATAACTATAAGAATATGATTATTCCGATAGAAGTAAAATCTGGTAGTTATGGAAAATTAAGATCTCTGCACCAGTTTATCGAGGTGGCAGATCATCCATATGCAGTAAGGTTCTACGGAGGGAAATTTTCTGTAGAGCATCATGAGACACCTACAGGTCGGAAACCATTTATACTCATGAACTTGCCTTATTATCTGGGTACTGAGATAGAAGGATATATCGAATATCTACTGGATAATTACTAATGTAGCGACCTTATGTAATGGCAAAAACTGAAACCTATAATTGCGTAATAAAATTTTTACTACCTCACATAGGGTTATAAAAAAAGCCGTGCAATCCAAGGACTGCACGGCTTGTGATTATACAAGTTATCACTAACGTATTTGTATCATTTTCTTACTTGCTGTACCGTAAGCTGATTCCAGCTGATAGTACATTACGCTTGTAGAATTTAATTGTTCTTTAGTCAATGTAATCTTATGAATACCTGCAGTATAACTATTATTCTGCCTCATAACCTCTCTACCATTCATATCGAAGACACTAAATGTCACATCACTATCACCTGGTATAGAGAACTGTATCTCAGTAACATTAGAGAATGGATTAGGAACATTCTGATAGAGTACAAATTCTTGTGCTTCTACACCTCTGAATGTTAGGTCTATATCTAATATCTCTAAGTCTGAAGTATAAGCCTCTGTCTGCGTCATAGAAGAACTAAGGAATAATTGCTTAGCTAATGATGTGTTTTCATTTACATCAAATACTAACTCAAATAAGACCTCATCTTGATCTAAGCTGACACCCTTAATATCATTCCAACTGATGGCTATGCTACCATTGTCTGCATTATACATCGCTACATTATTCTCTGTAAGATCTAACTGACCTGCCACTACATCTACTAAAGTCAATGCATTTGCATCAAAGTTCAATGTATGCTGGAATCCAGCGATCTCATCCATGTTAGATGCATATACAGGAACTGTAACTTCTGTTCCACTCACAAGTGTTTGATTATCTATTTCTAACTGAAGACTTCCATTCGCTCTTTTTTCTAATTCTTGACCCTCAGTTGCATTTAATATTACACTACCATTCACATCACCGATCTTAACACCTACGAAGTCTTGGTCTTCCATCACATCATCTAACCCATACACATCGATAGACTCAGTGTAAGGAAATGGTCTTAAGACATTTAAGAAGTTCTGATTCTCATTAGGGAATCTCCAAGGCTTCTGCCCATTAGGCAATTCATTAGTGATCCCTAATATCATTTTTCTTAATTCTATAAGGTCAAGGGCCGTAATATTTTCATCATTATTGACATCAGCTGCAATCACTTTGAATGGTGATGTGAACTGATTTGCTCCTAAGATATGTCTTTGGATAACGATGATATCTATTGTACTTACCCCATTAAGAGGGTGATCTTCTTTCTCACTTGAGACACTATAATTATTGTTAATTGCTAAGCCTTCGAATGCATAGTTACCATCATTCTGAGTCATCATTAGATTAGAAAATCCATCTACATTACTCTGAATCGACACTTCTACTTCCTCTATATTCTCATGGAAATCTGTATGAATATTACCAGCTATCTTAGAACCAGAACCTTCACATACATCACTTGCATTGTCTTGTAACAATAGAGACACGATACAGAAATCAGAATTACCTGCATCATCTCTGAAGTGTACTTCTAATGCTATCGATGTCGACACACCATTAGGTATATCATCACAATCAAAATCTAATCCTTGGGATTCCACACCACCTCTTACGAAGTATACATCTAATTCATTATCACAAGAATCTGTACCTCCAAGATCATAATCAGAAGCCCATATTCCTACAGCTCCTGCATTACTCATAGTCGCAGTGACAACTGATCCTCTACAGTAAGGAGTCGGTGCCTTAGCATCTAAGACAGTAACTGTTGCAGTGAAGGCATCACTGACATTACCACAATGATCTTCTGCTACAAAAGCTACGGTACTTGTACCTAATGGATAAGTTCCACTTGCATCAAGTCCATCGCCAGAATCAGTCGTACCATCAGGATAAGTTATCGTATACGTTACAGTTACCTCTTGATTGCCAAACATATCTGTACATGCATCAGCAACAGTCGCTATAAACTCCACTGGTGCATTACAAGTACCTACAGAATCACTTACTGTGACATTACTTACAGTTACCACTGGTGCTTCGTTGTCAAAGATTTTAATATCCTGTACATGTGTTCTTGTTGCTTGTGCAAGTGTATTTCCAGGGGCATTAGCTATACACCAGTCTACTACCGTCCACGTTCTAAGTATCTTAAGACATGCGTTATCTACATTGTAGAATACTAAGTCATCATGTCCTATCGCTAAGTCATTACATGCACCTGTATTCACTACAATATTATCTGCATTAAACGGACTATCCAACGCTTCAGGATTTAATCCAGTCAGACCTGTACATTGAGTAATTTCGTAATCTTCCGGCCATTGCGTCACCACAAACTGACTTGGATCTATTAATGAGTTATTCACAAAACTGAAAGTTTGGTTAAATGGTGAACCTGGTACAGGCATCCCACACTTGTCAGACACGATATACTTAACTGTCACACTTCCTGCTCCACACTGTCCTCTTTCTAAGGTCGTAGGAGATGTCGGATCTAACTGTACAGTAGTAGAATTATTGTCCCATCCACAGTTATCAAAGAAATCAAATCTCGCGAGTTCCGCATCTATCGCTGATTGTAAATCTATCGGACTGTCTTCGCAATCAAATGTTGCATCAGCCGGAGGCGTACTTAACATCTGAATCGGAATATTATCCTGTAATCTAACTTCTGCCTCACAAGTATTAGTGTTACCTGAGCCATCAGTTACCATAAGCTCTACCAAGATAGGACCATCATTACAATCTGTACAACATAGCTCTAACTGATCTGCAAATGTTCCTGTACCTAATCTTCTCACTAAGAACTCCTCTACACCACAGTTATCATAACTGTTGTTATCTACTGATTCTGCTGGTAAGTATCCACATCCATTATCTCCTAATGCTACCACTGTGAATTCTACACATACTGGATTAGGTCTTACGTTATCTCTTACGAATACCTCAGAGAAACATAGTCCTTCGTTACCACACTCATCCTCCATTACAATTCTTATCCATGTCACCTGATTACCAGGTAAGTCTGTGATTCTCAAAGGAAAACCGTTAGCGTCATATACCACATTATCATCGATGTAAATGGCATTAGGATCTGGATTAAACTGATCATCAGGATCTGCTAATCTATAAGAAAGTGTAAATGTTATATCATCGTCACAAGGATTATCTATAGTTAATGGTGGAACAAATTCCCAATCTCCTCTACAAGTACCAGGATTCGTATTAGTCAAATATGGCATCGTAGACATCGTAGACAATTCGATTCCTAATACATTCTCAAAGAAATCAGCATCAGCAGGAGCAAGATCATCTGGAGAACATGTTGCCACGATAGGCTCTTTGTCTTCTATCTTAATTACTTGATCATATTCTGTGATCTCACCAGTACACCAGTCTAATAATGAGAACGTTCTTACAGTCTTACTTGCAACAGGACCACATATACTGAATAATAGATCACTCGATGTCATCTGGAAATTACCACAATCTTCTAAGGCTCTACCAAATGGTAACATAGGTACGCCTGTATCTAATGTTGCATTCTCACATGTCAATGCATCTTGATCTATGTTATCAAAACTCTTAGGCATGATAACCTCATCTATATTAAATTTCTTAACGTTAATCGTCTGTACACAATTCTCCGATCTACCAGAATTCTGATTAGTGACTGTCCAAGTTCTCTCTATTACTGTCCAGAGATCATTCTCGCAGTTCTGCCCTACTTCGTCATCCTCAAATGTAATAACTGGTGCTGTATCACATCCTACTGATTGTACAAGCTCCGCAGAAGTTAAGAATGTGCCTTCATTAGTCGTTACTTGTAAGTCTGCTTCCACAATATTAATAGGAGTTGTAGTACTACCGTTTCTTACAATAAATGTAAATCTATTAGGAAACGGTACAGAAGGATTCTCTGCATCAAATGCATATAATGTGCTAAATGCTGTAGAAGGCCTAAAGCTTCCTATGAAAGAATTTAAAGTTTCTCTACATACTACTGGCGAACCGAACATTGAGTACTCTAATTCTCCAGCATCTGAGAGGCATACATTAATGTTTGAATTATCACAAGACTCTGTAAATTCTCCTAAGTTTAGTAAAGTAATCGTATCGAAAGGGGTCCCTAATAATAGCTCTAAATTACTTACTGAATCTATCTCAGCTTCGAAATTCACAACAATATTAGTGATCTGTCCAGATATTTCTGTTAGGTCAAATGGAAGACTCAACATTCCAGATCCTGATGCAGTGGATGGTACTATCTCATCGAAAACAATTCCTCTATCGAATCCCCTTATCACTGATCCAGGTGCTGCCTCTCCCAATTCCGTACAGAATATAGATACATCACTACAATCTAACTCTGGTAAAGATTTATCTTCTGCTAATACTTGGCCCCAGCAACTTAATCCTGACTGACCAGTTACAGTTACATTGTATAGCCCGATCTGATTAATTGTCACTTGAGTGGTATCACTAAAAGTGACTTCAGAATCAGTTGTTAATTCTAAGTCTATTATAAATTCATCAAAACAGTAATCTCCCTGCAAAATCATAGCAGGGGTAATTATCGCTTCACAAGCGTCTGTCATAGTAACATTTACAAGGTCGTTACAAGCCAAGTTATTGATACTTTCTAATACTTGCACCTCCACTAGACATTGTTGTACAATCACACCATTATCTAAGATATTGATTTGGAGAGTATGAAATCCAAATGGCAACCCAGAATACGAAGCATTAGTTGGCATTATTGTCTGAGGACTACCTGAATTAAGGACTGTTCCTTGGACAGGATTTCCATTATCAGCGAGCCTTGCTGTCCCATCTTCATCTACAAATAGTATCTGATAGGTGTATGGAGGCCCTGGACAATTAACAGCATCTATTACAAAACTTGTAAAGGATAGGTCCTTATCACAAGATGGCATAGGTCCATTAAGGTTCGGAGTAATAATAATTGGATCGGGACACGGGATCTCTATAGTTTCATTCACTACTAAAGTGACGGTATCAAATGCAGTTGCCCCATTAGGGTAGCTCACAGTTACCATATAATCACCATCGAAGGCCTCATCGTCAAGAGTCAGACTTGGTTGCGATTGTGTAGATGTAAAACTATTGGGACCTTCCCAATTCCAGTTAAGCAAGCTTGAGGAAACTATCCCTCCGCTTGCATCTCGAGCAGTCGCCATAAATGTAACCATGGTCTGCTGCTCTGCACAATATTGACTATTGTCTGCGGGAGCGTCTATGGTAACAGATTCTGTCTGTCCGCTGAGGTTAAGGCATGCTACAAACGCAAATACAAAAAGCGAAAAGGCCTTTGTAGTTTTATTTGTACATGTTAAAATTAAATTCTTCATGGTTAAAAATTTTTGTGTTCTTACGTTAGTTTAAAATGTATTCTAATGAAAAATGAATTAAATAAAATATGTATTATAAATTTTCAAATGTTTAAAAGCTTGACTATCTTGCGTTTACACTTTTAAACAACTTTATATTCAAACTTTTCATAATACATTAGTGTGTAGAAACAAACATTATACCAATCTGTAATATGTTTTATAAATAATTCATTATCTAAGCAATAATGAGGACTGGACAGTCTTTGTAGGGATATGTCTATATATTGTGAGGGACAGAAATGCTATCTATATGGGAGATTCCACTATTCATAATGGGCGATGCCTTAATTGTAAGGAAGAATTAAGATCGGTCGACAAGTATTGTGCATCATGTGGAGTAAAGGCTACTTATCACAACTTATCGCTTAAGTATCTTCTGACGTCATTCTTTGAGTCATTCCTTAATATAGAGTATAAGATCCTCCGAAGCTTCAGAGATATATGGACTCCTAATAAGATTACCAATTATTACCTCAGTGGACAGAAAGACCAATATGTCCACCCATTTAGGCTCCTATTTATATGTTTAGTGCTCTTCTTTGGGTTAGCAGCCTATAGTCTCAAAGAGTCAGACCTCGGCAATCCATATGAAGAAATCTATAATATCGCCGCAAATAAGACGATCAGTCAACTAGATACGCTAAAAGAAGATTTCCAATTGGCAGAAGAACAATTACTGATAGATTCACTAAAAGTGCTTCTTAGTACTGGCGGAAAAAGTTATGATAATGTAAATATTAATGCATTCGGAGTCAATCTAAAAGATTATGGCATCAAAAAGTCAGACGTATTCTTAAAAAGTGAAGAAGAAGTAATCGCTCAATTCCCTAAGGACTTAACTATGTTCGAGTATCTCATCGCAAAGCAGCAAATAAAAGTTATAAAAAATAATACTGGGGCATTGACGTTTATTGTAGGTAATATGCTCTGGGGTATTATACTGCTTACCCTCGTGATGGCATGGGTACTGAAGGGACTTTACATTAGACATAGCAGCTATTATGCTGAGCATGTGGTACAACTAACGAATTTCCATAGCGTAGCACTCGTTGTAATTACAATTTATTCTATAGGCAATTACTTCTATGGAGAAGCGATACCATATGTGTCGTTCGTTATCCTACTATATCTCATTTGGTATTGGATATATGGCTTTAGTCGTTTTTATAGTCAAGGTATATTAATGACGATTTGCAAATCCTTTGTGTTCTTAATTGTATATATCGTTATACTATCTATGATCGCATTAATGATTTTGCTATTGAGCCTTCTTTTCTTCTAATGTCTGTAAAGTAAAGCTGAGAACTGAAATGTTTTTCTATTTTTAAAGAATGATAAATCCAGAAACACTTACCAAACGGTACTATAAGATAGGTGAAGTCGCTAAAATGTTTGGCGTAGCTACATCTCTTATCAGGTATTGGGAAGGAGAGTTTCCGCAATTACATCCACAGAAAAACAATAAAGGCGTCAGAAGATTCCTCAAGGAAGATGTCATCATAGTGGATAAAATCTATGAATTAGTGAAAATCAAAGGCTATAAGTTAGAAGGAGCCAAACTAGCTCTAAAGGAGAATAAATTAGAGAATAGAAATGCTGGAACTGTAAAAAGTTCTACTGAGGAATTATCCAAAATTAGAACGCATCTGCTATCGATAAAAAACGATCTCATGGAACTCAAATCACAATTATCGACTGATGTATCTAACAATAACGCTACCCAGACATAGATAACCTTAACTTAAGACATGCTCAGACGATTAAGACTCAGTTATATGTTGTATAATTTCTTTAAGAAAAAGGAATTACAACATAACGTGCCTCTATATAAAAAGCTTGGCCTTAATAAGAAATATTATTCTTCTGTGTCCAGTAAAGACTTCACAAATATAGATGAGAATATACTTACTAAAAGAACTGATAAATCCAAGTTAAAGGATTTAAATTTTTACAAAGGTGTTACAGAAGATTCTAAAGATAGTTTAGATAAATTTTGGGATAATGGGTTTTGCGTTATAGAGCAATACAAGGACGAAGAAACTGTAGATAAGATTAATGAAGAGATCGAGAAATTACAAGAATGTGGACAATTAGATTTTCAGTATGGTAACAAATTAATGTTTGCCGTACACAAGTCAGCGTTCTTAAAAAATATATGGGAAGATAAAAAATTAAATGAGCTCTTAGATTACCTCATAGGTGGCTCAGCTAAGCTCTTTCAGAGTATTAATTTTATCAATGGGAGCGAGCAGCATACGCATTCTGACAGTATACATATGACGACTTTCCCCTTAGGTGGATTGCTGGGGGTGTGGCTTGCATTAGAGGATATCGATATCGACAGTGGACCACTGCATTATTATCCTGGTAGTCATAGGCTTCCATATTACCTGAATAGTGATTATAATAATGATGGCAACAGCTTAGTCATAGGCCCTCATGGATACGATGCATACGAAAAAATGTTAGCTACGAAGATTAAAAATGAGCAGATAGAAAAGAAGGTTTTTCTAGCTAAAAAAGGTGACTTATTCATCTGGCATGCTAATCTATTACATGGTGGCGAACCTCAGTTAGATAAGAACAAGACAAGAAAGAGTATGGTTATGCATTACTTCGATGCTAATAGGATTTGTTATCACGAAATCTCCCAACGTCCAGCATTTATTGGGTAATCCATTGGATTGTGCAGCTCTTAATCCTGCTTATACCATTTAAACATTAGAATGTCGGAAATATTATAATAGAATTAGCCAATCTCTGCGTTAAAAATAATCTTCATAGCTACCGCTATGACTGCGTTTTTTGCCTTAATCTTAACAAATTCTATTCTATAATCTTAACCGACATCTCAAAATTTAAATGGTATTACTTTAGGGGTGTTAAGATATACTATAACTCCCTATAATTCAATAACTTATATTAAAATTTATTATTTTCTATACCCGTTAACTGACTGAATTTGTAATATTGTGGGGTAACGCATCTACCCAATTCGTCATAATTTTTGGTCAGCTCGCCCACCTCCGAAGGTTATCGGAGTTCCATCATTACAAGATGACAATTGTCATCTTGTTGGTTTGCACCACCATTCTGTCGTGCCAAATTGCTTCCCTACTATTTCTTTTACCCAGAACTTACGTTCTGGGCTATTAAGGTGTAGCACCTACGGCGCCATTCGCTTACTTCTGAACATCCCTACTTTAAGCTATAGACCTCGTCACAGAAACTGTAATCAGAAGTATCATTAGAAGCGACAATGATGGTCTTATTCTTGGCATAATTGCTTATCATTTTATGATACCATTCTTTCTTAGATTCATCTAAGAAAGAAGTCGGCTCATCCATAATTAGTAATGGGACATCCATACAGCAAGCCATTGCAATACTTAGTCTTTGCTTCATACCTGATGAAAAAGCACTGATCGTTTTGTTTCTATCTTTTGTGAATTCTGCAAGCTCTAAAAAACTTCCAATATCATCGACAAGAAATTTTTTGAAGTGGCTATAATGCTTATATAATTCTGGTATCGTTAGTTCTTCATCTAGCTCGCTGTATGCTGCTGATATCGCAATATATTGATGTATATCATTTCTATGTATCTCCTTGCCCTTATGACTGTAGGTGACGTCTCCTAAGCTGTGTGACAAGTAACCCGATAGAATATGAATAAGGGTGGTCTTCCCACAACCATTAGGACCTGTGATAGCTAGTTTCTGTCCTTCATTGATACGGAAAGAAATATCTCTAAGTATCCAGCCTGTGGTATATCTTTTGCTTACTTTCTGGAGCTTAATTTCCATGCCTTAGTCAGCAGTAATTAGGCTCTGAAAACCTCTCATTAGCCCTCTCTCAGATCTATCGATAAATTGTAATATTGTATCTCGCTCATCGCTCGGTTCAAGTTCAGATTTGATATGATCTATTGCTTTAGTTACAGACCATCCTTTAACGAATAGATATCTATAAATGTCTTGTATTCTATTAATAGACTCTGAGCTGAATCCTCTTCTTTCTAAGCCTATCCTGTTGACGCCTACATAGGATAAAGGTTCTCTTCCAGCCTTGACATATGGGGGTACATTTTTTCTTACCAGGCTTCCTCCTGTAATGTATGTATGATCACCGATACTGACAAATTGCTGTATCGCAGTCATTCCTCCTATAGATACGTGATCTCCGACTGTTACGTGACCAGCGATGTTAACTGCATTAGCTATGATGCAGCTTTTCTTAATATGACAATCATGAGCGATATGTACATATGCCATGAGCAGTGTATTATCCTCGACGATTGTCTTACCATAGGCGACTGTTCCTTTATTGATTGTCACACATTCTCTGATCATCACATTGTTTCCTATCTCTACAGTCGTTTCTTCGCCTTTGTACTTAAGGTCCTGAGGATCAGCACCTACGACAGCACATGGAAATATCTTGCAGTCGTTACCTATTGTTGTATTACCATACACGACTGCTTGTGACTGTACGATTGTGTTATCGCCGATAATAGCATTTCCATGTATACACGCAAAGGGTTCGATGGTAACGTTATTACCAATCTGTGCATCCTTATGGACAAATGCTTTCTCGTGAATCAACTTAAGTTCTTTTTATAATTTGTGCTGTAAGCTCTCCTTCGGAAACTATGGATTCTCCTACGTAGGCGGTACCTCGCATAACGAATATACCTCTTCGCATAGGGCTTAGCATTTCCATTTTTAATAATAAGGTATCACCTGGTTTTACCATTTTCTTAAACTTAACATTATCCATCTTAAGAAAATAGGTATCCCATTCCGAAGACACGTCTACAGTGGTCAATGCAAGTATTCCTCCTGTTTGGGCTAAAGCTTCCATCTGTAATACTCCTGGAAATACTGGATTACCTGGGAAATGTCCTTCAAAAAAATTTTCATTACCAGTTACATTCTTGACTCCGACAACTTTATTATCTGTGAGTTGTATAATCTTATCTACCATCAGGAAAGGATACCGGTGAGGAATCATTGCCTTAATACCTTCTATGTCAATAATGGGTTCTGCAGACGGATCATAAATAGGTAAACCCCTAAGTTTCTTTTGCTTCAGGAATTCATTCTTTAGGAACTTACCGAAAGCTACATTGCCAGTATGACCAGGGCGCTTAGCTATTATCTGACCTTTAATCGGTTTTCTCAGCAAATATAAATCACCAAGTAGGTCAAGTAATTTATGTCGTGCCGGTTCATTTGGATATTGTAATGTCAGTCCATTAAGAATCCCGTTATCTACTACAATATCTTCGTCTACATTAAATTTCTGCGCTAAAGCCTTAACCCGATCTGCTGAGAAATCCTTATGACTAAATACTATAGCATTATCTACTCTGCCTCCTTTAATAACGCCTTTAGCTGCTAACTCTTCTAATTCATTAACGAAAACAAAAGTTCTGCTCGGGGCTATTTCTTTTTCATATGAAATCTCTGGCCTATAGACAGCGACTTGTCTACCAACCTTGGAATTGTATTCTATAATCGAAGTAAAATCATAATCTGGGCCGCCATCTCTAGGAGGCATATAGACATACTCAGCTTTACTTTCTGGATCAATATATTCGATTCGTTTATCAAACTGGATATACTCTCTATCCTCATCTTGTTCTTCTATTCCAGCATCCAATATTGCTCTAACAAATGGTGTTGCACTGCCATCAAGAATCGGAACCTCAGGTCCAGATATTTCTACTAAGATATTATCTATCCCTGTACCTACAAGTGCTGATAAGAGATGCTCTATGGTATGTACGAAATGATCACCCTTTCTTATACAAGTGCTGCGATAAGTGGAGTCTACGCTACTGAGGTTAGCATGTATGAGTGGCTGGTCTTCGAGGTCTACTCTTTTGAATATTACTCCAGTATTAATTTCTGCTGGGCAACAGGTTAAATTTATATTTTCACCAGTATGAAGACCTATCCCTTGTAACTCAAATTTATTCTTGACTGTGCATTGTTTCATATTACTCCGATCGTCCTTCCTGTAGTTTTTCTAACTGCTTTTCTATCTGTCTTATTTTAGCTTGAAGGTCGGGTAAATTCTTGTATATAGCAAAGGATTTCAGATAATTGTCGTAATTAATAGCTGGGCTTCCATACCATTTAGTACCTGCTGTTTTGGTAGATTTAGTCAAGCCACTTTGAGCTTGGATTAGCGTCCGATCACTGACATTAATATGACCCACAAGACCAGCTTGTCCTCCTATCTGACAGTTCTCCCCGACCTTAGTACTACCTGCTATCCCAGCTTGTGCTGCGATGACTGTATTCTTTCCGATTTCTACATTATGGGCTATCTGTATGAGGTTATCTAGTTTTACCCCTTTACGTATCAGAGTAGAGCCCATTGTAGCACGATCTATAACTGTTCCAGCTCCGATCTCTACATTATCTTCTATGACTACATTACCAATATGTGGAATCTTCTTGAATGTGCCGTCTTGCAATGGTGCAAAGCCAAATCCATCAGATCCTACTATTGCATTAGAATGGAGAATCACGTTATCCCCTATGATACTATCCTTGTATATTTTGACTCCAGGATATATCAGACAATTCTTGCCGATCGTTACATTCTTACCTACATAGGCGTGACTCATTAGATGAGTTCCTTCTCCGATTTTACTATTATCATTAATTACTGCGAATGCCTCTATAGTGCAATTACTCGGCACATAAGCTTGCTTAGATATCGCAGCTGCTGCCGAGATCGTATATTTAGTCGATCTTGTGTTATAGAATATAGCTAAGAGATCCGCTAGTGACTCGTAGACGTTATCTACAGCTATGGTAGGAACATTGAGATCTATATCTGTCCATCCTTTATTTAATAAAATAGCTGAAGCCTTAGTTCCTTTAGCAGTTTCGATGTATTTGTTATTAGAAAGAAAAGCTATCTGACCTTCCTGTGCAGATTCTAAGTTAGAAGCACCATTGATGACGATATTGCCGTCTCCGTTTACAATACCGCCGATTTCGTCGGCGATTTTCTTAAGGGTGTAAGTCATAGAGTAGTTATAGTTTTTTCGACTGCTTAATATTACAACAAAATAATAATAGACAAGATCTATACCATAATCATTCCTGTATCAGCCTTACCTTTAAGACATTTTGCAAGATATTCTACACATTATCAGATGGTTAGAAAAATAATGTATATATGAAATTGGAATAGACTGTAGTATTAAGCAAAATTGAGTTTTGTTTTTTTTCGTGATTCATTCATTAAACGCAAAAAATCTTACGGATATTTATATAAAAGAAAATAAATTGAGAAGACTTGTCGTCGTAGGCACCAGAGGAAGCAAATTAGCGTTGTGGCAAGCTGAGGATTTACTCAGCAAACTAAAGCAGAACAATCACATTGCAGAGCTAAAGATAATCGAAACGAAGGGAGATAAAGTCCAAGACTTAAGCTTTGATAAAATCGAAGGAAAAGGATTTTTTACTAAAGAAATAGAAGATGCACTTATATCACGTGATGTGGATGTAGCCGTACATTCGCTCAAGGATCTCCCGACTGATCAGCCTGAGGGACTTGTCATTGCTGGATTATCAGAAAGACAGGACCCATCAGATCTTCTTATCATAAGTCCATCGGCATACGATCCATCGATGGATCTAAGACTTAAGGAGGCTGCAATCGTAGGTACGTCTTCAGTAAGAAGGAAATCACAAATTCTCGACCTGGCACCACATATCTCAGTAAAAGACCTTAGGGGAAATGTCCCTACTCGTGTCCAAAAACTTAAGGATGGTAAATATGATGCTATCATTCTGGCAAGTGCTGGCATCAATCGATTAGATATAGATCTCAGTGACCTACATACGATTAGGCTTAATCCCAAGGAATGTGTTCCAGCACCTGGACAAGGTGTCATTGCTTATCAATGTAGGGCAGAAGATAAAGAAATGAGGAAAATATTAGCCGCAATCCATAATCACGAAACTGCACCTGTGACCAATGTAGAAAGAAAAGTACTCAATCTCATGGATGGCGGCTGCCATACACCACTCGGTGTCTATACGGAAATCGATGAAGCTGGTAACTATCATGCTCACGCGTCCTATGCTTCTGAGATTGGCGCTCCTATCACTCGTGTGAATATATCACAAAGTACTTCCCATAATCTTGCAGAGAATATTGTCAAAGCACTTAATAATCCAACGCCCAAAAACTAAAACTTATATGTATCTAATATTTGATTGTTCAGGAATAGATAAACCTAAAAGCTGGAAAGCACCTTTTTCAGATACTTTTAATTGGCCTCGGATCATACATATGTCTTGGATAATTTTGGATAAGGATCTGAAGCCCGTAGATGACTTTGATCATATTATTATTCCTGATGGATTCTCGATGACACCTGAGATAGAAAAGAGATGCCGGATAGATCAGGAAGATATCGATACTAAGGGCGCTCCACTCTTGGATGTCTTAGAAGGCTTTAATAAGAGCATGGAGCAGGCAGAATATCTAATCGCTCACAATATGAATTTCAATGAGAATGTACTTGCTGCTGAGTATCTTAGAAAAGGTATACGTCACAGTCTATTTCTTAAAGAAAGAGTGTGTCTGATGCAAGAGAGCACTTTCTTCTGTAAGCTAAAAGCTAAAGGCAATGGTTATAAATGGCCTACTCTCACTGAGTTACACGCTATCATATTTAAGAAGGCTTACTCTCCTCCTAACAATGCTCGTGCTGATGTCATTGCTGCCACCAGATGTTTTAAAGCTCTTATGATGGGAGGACAATTAGATGATCTATTCGATGAAGAAGATTAGCAAGTAGTGGATTTTCTTAAGCGTATATTTATCAGTAGAAGTCTGGATGAAGGTTCTCCATTTCTTAACCTTGTAGATAAAGGCTACGAGATTATAGACCGTTCGTTAGTAGTCATGAATGGAATAGCTTGTGAAATAGAAATTTCTTCAGACTGGATATTTTTTTACAGCAAGAGTGGTGTACGGTATTTTTTTGAGTCGCAAGAATATTCTATTCAATATCAATATGGCGTAATGGGTCCAGGTACAGCGTCTACTTTCTATCAAATCACTGGCAGGTCACCAAAATATACTGGTAATGGTATTCCAAAAGATGTGGCTAATAATTTCATTACCTATGAGTCAGGAAGATCTATAACTTTTGCAAAAGCTAAAAACTCGAAAAATAGCATCCGACAATTGTTAGAAGATCATATGGACTGCCACGATATTGCAATATATGATAATGCGATAATTGATAAGGTGGAGCTTCCTGATTGTAAGTATCTAATATTCACCAGTCCACTTAACGCTAAGGCTTACTTCCAACAGAAATCATACAACAACGAATCTATCATTGCCATAGGCCAAACAACTTCTGACTATCTCATGAAAATTACTGGAAAAACCGTTCCATACGGAGATTTTCCGTCAGAGACTGATATGTATGAATTGTTATTAAGTATGATCCATGAAGATCCTACTGAAGAATCTCATATATCCGATTAAACACATCTGCTAAGCCGCCTTTGCCATTGACTTTCTGAGCAACATTAGTCTTAGCATAGTGCTCATATACTGGGCTTGTCTTGTTGTTGTACTCTACGATTCTCTTTCTAATGACTTCTTCGTTTTGATCATCTGGCCTTCCGGAAGTCTTTCCTCTTTCTATTAGTCTTTTGACAATTTCCTCATCATCTACGGTCAATGAGATAAGATGTGTCACACGTGTATCTCTACCTGATAACAAAGAATCTAATGCAGATGCTTGTGTAATCGTACGTGGAAAACCATCGAATATATATCCTTTAGCATTGGGCGTGTTATTCAGCTTATTCTCTAACATACCTATCGTGACCTCATCAGGAACAAGGTTGCCCTTATCCATATAAGACTTAGCCTTAAGACCTAAGGGTGTATCATCACCAATCTCATGCCTGAATAGATCCCCTGTAGAAATATGTGTCAGTCCAAACTTACTTACGATAGTTTCTGCTTGTGTGCCTTTGCCAGACCCTGGAGGGCCGAATAGTATTAAGTTAATCATCGGTATATTGCAATTATTAATTGAGTACGCTCTCTTGTCAATAGAAAAAAATTATAAATAAGACCTAATAAATGCAAATTTTGTTTTCCAATAGCTGCTTTTATTAATATCCTCTAATATAACACCTTTAGAAGAAGTGGCGTGGATAACCCATATCTCATCATCTGAGATCTTAGTAATTATACCTACATGATTGATTCTATTAGTCCTGTGGAAAAAAATCAAGTCTCCCTTCTTAGCTTTTTTATATTTGACGTTCTTACCGTTCTTAGCTTGCAATTTTGAGCCATGATCTAACTTGACACCAAGAGCTTCGCTATAGACATACTGCGTAAATCCAGAACAATCAAATCCATCAGGATCGTTTCCTGTAGCTTTATAATTAGTATTTAAGAATTTTGTTGCGGTTTTGACCAATTTATCGCGATCATTTTTTTCACTATACCATTCCGTGGGAGAGAAGGATAGCTGTGGTAATGCTATAACTATATATAGTAAAAGTGCTTTCATTCGATATTATTAAAACAAAAATGCCTACCAAAATATTCTGGTAGGCATTGTATATCAAAAACTGTTCCTTAAGAACACTTTATATCATATATAATATACAGATTATTCTGCTGCTTTCTCTCCTTCTGCACCTTCCGCTGCAGCTCCTTCTGCTCCTTCAGCGACTACTTCCTCTTCTGCTTCCGCTGCTTTGACGGCTCTCGGTACGATGACTGATGCGACTGGTGTTGCAGCATTGACCAAGATCTCAATATTATCATCTGCCTCTATATCCTTAACTCTTACCGCAGATCCTAATTCTAACTCAGATATATCAATATATAACTCATCTACAAGATTAGCTGGATCTACCTTTACTTTCACTTTTCTAAGTGATTGCATTAGTTTACCACCATTTTTGACACCTGGAGATACACCTTTAAATTTTACAGGGATATTGACTTTTACTTTTCTACCATCTTCTAATGATAAGAAGTCTATATGCTCAACATTATCAGTAGTCGGGTGGAATTGTACGTCTTTGACAATACACTTAACGGGCTTACCATCTACATCCATCTCCGCTAATCGGAACTCTGGAGTGTATATCAGCTTCTTCACATCACCTATAACAGTGCTTACATGCTGCGTATTACCACCTCCATATATGACAGCAGGAATTCTACCGTTTTTTCTAACTGTAGCAGCTTTCACTGCCATATCTCTTGATTCTACTTTGAATGATATAGTCTTCATAATAAATTAAAAATTTTAAAAGGGCTGCAAAGATAATAAATTTCTTAATTGGTGGAGTAAATTTTATTTATCAACAAAAAGTGCTGAAATAGACTTGAATTCGTGTGTATTTCTGATGGCTTTAGAAAATAACTTAGCACAGGACAATACCTTAATCTTTTCAGATTTCTGTCTCAGGGGAATCGTATCTGTCACGATCAGCTCAGTCAGCACCGAATTTTCTATGTTTTCATAAGCATTACCTGACAATACTGGGTGAGTCGCTATGGCTCTGACGCTTTTAGCCCCTTTGTCCATGATGGCCTTAGCAGCCTTACATAAGGTACCTGCAGTATCTACAAGGTCATCGACCATGATGACATCAGCGCCTTCTACTTCTCCTATTACCGTTATATTATCCACTTTATTAGCGACACTGCGGACTTTATCACAGATGACAAGGTCTCTACTGAAATATTTAGAAAAACTTCTTGCTCGCTTAACACCGCCGACATCTGGAGAGGCAAAAATCACATTGCTTGTATCAGTCTTAGCTAAGTAGGGCATAAATATCGCTTCACCTTTAAGGTGATCCACTGGAAAGTCAAAGAATCCCTGTATCTGATCTGCATGCAAGTCCATTGTAACGACTCTATTGACACCTGCGGCTTCTAAGATATTAGCAATCAGCTTAGCAGAGATCGGTACTCTCGGCTTATCCTTACGATCTTGTCTGGCATAACCAAAGTATGGGATCACGGCTGTGATATACCCTGCAGATGCACGCTTAGCAGAGTCAATCAATAGCAATAACTCTAACAGGTTATCTGCTGGCGCAGTCGTCGATTGTATAAAAAAGACATAGGACCCTCTGACAGATTCTGAGATAATGGTCTGCATTTCCCCATCGCTGAATTTTTTTAATTCGCTTTTTCCTAATGGCTCCCCGTAAAAGTCAGCAATCTTTTCTGCGAGAGTTTTGGATTCACTTCCTGAGAAGAGTTTTACTTCTAACATTATTTATGATATGTTTGACGAAAATAATATATATATCCACCCTAAGAAAAATAAATCTAATTCTTTAGCATGGAGCTTGCTGATTACCTTGAGTTTTATCTGGGGTAGTTCTTTTATTTTGATAAAAAAAGCGCTCATCTCATACTCCCCTCTGCAAGTCGGATCAGGACGGATTGTATTTGCATTCATAGCTTTCTTACCGATATTCTTATACCATTACAAATCTATCGATTGGCGTAAACTGAAGCCACTCATCATCGTCGGTGTGTGTGGTAGTGGGCTTCCTGCATTACTTTACGCAGTAGGTCAGACACAATTACCATCCGCTGTAGCTGGGGTACTTAACAGTTTAGTGCCCATTTGTACGCTGCTAATCGCCATACTTTTTTTCAAAAAGAAATATATTCCAAAACAATTTTTTGGGATTCTTATAGGACTTATAGGAGTCGTTTTGATTTTCTTCATACGAGAAGACAATAGTGACTCATTCCCGATCCTATATGCTGGTCTCATACTCATAGCGACCATCTGCTACGGTATCAGTGCTAATACAGTCAGCCACTATCTTTCAGGTATGAAACCTGTGCTGATCAGTACCATTTCATTTGTAATTATAGGGCCCTTTGCATTAGTATATTTAGTAAGTACAGACTTTCTATCTATCACAATAGAGAATCCTGATGCAATGCTATCATTTTGGGCTTTGGCGGTGTTGTCGATCATATGCACCTTTGCAGCTAATATTTTATTTTTTAAATTAATTCAGATCACGGAAGCTGTATTCTCCACAACTGTAAGTTATTTGATTCCATTTGTCGCATTAATGTGGGGATTCTTTGATGGGGAATATATTAGTGTGTTCCATTTCCTATCATTAGGATTGATATTAGGAGGGATTATAATAGTAAAAATGACATCTACTCCTAAATCAGACGACCCAGTCATACTATAAAATAGCTATCAGTATTAAATAGCTTGTTGATTCATTTCCATTAATAAAAGCTGTATTTTGCCTCGATCTATCAAAACGAACTAAGCCTTTTCTTATGCGTATAAACGGCCACTCTCACTTACTCCCCTATCCTCATCAGATACCTGCATTTATGAAGGAAAAAGAAATATTCTGGGTAGATGAGGATAAGAAATTTATGCTTCAGAAAGGATGGAAGCGACCCGTTACAGATTCCAGCTTTTTTCTCAATGAGAAATTAGAATGGATGGAACGTAACAAGATCGATCACGCCGTTGTGCTTAATCTCTCTCAGCTGTACGGTAATGGTCTCCGTATGGAAGAGATGAAGCAGGTACTGAGATTCCAGAATGATTTTAATGCTCAGGTACAGGCTGATCATCCGCATAAGTTTACTTGTGGATTTGTCGTACATCCGGGATTCGTTAGAGGAGCATTGTGGGAAATAGAACGTTGTGTAGAACAACTTAATCTTAAGGTCCTCTGCCTACCGACACATTATATGGATTCTATCGGAACATGGAGAGCTATATTTGATGAGGATATCGAACCTATATTGGAATTAGCTAATAAGTATAAGCTGGCGATAGAGGTCCATCCTTATGATGGGGAGAAATTTATAAAATTAGAAAATGTCTCATGGCGATTCCACCTCATATGGATGCTGGCGCAGTGTGCCGATGCACATCACTTCTATACACTCAATGGCTACCAAGAGAAGTATCCAGATATCAGAACTTGCTTTGCTCATGGCGGTCAGCTTACTCAGATGAACCTGGGAAGAAGAATACAGGGATTTGATGGAAGGCCTGATTTATTTGAAGGCAAGTCACATCCTCGTAAGGCAGTCGGACATCCTAATATATTCTTTGATACATTAGTCCATGATACCGAATCATTTGAGTTGATTGTCAGAAGGAATAAATCTACGGATCAGATACTGATGGGACTCGATGATCCTTATCCACTTGGCGAGATGGAAAGTGATCGACAGTCTTCATATCCAGGGAAGCTCTTAGATCTTTGTGTCGAAAGAGACATCATAACTAAAAAGCAGCATGCTGAGATATGGGAGGACAATGTGTTGAGGTGGCTGGGTGCCGATCAGGATCAAGGGATGCGGAAGCGTATTATGTCGAATGCTTAGTCATTTAAAAAGAACAATAGTATTCTAATACATTTCATTATGTCAAATATCGTATTTGTAATTCAAATCTTAGCTTCAATACTATTAGGAGATAAAATTTCTGCCGATGGACCAGATATTTACACCATAATGAATCCTGATGGAATTGATCTCATGCTTTTGCCTTCAATAAAATCGAAAACAGTAAAACATCTGAATTACGGAGATAATGTCTGGTCATCATGGGGGTATACTATAAGTTATAGTTCTGGTAAAGCTGAATACGTGAAAGACACTATTAATGGTACAGAAGGATACTGGATAGACATCTATTTGGATAATGATGAACAAGGTGGAATTGATGGATATATATTTTCTCCTTATTTATACTATGGTGATTTCGTGAATGAGGCAAATAATGAACTTGTATTAGAATACGAAGGAAATCATTACAGTAAAACATCTTATCATCCGGACTTAAATTGGTTTGGGTTCTATCAAATTGGAGATCAATATATACTTAAAAAAGTTGATATCAATTTAAAATTGAGCACAATTGATACATCTTACAGAAGCGATGAATTTTACTTTATGAGCGATATCTATAATCATGATTCTCGATCTGTAATTTTATTGACTGAAGATTCAGTAGTTGCTGAATATTTCATTGGTTCTAAATCAATTATAAAAACTGGTTATATAGAAACTTTATTTTCAAATTTTGAAGTTGGACATTCTGGTGATAACAGCAAGAATTTTTTATATCCAAAACAATTAAGGAAATTTAACTTTAACGATAAGAAATATTTTCTCGAAGCTTCTGAGCAAAAGAGTCAGAAAAATAATTCTGATACAAGCTTAATATATAAATTAAAACTGAAAATAACTGATAATCAAAAAAAAACTGAAACCGTGAAAATCACGAATCTTGGAATATATGGAGATACTATGGAACATAGTAGTTATAAATCTCCTTCTTTAAATTGGGTTGGAGATTTGAACCTAGACGGAATTTTAGATTTTGAATTTAAGACAAATTCAATGGAAGATAAATGTGGAGGATTTGTAAGAAGAAACATTTATTTGTCAAAAATCGGTAAAACTATTGAATATTCGAAGGCACTTATAGTTCAGAAAAATTATCAATCTTAAGATACCAATGATATTGATAAATTATAATTCTAACCCATTAGTCAAAAGAGGATTATGTCGAATTTATAAATAAAGCAATTCACGTAAAGCGTATGTTAAATTACAAAAACACATTAGAATGGGCTAAAGCGACAGACGCTTACGACCCTCTCAGAAAATATAGGGAGCACTTCTACATACCGAGAGATGCCTCTGGACAAGAGATGATCTACCTATGTGGTAACTCACTCGGACTGCAACCTAAATCTACTCGTGCAGCTATAGATCAAGAATTGAGAGACTGGAAGGATTATGGTGTAGAAGGACATTTCCACGCTAAGAACCCTTGGATGCCTTACCATGAATTCTTATCTGAAGCTATGGCAGAAGTTGTCGGCGGTGAAAAACACGAGGTCGTCGTTATGAATACTTTATCCGTCAACTTGCACCTCATGATGGTCTCATTCTACAGACCTACTAAGGATAAATACAAAATCATAATCGAATCTGATGCATTCCCATCCGATAAATACGCCGTAGAATCTCAAGCTAAATTTCATGGTTATGATCCTGCGGATGCCATTATAGAATTAACACCAAGAGAAGGAGAAGTCTGCTTAAGGATGGAAGACATACAGACTACAATAGAGAAACATGGATCAGAATTATCCTTAGTAATGATAGGCAATACTAATTATTATACGGGTCAATTTTTTGATATGAAATCCATCACGGAATGGGGACATGCACAGGGCGCCAAAGTTGGATTCGATTGTGCACATGGGGCTGGTAACGTTGTATTAGATTTACATAATACGGGTTGTGATTTTGCTGTGTGGTGTAGTTATAAATATCTAAATTCTGGACCAGGTAGTTTAGGGGGTGTATTCGTACATGAGCGACATGCAGAAGATGAGGACCTACCTAAGCTCACCGGATGGTGGGGACATAAGAAAGAAACAAGGTTCAAAATGAGAGATGGATTCGAACCTATAAAAGGAGTAGAGTCTTGGCAGCTCAGTAATCCCCCTATTTTATCTATGGCTGCGATATGGGCATCATTAAAGATATTCCAAGAAGCTGGCATCGATAATCTTAGAAAAAAATCATTGCATCTCAGTGGGTACTTAAGATACCTTATAGAAGAACAAGACAATAAGCA
>Ga0209187_1000537_pt1 | contig 62200 bp, 50 predicted proteins | sample BantaG_FD_187430 | JGI IMG/M metagenome (GOLD analysis project Ga0209187, IMG submission 187430) | Marine algal microbial communities from Bantry Bay, Ireland - BantryBay_4 metaG (SPAdes) (version 2) | ecosystem: Host-associated > Algae > Red algae > Unclassified | place: Bantry Bay, Ireland...
GACTAATTCGGATCCGTCTTTCCCCAATGAGAATGGTCAGGTGCCGGGGGCGGGCAGTATTTTGGCTTTGCTGGCGACTGCAACGGGTGTAGAGCCAACGGTCATTGGCAAGCCTAACGCGGGGATGTTCGATATGGCGACGACGCGTTTGGGTGTGACTGCCGAAGAGACGATGATGGTTGGCGACCGCTACGATACGGACATCGCGGGCGCGATTGGGCTGGATATGACGACAGTCGGCGTGTTGACGGGCGTGACGACGGCAGAAGGGTATGCGCAGGAGGATCCGCCGCCCGATATTGTGCTGCACGGTATCCCAGATCTGCTGGCGTTGTTTAAAGAGGTGGACAATTCTTCGTAGGGGCACGATATATCATGCCCATCATGGAGTACCCCTAAACATTGCCACATCCATAAAAGATTCTCACGGACGGGCACGATGTATCGTGCCCATCATGGAGCATCCCCTAAACATTGCCACATCCATAAAGATTCTCACGGGACGGGCACGAAATATCATGCCCATCATGGATCATCCCCTAAACATTGCCACATCCATAAAGATTCTCACGGGACGGGCACGAAATATCGTGCCCATCATGGATCATCCCCTAAACATTGCTACATCCATAAAGATTCTCACGGGACGGGCACGATATATCGTGCCCATCATGGATCATTCCCTAAACATTGCCACATCCATAAAGATTCTCACGGACGGGCACGATATATCGTGCCCATCATGGATCATCCCCTAAACATTGCCACATTCATAAAGATTCTCACGGGACGGGCACGAAATATCATGCCCCTACGAAATATTATGCCCCTACGAACTTTTTTTTGACCTGCGGCTTTCGGTTGCGCTACAATCAATCATATGACCGTATCCAACCTATCACTTGAAACACTTCTGCCCCAACAGACTAAACAAATTTCGCTGCTCGACTTTTCGAAAGAAGAATTGACTGATTATGTAATTGGCTTGGGCGAGCCAAAATATCGGGCCAATCAGCTGTGGGATTGGATCTACAAACGCTATGCTGGCGACTTTGGACAGATGCAGAACTTGTCCAAAACGTTGCGCAGTGCCTTGGCCGAAGAGGCAACGGTTGCGCCGCTACAGGTCAATACGCAGATGATTTCGCGGCGGGGCGATACGCAAAAGGTGCTTTTCGATCTGCCTGACGGCAAGACCATCGAATCGGTGTTGATGATCTACGATAAGCGACGCACGCTCTGCATTAGTAGTCAGGCCGGCTGTGCCATGGGCTGCACCTTTTGCGCTACCGCAATCGGTGGGTTGGGGCGCAACCTAACCGCCGGCGAAATTGTGGCGCAAGTGCTCTTTTTTGCGCGATATCTAGCCAATTTTAGTGCGGAGCCGACCATGAATGTGGATCGTCCAACCGCTGTCACAAACATTGTGCTGATGGGCATGGGCGAGCCGATGCACAATTACGAAAATGTGTGGACGGCCATTCGCCGCATTGTCAGTGCCGATGCATTTGGCCTTGGCGCTCGCAACGTAACGTTGAGCACGGTTGGTCTGATTCCAATGATAGATCGCATGGCCGACGAAGGGTTGCAGATCGGGTTGGCCGTGAGCCTACACGCGCCAAATGATGAGTTGCGCAGCAAGCTTGTACCAATTAATAACCGCTACCCGGTGGACGACCTGATAGCGGCCATTGATCGCTATGTTTTAAAGACAAATCGGCGAGTGACAATCGAGTACGCTCTCATGCGCGGTATCAACGACAGCCCTGCGCTGGCGTTAGAGATGGCTGAAAAATTACGGCGCGTTCACTGTCACGTCAACGTGATCCCGCTTAACTCTATTCCCGATAGCCCATATCAACCAACAAGTGATGCCGACACGCAGCACTTTGTGCAAATCTTAAATGATGGCGGCGTGCCCGCGACGATCCGCGTCCGCCGCGGCATCGAGATCAATGCTGGTTGTGGTCAATTGCAACGAGCGATAGCCGCTTAGTCTTTAGTGCATCGACAGTGCTTAATTTTCGGATTATTTGAAGATGCTAACTCCGCTATAAAAAATGACACGGATTTATACGACCTCGTTTTGTTTAGTGGATATTCCCTCCGCATTCGATCCACCTACACGCAACCCGAAAATCAAGTATAGATGACACGCTACTACCTAAATCTTAAATCCCAAATACCCTAATTCAACATCTAAGTCGAAAATTTTAATTTATGAGTAAAGTACATATTGTTACCGATAGTAATGCATACTTATCACCCGAGGTTTTGGAAAAATATGAAATTCACGTGATTCCGCATCAGATTAAAGTTGGAAGCGGTTATTATGATGAGGATGAGAATTTTTCGAGCGACGAAATGTTCGAGAAGACACTCGAAACTAAAGGCAAAGGCAACAGCTCTATAAAATTGCCCGATGTCCGTGCGGTAGATCTCAACACAATTATGGCCTGTTATCAGGGGCTTGGCAATGGCGCTGAAGAGATCGTTTCAATCCACATGAGCAGCCATATGAGCCCTATTGGTGGCGAAGCGAGACGCGCCGCAGAGATCTTGAAAGGGCGTTTAACAATCCGCGTGATCGATAGCCTGAGCACCTCGTTTGGACTGGGATTGCTGGTTCAAAAAGCTGCCGAAGCGGCAGAAGCTGGCTTGGCGATTAGCGATATTGCGCGCATTATCAATGGTACCGTTCCACATTTGTACTACACCGGATTTTCCGAAAGCCTTAACTACTTAGAACGTAGTGCTGAATTAGGGGCATCGCAGAGTTTGCTTGGCACCATGCTCGGAATCAAGGCGATGCTCATTATGGAAGATGGCGAGTTGATCCCACTGGAAAAGGTGCAAACGCGCGAGGAAGTGATCGAAAAGCTCTACGAATTTGTAGTAGAGTTTGCTTCAGTCGAAGAGGTTGGCATTATGGAGCATAATTATGCTGCTGATCGTGACGCGCTAACCGAACGTCTGCAGGGCGATAATCGATTAGCCAATGTAAAAATTAGCCACATTTCATATCCTCCAAGTTTGGGGGCTTATGTTGGTCCAAATACTCTGGGCGTTATTGTGTTTGAGGGCAAGGCGTATTGATGGTGAATTGGTCGTTTTTGCATTGGTAAGCGGTTACTCAATGTCGTTAAGTTAGCTTCTACACCTGAGAGCAGTGCGAATTCTTAACTTGATGATATTGAGCTTACTGACAGACCGATACCCTATTCTAACTACATCCCCTTTTTATCTTTATCTGCGAAAGAAACCTTATGGCAACTGCATTCGAGCGTCTGCTCAAAGTTCTTGAATTAGAAGAAAAACAATCATGGCGAAATAGAGCCGTGGTTGGTGGTATTGGCGCGATGCGTGAGCGCTGGTCTGTTGATGCGGAGAAAGAAGAATCTGATCCGCAGATTGTTGGGACCATTATGGTGCTGATGGATCAATATGGCGCGTTGTCGAAAGAAGAGCGGCCCGCCTGCATTGCCAAAATCCGCCAAGCGTTAAGTGGAGATTTAAGTGGTCTTGAGGGCGTGCTAGATGATATACCTGAAGAGACAACTCTTGCAGGGAACTCAAACGCTACTGCGCGCCCATCTGTGGTTGGTACGACTGGTCAACTAACCAAACCTACTAAATATGAGTTTGCAGCAGAGTATAGCCCAGAAGAAGAGAACGATTTTAGTGACTCTATTACGGGCGATCCTGACGCTGATCTGAACAGTGATGATGGTGATGACGACGGCGCAGGGTTGGGTCCAGCCGAGGCGACGAATATTGCGCGCGAGAAAACGCGTAAACAGGCCGCAAAAACGTATTCACCAGGTGATTTACAGGCATCGACCGAGATTTTGAGTGGCGTTGGCCCGGCAATAGCGCAAAGTCTTGAACGAATTGGGGTGAACCAGGTGATTGATCTCATCTGGCACTTGCCCGCACGCTATGAAGATTATAGCCAGTTGAAGACAATTTCGCAGTTAGAAGCGGGCGAGCAGGTAACGATTATTGCAAACCTGTGGGAGATACGCGAGCGCCGACTTAGCATGAAACGGCAGATGGTGCAGGGGATTTTGGGTGACGGCACGGGTACGCTGCACGCGACGTGGTGGAATAAGTATGTCATCAAGCAGTTGACGATCGGTGAGACCATGCGCTTTAGTGGCAAGGTTGGTCTTTATCTTGGCCAAAAGACGCTGGACAATCCATCGTTCGAGGAGCTGGACAAGGAGAATGTTGCAACCGGCCGCATTTCGCCAGTGTATCCGCTAACGGAAGGGCTGAGCAATAAGCGGATGCGTGCGATAGTTATACAGGTGTGCGACAATTTTGGCCGATTTTTGTCTGATCCAATGCCGAAACAAATTGTCGATTCGTACGATCTGCTGCCGCTTAATGTAGCGTTGCGGCAAATCCACTTCCCCGATACGCACGAAAAGCTTGCGGCGGCGAGAAGACGCTTAATTTTTGAAGAATTTTTCTACATTCAACTTGGCGTGCAGATGCGGCGCAACGAGTTGAGTGAGACGACGGCCACTGCTTTGATGAGTGATGATGAGGTGATTGGCGCATTTACGTCTGCCCTGCCGTTTGAGCTGACGGGCGCGCAACAGCGGGTGCTGGACGAGGTGCTGCGCGATACAGCGCGCACGGTCCCGATGACGCGACTGGTTCAGGGCGATGTAGGGAGCGGTAAAACTGCTGTGGCTGCGGCGGCAATGTATGTAGCCGCGTCAAATGGCTTGCAGTCGGCGCTGTTAGCTCCGACTCAGATTTTGGCTGAGCAGCATTATCGCGGGATCAGCACACTGTTAGAGAAGTTGACGCGGCCCGACGGTACGCCGTTGACGATTGCGCTGTTGACTGGGCGAGTGACTGGCGGCGAGCGCGAGTCTGTTTTGAATGGATTGAGTGATGGCACGATTGATGTGGTTGTGGGGACGACAGCGCTGATTCAGGAAACGGTTAAGTTTGATAAGCTTGCTTTTGTGGTGGTGGATGAGCAACATCGTTTTGGCGTGCAGCAGCGTGGCGCGCTAAGTAGTGGCGATCATCGGGCGCATTTACTTGTGATGAGTGCGACACCAATTCCGCGTAGTTTGGCGTTGACAATTTATGGCGATTTGGATGTGAGCGTGATCGATGAGCTGCCGCCTGGGCGTACGCCGATTAAGACGAAATGGTTCCGCCCGCCGGAGCGCGAACGGCTTTACAATTTTCTGCGTCGCGAGGTACGCGACGGTCGACAAGGCTTTATTGTCTACCCGCTGGTGGAAGAGAGCGAGAAAGTAGCGGCTGGCGCGGCGGTGGATGAGTATGCTCGCTTGAGCAAAGAGATTTTTGTGAAGGAGCGTTTGGGTCTGCTGCATGGGCGGATGAGTGGGACCGAGAAGGATGAGGTCATGAGTCAGTTTGCTGCGGGCGAGTTTGATATTTTGGTGAGCACGAGCGTTATCGAGGTTGGTATTGATGTGCCAAATGCGTCGTTGATGATTGTTGAGGATGCGGAACGATTTGGGTTGGCCCAGTTGCATCAATTTCGCGGGCGCGTGGGGCGTGGTCAACATGCTGGGTATTGTGCGCTGGTTAGTAAGGCAAAGGGTGCCGACGCGGAAGAGCGCTTAACAGCATTGGAAGAGTCGAATGATGGCTTTGTGCTGGCAGAGAAGGATTTAGAGTTGCGTGGCCCAGGCGACTTTCTAGGTACGCGGCAGAGCGGTTTGCCCGATATGCGGATTGCGCAATTTAGCGATATGGAGACGCTGGAACAGGCTCGCCAAGCGGCACAAGATTTGCTGTTGCAGGATTCTGGTTTGGAGCGGTTGCCACAGTTGGCGCGTCAGGTTGAGCGCTTTTGGCGTGGACATGGAGATATTAATTAAAAAGATGACAAGATGAGGGAGGCGATGTTGATTCTGCTGTCTTGTTTTGAGTGTTCTCCAACATCTCATCCTGTCATGTTTTCCGATGATGGCGAGCAAAAACTGCTAGAAATAAGAAGAGGGTTGAACGATGTGAATTCGTTCAACCCTCTTCTTTTGTGGAGATGGCGGGACTCGAACCCGCGTCCGCAACATTTGTTCAGAGACGTCTACAAGCGTAGTCGCTATTTCGAAATTTCTCCGAGCGGGGCCCCTAGCGACAGGATCATGCGCATCGGATAAGCCGATCACCTTAGATGACTATATCGGCGTTCAGTCACCGCAACCCATCAGTTCATGACGGACACCACTCTACCCTGCAGGTACCAATAGAGTGGGCCGGACTCTGCATTATGAGAGTCTGTAGTCTAGCAACTAGGCAGCCATTGCTGCTGCAGGTGCAGCGGCAAGACCAAAGTTGAAGACTTTGCCTGTATTTTTGGCAAGTATAGTTTTGAGCCTATTTTAACGTAGTCGACACTCTACGGCTTGCAATCAAAAAACGACCTGCCCCGTCGAAACCGTTCATCCCCTGGTTGGTACGTCTTTGTTAGAGTACACATCTATTTTAACACGGATATGAAATAATGTAAATAGAATTTTAGAAAAATCATTTTTTGACAACTAATAGTATATAGAATAAACTCATGATTAATTGAGAGCGCTCCCACATTGCAACAAACCGTGCCTCTCTCTGCCCCAAGAAAAATCTAAAGAAAAAATTAAAAAAAATTTATACCTTCGACTTAAACGAATGCCTTTTGATTTATCTGTGTTTATCCTATGTCTGCCCTTACCTTAGAAACGATAGCAAAGTTAGCAGGAGTCTCTCGTTCAACCGTATCAAGGGTTGTACGCAATCATAAAAGCGTGCGCAGCGAAGTTCGCGAACACGTACTTCAGGTAATTGACGAGACGGGCTATCAACCGAATGCTGCCGCCCAAATGCTTGCTGGCCAACGGACAAATATTATCGGTTTGGTGATAGCCGAACCAGCATCCGTTATTTTCAATGATAGATATTATACCCAGATTATTCAGGGTGTTGCGCGCGAGTTGAATCAACAGAATCAAACACTCACACTATTTTTGTCGCACGATAAGTCGGAGGAACCATTGCTAGCAAAGCGATTGGTTCAGAACCAGCTTATCGATGGAGTAATAGTTTGCGGCACTCGTACTGGCGATCTATTTGTCCCAGCATTGCTAAATTCAACAATGCCATTTGTTGTTATCGGGCCAAATGAAAATCGGCAGGTCAATTTTATCGATATAGATAGTTTTAGTGCATCCAAGGAAATTGTTACACATTTAATTAGGCTAGGCCGGAAGCGGATTGGTACGATTGCTGGTCCAAAAGATCATCCGGCAGCGATTAGTCGCCTACAAGGGTATAAAGAAGCATTGCAAGAGGCAGATCTCTTGGTAGATGATAGACTGATTACAATTGCATCCTACTTTACAGAGACAATGGGGTACGAGTTGACTTCTAGCTTGATTACGCAAAGTGTTGACGCCATCTTTGCCGCATCGGATACATTAGCATTTGGGGCGATGCGTGCGATCAAAGAGGCTGGCTTGTTAATACCGGATAATATTGCAGTTGTTGGATTCGATGATAGTGCCGAGGCTGCAATGGTTCAACCTGCATTGACAACCATTCGGCAAGATATATTCGCCGCCAGTACCCAATCTGTCCGGACGTTGCTTGAGGTCATCGAGCATGGACACGAACCCGCGAAACAGATCTATCTTCCCACGCAGCTGATTGTGCGCGAATCTTGCGGTTCTCTTCTGTGAACTTGACGTTAATGAATCCAAATTTGTGTTTTGTTCTCATAATTAGTATGGCAGTTCTGCTCTATAAATTATGAGGTTTTTATACCCCCCACTTGTTGTTTGTCTTACAAAAATTGATATCACTTATGGAGGTTAAGTAATGAGAAAGTTTCGTTTTATGTTAGTTAGCATGTTACTTATGCTAAGTCTTGTATTGGCTGCATGTCCTTCTGGCGCTGCGCCTGCTGGCGATGCTGCCGCAGATGCCGACGCAGATGCCGCCGCAACCGAAGCCCCGATGGCAGAATCCGAATCAGAGTCTGATGATTCGGCGATGGTAATGGACGGCGATCGTGTTCAAGTGCGCTGGTTTGTTGGTCTTGGTACGGGTAGTGGTGAGGGCCAGCCAGAGCAACAAGATGTGATTATTGAGCGCTTCAACGCATCGCAAGATCGGATCGAGCTAATTGCAGAATATGTGCCAAATGTATCTGCACGTGACACGCTTGCCACACAGATTGCATCGGGCAACGGCCCAGATTTAATTGGGCCTGTAGGCTGGGTTGGATCAAATGCATTTGCTGGTCAATATCTTGATGTTACCGATCTCGTTGAGGTTTCAAACTTTGATACATCAGCAATCAATTCAATGTTGGTCGACATGTATCAAACAGAAGATGGCAAGCAAGTTGGCCTACCATTCTTAGTTTTCCCTGCAGCAATCTTCTATCAAAAAGAGCTATTTGATGAGGCCGGACTGAACTACCCGCCAGCATCGTATGATGAAATGTATGTGATGCCAGACGGTAGCGAAGTAGAGTGGAATTATGAAGTATTGACCGAGATTTCACAGATTCTTACTGTAGATTCGAACGGTATTGACGCAACCATGGCCGATTTTGATGCAACAAACATTGCACAATATGGCTTTACCTTCCAATGGCAGGAACCACTTCCATATATTGGAACGTATATGTCCGGTGCAGGAAGCATGGCTGGTGATGATGGCGCAACGGCAACGATTCCAGATGGCTGGGTCGATGGCTGGGAATGGTGGCACGATGCAATGTGGGGTGATGCACCCTTTGCACCAACTGGCCCTGTAATGCAGTCGCCAGAGTTTGGTAGCGGCAACATGTTTTCGAGCCAAAAACTTGCCATGGGTATTTCGCCAAGCTGGTACACCTGCTGTATTGCCGATGCTGGTGAATCATGGGATCTAGCCGCTCTACCGGTTGGATTGAACGGTGTTGTCAACGGTCGTATTGATGCAGACACCTTCCGCATTCTAGAAGATACAAAGAACCCGGATGAGACGTTCGAGGTTCTGCAATACTTCCTGACCGATGCCGCGGTAGAATTAGCTGGTATTTATGGTGGTATGCCTGCACGGCCAGACCAAGCGGATGAATGGTTTGCCGCTAAAGCCGAGCAGTTCCCATTTGTTGAAAATTGGGACGTAATCACGGCTGGTTTGGACTATCCAGACATTCCAAGCGCTGAGGCATTTATGCCAAACTTTAACGAAGCATGGGATCGCGTTGCTACGCTTCAGAACTTGATTCTAAATGAGCCAGAAGTTGATATTAGTGGCGAAGCAGCCACGATGGTTGATGATATGCAGACAATTTTTGAGAAGTAAGTTTTGTAGCAAACAGACAGGCCGAGTGATCAACACTCGGCCTGTCTGTTTATCAATTAGGAGAGAAAAGGCAGATGACCGCACTATCTCAATTAACGCCGGGCCAATCGGAGCCCACCCCAAAAAAGCGTAGTAGAGCGATGCGCAACGCGCGGCGTGAGGCACTTTGGGGCTACTTTTTTATTCTACCCTTTATTTTGGGCTTGTTGATTTTTACCTTGTTACCAACGCTTGCCACGCTGATGATGAGCTTTTCCGACTTTAACCTGTCTGGTATTGACGAAACCTCATTTGTTGGGTTGCTAAACTACAAAACACTCTTTGCCGATTCGCAGATTTGGCACTCGTTAGGCGTGACGCTGAAATATGCGCTAATTGCGCTGCCGGTTGGGTTGATTATTCCGCTCTTACTGGCAATTGTGTTGAATAGCTCCTACCTCTACGGCAAGTCGATTTTTCGTACGCTCTTTTATTTCCCATACATTGTGCCATTTGTGGCGGCAATTTTTGTTTGGGCTGCGCTGCTCAATTCTGAAACAGGCTGGATCAATGACTTTTTAAGCTGGGTCGGGATTGCCGAGCCACCTAGATGGCTAAACGATACGACTTGGATTTATCCGGCGCTAGTTATTTTGGGGCTGTGGGGTATTGGCAACGCAATGTTGATCTTCTTGGCTTCGCTGCAAGGGGTGCCTACTGCACTATATGATGCGGCAAAGATTGATGGTGCTGGTTGGTGGTCGACTTTGTTTAATGTGACATTACCACTAATTTCATCCGTTATTTTTTACAATCTTACCCTAGCAATTGTTGGTCTCTTTCAATATTTCACTGTGCCACTAGTTTTAAATCAGGGAACGGGCGCGCCTGGTGGTGCGACTATGTTCTACAATCTCTATTTATATAAGACATTTTTCACCTACAATGATATGGCCTATGGCGCGACACAGGCATGGCTGCTTTTTGCGATCATCTTGACTGTGACGCTGGTGCTTTTCAGCACATCGAAGTATTGGGTCTATTATGCTGCCGAAGCGCGCTAAGTATTATTTGAATAAGGAGAAGATTGATGGCCGTAACAACCGCAAAACCTATCACTCGAAAGCCCCCGAGAATACGCTTTAAACCAGATATTTTCTTGCGCAAAATGGCTTTGACGCTCTTTACTCTGCTAATAGCCTTTCTTTTTTTGTTGCCTTTCTTTAACATGGTCTTGACATCGCTTAGCACAACCGCGCAGATGATGGAACCAGGTGCTCCGCTTTACCCTGCACTACCCGCAACATTTGAGTACGATGGAAAAGAGCTTGATGTTTATGAAGTTTCAATGCCCGACGGGTCGATGCGCGATCTGGCTATTGTCAAAAAAGGGCGGCAAGAGACAACCTTTATCGATCCGCAAGATGTGGATGGTGGTGAGATTGTATGGGAAGGCGCATGGCGCACACTAGAGCGCCCCTGGTCTGTTTCGCCCGCGTGGAGCAACTATGCCGAAGCTTGGGATGGGATTGATTTTCCGATTGTTTTTCGCAACACGCTCTTGATCGCACTAATTGGCGTTATCGGTACGGTGGTTTCATCCACGCTGGTTGCTTATGGGTTTGCTCGCTTTCGTTTTCCTGGCCGCAATCTGTTTTTTACGATCTTACTTGCCACTGTATTTCTCCCTTTTGCCGTAACAATTGTGCCAACGTACGCATTTTTTGCCGCGATTGGCTGGGTGGGGAGCTGGCTCCCGTTGACGATCCCGCACTTTTTCTCGAACGCGTACAATGTCTTCCTTTTGCGCCAGTACTTTATGACGATTCCTGTCGATTTGGATGAAGCTGCGGGGATAGATGGCGCTGGCCCCATCAGAATTCTCTGGTCTATTTTGCTGCCACAATGTAAGCCCGTGCTCTTAGCGGTCGCACTCTTCCACTTGGTTTTTGCGTGGAATGATTATTTTGGCCCGCTCATTTACCTTTCGGCAAAATTCGAATTACAGCCAATCGCTGTCGCGCTGCCTCGCTTTAATAATCTGTATGGCTCCAATCCGCCCTTGATTCAAGCTGCTTCGCTGATGGCTATGATTGTGCCCGTCATTCTCTTCTTTTTGGCACAAAAGGCGTTCATACAGGGTGTTGTCATCACCGGTGTAGACAAGTAAAACAAGCAAACTATAAACCACTCGGACTTCGAAAGAACCAACGATTATGGAAAAGACTCTCTTGAGTAAAGTTGAAATGGTGGCAGAACTCCTCGTACCCTCGCTCGCGCCAAATTCCCAAGTGGATGACGGGTGCAACGTAACGCCACAGGGGGTAGATCAATCTAACGGGCCGAAAAGTTGCCCGCCCTTTTTTCCCATCAAGCTGATGCTATGTTTGCTGCTTCTGGGGCTAACCGCGTGCGTCTCGCTCGAATCTGCGGCTGAAACTGCTGCCGACCCAAATGCGGCCATTACCATTCAGGTTGATGTCGACAGCAGCCGTGGGGAAATAAGCCCCTATATTTTTGGCACAAATTACGGACCGTGGGTCTCTTTGCGGCCAGAGACATTGCCGTTGGCCGAGGCGGGTGGCTTTACATCGGTACGCTACCCTGGCGGCGAGTTTGGCGACAAAAATAAGCTGCGCAGCTATCAGATCGATCAACTTGTGGATCTATCGCGGCGTATGGGGGCCGAGCCTTATATTCACGTGCGCCTACCCGGCAGCTCGCCCGAAGAGGCTGCCGAGGCCGTACAATATGCCAACATTGATAACGACTATGCAATTAAGTTTTGGTCGATAGGGAACGAACCGTCACTCTATGCCGGAGCCGAAATCGGCAAGGGCTGGATTAGAGATGTTGTGTGGGACACAACCTATTTTAACGAACAGTGGCGGCTCTATGCCGAGGCCATGAAAGAGGTTGATCCGTCGATTGTGTTAATGGGGCCAGAGCTTCATCAATGGTCTAATGCGCCAGGGATTGCGCCTACAGATCCAAGTGGGCGTGACTGGATGACCGAGTTCTTGAAGGCCAACGGCGATATGGTGGATGTGGTCACGTTTCATCGCTATCCCTTCCCGAACAATGCGGAACGGAGCGCAGCGAAGATTCCCGATTTGCGCGCAAACCCAACTGAGTGGGAGTCGATAGTGCCAGCCATACGCGAATTGATCCGCGAGACGACTGGGCGCGATATGCCGATCGGCGTGACAGAAATTAACTCGCACTGGTCGCTGTCGCTGGGTGGCGAAGGCACCTCCGATTCGTTTTACCACGCAATCTGGTGGGCAGATGTGTTGGCGCGCATGGTGAATCAGCGCGTGGACTATGTGAATCAGTTTGTGCTTACGGGCAACGCGCTGGGCCTAATTGGCAAATATGATGCGCTGCCAAGCTACTATGTTTATCCAATGTACAAGGGCTTGGGCGATCAATTGTTGGCATCGGCTTCGGGCAATCCGATGGTGTCGAGCGTTGCCGCGCTGCGCGATGATGGCAAGATCACCATTTTGCTGGTGAACCGAGATAGCGAATCAAAGCGGATGATTTTGGACGCGTCAATAGGCGAAATAGAAGAGGCGCTTCTCTTCGACAAAGATCACAACGCAGAATCGGTTGATCCGAATTCGATCTTGCAGCCCACCGCGAATCCATCTCTGGCGCTACCCGCCGAGTCAATTATATTTCTTCTGTTTTCGCCTAACTGATCGTTAATCGTAATCATTCACTTAGCACTTGCCGGAGAGAAAATTTCTGTACTCAGATTTAGCCACAGGATGGTCTAAAAATGGGATTGTGGCCATCCCATTTCTAAAATCTTGAGTATACCTGTGTTTATACCACACGGGCACAATGTCTGAGTACAAAATCAGATTTTTTTAGTTCTCCCCAACACGCTGCTAGCAAGTAAAAATATACACAAAGGGCGTACTCACTACTCGGATAATTAGATTAGGTACACCGTTATCATTAGAGTTATTGCAGAATAAGGGGTAAGAACGCAGTACCCCTACCCAAGCAAGAGATTTATGTGGCAGATGCAGCACCCACTCTCATTTTAATGCGCGGGTTAACAATCGCCAACACGGCCCTGAAAACAGTATCGTAGATGTCGATGTCATGTCGGAAGCGCTGGGATAAAACGCTGAAATGCTTGAATTCGCAAATAGTGTTTTCGACAATAATGCGGCCTCGCGAGAATTCTTGATTGAGAAGTTTCTGCTCATCAGTCAATGGATTGTTCTTGGAGTTCTTGAATGGTGTGATCACACTATGGTTGGGGAGGTCGCGCTGAATGCCTTGATAACCTAAGTCACCCCCAACCACAGTTCCTTTAGGAATTTTCTTGGCGACACCGGAGTGAGTAAAGTGCTTGCGGTCATGCATAGAGCCAGGAGTAGAATCGCTTACGTCTCGAACAATGCCATCCTCGTTGACAACAAGTTGAGTTTCGCGCGTATGAGCTCCCTTTTTGCCTGAGTAGTCCTTCTTCTGCTTTTCCGGATTACTCGAACGCTGAATACGTTGTTCTGTTGCATCCACGTACGCATAGAGGTCGGGGTTCTCAGAGTAGACTTTGTCTAAACTCCTTCCTTGGCCTCGTTTAGGCGGCTCTGGCCACCCAAGGGTTCCTTCGCCTACTTTGCGTAGTGCAGGCAAAACTGAGTTTACATAGCGACTTGCGCTCGATTTATCAATACCAAAGAGATAGCCTAGCGCTTCGAGGATCAAATAGAGCTTTAACCAGATTAGTGTCATCAATAGCTGTTCACGATATGGCAGCGCTTTTTGGCGACCGCCCCCTTCAGCTCGTTTTCGCTCTGGACGTGACAAGCGCTTTTGCTCTTGTTCTATCCAGTAGCCTTCGGACTTGGTTTCTAGCTCTTTGAATTCTTCAACTGTTGTGCCTGTAAATCCTTTGAAGATTCTCTTATGTTTTTTCAGTTCATGATAGCGAATTGTCATTTGAGTCCTCGGCTGCATTGTTTATCTGACGTCGATTTTGACTCAGTTTACGACTTTTTACCCTTATTTTGCAACAACTCTATTAAGTACAGCGTAAAATAGTTACAGTTTAGGTTGTATCGGTGCCGAAATGAGACGCGGACGAGCGCAGACAGACGTAATCAAATGGTGGATCTGACATGTCTTATCGACATATAGATCCCCGTACGATCGGGGCTTTGAAAAGGTGGTTCTATGAGGAATTGTGGGGTGGCCCGCAGAATGAATTCTGCGTCTGCTATGGGAAACCTGTTAAAACAGGTTAAATGCCGTAATTTTAACGTGATAAATCACGTTTTCCGTATCAGGCTGGGAATTCATTCCTAGTTACCCACACAATACCTCAGAGAACCGAAAAGGTTTGAATACCAATAGGTAGATTGGGTAACTTTGCCATGATTCTTAAGTATGCCTCATCCATTTATGAATGGTAATGTGTGCATTGTGAGGTGGCTTCTCCTTGGCATTATGGCGAAACGGTTGTCATAGGTAGGATATAGAGACCGCACTTACATGTGAACCATTCTAAACTATCACAACTTGCAATACAGTTAGTGGTACACTGTTACATAAATTATGCCACTTTAGCGTAGCCCGTCCATTTTGGGTAAAAGGGACAGCCTCTTTAACTCTTCTTACGAGAGGGTGTTAGCACCTCATTTTGTCATAACGATCACATTGCGCAGTGCCTCACCACGATTGACCTCGGCTATTGCCTCGTTGATCTCTTCGAGCGGGTAGCGGTTGGTAATCAGCTCATCGAGTTTGAGGCGGCCCTGTTGGTAGAGCGCGACCAACTTTGGCACGTCGACTTGCAGGCGCGTGGATCCCATTTTGCTGCCCAAAATTTGTTGGTTTGCCCCAGCGATGTTGCCTAATTCGAAGGCTGATGTTGCCCCAGTTGCTGGCATCCCAACAATGACGAGCGTGCCGGTTGGCTTCACATAGTCGATAGCCTGTTCCATGGCCTTTGCGCTGCCCACGGTCACAAACACATAGTCTGCCCCGCGACCATCGGTAAGTGCTTTGATTGCGGCGGTCGCATTAGTTTCGTTTGGGTTGATTGTGTCGGTTGCGCCAAAATCGCGTGCGGCCGCGAGTTTCGCATCATTTAAATCTAAGGCAATAATAGTGCGTGCGCCCGCTAATGCTGCGCCTTGAATGCTATTTAGCCCCACGCCGCCGGTGCCTATCGCAACGACGCTGCTGCCTGCGGGGATGCGGGCCGTGTTGGTGACTGCGCCCAGACCGGTGATAACGCCACAGGCCAACAGCGATGCGCTGTCCAGCGGAATTTCTTTGGAGATGGCGACGGCTTGTGATTGATCGACAACAACTTCTTCGGCGAACGCACCACAGTGCATGGCGGCCAGTACGGGATCACCATTCTGCGTGTGGATACGGCTTTGTTGGTCGGATGGAAAGGTGCCTTCACACGCGTGGAGCAGGCCCTGATCGCAATAGTAGCATGATCCACAGGAGCGCAGTAGCGAAACGATTACGTGATCCCCAACGGCGAGATTTGTGACAAGTGGACCCACTTCGATAATGGTGCCAGCGGCTTCGTGCCCGTAGACGGTAGGTAATGTGCCGCCCCACGCTCCCTCGGCGTAGTGGATGTCGCTGTGACAGATGGCACAAGCTGCGACGTCGACTTTGACCTCGCGCCCAGTTGGGGGATCAATGGTTAGTTCTTCGATAACGAGGGGGGAGCCAAATTCGCGGCAGACCGCTGCTTTCATAGATAGTGTTCCTTCTGTACAAGTTAAATGTGCAAGCTAAGTGTGTGAGTTAATAAGGTAGAGATGAGAAGTTGGGCAGGGAATTTTTTGATGACCATAATAGTACGCTTTTTTGTCGAAAAGTCAAAGCTACTCTATGTTAATGTAATTGAAGCCCTCTATGTGCAAGAATTTGTAGAGAGTGCTAGACTATTCATATGGATGCTCAAGATTTACATAGCTCACAGACATATCTCAACGGTTTCCCATACGAACTCGTGAATTGTTTGCGCCGCGAAAAAGGAATTGTGTGGATAGATGAACCGGCGCAACCCAACTACCCAAAAGGTACTGGTTACTGGCTTGTGCTGCGCTATGCGGATGTGCAGCGAGTGATGCGGCAGCCAGAACATTTTTCTTCGTGGCTGGGCGGCACACAGACGCGAGATCCTGCTAGCGAGGATGATCTGGATTATGCACGTCAGATGATGCTCAATATGGATCCACCAGAGCATGCGCGTTTGCGACGGCTGCTGCACAAGACGTTTACACCTTCGGCGATTGCGCAGATCGAAGTGGGAATCAAGGCCAACGCCAAGCAGCTTGTGGCGCGGGTAGTGCAGGGTAAACCCGAAGGGCATTGCGATTTTGGCAAAGAGATTGCCGCGGATCTACCTTTGTTGACGTTGGCCGATGTGTTAGGGGTGCCGAAAGAGGATCGACTGTTGCTTTTTGACTGGGCCAATCGGGTAATTGGGTATCAAGATCCGGAATATGCGGTTTCGGCTCAGTTTGATCCGGCGTTGGGTAGCGAGATGGCGCGAGCCGCGTTTGAGCTTCGTCCGCAGCCTGATGCAGATGGCATGATGCCCGACCCGCGCAGCCGCTATGGGATGCCCGATTTGGACGTTTACGCGCGGCTGCTTGCCGAGGACAAGCGGCGCAATCCGAGCGATGATGTGATGTCGCTTTTGCTTGCGCATGTCGATGATGAGGACGGCGAGATCACGATTGATGAATTCAAAAGTCTCTTCTGGTTATTTGCTGTGGCGGGCAACGAGACGCTGCGCAATGGCATTCCGGGTGGGCTGATCTGCTTGCTAGAGCATCCTGCTAGTTTTGCACAGTTGCGTGCGGATCGGACGCTTTTGCCCACTGCGGTGGATGAGCAGTTGCGCTGGTGGACACCGGTGATGAGTTTTCGCCGCACTGCTTTGGTCGACTGCGAGATTGCCGGGCAACTGATCCGCTGTGGCGATAAGGTTGTAGTTTCGTTTTCGTCTGCAAATCGAGACGACGCGGTCTTTGATCACCCCGATCGATTTGATATCACCCGTCAGCCTAATCCACACCTCTCATTCGGCTATGGCCCTCATTTTTGCATTGGGGCTCATTTGGCCAGAGCACAAATGATGGCCATTTTTGACGAAGTCATTGAGCAGATGGGGCAGGTGGAATTGGCTGGGGAGGTCGAGTATTTGCAGTCCAATTTTCAGCGCGGGGTGAAGAGGTTGCCGATCTGCTGGCGGGTATAAAGCTAATCCAGAAAAATAATTGTACAAATGTTAGTGGATTTTCTGAATTAGCTTACGGTCATGCTGTATATTTTATCTTTTGAATATATCTTCTCAATATTCTGGGGCAAATGACCAGCTTGGTTTCGATAGATTGCATACTGCCGCAGCACTCAACCGGCGCTATCGCTACTTATTGAGAAGATACTTTCGAATGGCCTAAATTTGGTGAGCGCGCTGCCTATGTTATCGGGAAAATTACATTTTAATCGTCTTAATCGTAGAGTGAAACGCCGATCAGCTCTTTCTTGCGACGTGCTGCGTACTCGGTTAATGCGTCTTTAATGGCGCTGTCGAGGGGCGGTTCCTCGTAATGATCGAGTACGCTTTTCCAAACTTTGTGCGCCCGTTGCGCTGCGTCTTCACTGCCCGCATCTTGCCATGTGCCGAAGTTACGGCGCTCGTGCAGGAATGATGGGTAGAAAGCATCTTGGTAGCGCTCTTGCGTGTGGGCTGTGCCAAAATGGTGACCGGCTGGGCCCACCTCCTCAATTGCACTCAGCGCGTAATCTTCTGCTTTCCACGTTGGCCCCTGTAGCATGTATTGCATCATTGCCAAGTTTTCCACATCCATAATAAATTTTTCAAAACCGAACGCTAGGCCTGATTCGAGCCAGCCCGCGGCATGAAAGACAAGATTGGTGTGGGCAAGAATACAGGGCCAAAGCGACCACATTGATTCGGACATGGCTTGCCCGTCGGGGATGTTGGCGGTGTTGAGCGATCCGCTGCCGCGATAGGGTACGCCGTAGTAGCGGGCTAGCTGCGCACCAAGGAAAAAGGCCCATGCACCTTCTGGTGTACCAAATGCGGGGGAGCCACTTTTCATATCTACATTTGTGGTGAAGCCACCATAGATCACAGGCGCGCCGGGCCGCACGAGTTGTAGCAGGGCGATGCCTGCTAACGCTTCGGCATTCTGCTGGGCGATGGCCGCGGCCATGGTTACGGGGCTCATGGCCCCGGCGAGGATGAAGGGCGTAACGACCGTAAATTGACCGGCCGCAGCAAAGGTCATCATTCCGCCCAACATGCGGTCATCGTAGACAAGCGGGCTGTTGGCATTAATTACGCCGCCGGTGACGGGACCCTCTTCTGGCTTGAGATCCTGGCCAAATACAATTCGGGCCATTTCGATTACGTCGGCTGGGATCACGCGGCCGTGAGAGACGCCCATGAGCGGTTTGTCGGAAAGGATGCTTCCGTGGAGATACTGCTCAAGATGTTTTTCGTTCGTTGGGACGTCGTGCATTACCACAACTTGTAACGGGCCAATGTGTATGACGTTGGTGCTTTGGACGAGCTTGGCTATGTTGATCCAATCGGCCTGTTTGCCCGGTCTACGCCCTGTTTCTATATCGTGGGCAAAAACGGTGCCCGCGGTAGGGAAAAAGCTGATGCAATTTTCGCCAATTAATCGGCTCCGTGCCGGATTGCGCGCGCGAAAGGTGAAGCTGGATGGCGCTTTTGCAACCAGTTCTTCTATCAAGCCGCGATCTGGCCAGACATGTTGGCTTTTGCGATCTACTTTTGCTCCGGCGGCTTCCCACAGATCCATGGCTTTTTCGTCCATAAATCGGATACCGGTATTTTCGAGAATACGCATGGACATATCGTGAATTTCATCGATCTGCGGCAGCGATGCAATGATGTAGGGGGGCCATTGATTTCGAAGCTCTTGTTGATAGGGAATGTCAAGATAGGCGGGGGGCTGGGCGCGGCGGGCGTTGCGATCTCGTGTACGTCTGGCAGACATTTAAACCTCTTTGGATGAATGCTGGCGCTGCGGGGTGTCAACTGCGGCGGCAATGACTATTTGGTCGGTGATGAATTGATTTATAATGAATTGGTGCATCATAGCACTTAATAGGTTGAATACGCAATCCCGAATTAATCGGTGATTACCCATAAATATCTAGCGAAGCGTTGCCTCAAGCCAAAAACTAAGAACTTACTCTATTTGTTAAGAGTATTAGCTGCCAACAGCTTCGCGCTGAGGGTGCTCACTTTTCGTATCTGCGACTTATAGGTAGTCACCTTTGTAAACTTCATTTTCCCTTTAATGAACCACGCCCGAATTAGAAAGGGGTGCGTTTTCTGATGGGTAACCAAACCAGATCTAGCCGCTACGGCGCATCCTCTTGAAATAACGTGATCCCAATTTCGAGATATTTATCACGTTCTTCGGGCTTTGTGCCTGTGCCCATTGCCAGACGAATATTGGTTCCGGCCAGTTGAGCGGCTACGTTGCGCATACAATCATCGACCGTCTGCAGCGGATATTCGGGATGATCCTCTAGGCTGAACGAGAGATCGTTTGGGCCAAAGGTGACAACGCTAATACCCGGTTTGGCTAATTTCCCAATGTTTGTCACTGCCTCAACCGATTCCACCTGTATCCCCAAAATTACGTACTGATTCCACCAAGCCGCATAAGCGAGTCGATCCATGCCTTTGGCTGGACCTAGCAAACCACGGCGAGCCGCACCACCCCAACTGCGTCGTCCGATTGGCCCATAGTAGGCATAGGCGATGGCTTCGTCAACGGTGGATTCTTCCATTACCTCGGGCACCACTATCGCGCTTGGCCCAAAATCGAAGTAACGACCCACCAAATATGCGTGATATGTATGGGGAATCCGCAACTGCACGTCGATTTCAAGTTCTTCGGCTGCAAGGCAATAGTTGACTAACTGTTCTTCGCTGAAAGGCGTATGTTGGCCGTCGATCCAGATGTAATCATAGCGGCCTGTTGCCCATATATCGGATAATTCTTCCTTACTTGTGTTTAGCGATCCGCGTAGAGCGACTAATATTTCGCCAGCATGGATGCGCTCTCTTAAGGTTTTTGTTTGAGACATCTGTTTCTCCTTATGGTTGATCATTTTTGGTATAAATACTGTGCATAATACTGATGGAGAGATGGAAGAAGTGTATCATAGGTAGTTGTAAAATACGACTGTCTATAAAAAAGTGAATGTTCAGATTTTCGCGTAGATAACCCTATGATTCGGAAGAACTTACAACTATGAACCCAACTATTAGCGTTTGGATTCTGGGCGATCAACTACTTGAAGAACATCCGGCACTTGCCCATGCTGCCGAACTTACAACGCGCGATCAGATTCAGATTGTGCTGGTGGAGAGCGCGGCGCGTACGAAGAAATTGCCCTACCAACGCAAGAAGATCGTGCTGCTTTTTAGCGCGATGCGACACTATGCCGAGCGGCTGCGTGAGCAAGGCTATGCGGTCGATTATGTGATGGCGCGATCCGCTGGCGCAGGGCTGGCCAGGCATGTGAAGCGGGTGGGCAGCACGCAGCTTGTGACGATGGCGGCAGCGGAGTATAGCGGACGACTTTTTCAGCAAGAGGAGCTGGCAGATCGCTTGGGTATTGAGGTGACGGTGCTGCCCAACACGCAGTTTTTGGTTGAGCGATTTGATCCCTTTGCGGAACACCCGACGGGCAAACGTACGGTGATGGGGAACTTCTATCGGCAGATGCGTCAACATTTCGACATTTTAATTGAGGGGGATGGCGAGCCAACTGGTGGGAAGTGGAATTTCGATCACGAGAATCGCAAACCATACCCAAAGAAGGGGCTAGAGACGCCAGCACCTATCACTTTCGAACCGGATCAGCTTACGCGTGCGGTGATGGAAGAGGTCGCGGAAAATAAGGCCGGGCTTGGTACTGTCGAGCACTTTAATTTGGCCGTGACCCACGAAGATGCGCAGGCCGCATTTGCAGACTTCGTCGCGCAGCGCTTGGCCAATTTTGGGGCATACGAAGACGCGATGAGTGCGGACAATTCTATTCTATTTCATTCGGTTGTGTCGCCCTATTTGAATATCGGGCTGCTCGATCCGCTGCAACTTGTGCGCGAGGTTGTGGCGGCCTATCAGCGGGGTGATGCACCGCTGAATTCAGTGGAGGGATTTGTGCGTCAGGTAATTGGCTGGCGCGAATATATTTACTGGCACTATTGGGCGCAGATGCCAGATCTGTTGGGCAAAAATGAGTGGGAACACGACAGGGCGCTGCCCAATTTTTTTTGGAGCGGCGAGACCGAGATGAACTGTTTGCGCTGCGTGATTAACCGGGTGATCGATACGGGCTATTCGCACCATATTGAGCGGCTGATGGTTTTGTGCAACTTTTGCATGTTGACGGGCGTTGATCCGGCGGCGGTTAATGCGTGGTTTTTAGAGGGATATATTGATGCCTATGAGTGGGTGGTGGCACCAAATGTGATCGGCATGGGGCTAAACGCTGACGGGGGCAAGACTGCGACGAAGCCTTATGTTGCGTCGGCAAATTATATTAACAAGATGGGTGACTTTTGCCGCGGTTGTCGCTTTGACTACAAGTCGCGAACGGGCGAGGACGCGTGCCCCTTTAACTTCTTATACTGGAATTTTTTGATTAAACATGAGTCGCAACTGCGAGCGAATCCACGGTCGGGGAAGGCGGTGTTGGGGTTGCGTCATTTGGATGATGAAGAGCGAGAGCGAGTTTGTGAGCAGGCCGCGGCTTTTTTGAAAAAATTGAGTTGAGCGCGAATTGGTTGCGATATGACAAAGAAAAAAAGAGATCTGCCCACAAAGGTTTGCCCCGTCTGCGGGCGGCCATTTGCGTGGCGCAAGAAGTGGGCGAAGATTTGGGATGAGGTGCTCTATTGCAGCGAGCGTTGCCGTAGGCGTAAGAATGAGCGGCTATAGGTAATTATATCTGCTTTTGGACTCTACACGTAAGAATTAAGAGAAAATAGTAATGAACTTTACTATATGCATTATCTTACTATATGCATTACCCATTGAGAAAGGAGCAATGTCGAACATCCAAGAATATAGGAGTATCAAGGCCAAATAGAGACAACAATGAACAAAGATAATGGTATTGGCTTGGCGGAAGCGCAGGCGTTTTTAACCGACTATTACAAGATTGATTCTGACTATGCTCTGCAAATTGCTCTGCAAGTTGAGTTGATTGGCGAGGGTGCATGGTCGCGCTGTTTTGGCTATCGGCATGGCGGCGTGGATCTGGCGATCCGTTTTGGCAATTATGTGGATGATTTCGAGACCGATCTGCGGGCGTATCGATACGCTACCCCCAAGTTACCGATCCCGCAGGTGCGGGATATTGGGCGCGCTTATGCTGGATATTATACGATTGCGACACGCGTTTATGGCGATCCGCTCGAAAGCGTTGATGCCGTGGGCTGGCGGGAACTTGTCCCGCAGATTGCGGATGCGCTCGAAGCCATGCGCACGGCCGATATTGCTAATACGGTGGGCTTTGGCGGCTGGGGAGCCGACGGCAGCGGATCGCACACAAGCTGGTCTGAACATTTGTTAACCGTTGCGGAGAATAGCGACAACCCGCGCGGCGGGGACTGGCAGAGGGTGTTGGCTGCGTCGCCCGAAGGCAGCGAGACTTTTGCATGGGGCGTGGAGCTACTTAGGCAAAGTGTAAGCAATTCTGTTCCGCGCTGTTTAATTCACGCAGATCTGATTAACCGAAACGTATTGGTTGACAAGGGGCAAATTGCTGGCGTTTTTGATTGGGGCTGCTCGCGCTATGGGGATCATCTTTATGATCTGGCGTGGTTTGAGTTTTGGTCACCATGGTATCCCGAACTCGACATGGAACTGTTGCGCGCTGCGCTTGCAGATCGATGGCGCGCGGTTGGCTATGATCCACATGACGTAGCGGGCCGTTTGTTGACCTATCATTTGCATATCGGGTTGGATCATTTACGCTATAATGCGTCGATTGGGGATGATATGAATTTGCTGGCAACAGCTAAGCGAATGCGTGAGTTGGTTCCGCATGATTAAAGCTTTCTACAGCCCGATTCTTGCCAAGATCTCTGCACGATCTTGATCGAGCCGAGGGGGTGGCGTCAACGTTTTGGCGCTCAAACCAACCGGCATGGCAAAGCTGATGGCACGTACACCGCGGATGGTGCGCCCATCAGCTAGCTGGCCGTGGTGGATCATTTCCTGTGCGGCGGGCTGGGCAAAGACATCATCCATTGCGCGCACAGCACCCGCGGGGACCGAGGCCGCGCCTAGTTGGGTGAGCAGATCCGCGCGGCTGTAGAGCTTGATCCGCTCTGCCAAAAGATCCTTCAGCGCTACGTTGTTTGCCACCCGCTGAACATTGCTTTGAAAGCGTGGGTCTGTTGCCAATTCTGCACAGCCCACAATGTGGCACAACTGTACAAATTGTGGATCGGTGCCTATAGCCAAAATAATCTGCTCTGAATCGGCTGTCTGGTAAATGGAGCCGTAAGGCGAAATGCTGGGATGATCCGAACCGATGCGGGCCGGAACAAAATCGGCGGCTAGATAGTTGGCTGCTTGGTTAACAAGCGCGCTGATGCCACTTTGGAAGAGGGAGGCTTTTAGTTCGCTGCCTTGGCCGGTTAGGGTACGTTCCATTAGCGCTAACAGGAGCGCTTCTTTGAGCTGGTGTGCGGCAAGCACGTCGATAAGGGCGACGGGCATTTTGGTTGGCGGGCCGTCTGGCTGACCGTTGAGATAGGTAAAGCCGGTTTCGGCCTGCATAACGGCATCAAACCCGGGCCGCGGATCTTGCTCTTCGTAGGCGATAATTTGGGCCGAAATTAGCTTTTGGTTGCGCTGACTTAGTGCTGCGTATGTGAGACCGAGGCGCGCTTGCAAATCGGGTCGAAAGTTTTGCAGAAAGATGTCGGCTTTGTCGAGCAGTGCTGTTAGAATCTGCTTGTCGGTGGGGTCGCTTAAGTTCAGCGCGATCGATTGTTTACCCCAGTTGACCGATGTGAAATAGGCCGAAATATCACTCTCTGGGTCTTCACTCTTGAGCTTCCATGAGCGGGTTGTGTCGCCACCTATTTTTGCGTTTTCGATTTTGATGACGGTTGCGCCAAGCTCGGCCAGAAACATGCCCACCGATGGGCCAGCTAGGATGGTTGCCGTCTCGATAACAAGTAGGTTTTCGAAGAATTTTTGAAGTGTGGACATTTAATTACAACTCCGAATTCATGATTTTCTGCGTGCGATCCAGTATGTCCAGCCCCTGTTGTTTGAGCCACCAAGGTAGATCAAGCAGCACCCAATTTTCGGCCAGCTTGTCCCCTTCGCGGCGATAGACATCGACCACCTGCATCTCCGCATTGTTGCTGGCGGGCAAGCCCAGAAAGCCGCCAATAGGCCGATTGGAGAGATTGGGCCAGCCAAAGAAGCAGGCGAAATTGCCCTCGGCAAAGCGGCAAACGTGACCGTTGAACTTCTTGTCGTCTAAATTGTTGCGAAAGGGAAGCTGGTGCTGCTCTTGGTAGCGCGGAATTGTATACGATGCACCAATGCCAGCTGGCCCGTACCAGATCATCTCCTTAGACCAAGTTTTTTCCAATACTTCTGGCGGGCACCCCATGGCACCACTTGTGTTTAATATGTTTAGATCGCTGATCATTTCGTTGACGAGTGCAAGGGTAGCGATTCCTTCTTTCTCCGGTGCATCTTCGTATAGCAAACCATCATGTGTGCGCGGCCCGGGGTAGGTGAAATAAACGCCTGTCGATGGGGGCAGTGGATAAACACCCGCCTGAGCCATTAACCCGATCAGATCAACGAAGAGTCCACTCTTGGTGATTTTGCCATTCTCTACACAGTTGAACTCGGCATAGCGCAGATTCACCATTTGGCGCGTGCGCGGGATCCCCAGCCAATCTGCATCGAAAAGACCCATAAAATGGCCCATGCTCATCACCCATGTTCCTTCGCCTATGTCGTTGATGCCGCCGATAAAGATATCCTGACGGCGCTGCATTCGGGTGATCGATTGTAGCAGCGGCTGCCAAAAAATTTCGGCGACTGCATCTACACCCTGCTGCTCGCGGAAAGGATAGACGCCACGCCAATCATAGCTGTCGCTGACGTGCGCCGCGAGGATATCGCCAACCGTATTGGGCGTGGCGTTTTCCATTGCATCAAAGTAATTGCGCACAACGGATTTTGCTTCTTGATAGTTGCTCATGCTTTTGTCCTGCCTACTTAAACTGCATATGGGATAATACTTTTTATTCGCTTACTTATCTACCTGTATCGACCTTTAATACCTCAAAGCTCCACTGAACCGCCGGGCCGATCAGTAGTGCGACCACTATCGTGCCAATGCCAAACGGGCCACCGAGCAGCCATGCGATAATGAAAACGAGCAGCTCGATCCCGCTGCGCGCTTGACCAAGCGTTAACCGACTGTTGCGCTCAATCGCCAGCATGAGGCTGTCTCGCGGCCCTGCGCCCGCATTGACCCCAATATAAATTGCGCTGCCCAACGCCAAGATGATGATCGATGAGAGCAGCATTGCGATTTGTAATGGTAGGTTAGCGGTTATGGGGGGAATGATCCACAAAAAAAGATCGACCCACGGACCGATAAAAAGGATATTGCCTAATGTTCCCCAGCCGATGCGCTCTTGCATGAGGAGCGCTATGACCAAAACGACAATGCCTGTGAGCACGGTGATTGTGCCCGGCGTTAATCCGAAAATGTCGGCCAGCGCAACGGTCAACATGACCCACGGGCTGGCCCCTAAATTGGCTTGGATCAATATGGCGATTGACAGCCCAAATAGCGCAAAGCCAACCTGAATGACCGCAAAGTCGCGCGGCAACCTCTTCCATTGAACCGGCTTGAAGGGAGCTGACTTAAGCATCCACCCTCTCTGCCACTTGTGCGGCTAGGCGCTCAAAGAGATCAACTCCAAACTGACGAAAGAGATGAATCATATCCACAAAAACCCAATTCTCGACATACACTTCGCCCTCTCGTTTCCACCAATCTAGTCCGTTAAACTCAATCGTTTTTCCGGTCGCGGGGCAGTTGAGATAGGGTCCAGTGTGCGTTGCTTTGACACCTGCCCAACCTGGCGCACCGCTATAGGAGCCCTCTGCAATCAGCGCATCTAAATTTTGAACTTGCCGATCCGGGTAAGCGATCAACCACGGCTGCTGGTGCAGATCCTCAAACTCTTGAAAGCTGAGGCACGCGCCGATACCGCCGGGGCCGTACCATTTCACATCACGATAAAAATAATCTGCCATGCCCATGCTGCCCAACTCGGATTGATCATACGCGTTGAGTCCATCGAAAATAAATTGACGTATATGTTTGCGGCTATGGGTGGACTCGGCTTCATCTTGCGCATCCAGCAATATGCCATCATTTGCGTGCGGCGGTGGATAGATCCCATCTTGCCCACGGCTTGGTGGCAGCACGTGAAAACCAGCCTGCTGCATCAGGTCGATCAGATCGAGCAGGAAATAGACTTCGACAATTTTGCCATCCTCTACGCAGCAAAATTCACCCCAGCGGATGTTGACTTCGCCACCTGTCGCCGGGATTGTCAGATAATCGTGTGCGAAGGTGCCAGTCAAATAGCCAGTGCCGCTGACCCACATTCGGCCATCGAGCGCAATATTTCCATCAATACGACCGTTGGATTCACCACCGCAAAAAATATGCGTCTGCCGCTTAAGGTCTGGGAACGAGCGTAGCAGCGGCCGCCAAAAACTAGCATCAAATGCGGCCACGCCATCTAAGCGATTAATGGGAGCCGGGCCGTGCCAAATAACGTTGTCACTCATCGCTGATTGTGCCACTTTTTCAACCTGAGCAGGCCCGGCGTTCTCCAGCTGTTGCCAAAAAGCCCAGACTAGCTTTTTATTCGATTGGTTTAGTTCGATCATCATAAAGGCTCTCTTACTGTATGGAATTTAAGTGTCGCCACGCCAGCACCTCAGCAATGTTCTTGTTGGGTGAAAGGAGTAGGTAATTAGATTTACGAAAACGTTTTCGAAGATAGATAAAACTATAGTCTGAAATCAAATTTGCGGCAAGAACTGGAACACATTTATGGCGATGGAAAATTTATGTGTAATCGGATAAACTTTACCGATTACACATAATCATGAACTTCAATCCATGCTTCAACTCATAACAAAAAGGAGATTTTAAATGAAGATCAAAGAGATGAACGTGACACCCATTGCGACGCGCTGGCAAAATTGTATCAAAAGTTATAGTGACTGTGGTCTGACTGAGCACAATGACGAGGTCGAAATACAGAAGGTGGAGCCCAGGTGGATGTTCGAGGCACTGAGATGGTGACACTGCGGACAAGATGACAAAAAGCGACAAGATGACATTTGTTCAGTGCAATTATTGCACTGAACAAATGTCATCTTGTCATGAAATAAGGGCTGTACGATCTGGTTGGACTATACGCCAGAAAAGACAGCAGAAACAATATTGATTAATTTATCTTATCATCCTGTCATTTTTAGGGCTGTACGGCATGGCTGAACAGACCCAAAGCGTGGCAGAAGCCACAAGGTCTCGCTACCGAGCAAGCCACCCACCATCAATTGGCAGCAGAACGCCGCTGACAAAATCGGATGCATCGGACGCGAGAAAAATAGCTGCACCAGCCATATCCTGTGGGGATCCCCATCGACCGGCCGGAATGCGACTCATGATCATCTTGTTACGATCCGCGTCGTTGATCAATGCCTCGTTCATGTCTGTATCCACATAGCCGGGTGCAATCGCGTTGACGTTAATGCCCTTGCCTGCCCACTCGTTCGAGAAGGCCATTGTCAGCTGAGAGACACCTCCCTTGGCCGCGGCATACGCTGGAACCGTGATCCCGCCAATGAAGCTGAGCAGCGATGCCACATTGATAATTTTCCCCTTGCCCTGTTCGAGCATGATGCGCCCGGCAAGCTGGTTGAGCAGAAACATAGAGGTGAGATTGACTTCAATCACCGCATCCCAATCTTCAACTGGAAACTCTTCGGCTGGATGGCGACGCTGAATGCCGTGATTAACGATCAATATGTCCAGACCGTCCAATTTTTCGACAGCTTCGCCGAATCCCGTTTTTAACTCTTCGCGGTCGCTGACATCGCGCTGCACAGCGATGGCACCCATCTCGTTGGCAATCGCATGGACGCCATCCGAGATGCCCCAAATTGCCACCTCGGCCCCCGCGCCAATGAGCCCTTCGGCCATGCCGCGGCCAAGCCCCCGCGTGCCGCCTGTGATGAGTGCCTTTTTGCCGGATAGATCAAATAGTGCCGTCATTTCTGTTTCCCCTTCTCTTTTGCTAGAGTTGATAAAGTAAGACTCTCAAACTATAATTCAACTGTCCCGCCTAGCTGATGTCGATAGCTGGTGTCGATAGCTGATTGTTGAGCAAGCCAAGCTATTATACTTTGCTATTATACCTTGTCGAGCCAAAATCCCTGACCATCAACAAACTTGGAGAGAAGATGATAATTGATACAATTGATAATGCCGATAAATATAGCAGGTTAAGCAGTCGATTTGCGGCTGGGATTCAACATTTGCAGAGCAATGCGTGGAGGGAATTGCCCGTTGGCGTTCATCAAATCGATGGCGATGATGTCGTCTTACAGGTTCAAGCATACGATTCGTTTCCGCGGGCCGAGCTAAAGTGGGAAGCGCACCACAATTATTGCGACATTCAATATATGATCGACGGCATCGAGCAGATGGGCTACGGCAAGCTGGCTGATTTTGAGACAAACATTCCGTACGACGATGAGAATGACGTCTACTTTCTAAAAGGTGAGGGGCAATATGCAACCGTCCCCGCCGGATCGTTTACGATCTTTATGCCGCAGGATGTTCACATGCCGCGCGTCGCGGTTGACGATCAGCCTAGCCCTGTCAATAAACTTGTTTACAAAATCAAAATTTAGGATAGTGTTATGAAAACAATTCGTTGGGGCATTATTGGCACTGGTGATGTGACGGAAGTAAAGAGCGGGCCGGGCTTTCAACAGGCGAATAATTCGGAACTTGTGGCGGTGATGCGGCGTAACGGTGATCTAGCGCGCGATTATGCCGAGCGCCATAATGTGCCGCGCTGGTATGACGACGCACAAGCGTTGATCAACGATCCGGAGGTGGATGCTGTCTACATTGCGACGCCGCCGCACGTACATAAGGAATACACGCTAGCGGTTGCCGCCGCGGGCAAGCCAGTTTATTGCGAAAAGCCGATGGCAATGACGCTGGCTGAATGCGAAGAGATGATCGCGGCTTGCAGAACCGCTGGTGTGCCGCTATGGGTGGCTTATTATCGACGCTCCTTGGATAAATTTGTCAAAATCAAAGAGCTGCTAGATGCCAACGAGATTGGCAATGTACATATGGTTGACGTGCGCTTGCAGTTTCCGCCATTTGTGGGCAATGCAGACGACGTGCCGTGGCGCTTTGACCCGTCCATTGGCGGCGGTGGGCGCTTTGTGGATATGGGTTCGCACACGCTGGACATTCTGGATTATTTTTTGGGACCAATTTTGGCTGTGTCGGGGTGTGCCATCAACACCAATCCAATCTACGCTGCTGAGGATAACGTGACGGCAACGTTTACGCTCGGGAATGGTGCGGTCGGCAGCGGCGCTTGGAGCTTTACCAGCCAAGCACAAAAACTTGACCGGACGATTCTATATGGCACGAAAGGCACAATCACCTTTTCGAGTTTTGACGATACGCCAGCTACCATTGAACGAAATGGGAAGACGGAATCTTTTGGCGAGCCGTTTCCAGCACACGTGCAGCAGCCCTTTATCCAAACAATTGTGGATGAGATGAATGGTGATGGGCGCTGTCCGAGCGATGGCAAAAGCGCCGCACGGACAACGAAGGTAATTGATCAGATTCTGGAGTCATTTCGTAATGTAGCGTTTCTTTAAAAAATACATATTTAGCAGATAAAATTTTTAACAGGTGACCCACCCAATGAGACGATTACTCGCTATATTTATCTTCCCGTTTGCCTTGAGTTTGTTGCTGATTGCATGTGGCCGCGAAGATGAACCAACTGTTGTGGCTGAGCCGGTTACACTCAACATGATCACCTTGATCGATCAATCGAATGGCGAGAAGGTAGCAATTGATCAATACGTTGCGGCCAATCCACACATTACAATTGAGCGTAGCGGCTATAGCCAAAATCCCCCTGATTATTTGTTGAATGCCACGCCGCCAGACATTATGGGCATGGGGCCAAGCAATATTCTGGCCTCGGCTTCAAGCCAAAATCTGCTCATGGATCTGACCGATCTGTGGACGCAATCGGGCCTGCTCGAATCGTACCCGGAGCGCTTTCGCGCGCTCTCTGAAGTGAATGGCAAACAGTACTTTGTGCCAACCGGCTACACCTGGGCGGGCATCTACTATAATGTCGAACTTTTCGATCAGTTTGGTTTACAACCACCCCAAACGTGGGACGAGCTAATGAGCATTGCGGATCAGCTGTTGGCTGGTGGCGAAACGCCCTTTTCCATTACTGGGCAGGATCCAGTTACGGCATCGCTTTGGCTCGACTACCTCAACTTGCGACTGAATGGTGCCGAGTTCCATCGCAGCCTTGTGCGTGGCGAAGAGCGCTACGATGATTCACGCGTGCGTCAGGTCTTTGAGCTGTGGCAAACGCTTTTTGAAAATGAATACTTTATCGACAACGCCACTTCAATAAGCTCCATTGCCAGCTTAAACGCACTAATTCGCGGGGACAATGGAACGTTGGGACGCAATAAGGCTGCGATGATCCTCTCGACGCCAATCGCCATAGCCGAGCTGCCCGCCCTCTTTCAGGCTGAGCTAAAATTCTTTCGGTTTCCGATTATCGACCCAACTTTAAACCAGGGTGAGGTCGTGACGTCGATTGGCTATATTATTCCAATGGATGCGCCCAATCGTTTAGAGGCGATGGAATTGGTTGCGCATATGAGTTCGGCTGACGTGCAAGAAATACTCTTTCAGCCAGAGAGCAATCAGCCTATATTTATCCCGGTGAATGATGATATTATTCAGGACGATTTCTCGGATGAGGCGCTGCGCGGCATATCGATTGTCGAGAGTGCGGACTTTGTAACGTCACAATATTTTTGGAGCAGCCCATCCACCGTGCAAGGGAATATCGTGTCGACAATACGAACGTTCCTTGAGACGGTCGGGCGAGATAGTTTTGATATCGATTCATTACTGGCAGGATTGGAAGAGGCACGACTGGAAGCGGTCAATGAGGGCGCGTTTTCGAAGTAGGGGACAAAAGTGAGAACATACTCAATAAACCATATAGAATTATATTTAAGTAATTCACAAAAGTCGATTATCCTGCGGACCGAGCATCTCTAATACGGCATCGTACCTGTAAGATTCGGTGTAAGAGAACGCCTTCTCTGCAGAATTGTGAACTGCTTAATTTCCTGATGCTGTCAGATTTGGTGGGATATCAATGGTTCAAAAAAAATAATCCAAACCTGTAGGAATATATCGTACCCATTATGGTTAAAGGGAGCATCAATCTTGGGCACGATATATCATACCCTTACGAACTCACCACTAACTATTTGGACGTCCCCACCAAATCCGATAGAACTAGTTAATTTCAAACACTCAATACATTAGCACACTGCGAGAGGAACATGTACATCAACGGAGAATGGATCAGAACGGCAGGCACCTTTGCCGTCACAAACCCAGCCACGGGCGAAGAGATCGGCCAAGTCGCCGACGGCGGAACCGCCGAAGCCAACGCCGCCATCGACGCCGCGCACGCCGCCTTTGCCACGTGGTCCAAAACCACCGCGTACGAACGCTCGGCCATCCTCTATCGCGCCTATCAACTCATGGTCGACTGCAAAGAAGAGCTGGCCCAACTGATGACGCGCGAACAGGGCAAGCCGCTCAAAGCCGCCCGCAACGAAGTGCAATACGCCGCGGATTTCCTACTCTGGTTTGCCGAAGAAGCCAAACGCGTCTATGGCGAAACCATCCCCTCGGCCCGCGCCAACCAACGCTTCATCGTCCACTATCAACCTGTGGGCGTCGTCGCTGCCGTCACCCCGTGGAACTACCCCATCTCCATGATCACGCGTAAAGTCGCGCCTGCACTCGCCGCCGGCTGCACCATCGTCCTCAAACCTGCCGAGGCAACCCCACTCTGCGCGATTGCCATCTTTGGAATATTAGAAGAAGCGGGGGTGCCTGTGGGGGTTGCCAATCTAGTAACCGCTGCGGATCCAAAGCCCATCGGCGAGGCTTTTTGTATCAACCCACTTGTCAAAAAAATCACCTTTACGGGTTCGACGGCAGTGGGAAAAAAATTGGCGCAAGATGCCGCACCACAGCTCAAACGCATCTCTATGGAGCTAGGCGGCCACGCACCCTTTATTGTCTTCGAAGATGCCGATCCCATCCATGCGGCTAAGGGCGCATCGCTCGTTAAATTCCTCAACACTGGACAGGCGTGCATCAGCCCCAACCGCATCTTTGTGCATCGCAACATTATGGATTCGTTCATCGAAACCTTTAACCAGCGCGTCGCCAAAATGGTCGCGGGCAACGGCATGGACGACGGCATCGCGATTGGCCCGCTCGTCAACGAAGCCGCAGTCAGCAAAGTCGACACGCAGGTGCGCGAAGCCGTAAAACAGGGCGCAACCCTCCACTGCGGCGGATCCCGTCTCACCGAAAACGGGCTCGACGCCGGTCACTTCTACGCGCCAACGCTGCTCAGCGGCGTCACGCCCGAGATGCTGATCTACCGCGAAGAAACATTTGGTCCTGTGGCGGCAATTGTGCCATTCGATGACGATGACGATATCCTCGCCATGGCCAACGACACCCACTATGGGCTAGCCGCATACATTTACACGCAGAACCTCTCTAAAGCCATGCGTACTTTCGAAAGGCTCAACTTCGGCATCATTGGCATCAACGACATCAACCCGACCAGCGCGGCCGCACCATTTGGCGGCATGAAAGAGAGTGGCCTCGGGCGCGAAGGCGCACGCGAGGGCATTATGGAATATTTAGAGACGAAACTGGGTGGGTTTGTGGTGTAATCTCTATTCACTCACTCTCTTTACCCCAACGCCCGCTGCATCAACACCGAGTCGAGCCAGCGATCAAACTTGTAGCCAACGTTCGGCAGCAGACCAACCTGCTCAAACCCCAATTGACGGTGCAGCGCAATCGACGGCTCGTTTGCGCTGTCGCCAATCACCGCGATCATCTGGCGATAGCCGAGCGCCGTACACTGCTCGATAAGCGTCTGCATCAACAGTTTGGCAATGCCGCGCCCGCGAAAATCTGCCGCCACGTAGATCGAATCTTCCACCAAAAATCGATAGCCCTCACGCGGGCGAAACGCGCTGGCGTACGCATATCCCGCAACGCGACTATCCACCTCCGCAACTAAAAATGGATAGCCTTGCTCTAGCAGACCCTGCATTTTTGTCCGCATCTCTGCTTCGGTCGGCGGCTCGTACGACCACGACGCCGTGCCGTGCAAAACTTCAATCGCAAAGATGGCCGTAATCGTAGGAATGTCGTTCTCATTTACGGTTCGGATGAGTGGGGGTGAATGGCTGTTTGTCATATTGTTTTGAAACAGGTAGATGGTTGGAGAAACTTTAGCTACTATTTTAACAGATTCGCAGAATGCATCCGAAGCTATACATTGACAGGCAATCAACAGCTACAACCGCAAGCGCCCGTGGTACACTTTAGCCACAGAACCGCATATTCTGTCATGTTTTTCTCCTTTGTTGAACTGTTCGAAAAAAAGAGGGTAGCTGACCGCACATCAGCTACCCTCTTTTTCTATTGGCTAATCTAATGGTTGATTTAGTGGTTAATCTAGTGGCTAATCTAGCTAGCATACACTTTGTTACTTCGTTGTCATTCCCAAATCAGGGACAGTCTCACCGATTGTATTCCTCATCGCTTAAATCATCCGTGTCCCACGGCCTAGCGGTGCCTAGCCCACCAATGTCGTCGAACAAAATTGCGTGTACAAACTTTGGGCCATGCACACCCAACGTCAAATTGCCCTCCAGATCCGCCGACTTGCTCGGCCCCGTAATCAAACTTAGGTTGGCATGTGTGCGGATCCACTCGGCAAAATTGCCAAACTGCCGCAACTCGGCCATCCACGCCTCGGCAGTTGGATACAATTTGCTAAATGGGATCAGCGCCAAGTGGCGGAACGGTAGCAAGCTGGCAATGCGATTTGCGCCCGGTTCGGACGACGCCATGATCATCGATCCCGTCGACGCAAACGCAGCCTCGACCCCCGTAATCCCATAGCGGATCAATCGCACTGCGTCGCGATCCTCCACCGTATCGACCGACTCCGGCGTAATCAAGCGCAGCCCCACCGCCTTTAGCCCTTCGTCAATTCCGTCCAGAGCCAGATTCTCCGCACGCCAGCCAAGCAGCTCCATCTCTTGGCCCGTATTCAGCGCCATGCCCTTGCGCTCGCTCTTTTCCTCATCAATCCAAGACATGATGCGATTGACGCACGCCATGCGCGCACCCGGCACAGTTGAAACGACCTCATAGCTACCGTGCAGCGTCGCTAGCTCCTTGCCAAATCGATTCGCCAAATCAATCGGCGCGGTCGGTCCACTTGTAACCGTCATGCGCTCGGCCCGCGTTAATGGTCTAGCATCGTGCGGCGGAAACCACAGATCGTGACGCGCTAATGTCCCCTTCACGCTGCTGAGAATCTCATCGCGTGCGCTCATCAGTCGCTGCCTCCTTTCGTCAAGTTATGAGCCGATAATTTGCGAGCGGCTTGCGCATGTCGAGCCTTCACCCGTTCTTTCCACTGCTCGCGAAAGCTGCGCTTGGCAAAGGGGGGCAGCGTGCGGCTTTCTGTCCAGCCCGAAAGTGGCGGTGGCGCAAAACGGAGATTGCCCCCCCCAAAGCCGGTCATCATTTGGCTGGCAATGCTGGCCATCTTGCCCGCCTGTTCATATTTCTTGCGCGAGCTCATCGCATTGACAAAGCCCTTGATAGCCTGCTTCTCAAAAAATGGCGTATTGCCCGCCGCCACATCATCTGCCCGCAGATCGAGCAGCAGCTTCGGCAGATCAATCTTAACCGGGCACGCATCTTTACACGCCCCGCAAAGCGTGCTGGCGTGTGGCAGCTTGCCCGCATCCGTCACGTGCATGGGCAGCAGCGGGCTGATCACCGCGCCGATGGGTCCGCTGTACGTACTGCCATACGCGTGGCCGCCGATCTCGCGGTACACCGGGCAAACGTTCAAGCAAGCGCCGCAGCGAATACATAGCAGCGCTTCGCCATAGCCATCGGCCAGCATCTTGCTCCGGCCATTGTCGATGAGCACCACGTGGAACTCTTCTGGCCCGTCGATGTCATGCGCTTTGCGCGGCCCATTCGTCATCGACATATAGACCGTCATGCGCTGCCCCGTTGCGGATCGACAGAGCGCCTGATATTGCAAAAACGCGTCCTCAATCGTCGGCACAATCTTCTCGATTCCCATCACCGCTACATACAAACGCGGCATCGTCGACGTCAAGCGCCCGTTGCCCTCATTTGTACAAATGCAAACCGTTCCCGTCTCGGCAATTGCGAAATTACAGCCGCTGATCCCCATATCGGCCTGCATAAAATCGGCCCGCATCTTGTGCCGAGCCGCCGAACACATAATCGCCGGGTCAAAGGTTGGCGGCATGTCCAACTTATCCTGAAAAATCTGGCTAATCTCTTCCAGCCGCTTGTGGATCACGGGCATCACAATATGGCTTGGCGGCTCATTGTCGAGCTGAATAATATACTCGCCCAAATCCGTCTCTACCACCGGAATCCCCATCGCTTCGAGCGCCTGATTTAAGTGAATTTCTTCAGTTGCCATCGACTTGGACTTGACCACAGTTTTGACCTTATTCTCGCGCGCAAGCTGCTGGATAATCGCGTTTGCCTCGGCTGCATCACGCGCCCAATGCACGTGCCCACCATTCGCCGTCAGATTCTCTTCAAACGACTCTAGCAACTGCGGTAAATTGCGCAGCACGTACTCCTTCATTTGGCGCGTCTGCGTGCGCAAAAGCTCGCCATCAACCTCGCCCATCTTCGCCATGCGCCCATCCGACATCTTATCGACCGTGCGCCCAACCGCCGTACGCAAATATTTATCATTCAACGACCGTTCCACCCGCTGATCAAAAGGCGCATAAAAATCAATACTATAATTCGTCACTGGCTGATGTTGTTTTGTCGTCTTTGCCATAGAGATTCTCTGTCTATTTGGTATTCAGCAATTTTAGTATTCAGTGATTATTTTGTGTTACGAAAGTAACGCCAACCATACGACACGTCATCGCCGCACCAATTTTCTATCAAGACCTCAGCCTAATCCTTCGCCTTATTCCTGCCACCGCCTCGGCTTCTGCACAACTTTCTCTTCTTTCACCTTCTTCTGAGAAAGGCTGGCGGAGCTTTCCGGCATTGCACCTGCATCCTTCACCGTGATAGAGACCTGCGCATTCAGCACTTCTGCGATATGGACCGCGCGACTCTGCCCACCCGCTTTGTCCATAAGACCGTTGATGTGTGTCATGCAGCTAACGTCGCACATCGCCACCATGTCCGCACCACTCTTCATCACATCCGCCACTTTTCGATCACCCATTGCCGTGCTGATCCCCGCATTTTTGACCGCAAAAAGGCCCCCAAAGCCGCAGCATTCATCCGACTCTTCCAACTCAATCACCTCAAGATCTGTAACATTATTCAAGAGCGTGCGCGGTTGCTCATCGACGTGTAATTCGCGTAGTAAATGGCAGCACGCGTGATAGGCTACTTTGGCTGGCAAACGCGAGTTCGTGTGCGTCACCCCAAGTACGTCGACCAAAAATTCGGTCAACTCAAAGGTGACAGACGACAGCAACTCTGCCTTGCGCAGAATCTCTTTGGATGCGCCACCCTCAAATAATGTGGGGTAGAAGTGGCTCGTCATCGTTGCGCAGCTACCGCTTGGCACCACAATCGCCTCGATCTCGCCAAGGCGCACCAACGGCTCGAAGATCTCGATAAAGCGTTCGGCCAACTGCCGCGTCTCATTACGGAAACCGGCATTAAACGCGGGCTGTCCGCAACAGGTTTGCTCCATGGGGAAAATCACCTCAACGCCATGGCGCTCAAGCAATTCAACCGTCGCCATCCCCACATCGGGATACATCATATCCACCATACACGTGGCAAAAAGGGCCACTCGCCGCGGCGGTGAATGGTATTGTTTCTTCTTCACTATAACCTCAATTTTAAAAAACGATCTCTGGCAAGTGGCTATCGTCGTATAAATGGCTTTCGCGACGAATCTCCGCACCGCGCTCGCGAATCTCTTCCACGTTTTGCACACCAACGAGCCGCATCGCACGATCTAGCTCCGACTTCAGGATCTCGAATGCACGAGTGAGTCCAGCGTGCCCCCCTGCACCGATTCCGGCTGCCGTCACCCGCCCAATGCCAACTGCCTTCACGCCATATGAAAGCGCAATCAGCACATCGGCCCCATTGCGAATACCGCCATCCATCATAAAGTCGAGCTGCGTGTCGCCAACTTGAGGCATTTCGTGTGCCACCATGTGCAGCGTGGGCGGGACCCGGTCCTGCTGCCGACCGCCGTGATTGGACCAAACGACGGCAGCTGCCCCCATCTCTTCGGCCTTGCGCGCATCGTAGGCGCAATGCACGCCTTTGACAATCAGCGGTCTGTCATTGCCCCACGCCTCTTTGATCCATGCCAAGTCGTCCCACGTTACAGCGGACGCGGCGAGCTGCGTGCCGATATCAGCATAGGGCATCGGCAGCCCTTCGTTGTCCACCACGTTGACAAATTGCATTAAGCCACCATCACTGACGTTATCCATAAGCCATGGCAGACGCGGCAGCATCTGTGGCGCAACCGATAATTTGCGCATAGCAAGCGCGACCCGCTCGCTCATGTTGAGACCACTGAACGGTGCGGAGACCGCCATCGGTTTCATCTTTGCATGTGCCGCACGGTTACCAGATACGCCCGTATCGATCGTCAAGATTAGCGCGGTGAACCCTGCCTGCTTGGCCCGCTCAATCCCGCGTAATGATGTTTCGCGCCCGCCGCACAGATAAAGCTGATACCAGCATTCGCGCGTCGATGCTGCGGTTACATCTTCTACAGGTGTTCCGGATAGCGTAGATTGCGCCATCACCGTGCCAAATTCGCCTGCCACCCGCGCGGCGACAGCGTCGGCCATAGGGTAAAGCAGCCGCAAACTGCCAACTGGTGCAATAAACCAAGGCACCTCTAACTGATGATCAATAACGGTGGTGCTCATGTCGATCGATGGAAAGCTCAGCGCGCCATAGGCAGTCGTCATCTCCTGCTGGAACGCACGTACGTTTGCCCGCAATGTTGTTTCCGAGTCGGCCCCACCGCGAAAGTACTCCGACACAATTGGCGGCACGCGCCGTCTCATCAATTTCCAGAGATCGGCTGTTGTCATCGCATCAGCAATTTGCTGTTCTTGTCGATTCTTCATTTGGTACCTCGCAAGTGGGTAGTCATGGTTTGGGCTTAAGCAGGGAAGAAAGCAAATATCAAGCTAATAGTTTTCCGGCACATAAATTTTAGGCTTTGGAATAGAAATACTTATCCCCGGTGCAAGCTCGACACTATTGGGAATTTCACGCCATTCCGCCTCATTAACAAAGTCATTCTTGAACCACCTTTGCAGGTCCGGTAGACTGCGCATGCGTAGAAGTTTTTGATTGTTTTCTGCAAACCAGCTCGCATCGGCTGTAAACGATGTATTTGTGACAAGCATGCCCATATGAAATGGTAAGTTGTTAGAATTTATGACTCCGCTTAAGTCTCTTACATCTCCCACGCTAGTTTTGCGGGGCGTGCGATGATGTTTGACCTGTACTGCCAGCAAAAAGGGGACTATCGAACCCGTTTCAGGATACGCAATAATGTCAACGCCCCCATCTTTTCTATTAATGTTGCCTACTAACTGTACTCCCATTCCCATATGTTCAAGTCGATCAGCTACAAGATATTGAAATCGCTCAGGTGTCAGACTCATTAGACGTGTAATATCTTCATCCAGCCATCTATAAAATTGCTCCGGAAAATCGGCAAGAGTCACTATGTATGGCTCGCTGCTTCCCCATTTTTTCTGTGCAGCTTCTTGAACCTGTGTAAGCAAATATAGCTGCATGGGGGCTGCCTTTTTGTAATATGGATTATCTACTTTATGCGCACCAAGCTCATCCAAATCTTTGGCTTTCAGCCGATATTCCCCCATTGATCGAGTTTTGGTAATATATTGATATTTGTTGGGATTTCCCTGCTGGCAGGCTGAGCATAACGGAATGTTTAGTATGGGGTGTTGTCGTACCGTCAAACGCTCACAATCAGTACATTTTGGTTTTGTAGTCTTAGTCATGTTAGATATGTTCCTACTTTGCTGTCCATATAAAGTGTGGAACGAATTGCGCACGCTAGCCCCTTCTACCCCGTGAGAAAGTGTGCATCGCACTGGTCTCCGTGAGAATGAGCGTCCCTGAAATTGCAAACCAGAGCGTCGCACACGAGTTGTGCCCATGCAACTGCGTGTACCTTCAGATGCTCGGTTCTTCTGTTTGAGACTTATGAGTAATCATCGAATGCCACGGGGCTGATAGCGAATGTGCGATATAGAAATCGCACCTATATTTTGCTTTCTAGTTCCTACGCTCTGCGTGGGAAGTCCATCTTGGGCGCTCCGCGCCCTCGAATGCGAAGCGGCTGGTTTTGCATTCCACGCGGAGCGTGGAACAAATTTTTACGCCAACAGCGCTCGCACATCCGTTTGTAGCGGCAATGTCGTCACCTCGACCCGATCTGCGTGCATCAAACAGTTGACCTCGCTGCGGATGCCAAGACCAATCGCTGTGTCGCTAATCTTGAAGTCGGGAATGTAAACGCCCGGCTCGATTGTAAACATAACGCCTGGAATCAGGCTGCGCCGATCCTGCGTTTCGAGATTGTCGATGTTGACACCATTCCAATGGACCGCTGGCCCCAAGCTGTGACCGGTGCGATGTAATATATAGTCACCATAGCCCGCGTCGATGATTACGTTGCGGCAGGCGTCATCCACCTCGTACCCATGGATCACTTCGCCCGCGTCCATGGCAGCGGTCACGGCCGCAATCGCTGCATCGCGCCCGGCGGCGACTACGTTGAAGACATCGGTCACTGCGGCAGGAGTCTCCTCGCCACAAAACGCAGTCCATGTGATGTCCCCGAAACAACCGTGCGGGCTACTTTCGTCGCGTGTGAAAATGTCCATCAGAATCATGTCTCCGCGGCGCACAGGGGAATGCCGCGTGGAGGTCGGGGCGTAGTGGGGGTCAGCGGCATGTGCGTTGACCGAGACTATCGCCGGATGGCTCAATGCCATGTTGTGGCTTCTAAAGTGATTCATAATGACCGACTGCACGTCATATTCGCTGATTTCTTTGCCAGCCAGCAGCGAGTCGCGGATAAAGTCGCACGCCAGATCTTTAGCTTCTAGACATTTGGCCGCGGCCGCGCGGTGGCTGTCGATCTGACTGTCGCTGAGCACCGCTTGCGCATATTGCACCAAGTCGGCGCTGCTGACTACTTCTGCATCGGTGGCCCGTTCGACAACCTCTTTGATCCCGGCGTCGATCTTGCTGACGTACGGAATGGCGCAGTTGGGGCTGTACTCCATGGCAATGCGAAGGCTGCTGTTTTTGCCTACAATTTGCGCGAGATTGCCATCTAATTCTTCCCAGCTAACATATTTGTGGATCGGGCCAATCAGTTCGGGTGTCACATGATTGAAGGTGCTGCCCTCTATTGCGTGGATCAACCACGTTGGCGTACCGCTTTTTGGAATCCACAAAAACCAGCGTCGCGATCCACTTCCCTGTAGACCGGCTACGTGCAGCGCGATTGGGTTTTGCCCGCGGAAATCATAAATCAACCAACCATCTACTTGAAGATCTTGTATTCTTTGCTGAATTTCTGAAAGCGATATGGGCGGGGGGAGGATTGGTGAAGCATGACTTGTCATAATCGGGTCTTCCCGTGGGTGTTCATATTTTGCTGATACGTCTCTCTCAAACCTTGTCTAACAATTAGGGAGAGCTCTGCTGAGGGGTGACAGTGAATTTATTATCTCATGAGTTAATCGGTTCGTCCAATGCTAAGAATGAGCTTTTATAGGAATAAATCTGTTGTACGATTCATTTTTCGTAATTCTAATGTGGGACTCGTAATTCTATAGGAATAAATCGAAAAACATATGTTCTTTTTTGGTGGTGAAATAGTTGACAAACAATTTGTTTTGGATTAAGATCTACTGAGACATTTAGTGAAAATGTGCGAGAGGCGATATTGGTCGTTCACATTATTTAATTTATAGTATATTGATACATATACGACTTTAGTAAACCGTTTAGAAATTAAGGAGACATAACCAAATGTATCAACAAATTACGCTCATCGGCAACCTTGGCACCGACCCAGAAATGAGGTACACCCCGAGTGGTGTGCCTGTATCCAGTTTTAGCTTGGCCGTAAACAAAAGTTGGACGGGGCAGGATGGTCAACGCCAAGATAAGACAACGTGGTTCCGCGTAACAACTTGGCGCAAGCAGGCTGAAATTGTGAGCCAGTATTTAACCAAAGGCCGACGCGTGATGGTCGTCGGCGAAGTTGAAGAAGCTCGCGCCTATACCGACCGAGACGGCAATCAACGTGCTTCGCTAGAGGTAACGGCCCAAATTGTGAAATTCCTTGGCGCGCGTGGCGAGGATGGCGATATGGGTGGCGGAATGAGTGGCGGCGCTTCTGGAGATAATTCCTCGTCTTCCGCACCTGCGCCATCTGGCTCGGAACCTGACCTGAGCGAGGAAGATATTCCGTTTTAGGCTGATCAGGATAGCCACTCGATTTGAAAATAAAAATGTAAATAAAACAGCCCAGACTCACTGTGAGCCTGGGCTGTTTTATTTATGCTAAAATTAGATAGTATGATAATAAATAGAGTCTGTAACAGTTCACCTAGCAAGAAAAGACTTATCCAAAGTGAGCAGTAAGCACGCCTTCGTGCGGGTTCGGAGCCAGAATCATTGGGAACGCAGCCGCATAAAAGCGTGCTTACTGGACAGATAGCCAGAATAGGTGAACATGCATTAAAGTCTATTTTCTCAATACCTAACATCGAAGGAGAATTCTATGACAACCCTAAAATTTGGCTGGCATCTACACTCTTTTCCCGTTGACGGTAGCGACGCCGGTGCATTTCGCACGCAACTGCACGAGACGCTCGATTATGTGCAGGATCACTTCGACTCTGTCTGGGTAGACGACCACGTTATGCCGTGGGCCGTGTGGCAACCTAATGACACGCCCTATGTGGAATGTTTGTCGACAATTTCTCACTTTGCGGCGCTGTACCCCAAGTTGGATTTTGGGGCGAGCGTGCTCTGTCAGTCCTACCGCAATCCCGCGCTACTGGCAAAAACCGTTGCCAACATGCAATGGTTGACCGAAGGCCGCTTCATCTTTGGGATCGGTGCAGGTTGGATGGAGCCGGAATATCGATCGCACAACTGGGAATATCCTAAACCCGCGATTCGTATTGCGCAGATGGAAGAAACTATCGAGATTGTACGCGCAATGTGGACCGAGTCACCTGCCAGCTACGAGGGAAAGTATTATCGGATCGAGGATGCCTACTGCGAGCCGCGGCCCGATCCGATGCCGCCGATTTTGGTGGGCGGCGGTGGCGAACAGTTGACGTTGCGAGTCGTGGCAAAACATGCGGATATGTGGAATATACCCGGGCACAGCTACGATGAGTACAAGCACAAGCTAGAGGTGCTGCGCGGCCATTGTGATGCGGTTGGTCGAGATTATGATGAGATCATCAAAACGTGGTCATGCGAGTCCATATCACTCGCCACCACGGAGGCCGTAGCGCGCAAGATTGCGGCAGAATCCCCTTATGACAATAACTCCGTTGTGGGTACAGCAGACGCTGTGGCTAACTATCTGCAACAGTATGTTGATCTAGGCGTCACCTACTTGATCGTCCGTCTGAATGACTTTCCGCAACAGGATGGGTTGCAACAGTTTGTCGAAGAGGTCATGCCGCGGCTGCGCTAAAATTCATATGCACAAGAACAAAAATTCCGAATCCCCTATTTCGCAAGTATAATTAACTGGCACTGTAATAACACAGTTCCTGTAGCAAGCTTCACCCAAACCCAAAGAACGCCCCAAATACCGCTTATGAGTTCTGACTTACGCAAAAAACTAATCTGGTCGATCATGATTGGCCTGATAATCTATATCATTTTTGTGCTTTTTAGCGACTTTCAAAAATTGCTGCAAGAGCTACAAAGCTGGCCGTGGATTCTGCTACCCGTCGTCGTAGGACTAACGCTGGTCAACTATGGATTGCGCATGTTGAAATGGCACTGGTATCTGGACCTGCTCGACGTGCCGATCTCGCGGTACGACAGCGGGCGCGTTTTTGGCGTGGGTATGTTAATGGTCATGACGCCGGGCAAAGCGGGCGAATTTCTTAAAAGCTACATGGTCAAGAACATCACCGGCGTGCCGATGGGCATCACCGCGCCAATTATATTAGCCGAACGGCTAACCGACGGCATTGCCATGTTGCTGCTGGCTAGCGTAGGGTTAATTGCTTTTCCCAATCCATTGGCCCGTGGAATTGCAGCAGTCGTCTTCTGTGGCTTCCTACTCTTTGTAGCCGTCATACAATCGCGTTCACTCTCCATGAGGCTGCTCAAAATTGGCGAATCGCTGCCCGGTATCAAAAAACTTGCGAGCAGCCTGTACGAATTCTACGAGAGCAGCTACACTATCTTTCGCCCGCGCAACTTGCTGATTTCGCTAACTATCGGGGTAATTAGCTGGGCGGCTGAAGCAATTGCCTACCTTATCGTGCTGTATGGCTTTGGCTTGCCGCTTACTGCTGAAAATTTAATGATTGCGATCTTCATCTTTTCGATTAGCGTGGTTATCGGTGCGGTCTTTGCTATGCCGGGCGGGATGGGTGGCGTGGAAGGCAGCCTGGTTGCGCTTAGCACACAACTGTTGGCGTTGAGTCTACCCCTTGCTACCGCGGCCGCGCTCTTGATCCGCTTCTGCACGCTGTGGATGGGCATCCTAATCGGCGTCGTTAGCTTCTTCCTTTGGCCCGAACTGCTGGCTGGATCCGAAAACGCGCGAGCCGAGCAGAAGAAGGAGGCGCAAAAAATTGGCCGCAAGAAAATCATGACCGGAGTCAACCGCACATGATAACCGCGTTGCTGATCAGCCTGATTGCCGCTATCGTACCGACGTTTCTCTACGCTCTACTTTTTTACTGGGCCGATCGGTACGAGCGGGAGCCATTGTGGCTGTTGGCAATTGCATTTATGTGGGGGGCCTTGCCCGCAGTCATTATGAGCTTTCTTGGCGAATGGCTGATCGGCACGCCCTTTGTCCATACGCCGAATAGCGCGATGGCTATGTTGGTGGAAGGCTCGATCGTTGTACCCATTGTGGAAGAAACAGTAAAAGCCATGGCGCTGCTGGGCATATTTATCTGGGCATATGAAGAGTTTGACAATGCGCTCGATGGGCTCGTCTATGGTGCGTTAATTGGCTTTGGCTTTGCCATGACTGAAAACTTTCTCTACTTTATCGGCGCGTTTAGCGGTGGTGGCTTTACCGAATTATCTACCGTTATCTTTTTGCGCTCGATCCTCTTCGGCATGAACCATGCACTGTATACAAGCATTGTGGGCGTTGGGTTTGGTCTAGTGCGTAACCGAACAGATCGACTAGGTCGGCTGCTGATTCCATTTGTTGCACTGCTAATCGCAATCGTCATTCATAGTTTGCACAATTTGGGTGTTGCCCTCACTGCCGTTAACCCGTTAAACATAATTTTTAGCATTATACTGGCTGCCTGTGGCCTGATCTTGCTGTTGGCTGCAATCGGGATCACGTGGCAACAAGAGCGTGAACTGTTGCAGATTGAGCTGGCCGATGAGGTTGGTGAAACGTTAACCGAGGCAGAGTATATGACGCTCACGCGAAATTGGTCGCGCCCCTTACGTCGACGCAACGAAGCAGAGCGGCAGCAGGTGCGGAGAATGCACTTGTATGTAGAGCTTGCGCTGCATAAACGGAGGTTGAGTCACCTTGGCATCGAGCGCGAGCCAATGTTGGATGAACAGATTGCGCTGATCCGCGAGAAGCTTTTGGTATAGAAGGCTGAGGCTGAATAAGAGGCGAAGGCAGAGGCTTAGGGGTAGCGTGAGATCAGGTTCTGTCAGGCATTGTCTGTAAAGAACACGCGATTGGAACGATCCGCACCGAAGCCAGAGCATTGAAATGCCCTGCTGCTACGGGAAACCGACTAAAGACTGGTTGTGCAACTATTCGTTAGTGCGCTTTAGCGTAGCTTCCCATGGCAGACGGCAGTTTCAACTGTCGTTAGATGCTCTCCGAACAGTCCCTTCGCCTCAGCCTCCTCCTTAGCCTCTTGCCCTAAGAGGGTTGAATATTTACCGAACTGTTCCCCCTAGTAGCTACATGGGCGCTACATGCCTTCTCCTAGCTATCCGAGAGGAAAGGGATGGCAAGAGCCTATTTGAATATTCAGGCTCTAAGGTTTCAGTCGCTGAATCAACTCTTCATTCGTCGGCACCTGATCGATCAACTTTAGCAACCCATTCATCGCAGCCTTGGGGGTGCCACCCGCTAGCCACCGCCGTAACTTAATCAACCGCGCGATTTCATCCTCGCTATATAAAATTTCTTCCTTACGCGTTCCACTTGCTAACAGATCTATCGCCGGAAAAATACGGGCCTCTGCCAGCTCGCGACTCAACACAATTTCGCTGTTGCCCGTACTCTTGAACTCTTCGAAAATATAATCGTCCATGCGAGAATTTGTATCGATCAAGGCCGTCGCAACCACCGTTACGGAACCACCGTGTTCAATATTACGCGCTAAGCCAAAAAGCCGTCGCGGAATCTCTAGCGCCTTGGCATCGATCCCGCCCGACATCGTGCGGCGTGCGCCCGAACCGTGTAAATTAAAGGCTCGCGCTAAGCGAGTGATGCTGTCGATCAGAAGCACAATTTCGCGGCCACACTCCAATTCGGTGCGAATGTGGGCCATGGTCAACTCGGCCAACTGAATGTGCTCTTCGATTGGCTGATCGTTCGAGCTAGAGAGCACCTCGGAATCGACCGCCCGACGAAAGTGCGTCACCTCTTCTGGCCGCTCATCGATCAGCATCGTGATCACTCGTGCGTCGGGCTGACAGGTGCGGATCGCCTTTGCAAGCTCTTCCAAAATTTGGGTTTTGCCCGCTTTAGGCGGAGCCACAATAAGGCCGCGCGTGCCCTTTCCAATTGGCGCAATCAGTTCCACAATGCGCATCGTCACGTTGCTGCCATCGCCCAGTTGAAAGCGTTCGTTGGGGTCGATGGCAGTAAGTTGAGCAAAGGGCGCACGCTTGGCATAATCCGCTGGCGACAGCCCGCAGATTGTCTTAACCTCGGTTAGCTCATCATGCTTTTTGCCCCGTTTGGATTTGCCCGTAATCAACACGCCTTCCACCAACATATGCTCGCGGATTAGCTGCGGCGAGACCCATACATCGTTCTGCGTTGGCGTAAAAGACAACGCTGGATCGCGTAGAAAACCACTGCGTCCTCGCCCTTTTGAGCGTTCGTTTTTACGCGGCCGCCCGCCTAGTTGATCCGCTGGGGGCGCGCTGCCGATTAAGTCTAATATACCGCTAACTTCTGTCATAGTTTTTCCCAAAAATGGGTGAGCGACTTACAAAATCGCCTTCAATCCCTTAATAAACTGAGCGTTCCCTTCTGGCGTGCTGACCGTTACCCGCAGATAATTTTCTAGGTCGCCCGATTGTGGTCGAGTGATGACCCCATACGCGTAGAGCGCCTCGGTCACGATTTGGCTGGGGCGACCTACATCCATCAAAATGAAATTTGTCTCGCTAGGGATATAGGCAATATCCAATTCATCTAATTGCTCACAGATCCATTTTTTACCATCGAGCAGCTTATTGACCGTCTCTTGGAGATAGGCCTGATCATTTGCTGCGGCAATTGCTGCGGCCATCCCTAACCGGTTGTGGTGGAAGCCGCGATGCATTCCACCGATATGGTTGGCAATCTCTGGCTTGGCAATGCCATACCCAACCCGCACGCCAGCCATGCCGTATGCTTTTGAAAAGGTGTGGATCAATACCACATTTTTTCCATTTACTACATACTGGATCGAGTCAGGATACTCTGTGTTTCTAACAAATTGATGGTAGACATCGTCCGAAACAAGAATCACACGATCCGGCAGCGCATTCACCAGTCGATCCATCTCCGCTGCTACCAGTATACTGCCGGTCGGGTTACCCGGATTGCAGAGCAAAACAAGCTTGGTCTTTTCTGTAATGGCAGCTAAAATTGCATCGATATTTGGCACAAATGTTGGCCCAGTCAACGGTACCTGCACAATTTGCGAATCTTGCAAGCCGATCATTTTGTTGTATGCACCAAAAGTTGGTGGCGTGATAATTACCTCGTCCTCAGCGCCCAAATAGGCCCGAGCTAACAGCTCGATGGTCTCGTATCCGCTGCATCCAGTCCAAAAGTTGTCGCGCGTTAACCCTCGACCCAACACCTCTGCCAGTGTATCACGTAGCGCACCATCGCTCATAGATGGATAGTAGTTTAGCGAAGCCGCTTCTTTTTGAATCGCTTCCAGCACAGCAGGCGACGGTCCATAGGGGCTTTCGTTTTGGTGCATTAAATAAACAGTCTCAAGATTATATTTTTCTTTTATTTCTTCGGCTGTCACTCGTACATTTGGTCGTGGATATGTTTTTGCGATCATTCAACTCTTATCCTTACTGGTGGTTCTATCGTGAGGGCCATACTCTTCAACACCACAATTGTAATACACTTGTCCAAAAAAATTTCGTACTATAGCTCAAAAGGCTAATCTAGAAAAATAATTCTACGGATTTTATAGGTTTTCCTAAAGTAGCTTGTGGCTATGCGGCATATTTTATTTTTTGGAATGGCTAAATCAACTCTACCTTGAAAAGAGAGGAACGCCAAATGAAGCATATTGTTTTTGAACGCTAGTTGCAGCACTAGGAACAGCAACTATTTTTGGATGCATTGGGGGTATGCTATTATTCACTAAATTACTTTCCGCAGAGCTTTTGTGCTACATAAGTTAATCACTACAAATTTAGTAGTTCACAAAAATTGGTCATCCCGTGGGATGAGCATTCTCTAATACGGCATACTGATTACAGTAACCCCTGATGTAAATCAGGAAGAGCAACTCATATAGTCGAAGCAGTTTTATCTGCTTCGTGTAGATAAAATAATTGTGCTCATATGGGCGGCAAACTGAAATTGCGCTATTTTCCCTTTGAAGATATGGACAATTTTAGCCGCATACCGATATGAGCCGATAATAAAAGGGAGAAAACGGTGCGTCAAAGTATTAATTACTTTTTAGGTATGCTGGCTCTTTTTGTGCTGTTTGCTGCCTGCACCCGTGACCGTTCAGTCGATGATGTTACAACAACCGGAGTCGACTCAAACCAAACCGAAGCCGTTACCCCAGCCGTTTCGGAGCAAAATGTACTCCCTGCAACGCAAAGTCGCAGCACGTCGGTAGAACCAGTAAATTCTGTGCAGCAAAGTAGCGAGCCAACCGCAACACCGGTACCGGGCAATACACCGCAGAGTGGACAGCCTCCCTCATCAACATTTCAATACACGGTAGAGCCAGGCGATACACTTTTCTCCATTGCAGAGAGATATGGTACAGATATTGCGACGGTTCAGCAGCTCAACTTTCTTTTCGACGACAATATTAGCGCTGGGCAGGTGATTCGTCTTCCACTCTTGGAGGGATATACGGCTGCCGGTTTACCTACTGCAACCCCCGTCCCCTTCCGCTATCCGATCCAATCTGGCGAAACGCTCTCAGGCATCGCAGCGAAATTTGGCGTTTCTACAGCCGAGTTGGTTAACGTCAACAATATTGTTAATACCGATAGCCTCTATGTGGGGCAAGAGATCATCATTCCGGGGCGCTATAATACTGATGTTGCCTTTGACTCTTCTGATACAAACGTCGACAACAGCAGTAGCGTTACCAATCAAGCTATCCACATTGTGAGCCCGGGTGAAGGGTTGCTGGCAATTGCCGAACGGTACAGTGTATCTGCTTCGGATATCGCCACGGCAAACAATATTCAAAATCGTGAACTGTTGCGGACGGGTCAACGTCTTTTCATTCCTGGCGTCTCGGCAAATGAAGCGGCGTCAATCAATTCAACAATCCATACCGTTGCTGCGGGACAGAGCCTCTTGCAGATTGCTGTTCAGTACGATGTAGCGGTCGATGAATTGACGGAAGCAAATAATATTCAAAATATCGAATTGATCTATCCTGGGCAACAGCTTGTTATTCCGAATCCATAATTTTGTGCGTAACTTTAAAAGAGCAGCCATCCATGTCCTCATCTGACCTATCGAAAATTGTGGATGATATCCGCGACGAATTAACCACAATTAGCGCTCTACGCGATGAGACGCTGCAAGTAAGTCGTTTGCTGATTCGTTCGTGCGCCCACTGCATCCGCGCGATTCACCGCCACGAATGGGACGAGGCAGAAAAATTGCTTGCCGAGGCACGCACGCAGGCCGAGGAAATGTTGAGCCCGATTGAGCAATTCCCGATGCTTTACTACACGGGCTACACGCAGGATGCGCTAAAAGAGCTTGTCGAAGCATCGCTTGTTTATGCCGTTGTAAAGAAGACCGCTGTGCCCACACCGCAGGCGCTTGGCGTAGCGGGGCCGACTTACCTAAAAGGGATGAGCGAAGCCGCGACTGAAATGCGTCGCTTTGTGCTGGACTTGATGCGGCGCAATCAGATTGCAGACGCTGAGCCATATTTAGATTTCATGGATGAAGTCTATACATTGTTGATTACCGTTGATTTCCCCGATGCCGTTACAATGGGGCTGCGTCGCCAAACCGATGTGTTGCGAAATGTATTAGAGCGCACCCGCGGCGACTTGACGCTCGGTCTGCGGCAGGATCAGATGCGCAATGCGCTTGAACGAGTGGAAACATTACTCGATGCGGCTGGACATCCATAGCAGATGGCAAAAGATCGTTCCTTGGTGCGCGCAAGCGACATTGGCATGTGGGCTTTTTGTCAACGTGCTTGGTGGCTTTCTCAAGTAAAAGACGCGACCCATCAAAATCCAGAAGTGTTGAATCGTGGTGATATTGCGCACGCCGATCATGGACGCACAATTGCTACCGCCGGACGCCTGCGTCAGTATGGTCTATTGCTTGTTGCAGCTAGCTTACTTTTGATAGGCTTGCTATTGATCTTCTGGATTCTTTTTTCTTTCTAGCCTGACACCCTTATGACGTCCTATGTATCGCTGGCGAATTTTGCAATTGAGTCGCTCCATGCTGCCGCATCCATTCAACCGAATGATGCTGTACGAATCACCGAAGCCCGCGGTGTGTGGCAGCCCGATTCATGGATAATTCATCGTTGTTGGCAGGTGCTGGCCGAAGCAGGTGCTGGCAGCGAAGCGATGACCATTGCCTCGATGGCCGAAGTACGTCATCCGTTAGCCCCTTTCCACGCCCTTTATACGCTTGCAAAACAATGTAAAGACTCACCTCAACTGCTTGATCTTGTCGGCTATGAGCTTGTCCAAATGTCGGCGCGGCTCTTTAGCCCATGGATAGCGTCCGAACAGACGCTACAGATCGAACGGCTGCTTTACGCCGCAGCCTCTGCATCGTGCATTGGCGATAGAGGATTTGCTTTTGCTTGCCTCGAACGACTCGATCAATTTCCACGTGCGTGGGACCGAATCTTTGTCCACCCCGAAATGCGTACTGTTTTAGCCGAGACGATTATGCGAATCGGCCTTCAGCCCCTCACCTGTTATCTCATCGATACCGCCATTCGCGACTTTCAAGATTCGGGCGCACAATTTATCCAACAGATTGCGACCGCAATTCAGGCACAACGCACAAATTACTTCCAAGATCATGCTCACCCTCAAGATCATCTTAGCGTATTGATGCAGCGCTGCGTCAACGTCTGTCGCAACACAACGCTCACCTCGATCCACAGTCGCCGATTGGCCGCTACCGTATTGGCTCAGGCCGGTTTTATTGATGAAACGCTTGCGCAGGTGCATACCATTGCGACCATTCAGGATGCCCACCGCGAAACTGGCAACACACAGCGTCAGCGCACCACTACATCGCAATATGCTGGCACAGAGTTCCGCTCAACTCGCGCCAATCCGAACAGTGGCTTTGACTCTTCTGGCGAGGGCGAAGGTCAGTTCCTGCGTCAAGTTGCACGAACCCGCTCGGATGCGGATGTTGATTTTCTAGTGCATACTTTAAAGAAGGCAGTTGATGTCCTGCCGCTCGAACTGGCAACTTCGCAGCAGCGTGCCCAGGTTGGCAAACAGATTGCGGCCCTTGGTGTTTTAAGTGACGGCTGGACTGCGGCGGGCGCAGCGGCAACGCTCGTTAAATTGGGCGGCGTGCAAGACGCCATAAACGTGGTCGAACAGGTGGGCGACGCAACACATAGCGAGGGTGCAATTGAACTTGTGAAGGGGTTACTCGAAGCGGGCGAGAATCAATTTGCGGATATGCAGGCGCAAGCTGCTTTAGAATGGGCCCGTTCTCAAGGGGAACGTACCTCTGAAAGAGCCACAATTTGGGGCATAGCCGAGGCTTACCTTGACCATAATCATGCTCAGCGTGCGATTCAACTATTAAATACGCTAGAAGAAATTCCTCAACAACGCGGCGTGCTGGCGCGCTTTTTTCGTGGCGAGTGGACTGGCGGCGAGAATGAATTTACTGACGAAGATTTGCGCTCGGGGAAGTTGCGTTTGCGTGCCTATCTTCAGCGCGAGATCGAGCTGTCGACTGAGGCAGGTGTTGCGCCTGAATTTGATGCACAAGTTTCGCCACAGACGAATGAATTGATTCGAAAATTATGTGGCTGGGCACCACAACTGCTAGAAGGCGAAGCGCTCATCAACTTTTACTTGGACGGGATCTTAGAGCCGCTGCTAAATGCGGGGAAGCTACGGTATGCGTGGGGCTTGCTGCCACAGTTTCGAGATGCATTGTTGGCCGTGCATGGGGGGAAACATGCCGCTCGCGTTGCGCAGATCACCAAGCCGCTTGCAAAGAGACTCAGCTCCACCGAGGCACAAGTCGAACCAGAACGGGCAGCGACCATGCGTCGTCATTTGGAGGAATTTAGCGTGCTGTTGTGGCAAGAGAATTCGCGTCGCGGCATTTGGCAGGCCGTTTATGGTGTGGATGGTAGCTTGTCGATGTTGTTGCTGCTCGAAGGGCCAGATGCTGTGGTCGAAATTGCGACAGCCGCCGCAAATGAAGGCACGCTTTGGTCACGCGTGGATGAGACATATTAAAATAACACCTCATTTTCCTCTGATCTGGCGTACTCATCATCGTCGCTCTCTTCCTCTTTAAGCAACACCTTGCGCCCCTGACCACCACCCATGTCTGCGCCAACCACGCCGCGCGACTCTAGCTCTTCCATCAGTCGAGCCGCCTTGGGGTAGCCGATCTTCAATTTTCGCTGCACCAAACTTGTGCTGCAAGAGCTCATACCGCGCAGTAGATCCGTGGCTTCGTGGATGAGCTCATCTTCTTCATCCATGGTGTCCATCAACGCATTCCAGGGTGGCACAACCGGGCGATCTAACGCAGCGGGGTCGGCATCGGGATCTGCTTCGAGGATCTGCCGCTCTTTCCAAAATTTTACCACGCGATTAATCTCTTTATCATCCACATAGCAGCCCTGCACACGCTCTAGTTTGGACGAATCCGAACGCATCATCAACATGTCGCCCTTGCCAAGCAGCCGCTCGGCACCGGGGGTATCCATAATTACGCGGCTGTCTATTTGGCTGGTGACGGCAAAGGCAATGCGGGTGGGAAAGTTGGCCTTGATCAGTCCGGTAACTACGTCGGCGCTCGGGCGCTGGGTGGCAAGGATTAGATGGATACCGGTTGCTCGCGCCATCTGCGCAAGGCGACAGAGTTGACGCTCAATATCATCGGCTGCCGTCATCATCAGATCGGCAAGCTCGTCCACAATGAGCACAATAAAAGGGAGCGGCTTGGGTGCATCTTTACCGCGTTGTTTACGTACAAGTGCGTTATAGCTTTCTAAATTGCGCACGCCCACATCTTTAAAAGCCCGATAGCGATCATCCATTTGCAGCAATAGCCAAGTTAACATGCCCATTACTTGGTCGGTGTCGGTGATGACTTTGCCGATTAGATGGGGAATGCCGTTGTAACCGGGCAGCTCGACCATTTTTGGATCGACCATTAAAAATTTCAGGCTCTCGGGGCCATGTACCATGAGCAAACTGGTGATGATGGTGTTGATGCAGACTGATTTACCAGAGCCTGTTGATCCAGCAATCAACATGTGAGGAGCGTTGCCCAAGTTCATGATAACGGGTCGCCCTGCTGTATCTCGACCCATTGCCAGAGGCAGATCTCTTCCCTCTTTGTGTAATCGTGGGCTTTCTAAAATACCGCGGATGCCAACGATGGATTTGGTGCTGTTTGGCACTTCGATGCCGACATATGGTTTTCCCGGCACAGGTGCTTCTATACGAATAGAGGGGGCTTCGAGCGCAAGCGCAAGATCGTCTGCCAAGTTGACAATGCGGTTGACGCGAATTTTACGTTTGCGGCCTGCCCGCTCGATAAATTGCGGCTCTACGCCAAATTGGGTGACAGTTGGTCCACTTTCGCGGTGGACAATTTCCACGGGTACGTCAAAATCTTCGAGCGTTTGCTTGATGCGCGCTTCTAATATGGTCGCAGCTGATTCGGTTAGACCACTTGCGCCATCGTTGATATCGAGCAGATCGATTGAGGGTAATTGATCGGGTTTTCGTCGCGGTTTGAATTTACCAACCGATGCTTTTTTTGCTCTTGAAGGAGGTTGTTTTCTTGGCGATGCTGACGCTGTAGCCGCGCTTGTTTGCTTTGATCTGCTGGCAGTTTTCTCTTGCTGGGCAGGTTGCGGCTGGCGCGCTCGATCTGGATCTCGACCAATGACGGGCTTGGCAGGTGACGGGCTTTCAACTCTGGTAGTTTGATATGCGTCTTTTCTATAATCGTTTTCTTGATATTCGCTTTTGTGACGTGCCGTCTGTGACTGAAACGCCCCAAACTCTATCTTGATGTCGTGCCATATGCGGGCAAAGCGATAGGAAAGCCACTGCCAGATGCGGGGGATAAATGGGAAAAATGTGAGCGCATAATTTACCGCATGAATTAATGGTGTATAGCGTAGTAGATACCACACACCAAATAGCCCGGCAACCAATGCAACGGCAAACGCTGGCCATTGACCAAGCGCGGCGACCAACATGCTGCCAAAGGTCCAACCAACCCAGCCACCATCGCTGCCATCATAGCGCGGGCTCCAATCGACGATTGGATTGTTGCCTGCAAATGTTCCAACCATCAAGCTAATCAACAGAAGCTGGATACCCACAACGGCTTCGATACTCCAGTAACCAGCGCGCCTACCCAAGACAAAGACCAACCCCGTCAGCATAATGGCGATGGTTACCCACGGTGCTATCCAGCCAGTAGCTCGCTCCAGCCACGACATCTCGCCGCCATCTACTAGGGTAATAAATAGGAGCCCGCCTACCAGCAGGATAAAGAGACCGATAAATCCTTGGTTTAGGTTCTCGCGCAAGTCGGCTAAAAGAAAGGAGAGTGTATCGCGGATCTGCGGCTGAATCTTTTGGGTTTTTGATGTTTTTGCAGTGGATTGAGTTGTGCGCGATTTTGTCGCACGTGCTCGTTTGGTACGAACTTGTTTGTTTTGTGCCATTCGGTTTCTCTTGGGTGTATGGTCATTCTAAAAAAATTAAATATAGAGTATGACCGCAAGCTATTCCAGAAAATCGCTAAAATCGTATAATTATTTTTCTGGGTTAGCCTATCATCTAAGTAGTAATCGGAAATTAGGATATGGCTAAAATTTTTTAATCCTATCAAGTTTGGCGGGGACGTCCCATAGTAGGGGCACGATATATCGTGCCCGGCATGGTTGACGGAATCATCAATCTTGGGCACGATATATCGTGCCCCTACAGGTTTAAATTTTCTTATTCCGAACCAATTGATCTTCCGCCAAATTTGACAGAATAAGAAGAATTTCTTGTCGGTTTGAAGCACAATGTCGCTATATGGTTACCGTTGATTCGTCCTTTTCGAGAGGCTCCTCACTCACGCCTTCGGGCAGAACGTCATTTTGCTGCTCCATCTCTGTTAGCACCCGCGCCAGTTGCCCGATTGCCACACGTTGTTTGCGATAGAGATCGCTCTCACTCATGACCAATCGATTGGCAATTTCGCGCACTTTGCGCCCCTGAATAAAGCGCATTTCGATGATGTTGTAAAGCAGCCACTCTGGCATGTTTAGATCCTGTGTGCCGTCGGGTCGTAAGCGTTCGATTGCATCACCAAGCACTAAGCGTAATGCCTTAGTAGGCTCATCATCCGCACGCTCCATTGCGCGATTTACAACGCGCAGTTGTGTAAGCGGGCTGCGCGTTAGCTTTGGTCCACCCCAATAGTGGCTCAACGCCTCTTTTACCCAAGCATTAAACTCTGGGTCATGAATGGGGCTGGGTTCGAGCAAACTTTGGGCCGTCTCTTTAACTGACTCATTTTCACCACGCGTGTACGGTACTACACCGCGTAACTGCTGCACACGATCTATCCCTGGAATGATTCGGCGCAAGGTCGTAAATAGCTCAAGCTGAATTTTGCGATCTTGCAACGCTTGGGCTGTCTGTTGCAACATTTCGTGCAGCAGATTCTGCCCATCTACAACCGCTAAATAGGGCTGAACTTCATTCGATCCTTCGGGCAACTGTTGCGTTTTCAACTGAGCCACGGGTTGAGGGGTGCCACCCTCTAACAAAAAGCTTGGTGCAGTAGATTGATCCAGCGTTACGCCCAAAATGCCCAAGGCGCGACTGCTTGCATTTGGTTCCGCTTCATTTAAAAGGGGCCAGATCAAAAAGTCTTCGTAGTGCAGCGGCTCGAACATGTTGCCATCTGCACGCAACCGCTCTTGCAGTTGCTGCATAACGGCTGGCCAGTTTGTAGACTCTGTGATCTGCTGGCGGATATCAGCACTACCGATGCTCGATTCGAGTATCAAGTCTGGCCCCGAAATAGCTGCGACAAAGCCGGCTTTTGCCTGCAAAATTTCGCAGAGAGCGGTTAGATTATTTTCCAAAAACTGACGCATGTCGCTGGAGGTCAGAAGGCGGCGGTCAATTTCGCGTAGCCACGAAACTTCTTCGCGATCTCCTTGATAGACTAGCCGATCCACCAATGACTTGGTTAGGCTAAGAATGAGCTGACTGGAAATGATCACACCCGTTATCGTGCTAAAAAGAATTAGGTCGCGCGGCAGCCCCAAAATGCGCTCGATCTTTGGCACAGTTTGCATGGCTAAAATAACCAAAATTGCCACAACCGGGCCGCGCGTAAAAAAGCGTATAAGCCGGTACCGCACAACTCGGTCGGGCGTTAATGCACCAAAGTAGACAACGCTGTAGCTCATTAAGATAAGAAAAAACGCAACCAGCAAATTGGCAAACATGGCCAGTATAAAGATACTTGGGCTAGATTGTGTGTTGCTGGCGATTTGCCCTACCCCGATCATATAAGGGAAGATGCCCAACGCGGGCACGCCAAAGCCAAGCAAAAGATACGTCATGCGCATTCGGCTGTGCTCGGTAATACAGCGCTGCCGCGCGCGATAAATGTTGAAAAATGAAAGCGCAATGCTGCCAGCAAAATAGGCCGCAAAAAGCCCAAAAAGTGGCCCCGGTTCCAAATAGCTGAGCGGCGGCCGATAGCGCAGCGTGTCCACAATTAGATTGCCAAAGAACGCAATCAATCCGCTGATAGCTGAAAGCGCCAACATAGACCACGCCACATATTTCGACCAGCGGTTGCTGTAATTTGTGGTGTGCAATACCGCAGTCGAGAAGATGTAATAAGTGAAGGGTAGAAAGGCTATTCCTAACCACTGAAAACGCAGCCAACGATTGGCCGAATCTGCGCTGTTCACTCGACTCAATGCAACATCTGCACTATAAGCAATAAGCACACAGCCCAACAGCAGTGCAAAGCGCCGCGCGGCACTATTGCCAAAATTATAAGTTAATGTAAAAGCCAGTAAGGAAAAGGCTAAAATTGCAACAATTGATGAACTTACAATATTAATAAAGGTTGCAAGCTCGGTCAGTGTAGGAAGTATTTGAAGCATAAAATTCTGAAGGCTTATCTAGCAGCTTGTCGGAGAGAAGTTTTCTGTACTGAGCAATCTAGAGTACAAAATCAATTTTTTAGCTCTCTCGGACAACCTGCTAGCAACGAGATAGAGTCCCCAGAAAAGCTCTGTCCGATTTCTGTTCTTTGAAATGTGGTACAGAACTTTTCTGGATAGGTATAGAATAAATTTTTAGGCAGTTTTTAAGAAGCCCATTCCATCTCTTCATGGGTCACAACCCACATATCGCGGCGCTTATTAAGCTGAATGCGGAAACCACCACCCTCTGTAGGAGTACGTCGAACATGCAGATTCAGTTCCACTTCGCTCAATGTACGGAACTCAATTGGCTCCATTTCAATCAACGGGCCACGCGTGGCCGACGCTGGCTCATCTGGCATCAGCCACACCGCCGTACCGTTGAAACCTAAATCGCCAACGACCTCTGCTGGATGGCAGCGGATCCGTAACTCGGTGGGCAGCCCATCCGAATTGGGTGACAAATGGCGCGTCACACCCAGCTTGTGGATCAATGCCGTGCGTCGAATACGAATCGTGTCTGGCTCATCCTTATTCTCGCTGCGATAGTAGCGGGCAAGCGCGTGAATTGGGCCAAACGCATTTTGGCTGCTCAATAAATCCAGTAATTCGGTGCGAATACTACCCCAGCGAAAGCGCCACTCTTTATCGTCTGTTTGATCGCCATATTCTAACAATGCAAGCGTCGACTCTGCACCAAGCTTGCGCAAAATTGCCGACGGCGGCAAAAGCGTCGGATCACGCTTCAACTGCTTTAGCAAAACGCGTGGATTCACATCAACATCATCAACCGTTGGAAACGTGCGCCGTGTGCCAAATCCATAGTAAATGCCCAGCCCCACAGCGGCAACCATCATCGCGGCCAATATCCAAGCGATTGTATCCATCGACTCGCTAATGCTGGCAATGGATGGCAGATTTGTAAAATCCCAACTAGCAAAAAATTGTTGGATAGACTCCTGTAGCGCGCGCATGGAATGAATTTTACCACAGGTATTTCATGTGTTACATATTGCGTGTTGGACATACACTACTGCTGCACTATAATTAGATTATATACGTTTCATATTATCTTTACGCAACTTTAACCGCCCATTATCTATCGGGTCCAAAGCTGGAGTAACTTTGATGAACTTGCATCGCCCAACTTTTTTTGCAAAAAATAGAATGCTGTCACTGGCATTGATGATAGCGCTGCTTCTACTCTCTGCTGGTTGCTCATCCGATAGCGAGGAGCCAACCGATCCCCCGCCAACTGTGGCACCGGCTCCAGCGACAAACACGTTAGTGCCCGAAACCGAAAATATCCAGCCTGTTGAGGAGGAACCAACCCCGCAACCGCAGGCTATCGGGCCAATGGATCTGCTAGATACCGCCTCAAATCGCGGAGACTTTAGCCGACTGGTTGCCGCAATTCAAGCTGCTGGCCTCGAAGAGAAGCTCCGGTCGGCTGGCCCGTTCACCATTTTGGCCCCAACAGATGCAGCATTTAACGCGCTGCCGTCAGAGATTCTTGGCGATTCGGAGCTGCTTTTCGATATCCTGCTTTATCATGTAATTGAGGGAGAGCTAAGCGCTGGCGACATTGCCAATCAAACCTTTATCACCTCCATGCTCGGCGATGATTTGGCCGTGACGATAGATGGCGCAACGATTCGGCTAGATGGCGCTGTGGTAACAGACCAAGATATTAGCGCCACCAACGGCGTGATCCACGTAATTGATATGGTGTTGATCCCGCCCTCATCTGGGCTGATCCAAACCCCGATGGGCGCACCTGTAGCGCGTGCTTCGCTACCAAACCTGCTAGACGTAATGCAATCTGCTGACCGTCTTGATATTTTGCTGGACGGCTTAGATGCCGCAGGATTGACAACGGCGCTCATGGGGTCAGGTCCGTTTACGATCTTTGCCCCAACTGATGACGCATTCCTGCAATTTGTAGAGAGCGGATCCGCCGAGGTGATTCGCCAACTCGATAGTGAACCGGCTCCATTTTTGCTTCACTACGTGATTGCTGATGACCTGCACTCATTCTTTCTGGTAGATGGCTCGGCTTGGCCAACATTAACCGACAGTCAACTTCTCATCTCTGCAACCGGTGCGGGGCTGATGGTGGTTGGAGCTGATGGTTCGCAAGCCATGCTGACCTCGACCGATTTGCAAGCAAAAAATGGGATTGTTCATATTATCGATTCTGTTGTGTTTCCATCCAGCGTCAACACCTTAGCCGCTACAACCGAATAAGAACTTTGTGAAATGCGACTCCTATCAGACACGCTTGCCGTGCTGCCTAGCACTGCGAATTCACCCTTCAATGCTTCATTGCCCATTGATCCGCTACCAAATTCGTTGCACAATTGGCAACCCCTAGCCGATGTTGACTTGACTATCTTTGTGGGCCTAACGGGTGTAGGCAAAACAACTACGCTCGAAGCAGTAGCCGACTTGGGCTTTACCCTCACGCTGCTACCCAACCGACGCACGTTAACCGATGATTTATTGATTGCCGAACTGCAGCTAGCAGATGGTGACCCGGTGTCCACTGTGCGCGACCGCGCCCAACGTTTCGCCTACACGCGCCGCTACCGCGAACAATATGCTGGCGGTATGGCACACGCCTTGGCGCAACTTTTGGTCAAGCGTAACGTACCTACTACTAATGTGTTTACTATAGATACTGTGGATGTCCGATATCTTTTCGACGGGCTACGCGGCGTCAACGAAGTGACCCACGCCGCGCGGCTTTTGCCACGCGCGCGCTTTGTTGTATTAACTGCCAGCGATTTTGTGCGTGTGCAGCGGCTGCTCGGTCGAAATGATCAATTTGATCAGGTGGCTGTTTCGGACAAGCAGATAGAGGCCGTCGATCTTTTGGGCGAGGCCGCGTCTCTATTTTCTGCAAAAGAGGAGGAACAACTTTACGCCCTTGTACAAACAGGTCAAGTCGATCCGGCTGAGCTTCAGGCAAAGCTGAAGATTGTGCAAACCGAGCGCCAAAATTATGACTCTGATGCCAGCATCGACGCGTTGCTGTCGGTTGCGCCGCAGCGCACGCTCGTGGTCGATACGGCGATCTACTCGCCACAGCAGGTGGCAGAACAGATTGTGACGTTTTTGCAAAGCATATAGTGTAGCGCCCAAAGAGTCCTAATTCAACAAACCCCCTTGACGTTACAAAAAAATATGATAAAGTTATTCGCAGCATAAAAACAGCATTGAGGCTAAACCAGAAAAATAATTATACGGATTTTGGCGATTTTCTGGAGTAGCTTGCGGCCATACTGTATAGTTAATTTTTTGGAATGGTCTAATAAACTATAACCGCTAACCACCGTTGCTGCGTACCATAAAAATGTAATCATTCAGTCCCCGCTTGGTTTCGATACACCCACAAACAGCCGTGGGCACTCAACCGGCGGGAGGGGCTGAATGATTACATAAAATTTATACAAACCCCTATCTTACTGGACTTTTCTCATGCAAAACCTATCCCCTTTTGATCGACCACTCACCATTGGCGAACTGCTTGATCGTACCTTTCGCCTCTATCGTAAAAATTTTGGACTATTGCTTCTTACCGCCGCAATTTTAATGATCCCATATGGCATCCTCTCTGGATTGTTAACCGGACAGGCCATGGTGGGATATTTTGATTTTTTGGAAAATTTTTCTAACCAACCATTTGAGCCGAACAGTTCTCCTAACGAAATTTTTGGTCCGCAATTCCAATCAATATGGAATTTCTTTGGGGTAATGATAATCGTAAGTATTATTGGGGCCGTTGTTGGTGGGATCACAAATCTTGCACTGACACGCCAAGAAATTGGCCTACTAAATAGCGAAAAACTTTCACTTGGGCAGGCTCTACGTGCGGGGGCAAGTCGTCTCTTAGCCTATATCGGCATGGTGATTGTGCAACTCTTCGCTTACATGGGGGTTGTGCTGGGTACACTAATTGTGTTTGGCTGCGCGACGGTCGCTCTAGCCATGGTCTTTGGTGGTGCAATTGGGGCAATGGGCGATCCATTTGCATCTGGGCTTGGTAGTTCTGGCGCATCGGACGCTGCCTTTGCAGGAATTATTATCGGTGTAATGTGTCTCTATCTCTGTAACTATTTAGAGCCGGAACGGCT
>Ga0209187_1000538_pt1 | contig 62148 bp, 51 predicted proteins | sample BantaG_FD_187430 | JGI IMG/M metagenome (GOLD analysis project Ga0209187, IMG submission 187430) | Marine algal microbial communities from Bantry Bay, Ireland - BantryBay_4 metaG (SPAdes) (version 2) | ecosystem: Host-associated > Algae > Red algae > Unclassified | place: Bantry Bay, Ireland...
CACGATCTCACGCATCCGCTCTATGCCCGGATCGAGGACAGCCTCCGCGAGGCCATCGATGATCTGGGGAGGAGCAGTAAGACGCTTCGAGAATGGGAGGGTTTTAAAGAGCGCGTCCTGAGCGATCCCGAGACCCGAGTGGGGATTGAGAGTTTCCTGCGGAAATTGGGTGATCTTTTATCTCAAGAATTGCTAGCGGGGGAAGAGAGTCCGCGGATCGTCAGGATGGTTCGCGAGACGGCCATCGGCTTGGAGGGCAATGCGGAGCTCCTTGAGCAGTGGGAGGGCCGGCTTGGAGAGGTGGTGGAGCGGATTTTACAGAAACATGGCGATAAGGTGGAGGCGCTCGTAAGCGGGATGGTCGACCGCTGGGATGCCGATGCGCTGATCGACACGCTCGAGACTCACGTAGGACCGGACTTACAGTTCATCCGGATCAACGGAACATTGATCGGAGGGTGCGTGGGCCTCTTGCTTCATGGCGTGGGGCTCTTAATCTGGGGGTGAGCAGCGGGGGCTGGGTTTTAGAGCACAAATCGGGAGCGCTACGAGGCGAGTCAGGTGAGGGGGGCGGTGGGTAGCGAATTCGTGAGGAGCGTGGATGGTGAATCGCCGGGTTAGGCGGCGATTCCTTTGACGAAGGTCGTCACGAAGTTGACCACCTTATCGTAAATTCGGTCGCTGGTGGGCTCGCGGTCTAGGATGCCGAGAGGTTTATCAATCAAGCCGATGATGTCCGGTTCCTTTTCGGGCTTTTTTCCGGTGTAGACGTAGCGGTCGATGACGCTTTTGAGCTTCTCGGGGTTGAGGCCTTCTTCTTTGCAGAGAGACTCGAAGGCGGCCACGCGTTCCTGTTCCCAGAAGTCTTCGAAGTCGTCGGGGATCTCGGCGGCGTTGCCGAGATTGGGGAGGTTGCTGTCGATGAATTTTTCAATCAACTCGCGCTTGCTGCGGAGTTCGAGGTCGCCCGCCACGGTGTCAAGGATGAGGTTGCGGAGGCGGCTTTGTTCCTTTTCATCGGCATCGTAGAGCTGGGCGAGGAGGCTCAGGATGTAGTTTACGTTGACGATGTCGCGGTGGATCAGTTCGAGCTCGAAGTCGATGTCTTCGAGGATCGATTCGGTCTCCTTCGCGGTGTCGGTTTTGACTTTGTCGTGGAGATCGAGGTAAGCGCTTTTGAAGTTTTCGTAGCGTTGTTTTTCGAGAGCGAGATCCTCTTCTTCGAACTCGGAGAAGGACTCGATGATGTTTCGCAGGCGGATCAGTTCTCGGAAGATTTTGATGAACTTCAGTTCCTCTTCTTCATCGCGGAGTTCCTTAACGCTTTTGGGCGTGGGGGTGAGGTTGATGAGTTCCCTGCTGATCTCGTTGAACTTTTCAACGTAGTCCTCGTAGGGCGGGACGAAGATTTCTTCCTTGGCCTCGATGTTGGAGAAAAGGGTGATCGCTTGGTCGGTGCGTTTTTTGAGGTTTCGGAAAACGACGATGTTTCCCTGTGACTTCACCTCGTTGAGGATGCGGTTGGTGCGGGAGTAGGCTTGGATGAGGCCGTGGTAGCGGAGGTTTTTGTCGACGTAGAGGGTGTTGAGCGGCTTTGAGTCGAAGCCGGTGAGGAACATGTTCACCACGAGGAGGACATCGACTTTTCGGTCTTTTACCTTTTTGGCGAGGTCCTTGTAGTAGCCGTAGAATTGTTTGGTGTCCTTGGTCGAGAAGCCGGTGCCGAACATCGCGTTGTAGTCGCTGATGAAGCCATCGAGCTTTTCGCGGGTGTGCGGGTTTCCTTTGTCGCCGCCCTCGACCTCGCCGCCTTCATCGAGGAGGCCGTCGGCTCCTTTGTCCTCTTCGTTCGCGGTGTAGCTGAAGATGGTGGCGACCTTGAGCTTGTGTTTTCCTTCCGCTTTTTTTCGGGCGAAGAGTTCGTAATATTTGATGAGGACCTCGACTGAGCTGACGCAAAACATCGCGGTGAACTCTTTATTCCGCGTCTTGGTGTGGTGGTGGTCGATGATGTAGTCGGTGATCTTTTCGAGGCGCTGGTCGGACTCGATGAGTTCCTTGGTGTCGATCGCTTCGACCTCGATATCGACGTTCGTGGGATTGTCTTCTTTCTGCTGATAGCGGCCCACGTATTCGACCGCGAACTTGAGGACGTTCTCATCCTTGATGGCATCGGTGATGACGTAGGAGTGGAGTTTTTTGTGGAAGAGGTCTTTCGTGGTGTGCTTCTTGCCGTCCTTGGTGGCGGCGTTGTCGGCGAAGATGGGGGTGCCGGTGAAGCCGAACATCTGGTGATCACGGAAGAAATCGACGATGCGCTTGTGGGTGTCGCCGAACTGGCTGCGGTGGCACTCGTCGAAGATGAAGATGATCTTCTCATCACGGAGGGCCTCCATCTGCTTGAGATAGGCTTGCTTGCTGATCGCGGTGTTGAGCTTTTGTAAGGTGGTGACGATGAGCTTGGTGTCGTCGGTAAATTGCTGGACCAGCTTCTTGGTGTTGTCGGTGCCATCGACGCTGCCTTTGCTGAAGCTGTTGAACTCATCGATGGTCTGGGTATCGAGGTCCTTGCGGTCCACGCAGAAGACGACCTTATGAATGCCGGGGAGCTTGGTGAGGATCTGGCTCGCTTTGAAGGAGGTGAGGGTTTTGCCGGATCCGGTGGTGTGCCAAATGTAGCCGTTGCGATCAGTCGCGGGAGGATTGGCGACGCGCTCCACGATGGCCTCGGTGGCGTAATATTGGTAAGGCCGCAGGACCATGAGCGCTTTGTAAGTCTCATTGAGGACGATGTATTTCGTGAGCATCGTGCCGAGATGGGCAGGCTTGAGGAAGGCCTCGGCGAAGGGCTTGAGTTCACGGATCGTCTTGTTGTCTTCGGCGGCCCAGAAGAAGGTTTGCTTGAAGGACTGCTGCTTGCAGTTCGCGTAATACTTGGTGTTCTGCCCGTTGCTGATCACGAAGATCTGGACGAAGTTGAAGAGCCCGCCTTCGGCCCAGTAGCTGATCTTCTGATAGCGCTGGATTTGGTTGAAGGCTTCCTTCATCTCCAGTCCCCGTCGTTTCAGTTCGATCTGAACGAGGGGGAGGCCGTTGACGAGGAGGGTGACATCGTAGCGGTTCTTGTAAGTCCCGCCGTCGACTTTCACCTGCTGGGTGACTTGGTAGAGGTTGCGCTCCGGGTTCTCTTGATCGAGGAACTCGAGGAAGATGGTCTCGCCGTCCTCTTTCTTGAGCTGCATGCGGTCGCGAAGGAGTTCCGCTTTGGCAAAGACGCCCGCCTTTTTGGTGAGGTAGCCCATGACTTTGTCAAATTCTCCTGCCGTGAGAGTGATGTCATTGAAAGCCTCCACCTGCGCCTTCAGATTCGCCAACATCGAGGCCTCATCCGTGACGACCGCGCAGGCGTGCCCGAGCTCGACGAGCTGAGCGACGAGGGCGTCTTCGAGTTGCTGTTCAGATTGGGTCGGCATGAGATTAGACACGGATGAGCTTTAGAAGAGGTTCGAAGGCATATACAGCGGAGCGACGTCCTGCGGCTTCGCTCACCACGCGAATGAGGCCTAGGTCGCTTTGTAAAAGCGCCTTTGTGTAGCGGTTTACGCTGGCAGAAGCTATTTTGGAGTGTCTAACGATCTGTTGGTTTCTGAAAATTGGGTGAGTAAATACTGCGTCTAACATCGAAATGGCGTAACGAGATCCTGTAACCTCGCTGAAGACTTCTTTCATTTCCTCATAAAGATTACGGATCTCGCGGGTTACTTTCAAATTGTGTTTTGCCTGTTCGCTGACTGCGTCCAAGAAGAAGAGCGCCCACTCTTCCCAGTTATTTTCTGCGCTCACGCCACGCATGGTCCGGATATATTCGTCTTTATGCTCATCCATGTAGCGGCTGATGTAAAAGTGCGGTGATGAAATGACTCCTTTTGACCACAGTAAGAGGGTAATGAGCATGCGGCCGATTCGGCCATTGCCATCTTTAAAAGGGTGCAGCGCCTCAAATTCCACGTGAGAAAAGGCCGTTTGTAAAACGGTAGGATGTTCAGAGTTGGCAATGTAATCGAAGAGGGCATCCATTCCATCAGTCAGCTTTTCGGGACTGATCGGAATGTAGCTAATCTCACGATTTGCGCGCTCACCGATGAAGTTCTGTTCTTCCTTAAAGGCCCCTGGTGATTTAGCGGCTCCACGCCCATGGAAGAGTAGCATCTGGTGCATGCTTCGGATGAGAGAGCTGGAGAGTGGGCGGCCTTCAAGCATTTCCGAATGTGCATAGTTCAGCGCACGTCGGTAAAGAATCGTCTCTAGAATATCAGGTCGGATCGTAAGTGAATCGGCTTGGTCTTCGTCAGAGGTGCTGTCGTACTCTAGAATCTCGTCAATCGTGCTGATAGTGCCTTCCATTCTCGAAGAAAGAACTGCTTCTTGATTTCGCAGCGGAGCTAAAAAGAGCTCGGGATTATGCAGAGATGAAAGCTCCTGATCATAGCGGGCAATTGCCTCACTCGCTTTCACAACCGAGTTAATGAGTAACGGGTAGTTTAAGTTCTGCGGGGGGAATTTCCCGCTGTGGTAGGAGACAGCATTGTCGAAATTGAGTTTCATGAGAACGAATGGGAATGAGCTTTATTTGTGAACAGGAAAGGAGTTGCTTTGATCGACAAGCTTTCTTGACCGACAGAGATGATCAACAAAATCTGTTGTGGCTTAAAATAAGAGCAAGGTGATTGACAAAAATATTAGTGAGTCACCATGAGTGACAAAGTGTAATGAAACTCAGAATAGGTAATATTGATCGTCAAAAAAGCTAATTTTTGATCTTCTATGCTAAAAAATCAACTTTTAAGATGATTTTTGATCTTAAAATGACGAATTTGACCATGATCCACCATTGGACGAAGAGCCATGATTCATTTTGACATCCTACGTGGTTAGAAGCATTGTCCTAGCAACACGACCGACGCCTCTGTCCCGCTCTTTTGCAGGTTAAGCGTCGGTTTTCGTATTTTTGGATCAAGGCGTTTGCGGGGGTGGGCTTTGATCCGGCCATAGGTTGTTGGGGATATGACTGGCAGGAGGGATTCCAAAATCACCAATACAAGCGGTGGCGACAGAAATGTGAGGGAAGTCATCAACGAGGTCTTGAAAGCGTGCGCCCCACCCGGAATTACTGCAGATCTTGCCCAACATCAGCTGCATCGCGGCAAAGTAAAAGTAGGGACGCTTACGATCAAGACCGCTCCAATCGGCTCCTAATTTGAGATCGGTCGAAGACTCCACAACATTGAGGTTCCAGAGGCGGCTGTGGTGAGCTGCGACGTTACGGATATAGCTGAGACTTCGGATGAGCGAGGCAAACTCGACCGCTCCGAGTCCATACTTTTGGGCCACGATTTCCCTGTCTCTGAATTTCAGACCACTGTAGAGGAGCGAGAGACAGCCAAAGTCAAAAATCTCAATCGCGACCCAGATTGGCAGTTCACCATACTTCGTGAGATTGTGACTCACGAAGTCGTGCTTTCTTGAGCGCTTCACCAAGCCTTCGAATTTTTTGGTCCAGAATTTCAGGCTCGTTTGATATCTAAAATGGGGTTGTCTTTTGTTTACGAAATTTGCATCGAAGGTTCGATTGTCGGTGTAGGAGAGGGCTCCATATTGGCCGATCAGGTGAGCGACATCGACTCGGACTGCCATCTCGATTCGTTCCAAAGCATCGAGAGCGAGGAGCCGAAGCTTCTTGTCGAAGACATAGAGCTGCACCGCTTCTTCAAAACGGCTTCCCGTGAGAAACTGATCCTCACGGAAAGACTTGCCAGAGGGGTGGCTCTTCATCCTCCGAAAAGGATAGAGATAGCCACTGAGTCGATAGTAGCCAAGCCGTTTCAGATACCGCAACGCGGCGTCATCATCCTCTACCGTCAGGCCTCGACTTTTTAGCAAGGCGAGCTGATCTGGAAATGACATCCAAGGTTTAGGAGTTTCTGGCATCACTCAATATCTTTAGAAGGTCCCAAACACGCAAGATTTGGTTCCTGTGTTTTTGTTGTCTTTCGCAATTAGACGAACATCTTCTGGAGGAGGCCTTTTTTGAATTCCTGGGTGAGGGAGATGCGGGTGGCGAGGCTCTCGATCCGGCGGTCGAGGGCGGAGAGGCAATCCGCGATTTTGCGCTGCTCGGGGAGGGTGCTTGGATATTGGAATGGAAAAGACGCCAAAAATCCCCAATCAGATCGTGGCATTTTTGAGCCAGAAGAAACATTTGCGGCCTGATGAAAATGGTGAGTTTGAATGAGCTGATAAAGAAACTCATTTGATACAGATTTTCCGGTTAGAACCCAAATCTCCGACGAGCAGACGCCATCAAAGTCTGCGTGAAGAAATTTTTTCAGATATGGACGTAGTTTCCCGAATAATACTTCACCAACTGAGAATTTGTTTTTGATGCTTTTCTGGGATGATGAGCTGAAGGTCTCCAAAAGTTTCCCGGTATTTTGGCTTAGGCTCTCAAGCTCGACACACGGCCAATCTTGATCTGATTTCGCTGGATTATGTTTCGTTTTGGATTTCGCTGCAATTTGCTCAAATTCAATTTCCTCCCACTCAGGGAAGTCGTTGCCGTTGTCATCTTTGAAGCGGAGGGTCTGGGAGAAGAGCTGTTGCATGAGGCCTTTCTTGTAGTCCTCCAGCAGGGCTTTCTTTTGGATCAGTTGCGAAATCCGCGCATCCACCGCCGTCAAAAAATCCGCGATCTTCTGCTGCTCGGGGAGGGTGGGGAGGGGAACAGTGACCTTCTTTAGGTCGCTGGAAAGAATGTGCGCTACGGTATTACCTGTCTTGATTATGTGAATTTTTTGTCGCCCGAGCGGCGAATAGAAGTAGGAGACATAGAATCGCGAATCGACAGCGTTTTTCTTGGGTGTGAGAACTAGCAACGCGTGGCAATTAGCGTTATTGAAATCTTCGGTAACGACAGCACATTCGCCAACGTGACCAGATTGAACCATTAAGATATCGTCAGTCTTTAGTTGAGATTTGGCGCATTTGTCATGGAAATTTTGAGTTATGGAAACGAAGCCATTGTTCTGAATCTCTCCGCTCTTAACGTTTCGACCCTGAACATACTGAATCCCTGACTCGCAGTAGAAAGGCGTAGCAGTTCCGACAAATCCATTGCGGATTTGTGGGTAGATTGTGCCCATGAGAGTGTTCTCGAAGCACGAGGTGAATTCTGGGAACCTCAGTTCCGGCACCGATTTCTTTTCCGCTTGCATCATTAAAATGGGGCCTTTGTTTCGAGTTCTTGGCGGTGTGGGTTTCCAGCCCCAAGGGGGCGGTCTATCGTAGCGAAGGGCAGAGGGAGGAACGACCGCCGCCCTGGTCTCAGGCGCGGAGAATCGGGGGCGAGGAAGGCGGGTCGATGGTCAAAAAATTCACCCGATGCCCGCTGGTCCGGCGGCGATGCGGGAAGGCCGCGCTTCGGGCGGATGATTTTGGGATTGGGATCAAAGGCTCGCTTTATTCCAGACTGACGAGGTGAACCAGGGCGGCGCTTTGCTCTGCCCTTCGCTACGTTGGTTTGCCCCTTTGGGGCGGGAGAGGTGGGTGATGCGGGGGGGGTGCGCTTCGGGCGGGTGATTTTGGGATCGGGATCAAAGGCTCGCTTTATTTCGGACAGGCGAGGTGAACCAGGGCGGCGCTTTGCTCTGCCCTTCGCTACGTTGGTTTGCCCATTTGGGGCGGGAAAGGTGGGCGATGCGGGAAGGGCGAGCTTCGGGCGGATGATTTTGGGATCGGGATCGAAGGCTCGCTTTATTTCTGACTGACGAGGTGAACCAGGGCGGCGCTTTGCTCTGCCCTTCGCTACGCTGGTTTGCCCCTTTGGGGCGGGAGAGGTGGGTGATGCGGGGGGGGTGCGCTTCGGGCGGGTGATTTTGGGATCGGGATCGAAGGCTCGCTTTATTCCAGACTGGCGAGGTGAACCAGGGCGGCGCTTTGCTGTGCGCTTCGCTCTGTTGGTTTGCCCCTTTGGGGCGGGAGAGGTGGGTGAAGGCCCTGATTTTATTGTGGGACTCATCATTAAAACGGGGCTTTGATGCCGAGTTCTTGGCAGAAGGTGGCGATGGTTTTTTCGGTGGCGGCGATGTCGCGGTCGAGAGCGGTGAGTTGGGTGGCGACTTGGTCGAGGTCGATGGGGTCTTCTTCTTCGAAGGTGTCGACGTAGCGGGGGATGTTGAGGTTGTAGTCGTTCTCGGTGACTTCGCTGAGGTCGGCGAGGTGGCTGAATTTTTCTTCGCTGCGGCGCTCGCGGTAGGTGGTGATGATGCGGTCGAGGTCTTCGGCGCGGAGTTGGTTTTGGTTGCCGATTTTTTCGAAGTGTTGGGAGGCGTCGATGAAGAGGATGTCATCGGGATTCTCCCGCTGTTTTTTGAGGACGAGGATGCAGGTGGGGATTCCGGTGCCGTAGAAGATGTTGGCGGGGAGACCGATGATGGCATCGAGGACGTTGCGCTCTTCGATGAGATATTTCCGGATGTGGCCCTCGGCGGCGCCGCGGAAGAGGACGCCGTGGGGGAGGACGCAGGCCATGGTGCCGCCGTCATCGAGCCGGTGGAGCATGTGCTGGACGAAGGCGAAGTCGGCCTTGGTCTTAGGGGCCATTTTTCCGTATTCGCTGAAGCGGTCGTCATTTTCGAGGACGGGGCTGGCGGACCATTTGGCGGAGAAGGGAGGATTGGCGACGATGGCTTGGAAGCGGAGGTCGGCGTGCTCGGGGGCGGGTTGCTCCAGGGTGTCATCGTTCCGGAGATCGAAGCGGGCGTAGTGGACATCATGAAGGATCATGTTCATGCGGGCCAGGTTGTAGGTGGTGGGGTTCATTTCCTGGCCGTAGAAGTCGGAGATTTGTTCGACTTCCCGGGCGACGCGGAGGAGGAGGGAGCCGGAGCCGCAGGTGGGATCGTAAACATTCTTGAGGCTGCTGCGGCCGGTGGTGACGAGCTTGGCGAGGATGGTGCTGACTTGCTGGGGGGTGTAGAATTCTCCGGCGGTCTTGCCGGCTCCGCTGGCGAACTTTCCGATGAGGTATTCGTAGGCGTCGCCGAGGACGTCGGACTCGGTGTCGCCGAGCTTGAAGTCGATGTCATCGAGGTGGGTGAGGACCTTGGCGATGAGGTCGTTTTTTTGATTCTCGCTTTTTCCGAGCTTGGAGGAGGTGAGGTCGAGGTCTTCGAAGAGGCCCTCGAAGTCTTCCTCGCTTTCGTGGCCCATGGTGGAGGATTCGATGTGTTTTAGGACATCGATGAGATCTTTGAGGATGAATTCTCCGGCGGCGCCTTTTTTGGCGAGTTGGTGGAAGAGTTCGGTGGGGGCGAGGAAGTAGCCGAGGCGACGGATGGCGGCGCTTTTTACGGCATCAAAAAAGGGGGAGTCGGGCTGGAGTTCGAGGAAGGTGACTTGGTCGTGCTGGAGGGCTTCGTCGGCGAAGAGGTGGATTTTCTCGGAGAGGTATTTGTAGAAGATGAAGCCGAGGATGTAGTCGCGAAAGTCATCGGCTCCCATTTTTCCCCGGAGGGTGTTGGCGATGTTCCAGAGCTGGGATTCGAGTTGTCGCTTGTGGTCGTCTGCCATGGGGGGGAGGGTGAATGATGAATGCTGGATTAGGAATGATGAATTGCGGGGAGCTTGGCAGGAAAGGGGGCGGCAGAGGATAGGGAGTGAGCAGAGGTCTGATCTTGGGAATGGGTGGAGGGTTGGACCGGAACGATGCATAGGGGCGAAGTATTTGAAGGCTTGGGTTATGGGGATGGGTGGTGGGGGTTTCTTTTTGTTTTGAGTGGGAATTGAATCTCATCCGAGATTCGGCTAGGGTCGGGAATGGCTAGTGAAAATCATGAGGGCGAAGGGCAGGAGACGATCACGCTGGAGGCGGGAACGCACTGGATGTGCACCTGCGGGAAGTCGGTAAAGTATCCCTTTTGCGATGGCTCTCATAAGGGAACGGGGGGAGGTCCGAAGAAGTTGGTGCTCGAAGAGAAGACCGTGATTCCGGTGACTCGTCCTCCTGCGGGGGGGTGATCTGGCTCTGGCGAACGCGATCGGCTTTGATAGAGGGATGGGTTGATGTCACGCTCTGGCGCTTTTTTCTGGAACCGCTCATCCATCCTTCGCTGAGGAGCTGCGTCTGCGGTGGTCGACGGGGGGGTCCTCACCGGACGCGATAACGGCGGAGGAGGCGCATCGAATGGGTTAAAGAGATCTTTTTCTTGGCCTCTAGAAAACGGTGCTAGGAGACTCCCTCGCGTGCGCTGGCGGCGAGGTAGTCGCGGTTGAGCTTGGCGATGTGTTGGACGCTGATTTCCTTTGGGCAGACGGCTTCGCACTCGTATTGGTTGGTGCAGTTTCCGAAGCCTTCCGCATCCATCTGGCGGACCATGGCGAGGGTGCGCTTGTCCTTTTCTGGTAGTCCTTGGGGGAGGTGGTTGAGGTGGGATGCTTTGGCGGAGACGAAGAGCATGGCGGAGGCGTTCTTACAGGCGGCGACGCATGCTCCGCAGCCGATGCAGGCGGCGGCATCGAAGGCTTCATCGGCGTCATCCTTAGGGACGGGAACCGCGTGGGCGTCCGGGGCGGAGCCGGTGCGGACGCCGATGTAGCCGCCGGCTTGGATGACGCGGTCAAAGGAGGAGCGGTCGGTGACGAGATCTTTCAGGACGGGCAAGGCGCTGGCCCGGAAGGGCTCGATCCAGATGGTCTCACCATCGGAGAATTTTCGCATGTGAAGTTGGCAGGTCGTGATGCCTCGTTCTTTGGAGTGAGGGATGCCATTGATCGTCATCGAGCACATGCCGCAGATGCCCTCGCGGCAGTCGTGATCGAAGTGGATGGGGTCCTTACCATCCTTGATGAGGCGTTCGTTCACGATGTCGATCATTTCGAGAAATGATGCGGATGTCGGGATTTCCTTTGCTTCGTATTCTTCGATGCGGCCGGAGTCGGACGGGTTATCTTGGCGCCAGACTTTGAGAGTGAGGTTGAGAAGAGGCATGGCTTTTAGGCGTAGGAGCGGATGGAGGGTTGGACTTCTTCAAAGACGAGGTTTTCTTTGTGAAGGATCGGAGGCTCGCCGGGTGCGGTGTGCTCCCAGGCGGCGACGTATTGATAATGATCGTCATGACGCCGGGCTTCGCCGGGCTGGGTTTTCCCGGCTTGGACCTCGGGATCGGTTTCGAAAAATTGGTGCTCGGAGCGGAAGTGACCGCCGCAGGATTCCTCCCGGTTTAGAGCATCGTGGCAGAGGACCTCGGCAAACTCGATGAAGTCGGCTACGCGGCCCGCTTTTTCGAGCTCGACGTTGAGTCCATTGACCGAGCCTGGGATGCGGACGTTGGTCCAGAATTCGTCGCGGATTTGGGGGATGCGCTCGAGTGCGTGCTGGAGGCCTTCTTTATCACGTGCCATGCCACATTTATCCCAGATGAGGAGTCCGAGCTCGCGGTGGAAGGAATCGACAGAGCGATTGCCTTTAATTTCGATGAGTGATTTGAGGCGGTCTCTGACTTCGTTTTCTACTTTTTTAAACTCTGGGTGGCTTGTGGTGACTGCGCCGGGTGTTTGGGTGGAAAGATAGACCGCGATGGTGGAGGGGATGACGAAGTAGCCGTCGGCGAGGCCTTGCATGAGAGCGGAGGCTCCGAGGCGGTTAGCGCCGTGGTCGGAGAAGTTCGCCTCCCCGAGGACGTGGAGTCCCGGGAGGTTCGACATGAGGTTGTAGTCGACCCAAAGCCCGCCCATGGTGTAGTGGACGGCGGGGTAGATCTGCATGGGAGATTGGTAGGGGTCATCGCCCGAGATCTTCTCATACATTTGGAAGAGGTTCCCGTAACGAGCCCGGATGGCGTCTTCGCCATCGCGCGCGATGGCGTCTTTAAAATCGAGAAAAACACCGAGGCCGCTGGTGGCTACTCCGCGACCTTCATCGCAGCATTCTTTTGCGGCGCGCGAGGCGATGTCACGGGGGCAAAGATTTCCGAAGGAGGGGTATTTCCGCTCGAGGTAGTAGTCGCGATCATCCTCTTTGATATCGATGGCGGACTTGCGACCTTCACGGATATCTTTCGCGTCATCCTTCGACTTGGGCACCCAGATGCGGCCATCGTTTCGGAGAGACTCGGACATCAGAGTGAGCTTGGACTGGTAGTCGCCGCTTACCGGGATGCAGGTCGGGTGGATCTGGGTGTAGCATGGATTGGCCATGTAGGCTCCCCGCTTGTGCGCGCGGAAGGCACCCATGACATTGCAGCCCATGGCATTGGTGGAGAGGTAGAAAACGTTTCCGTAACCGCCGGTCGCGAGGATGACAGCATCAGCCGCGTGGGACTGGATCTCGCCGGTGACGAGATTACGGACCACGATTCCTTTGGCGTGACCATCGACGACTACGAGATCGAGCATCTCGGTGCGCGAGTGCATTTTCACGCCGCCTTTTGCGACTTCCTTAGAAAGGGCTTGGTAGCAGCCGATGAGGAGTTGCTGGCCGGTCTGACCACGGGCGTAGAAGGTGCGCTTGACTTGAGCTCCCCCGAAGGAGCGATTATCTAACAGGCCGCCATATTCGCGAGCGAAGGGGACGCCTTGAGCGACGCATTGGTCGATGATCTGGGTTGAGACTTCAGCGAGTCGATGAACGTTGGCTTCACGTGAGCGGAAGTCACCGCCCTTGATGGTGTCGTAGAAAAGGCGAAAGACGGAGTCGCCATCATTCTGGTAATTTTTTGCGGCGTTGATTCCTCCTTGGGCCGCGATGGAGTGGGCGCGGCGTGGACTGTCTTGGTAGCAGAAGCAATCGACTTGGTAGCCCAACTCGGAAAGAGTGGCAGCGGCTGATCCTCCAGCAAGACCGGAGCCTACCACGATGATCTTGAACTTCCTCTTGTTAGCAGGATTGATCAATTTGGAGTCCATCTTGTGGGATGTCCATTTGTCGGCGAGCGGGCCGGTGGGAACTTTAGATTCTAAGCTCATGAATCGAGGTAGTTAGTTGCTGCCGTATCCAAAGAAGACAGCGATGGGGATGGAGATGAAGCCAAGGTAGATCACGATTGCATAAACCTTGGAGAGAACGTTGATGGGCCCGGCAGTTTTTTTCGATCTCAAGCCGAGAGTCTGAAATATGGATGCGACGCCGTGGCTCAAGTGAGAGCAGAGGAGGGTCATCGCGATGAGATAAAAGATGACGTTGTAGAAATGGCCAAAGCCTTCGATGACCATTTGCCAGGCATCGTGGCGGGTTTCACCAGTCTCGGCAAGGTGGGCCGCGTCTATAAGACTTGCGTAATCGCTCCCGGCTTTCACGGTAAAATGGAGAATATGGTAAACGATGAAGGCGAGAATGGTGAGTCCTGACCAGATCATCATTCGCGAAGACTTGCTGGCCTGCACGGTATTTTCGTGCTCGTAGCGCGGCTTGGCGGCTTTGTTTTCTCTTGTGAGAAGGATGGTGAACCAGACGTGAAGAACGAGGCAGACTAAAAGTCCAATCCTTGCGATCCAGACGCCTGTTCCATGGAGGACCTCGTGAAGGAATTGTGCGTAGTCATTAAAGGCTTCCCGACCTGCAAAGATGAGGAGGTTTCCGCTAAGATGTCCCGCTAAGAAGAGAACGAGGGCTAGGCCGGTAATCGCGACAATGAATTTTCGACCGATGGATGAACGCATGGTAGCGCAGAGGGAGCAGGCTGAAGAGCTCATGGCTAGAATAATATCCCAAGTGGGACTGCCGGAAGTTAGGGGGGAGCTTTGCTATTTCAAGCGGCGATTTCTGTTAAACCCTCCAAAATTCGGGAGTTGAGGAGCCTTACACGATTTAGTTAAGATTTCTTAAAAGGTAGTTGACAATTATCTTTAGGAAGACTTAACTAATTGCGTTATGAAACTAACGTCCTCACTATTCTTCATCTCCCTCACCGCTGGATCTGCCTTTGGCCAGACCTTTAACATTGATCTCGATTCCTTCCAGCGTGGTTGGATCGATGATTCTGGCGCGTCCATCGAAACGAGTGGTAATTACTTTACTGGGGCACTTGGTGGCACCGAGTATCGCAGTTACTTCACTTTCGACTTAAGTGGTCTGATCGGCACGGTCGAGTCGGCGGTTCTTACGCTGGACCTCCCAAGTAACGGTTTTACTTCTCCACAGAACTCTGAAGCTTTCGCGATCAATGGAGTAAGTAACCCGATTTCAGGGACGATTACTAATGGCCTCGCTGCTTTTGCTGATCTTGGAGATGGCCCAATCTACGGACTTGAGATCGTAAATAGTAGTTCGACCTCCGTTGCCGTGAACCTCAACAGCGACTTTCTCGCCGCGATCAACGCGAGTGGTTCTACTTTCTCAATCGGTGGGTCGCTCCTGTCACTGTCTGGAGATGACATGGTTGATGAGTATGTCTTCGGCTTCTCAGATACTGATCAAGGGTCTGATTCTGTGAGTCTCGCTTTGGTTGTTAATGCTTCAGGTTCCGCTGTTCCTGAACCTTCCTCGGCGCTCCTTCTCGGCCTTACCGCTGCGTTTGGACTGGTGCGTCGTCGCCGCTAAAATTTCATCGAATTTAGGATATTTAAAGAACCTCACGACTTCGGTCGTGAGGTTTTTTTACTAAAGGCACTGGGTGAGCGATCTGAGGCGGTTTCTTGAACGATTCGGTGAAACGGACGAGAGTTTTTTAAATAAAACTATACGGAAACCTTTATTTTTTAAAAAACCACTTGACCCGGAAACCCAAATATTCTATTAATCCAACCGATCCAGTTACCCTTACAAAATGAATACACCAACCGTATCAGGAATAAAATGCGCACTGCTCATCGCTCTTTTGGGCGCAGGTGCGAGTCATGGTATTATCGTCGCCGGCTCCAATGGAGCGGATGGTAATAACCAAACTGAGGAATCACTCCTCAATCAACACGCCGATTTCAATCTTTGGGATAATGTCGTGTCTGTTGGAAATGGCACCGGGGTTTACCTGGGTCAGAGTGGAAGTCAGAATACTGGCTACATTCTGACAGCCAAGCACGTCATGATTCCGAATGCGGGATTAGTGTCGGTCGCCGGAACCTCTTATTCGATTACTGATAATCGGACGATTGGGACTGCTGACCTCCGGCTCTATGAAATCGGAGGTGGCGTGATGCCTAATCTTCCTAGCGTGACTTTCGCTACGGAGGATCCTGCTTATAATGAAAGTCTGATTATGCTTGGCCACGGTGTTCGTGTGCAAGGCACTGATTATGATCCAAACACCAGCGATCTCGCAAATGTGAGTGGCACCCAGGCTTACGATTGGGCTGGAAAAGGCGCTCTTGGCTGGGGTGAGAACAATGCCGCTCCTTTCTTTGGAAGTGGGGACCCGGTCATTTCTTACACCAATAGCTTGGGTAACCGAGAAGAGGACTTCTTTGCGACCTTCGATGATCCAGGCAAGGGGAACTACACCACCTCTTGGGAGGGTATGGCCTCGGGAGGAGACTCCGGGGGACCAGTCTTCGCTTATCGTGATGGGGAGTATGAACTCGCAGGCATCATTTCCACGGTTTATGCAAACCGGGGACAGAGTGACCGCTCGAGCGCGGCGTTTGGAAACAAGACTGCTATGGTGAATGTGGCGGAATATGCTTCCGCCCTTCCTGAATTGGAAGACGCGGTAGCTACTCCAGAGCCCGGTAGCGCCCTCTTGGCACTCTTGGGACTTATGCAATGTGTTTTGGTTCGACGCCGAGACAGATCGTAGATCTCTTATTTGACCGGATGAATTCGTGATAATGAGGGAAGCCCGCTGGCTTTAAACTGCTGATCAACGCGATTCGCGAGAGTCTGATCCAGATAGATCCGATAAGGAATATCGTCTGTTTCGATCTCGTGAAGACCGTTGGCCGGATGTTTGGCGAGTGTTTCATTTAATTCTGCAAGGTCGGTGATAGGCTGGCCATTTACTGCTTTGACGATCTGATTCGACATTCGTTCGTATCCGATCGTGGCATCCGTGGGGATGACGCGGGTGAGGACCACGATTCGCCGCAGGCCTCCTTCATAGTCCTCGGGATTGCTCAGGACATCGAGAAGGTTCATTGGTGCCCGTGTCGCCCAATCCTTTCCGAATGCTTTGAGGTAGGGGAGGGAAAGTTCCTGAAAGACAAGTCCGCCTTTGATCAGGTAGGGGGGGGCTTTATCGAAGAGGTAACGCTCAATCAAGCTTTCTGCGGGCCTTTGGAGCGTCATTTGAAGATCTTGGACCTCGCCATCCCGAAGGATGATGGCGGCTACGCTTTCGCCCATTTTTCGTGATCCTTTGACAAGGTGGGTCCAGTAGAGGGTGCCGTAGAGTGGATGCTGGTAGTAACCTTTCCGGTCGATTTTATTCCCGTCAATGGAGAGAAGGACGTCTCCTTTCGTGATTCCGGCAAGCCCGGCGGAGCTTTTGGGGAGGACGCGGTTAATATAGAGTCCGCCTTCTCCGCTGGGGATCTTAAGCCACTCGCGGAAATAAGGGTCTTCGGTGGTGCTAAAGCCGACTCCTAGGCTTGGGAATCCTTCGTAAGATCCATTCTCAGCGTCTTCCAGAAAGGCGGAGAGGATGTCGACTGACAAGATATCACAAATTTGGTCCTTTGCATTGTAGCTTGTAAGTAGGCCGATGAGCTTGCCCTTGCGGAAGGCCGGGAGGGTGAAGGAATTTCCTTCCGTTTGCATGGAGGCCTTTACTTCATAGCAGAGGAAATAACGTCCTGAGACGAAGGTGCTGAGGAGTTCCATGCTGCGAATGATTCCCTGAGTTTCCTGCGAGGATCCATTATTCTCGAGTTGAAGGATGGTAAGGTCATCACCTGATTTGGCAGGTGAGCCGAGCGAGGCTGGGGTCATTTTTGAAAGGAAACCTGCGTCGGCGATCGGGGCGATCAGGGCGAGGTTGGCATCGTAATCGACAGCGATGACTTTCGCGGGGACGGTCTCCGAGGAGTCGGCCGACTCGAGTTCGAGGTAGATATTATCAGCGACCATTTGTGAGGTCGTGAGGACTCGGCTTCCTGAGAGTAGGGTGCCGAGGCCGCGTCGTTTGCGGGGGGAGGTTTTTTCCCACGGCTGTGAGGAGCTGTATCCTTGGAGGGTCGAGTTGACCCGGACGACCGAGTGTGAAATCTCGGCACTGGCGAGAAGGGTGGAGGCTAAAAGGAGCGAGAGTGTTAGAAGGGGAAAGTTCATGGAATGAGGTGAGGAGAAGATTAATCGAGGACGGCTTCGCGGCTGATGCCGACCTGCTGCATGATACGGGGGTGAGCGGCGGCGGCCTCGGCTGAGGGGATGACTAGGGGGCGCGAACCGCCTGCGAATTCGATTGTGATGAACTCGGGGGGGTCGTCTTGGTGAAGAAGTTCGTGAATTTCTTTGAGGCTTTTGATGGCTTTCCCGTTTACCTTTTCGACGACCATTCCGGCAAAGCCCGAAAGGTGGCTGGTGAGCTGGTCACTCTCGACTCTGGTGAGGACTACGATGTCCTTGCGCTCTTTAAAAGTTCCTTTGGAAAGGTAGTCGTCATAGAGCTGGCGGAGCTTTCGGTCATCGAACTTATAGGTCGCGAAAAGGTTAAAATCGAGCGGCTGAAAAACGAGACCGGCGTAGACGGTGAAGCGGGGGTTAACGCCGTACTTCATGGCGTAGATTCGGGACGCGGGAAAGGCCTCGAGGGTGATCTCAGCTGTCATTTTTTTACCCTCTCGCAGGAAGCTTAGGGTGATGATATCACCGGCGAACTTGCGCTCGACGACTTCATTCATGTCTAAGAACTCGCCGCCGACTTTGATGTTTCCAGCGCTATCGATCTTATGACCATCGATGGTCAGGAGGATGTCCTCTCGCTTGATGATGCCCTCGCACTGGGAGCCGGGGACGACTCGGGCTACGAGGACTCCTTTGCCATCTGGCTTGAGATCGAAGGCCTGTCTCATAGCGGGGTTAAAGAGCGGAAAGGTGTTGAGGCCGAGGTCCATGTAGTGGTCATACCGGCCATCAGCGACATCCTTGAGGAAGCGGCCTACAACTGGCATGGGAATGATGTAGCCTGTGTTATCGGCCTGAGTGAGGCCTTGGAAAGCGACGCCGACGACCTTATCGTTTTGAATTACGGGGCCGCCTGAATTACCGGGATTGATGGCGGCATCGATCTGGATGACGAGGTGGGAGTCAGCGCGTGAATGGGAGTAGGGGCGGAAGTCGATGCGTGATACGATGCCGCGGGTGACTGAGAGGCGGTCACCGCCGACGGGATAGCCGATGGCGCTCACCTCGGATTCGAGCCGAGGCATGCCGCCAAACTGGAGCTGGGGGAGGCGGGAAAAGGGTTCGAAATTTTCTACTTCAAGTAAGGCGAGATCGCAGTCGTGGGCGATATGAAGGACGCGGGCGGGGTGCTTTTGTGAGGAGCCCCGCTTGGTGATGAGAACGCGCCGCGAATCGGAGACGACGTGGGCGTTGGTTAAGAAGCGATTTTGACCGATTAAGAAGCCTGTCCCGATCCCGCCGCCGAAGCGACCGGAGTTCCAGGGTGTGCTGTAGTCTGGGGTTTGCGTGGCGACCTCGATCCGGACGACCGAGTCGTAGAGCGTTACTGGTGGGGCCTCGCTGAGGGGGGCGGGGTCAAGAAGTTGACTTGAGGAAATCGAGGGAAGGAGGGCGAGAATGACGGGCAAAAGTGCGGGGCGCATTGTCTCGCAAACTAAGCTGGCTCCGTTTTTTGGAAAGGAGGAAATGACTCATAAATATCTGATATTCAATAACCCATAATTTATGAAATTATGAGGGGATCCTTTTTTTTTTAGGATGACGTAGACCCTGCTCGAGGGAGGGGTTTTGGTGATAAGCGCTCCTTGGGGCGGCCGAGACGGGTCGAGAGGGTCTAGACGTTGAAGCGGAACTCGATGACGTCGCCGTCTTGAACAACGTAGTCCTTTCCTTCGATGCGGAGCTTTCCGGCTTCCCGTCCGGCGGTCTTTCCGCCGAGGGCTACGAAGTCGTCATAGTGCATCACTTCGGCCGCGATGAAACCGCGCTCGAAATCTCCGTGGATGACTCCGGCGGCGGCTGGCGCTTTGTCACCATCGGTGATGGTCCAGGCGCGGGTTTCTTGCTCTCCGGTGGTGATGTAGGTGCGGAGGCCGAGGAGGTGGTAGACGGCCTTGATGAGATCGGAGACGCCGGAGTCCGAGACGCCCATGTCACTGAGAAATTCGGTGGCTTCTTCCGGGGAAAGATCGACAAGTTCTTCCTCGATCTGGGCTGAGATGACGATGATCTCTGCGCCGTGGGATTCGGCCGCGAAGTTTTTTACTTTAGAGACGAGGGGATGGGCGGCGGGATTAGAGACGGCGTCCGCGAGTTCGCCTTCGTTGACATTACAGGCGAAGATGGTGCGCTTGGAGGAGAGGAGGAAAAATTCGCGCAGGAGCAGGCGCTCGTCATCGTTCAGCTCGGCGGTGAGAGCGGGCTTTCCGGCGTCGAGATGGGGGAGAAGTTTTTCGATGAGTGCGACTTCAGCGGCGGATTCTTTATCGCCCGACTTGGCCTTTTTTACCCGGGACTGCTTCCGCTTATCAAGGGCGGAGATGTCGGCGAGGATGAGTTCGGCATTGATGATCTCGATATCGCGGGTGGGATCTACGGTGCCGAGTTCGTGGATGATGTCCTCATTTTCAAAACAGCGGACGACTTGGACGATGGCATCGACCTCGCGGATGGTGGCGAGGAATTTGTTACCGAGTCCGGCTCCTTCTGAGGCTCCCTCGACCAAGCCTGCGATGTCGACAAATTCGATTGCGGTCGGGATGACCTTGGTCGAATTTGACATTTCTGAGAGTTTTGTGAGGCGCTCGTCAGGGACGCTGACCATGCCGACATTCGGGTCGATGGTGCAGAAGGGATAGTTGGCGGCTTCGGCTTTCCGAGTGCGGGTAAGGGCGTTGAAAAGGGTCGATTTTCCGACGTTGGGCATTCCTACGATTCCGGCTTTGAGCATAATGCCGGGGGAAGTAGCCTAGTCGGGCGTGTCTGGAAACCCTCAAGTCACGCCGGGGCGCGATTATTGTGAGAAGAAGGACTGGGGGGTGACCTTTGGGAGTTCAGGTTTGACGCTGAGATCATCAGGCGAGTCAGCGGTCTCGATGCTGGAGTTACCGCCTGGGGAGAGTGGGGGAAGGAGTCCGATGGATGGAAAGACGCCTGAGGTGGGGAGCGCGCCTGCATCGAAATCATCAGGAGAGAAGAATTCGCCGACGGCAGGGGCTTTGCGGACACCGGGCTTCTTTTTTGGGGTGGCAAGATAGGCGATAACCTGCTCTTCACTGCTTTTCACCTCTTTGGTTTTTTTGGTTTTTTTGAGCTTTTTGGGGCTTTTGGGCTTTTTGGCTGTTCTGGGCTCGGTGGGCTCTTCCTTTTTAATGGCTACGACGGGGGGGGTGGGGCGGAGTAGTTCGCGATACTTGCTTTTCCCCAATTTGGCGATGTTCGAGACGGAACTGCAGGAGCTGAGGATGCCGGCAAGGAGGCCGAGGCTGAGAAGGCGGAAGATCATGGTGAGAGGGCAGGAGGGTTGGAGAACCAAAGTGTTCTCGCAGGTCTTTGACAAGAAGATTGGCGTTTTCGTTCAATAGGCAAAGAGAATTTCGGTAAATTTAGTCAGGAAATCCTAGACAATCAGGGTGGATCGCTTTCACTGCGGGCAGTGAGCGATCTTTACGAAAGTGATAAACTTCTCCACGAGTATCTCCTTTTTCATTATGGAGGAGCGGACGAGATTCTGGGTTGGAGTGGCGGGCCTGGTGCGGCGCTGGATTTTCCCGTGCGCACGGTGGCTCATTTTTCGAAACGTGGTGTCGCTAGATCCCTCGATGTGGGCTGTGCGGTGGGCCGTTCGTCATTTGAGCTAAGTCAGTCTTCAGAGGAGGTGATCGGGATCGATTTCTCTGACGCGTTCATCGGAGCGGCGCAGGCGCTTGCGGCGGGAGAGCCGCTGACCTATCAGCGGCTAGAAGAAGGGGAGATTCGGACTGAGCTTTCGGCGGCGCTTCCGGCGGGATCGGCTCCTGAGCGGGTGAGCTTCGAGGTGGGGGATGCTATGGATCTACGGGCTGATCTGGGGAACTTTGATCGCGTTCACGCAGCTAATCTCATCTGCCGTCTGCCTGAGCCGCGCCGCTTTCTGAAACGACTTCCTGATTTAGTTAAGCCTTGCGGCGAACTCGTTCTCGCGACGCCGTGCACTTGGCTGGAGGAGTTTACAAAAAGAGAGAATTGGCCTGAGGGTCGCACCCGTGACTGGCTGGAGGCGGAGCTGGGGGGTTCCTTTGAACTTGTGGAGACCGCTGATGAGCCTTTTCTGATCCGCGAAACCGCGCGTAAGTTCCAGTGGACGGTCTCGATGGTGACGAGGTGGGTGCGGAGGGATTGAGAAATGATCCCGTCAAAAAGTCGATTCTTGTGCAACCGCCTTGAGCGAGAGAACATTTTCTAATGATGGAGGAAAAACCGCGTCTCTCTTTTTGGCAGATCTGGAACATGAGTTTCGGATTTTTCGGGATCCAGTTTGGCTGGGGTCTTCAGATGGGGAAGATGTCCTCGATTTATGAGTATCTGGGCGCGGAGGAGAGCCAGTTGCCGCTGCGGTGGCTGGCGGCTCCGATCACTGGATTGATCGTGCAGCCGATCATCGGGCACATGAGTGACCGGACCTAGTGTCGGCTGGGGAGGCGGTTGCCTTATTTTTTGGTGGGGGCGATTTTTGCCTCGATCGCGCTTTTTTCATGCCGAACTCGCGGGGCGCTGTGGATGGCGGCGGGGCTTCTCTGGATGCTTGATGCCTCGGTGAACATTAGTATGGAGCCTTTCCGCGCCTTTGTGGCTGATCTTTTACTGGAATTCCAGCGCACGGTGGGATTTGCGATGCAGTCCGTCTTTATCGGAGCCGGGGCCGTTATTGCCTCGAAGCTGCCTGGCTGGCTGGCTGACTCGGGAGTGAGTGGGGAGACCGGGACGCAGGCGATTCCCGAGACGGTGCACATCGCCTTCACGGTGGGGGCTGGCAACTTCGTTGTCGCGGTGCTCTGGACGGTTATCACGACGAAGGAGCATCCGCCGAAAGAGATGGCGGAGTTTCAGAAGGAAAAGAGGTGGGCGGGATGTCTGAGATCTTCACTGCATTTGGGCAGATGCCAAAGCGCATGAAGCAGCTGTCGGCGGTGCAGTTCTTCACTTGGATGGGGCTTTTCTGCATGTGGATCTTTTTCTCGGTGGCGGTCCCGCGCGCTATTCTGGGTGCTACCGACACTGACTCGCTTCTTTATAAGGAAGGGGTGAATCTCGCGAACGATTGCTTCGCCTCCTACAATCTCGTGGCCTTCTTCGTAGCGATGTCTTTCCTCTGGCTGGGGCGTAAGGTGAGTGCGAAGAAGATTCATTTCGTCTCCCTTCTCCTAGGCGGGCTTGGCCTCTCCTCGGTCGGGTGATGGAGAATTTTGAGGGCTTCAGCCGTTTATCGGCGGTCGTGATCGGCGGTGTTTGTCTCCTCATCGCCGCTGCTCTCACTCTTCTGGTGAATGAGCGTGAGCGGAAAATTGTTATCCCTATTGCGAAATGATCTGGTCCCGATGGTTTAAGAGCTGCTTATTGGCGGCAGTGAGTATTTCAGTGAGTCAAGCCGAGCGGGTGAGCATCTATCAGGTGATGCCGCGCCACTTTGGAAACGAGAATGAAACCCGGAAAGTCGATGGCGATATGGCTGAGAACGGCTCGGGAAAGTTCTCTTCCTTCAATGCCAAGGCGCTCTCTGAGATTAGGGCGATGGGTTTCACTCACGTCTGGCTCACGGGCGTGATCGAGCAGGCATCGGGCACGTCCTACCCCGGGCGTCCGGCTGACGTTAAAGATCTTCTCAAGGGCAAGGCCGGGAGTCCTTACGCCATCCGGGATTATTTTGACGTCTGTCCGGACTACGCTGATGATCCCGGCGAGCGTCTGGCTGAGTTCCAAGCTCTCCTCAAGCGCTGCCGCGCTGAGAACTTGAAAGTCATCATCGACTTTGTCCCGAACCACGTTGCCCGCAGCTATCACTCGGACGTGAAGCCGGAGCTTTCCTTTGGTGAGGGCGATCAGAAGGACCAATTTTTCCACCGTGATAACAACTTCTTTTACCTCGAGGGTGAAGGCCCGCTGATTCTCCCTTCCGGGAATGTTTACGAACCGGAGCGCGAGCACGGTCTCGTCACTGGAAATAATTCGATCGCTTGGAAGCCCTCGATCAATGATTGGTATGAGACGGTGAAGCTGAACTATGGGCACGACTTCACCACCGGCCGTGATACCTCGCATCTTGAGAATCTCGGTGATGATGAAGTTCCGGATACGTGGAAGAAGATGGACGCGATCATCGCCCATTGGCAGTCGCTGGGGGTTGATGGCTTCCGCGTCGATATGGCGCACATGGTGCCGATGCCTTTCTGGAAATGGTCCCTCGCTAAGGCGAGAACGCGTGATGATGACGCCTTCTTCGCCGCTGAGGCTTACGACACTGATCCAGCGAAGCTTGTCGATGGTGACGTGCTCGATGAGCTTCTCGCGAACGGCTTCGATGCCGTCTATGATGATCAGACTTACGACCTGCTGATGGAGATTTACGATGGGGGAAAGTGGGCCAATGACATTGATTCTCTTCTTCATGGGGGTCGCCTCCACTGGTCCCTCCGCTATGCGGAAAATCATGATGAAGTGCGCCTTGCGAGTCCCCAGACTTGGGGTCATCTCGGGATGGAAGTGGGGCGTCCGGTGACGGGTCTCCTTTTCGGCCTTGGCCGGGGTCCGAGCATGATATACTCCGGGCAGGAGGTGGGTGAGCCCGCAGCTGGACCGGAGGGGTTTGGGGGTGATGATGCTCGCACCACGATCTTCGATTACTGGAGCATGCCTACGCTGAACCAGTGGACTAATGGCGGTGCCTATGATGGTGGTAGATTGAGCCCCGAGCAGAAGGCGCTCCGTGATTGGTATCGAGATCTTCTCAAAGTGACTGCACGTCCGGCCTTCGCGGAGGGTGAGTTCTACGGGCTCAATCATGCGAACGTAGAGAACCCGGATTTCGGTCGGCTCGCGGGCGAGACTGCGAGCGGCCACTGGACCTATGCCTTTTTAAGAAGCGAGCAGCGGGAGGGCGGCCAGTCGGTGCTTGTGGTGGTGAATCTACATCCCACGGAAACTTTTAAGAATGCCACAGTCGAGATTCCTGAGGATGCCCGCAAGTGGGCGAAGCTTCCGGAAGGGGTGCGGCTGAAATCGCTGCTCGGGAATTCGGTTGGGGAGATCGATGGAGGGAAGATTCGCTTCGAAAGACTGCTACCTCTGACGGTGCAGTTCGTGGAGTTCTTAAAGTAGTCGGGAGCTTTTTTTTAAGCGAATTGGCTGAGGAAGCGGGTGTCGTTCTCGATGAGGAGGCGGATATCGCGGATGCCGTATTGGATCATGGCGAGGCGATCTAGGCCCATGCCGAAGGCGTAGCCGGTGAGCTTGGCGGGATCGAAGGCGAGATCACCGCGGCTTTCATTGACCTGGGTGAAGACGGCGGGGTCGACCATGCCGCAGCCCGCGACCTCGATCCACTTAGGTGCCTCGCCTTTGACCTGGAGTTTCACATCGATCTCGAAGCTGGGTTCGGTGAAGGGGAAAAAGTGGGGGCGGAAGCGGACTTCGGTGTTCTCGCCAAACATGGCGCGGTAGAAGAATTCGAGGGTGCCTTTGAGGTCGGAGAGCCGGACGTCTTTGTCTACGTAGAGGCCCTCGAGTTGGTTGAAGACCGAGAGGTGGGTGGCATCGATCTCATCCCGGCGATAAGCTGATCCTGGGGCGATAATTTTCACGGGCGGGGCGGCCTTTTCCATGGTGCGGATTTGGACGCTGGAGGTGTGGGTGCGGAGGAGTTTCCCGGAGTCGAAGTAGAAAGTGTCTGAGTCATTCCGGGCGGGGTGGTCTGCGGGGGTGTTGAGGGCATCGAAGCAGTGGAACTCGGTCTCGATCTCGGGGCCATCGGCGAGGGCGAAGCCGAGGCGGCGGAGGATCTGGATGGCGCGGTCCTGCACGATGGTGAGGGGGTGGAGGGCGCCGGTTGGGAGGGTGCGGGCGGGGAGGGAGGGGTCGAGCTCTGCGATCGAGGCGGAATCTGCGGCATCTTGAGCGGCTTGCTTCTGTGATTCGAGAGCGGCGGTGATGGCTTGGCGAGTGGCATTTAAGAGCGCTCCGGCTTTGGGTTTTTCTTCCGGGGAGAGATTGCGCATCCCGGCGGCGAGGGCATTCAGGGGGCTCTTTTTCCCGAGGAACTTCACGCGCACTTCCTCGATCGCGGCTTCCGTGCGGGCGGCCTCGATCGCGGTGAGGGCGTCGGTTTGAATTTGGGTGGCTTGCTCTTGCATCGCGGCGGGAGACTGGATCGGGAAGGGGAAAGAGTGAAGGGTGAATTGGAAAAAAGTCGGGCAAGAAAATGGCCGCATCCCTTTCGGAATGCGGCCATGGAAGTTTCTTGGTGCGGCTTTTTGCTTAGGCGGCTTTCTTATCGAGAGCCGCTTTGGCTTGTGCAATGATGGCGGACAGGGCTGCGGGGTCGGTCACGGCGAGGTCGGCGAGGACCTTGCGATCGAGATCGATCTGGGCAGCTTTGAGGCCTTCGATGAAGCGGGAGTAGGTCAGTTCCTCGGCCCGGACGGCAGCGGAGATGCGCTGGATCCAGAGACGGCGGAATTGGCCTTTGCGCTTCTTGCGGTCGCGGTATTCGTATTGACGAGCCTTGTAGACGGCATCCTTCGCGTAGCGGTAAAGCTTGGAACGGAAGCCGCGGAAGCCTTTTGCACGCAAAAGAATGCGCTTTCTGCGCTTCCGACTGGCTGGACTGTTGGTTGCTCTTGGCATTTTGTAGTCTTGGGGCGAACGGGTCGTTGGTTATTAATTCACTCCTGCAGTCTCACTCGTTCTTCGTTTTCCCGGAGGAAACAGGCTGCTGGGAGGCCGCTCGTTTGGCGAGCGGGGTCATCGTCTTTTTGGGATTAGCGGAGAAGAAGGTTCTTCTTTACGTTCTTAATATCTGCGGCGGAGACAAGAGCGGCTTTTCCTAAGAATCTTTTCCGTTTCCGGCTCTTCTTCTGGAGGATGTGACGCTTGCCCTGTTTACGACGTAGAATCTTCCCGGTGCCAGTTACTTTAAAGCGTTTGGCGACGGACGATCTGGTTTTGGATTTGCCTGCGGTGCGGGCCATAGGGCGCGCAAAATAGGCGGGCGATGCCGATTAGCAAGGTTTTTCGAGGCTGGAGGTGGTCTTAATTAGTTAAGGTTTCTAAAAGATTTCGGTGGATGGGTGGTGGCTTATCTTGCAGTGATGGTGGCGGAAGGGGGGCTCCGGGTGCGGCTCTGAAATGGCCTTTATGGGGGACTTTTTTTCATCAGCCATGCGTCGAGCTTTGGGACGTCCTTAAGGAGCTGGAGGGCGACGAGGTGGTGGCCGAGCGGGTAGGTCCAGCGCTCGGGGTAGTTGAGGGCGCGGTAGAGGTCGGCAGATTGATCCTTAGGAATGATCTGATCGATCGTGCCGTGGAGGAGAAGGATGCGCTGGTCAGCGATCGAGGGGGCGAGCTTCCCGGCGTGGAGGGTGGTGCGCTTCGAGGCGGCTTTGAAGAGGTTGCGGTATTCTTTCTCGGTGGGGATGTGCAGGGGGTCCTCGCGTCTTTGTTGACGGACCCACTCGACCCAGTCCATGGCGCCTTTAAAAACGTCCGCGGCATCACGCTCGTAGGCATCGAGGAGGTTCGTCCCGGCGCTCACGAGAACGATGGAATCCCAGCCGGGCGTCTGGAGGGCGACGGCGGGGGTGGCGAAGGAGCCTGCGCTGGTGCCGATGAGGACGCGCTTCCCGGCGAGCCATTCGGGGCGTGTTTTCTCGAGGTAGGAGAGGGCAACGCGGGTGGCGTAGGCTTGCTCGGCGTAGTGGCGATCCATCTGACCGGCGAGAAACTGCGCGGCGACGCCGGGGGCTTCCTCCCGCGCTTGGTAGGCCGGGAGCCGGCTGCGGTAGAAGCTATCGGAGGGGAGCCCTACGAGGACGTGCCAGCCGTGGTTCTGGAAGCGCCCGATGAGGTGCCTTTCTACCTTAGAAAGCATCATGATGGAGGTTTGGTAGTGGATCAGCCCCTTGGCTTCAGGAGTCGCCGCCGGGAAGGTCTCGAAGAAGGTGCTTCGGTAGGGGAAGGCGTTGAAGAACCAGACTTTCTCGTCACGGTCTAAAGAATTGAAGTCTCTTCCGTAGGGGCTTCTCCCGGCTAGGCGCGAGGTCGGGAAGAACTGCATGTTAAGCGGGGTGATTCCAGCGGGCATCTTCTCGGAGCGCTTCGAGATGACGAAGAACTCCTCCGAGCCATCTGGAGCGGGTCCGAAGCTCGTGACGTAGCCGCCATTGGCGGGGGTGTCGCTGGGGTAGAGATCGGGAGGTCGCTTGCGGTTAAGCGTGACCGGGTCCCATGACGGCCACGAGATCCTGCTCTGCGGCGGAAGCTTGAGCGGGCGCGGCGGATCGATTTTGACAGCGCAGGAGCAGAGGGAGAGGAGGGGGATGAGGAGGAGGTGACGCACTGAGAATGATGGGCCCGGCTATTGAAAGCACATCCTTCGGAGCAGGAACATTCAATTTTAAAAGAGGCCTGCGAGATTAGGGCGGGAGTGGGAGGATGAGATCGGAAAATTTTCTAAGATGTGACTTTTTAGCCATTCTCTTCCCTGCTTTTGAATGGCGAAGCGGGGGGGTGGTGAAGGCGTCGATGATTTCCTTCGGGACTTCCTTGGAGGCAAAGAGGTTGCCGCGCGCGGGGAAATGACTCGTGGACGGGAGGGGAGCTTACAGTTTTTCCTTGTCCCAACGGGTCCCTTTTCCTGATGCTGGGATAGATGAAGATTACTTCCCTCCTCGCCCTTGCTCTGACGTGGGCCTCGCTGCAAGCCGCTGACTGGCCGCAATTTCTGGGCCCTGATCGCGATGGCACCTCGAAGGAAACCGGACTCTTAAAAAAGTTTCCTAAGAGCGGTCCCAAGATTCTCTGGGAAGCGAGCCTCGAGGAGGGCTTTGGCGGGGCTGCGGTCTCGGGCGATGAGGTTTTCATTGTCGATCGCGTCAAGCAGGAGAAGGACGTTCTGCGTTGCCTTGATCTGGCGTCCGGTAAGGAGAAGTGGTCCTTTGAGAATCCATCTGAGGGAGAACCTTCCTTTCCCGGGTCGCGCTCGGTTCCTACGGTGGAGGATGATGCGGTCTACTTCATCGGGCCCTTTGGGCAGACTTTCCGGATCAATCGGAAGACGCAAAAGCCGGATTGGATTTTAGATATCCATGAGCGCTACCCGGATGCTGAAACACCGCATTGGGGGTATGCGCAGTGCGCCCTAATCACTGGCGATATTCTTATCCTGACACCTTTTGGAAAAAAGACGGGCATCGTGGGGATCGATAAAAAATCAGGCGAGGAGGTTTGGAAAAGCGGACCGATCGGAAATACCCATTCTTCGCCTACGATGATGAACTTCGGTGGAAAAGAACAGGTGGTCATCCTAACGACTGGGGGCGGATTGCACAGCTACGACCCGATGACTGGCGAAGAACTGTGGTCCTCTGATGCTTACGAAAACCGGATTCCCATCCCGGCGCCGATGCAGATCGATGAAGACCGTATCTTCACCACGGGCGGCTATGATGACGGCTCGAAGATGCTTTCGGTCAAGAAGAAGGGGAGTTCTTTCAAGGTAGAAACCCTTTGGGAAACGAACAAAGGGAGTCAGGTTCACCCAGCCCACCTGATCGATGGACACCTCTATTTCTTGGCGAATGAAAACAGCAACCATAAGGCCAAGGCGCAGCGGAGAAAAGGCGGCCTGGTCTGCTATGATCTCGAGGGTAAGGAGCTATGGAGCACTGGAAATGACCCCTTCATGGGTCGGGGCAACTCGATCTATGCCGATGGCATGCTCATCATTCAGGATGGCGAGGATGGAATTTTGCGTCTCGTTGATCCTTCGCCGAAGGAGTTCAAGCTCCTTGCTGAGGCGAATGTCTTCGGAAGCGATACCAAGAGTAAGAAGGACCTGAAATACTGGAGTAATCTCGCTCTCTCGGACGGGCACCTTCTCATGCGCGGGCAGGATCGCCTGATCTGCGTGCAGCTTAAAAAGTAAGACTGGAGCGCGGGGTGCCTCGTTGATCAGCTGGCTTCCTCGATTTTCTCGAGGATGAAGGCTTTGGCCTCGGCGGCGTTTGTATCTTCCGGGTGCTCCTCGAGGACTTTTTCGAAGCACTTGAGTGCTTCTTGAAGCTCTCCGGTTTCGGCGAGGATCATGCCGCGCTCATAGGCTGCTAGGATGAGATTGGAGTCGAGCTCGGTGGCGGCGGTGAGGGCCTCAAGAGCCTCCGGCCGTTTTCCTAAAAGGCGCAGGATCCGGCCTTTGGTATATTGGGCAAAGGGGTCATCGGGCGCGAGTTCGACGGCTTTCGTGGCTGCCTCGATGGCGTCATTGGGATACTTTTCCTCCATGAGCGCGAGCGCGTAGCTGGTGTAAATCTCCGAGCGCGTTTGGTCGATCTCAAGCGCGTCTTCGTAGTGCGTGATGGCGGCACCCATTTTCCCCTGACCGGCGGCATCGGCAGCTTTCATGAGGAGTTCATCGATCTCGCTAAGGCCGAATTCCTTCACCTTGGCGAGGGCTTTTTCGCTTTTCTCGGTTTCCCCGAGGGCGTTAAGAATGACTGCGTAGAGCTGCCACGTCTGCGCATCATGCGGAGCCTCGGTGAGGGAGTTTTCTACGGATTTGAGCGCCGTGGGGAGGTCGCCCGCTTGCACCGCATCGACAGCGGCGTTGTAAAATTCGATATTAGGTTTCGCCATTTGGGGGGTAGGTCTGAATAGGCTGGCGGAATCTGGCGGACGCGGCAAGCGATTTGAAACTTAGGGGAGGGGGGTGATCTGGTAGCGGAAGAAAAGGAGATCGCCGTTATAAGGAACGCTCACCCGGCGGGTTTCGATGCTCCCGCTGTGCGACACCACGCTGCTCGATCTCGTGGTCCAAGAGGTGAGATCCGAGGAGGTCTGGGCCTCGTAGATGAGGTCGCTTTTAGAAGTATCCACTTGGTATTGGAAGACGGCGTCACCCGCAAGAAGCGCGAGCGGCGGAGAGTGGTAGAGATCGGGTTCGAGAGGGTCGAGGCTGAGGGCATACTCGAGAAGGTTGGCGTGGCCATCGCCGTCTGGGTCGCCGTGATCACCCCCGATTTCCGGGATGCTTTGCTCATCGAGCGAGAAGTGGAGATTACGCCACTGCTGATAGCCCGTGATGCCAGCGGGCTCCCAGAGGACGCGATCGAGCCAAGCAGTGTCAGCTCCATCTGAGGCGGAGGAGTCCTTCTGGTAGAGCCATTGTAGGGTGTGGTTACCCGCCGGGATCTGGAGGGTTATTCGGGTCCAAGGGACTTGGCCACTGAGCGAAAATTGCTCCGTTCCATCGAGGGTGAAGGTCAGCAAATCGTAGTCTAATTCTGAGTCGACCCGATAGGAGAAGGAAAAGGCGCCCGGCCCATCTAAGGCGACGCTAAGAATGGATTCCTCGAGATCGCGAGCGTTCCCGGCCTGCGCGGCATCATCACCGTCCTCGCTGGTGAGAATTTGGCCTCGCCAAGCCGGGCCATTCCCAAGCGGGCGCCACGGGAGCCCGGGGTAGTCGAGCGCCTCGCCCACCGTTCTGGAAAAGTCACCCGGGGTGAAAGTGAGCGCGTCTACCCAGCCCCGGTCTTCTCCGCCGTCATCGCTGCCATCTTTTTCATAACTCCAACTTACGGTATGCTGGCCGGGGGGCACCACCACGCCACCCTCACTCCAATCGCGAATCCCTGCGATGGCACTGCGGCGCTCGCCATCGAGCGAGACTGTTAGAAAATCATACCCTGCCTCGGAAGAGACTTTCCAAGAGAAGCGCACTAGCCCGGGTCCGTTGAAGACGCTTGAAAAGGTCGCCTTTTGCGAATCTCCGAGAGCTTCTGAGGTGACAGAGTCGCCCCCCGCCCCGGTCGTCGTGGTGAGGACCCAGCCGGCTTGGCCGCTTAGTTCGTAAATGAAGTCCGTGGTGTCGAGGCCGGTGGGTAAGGGTCCGGTGCCGGGCGCTAGAATCCGGAAGGTCAGCGGGCCGGAGTCGCTACCGTCTTGGTTCATCACCGTGAGCGTGACCGACGTCGTCGCGACGGTAGTGGGGGTCCCTGAGATCGACCCTGTGGCAGAGTCTAAGACGAGTCCATCGGGAAGCGAGCTGGCTTGATAAGAGGTGGGCGAGTTCGTCGCTTCGATTTGATATTGAAATGGTCTCCCGGCGATTCCATCCCGCGGGCCCGTTGTTATAAGAAAAGGAGGAGCTGGGATGCGCGGGCCGATCGTGATGGTGACCTCGCTAGAGCTCGACCCGATGGCATTGGTGGCGGTGAGTTCTACAAGAAAGGTGCCCTCTACCAGCGGCACGCCACTGATCCGCCCGTTTACCTCCTCGATGGTGAGTCCAGATGGGAGTCCGCTGGCACGGTAGCTTGAGGTGGCATTATTTGCTCGCACATTAAAGCTGAAGATCGCCTCGAGATTACCGCTCGCGGAGGTGGCACTCGTGAATTCCGGAGGATCGGTGATCGGGGCTGTTGGCGCGCCGAAGATCTCCAGCGTGGCGTTCTTCAAGATACCGCTTTGTCCTGTCACGCTGTCTCTCACTTCTAAGGTCCACAATCCTTGTGAGTTTTCGCCCCAGTTGTGGACCGTCATGAGCTTCCAGTTTGTAAAATTAGCCCCGGAAGGTGAATGGGGGACTGAGAGAAGACTTTCGGTGCCATTTGGTGAGGTGAGAGAAAGAGTGAGCTCGCCTCGATTCGGGTGCGTGATATTCGCCGTGATGGTGACGTGCTCCGCGCGTAAGGCTGCCTCTGCGGTGAGGTCAAAGGTCGTGCGGGCCCCGGTTGCGGAGTTATCGGGGATGGGCTGCTCTACCGAGCCGCTCGCCTTTGAAATGCTTTGCTGCTCCGGAAGATTGGTCCACCCGAGCGCGAGATTGATCGCGGCGTCGGCGTCGACGAGTCCCGCGCCATAGTCGTTACTAAAATCAAATCCCGCACTGTTTGTTTTCCAGCCCGGGTTGGACGCCTCCAGCTTCACTGCGGACTGGATGAGGATCTCCTGCACATCGCGCCAGCCCAGGTTCGGGTTCGCCTCCAAGATGAGGGCGCAAACTCCCGAGACGAGTGGAGTGGCAGATGAGGTGCCGTTGAATCTATCAGTATAGCTGCCATTATCGACAAGCGTGGTGGTCGTAATTGCTTGGCCACCGCCATCTGAGGGAGCGGAGATAAGCTTCGCTGATCCCGGCTCGGAGTAACCCGAGCGCTGCCCGGTATCGGTTACCGCGCCTACGGCGATGGTGTAAATCGAGGAGGCATAGCCATCAAAATTTACATTGTCATTCGAGCCACCATTTCCGGCAGCCCAGACGTGGATCGAGCCGAGTCCGCCGCGCCCGTTTTCGACAGAATTTTTAAAGGCAGCCTTCACCAAGGGGCCCGAGTCATCGAGCGTTCCCCGAGCGTCGAAGGGTCCCCAGCTGTTGCTCTTGACCTCGATGACATCGCCCCGCCAATTCATCGCCTCCGCTTCATCGGCATCGCTCACCCCCGCTGCGATCAGTCGTAGGCCCACTAAGCTTGCCCGCGGAGCCGCCCCGCTGACCCCGATGCCATTGTCGCCGCGCGCAGCAGCAACTCCCGCGCAGGCCGTTCCGTGATCATCGAAGGAGTTGTCCGGGGTGGGGTCGTCCGGCGTCGCGTCATTCCAATCGTGATCGATTGCGGTGTTTGCATTAGGCGCGAGATCAGGGTGGTCCACTTCGAGCCCATCATCGACAATCGCGATGGTGATCCCGGTGCCGAGATAGTCGTCCCAGACCGAGGAAAGATTAGCGTCGATCCCCGCGACGGCGCCATTTTCCCCCGTGTTATTTAAGTGCCATTGGTAGCGTGGATTGGCCGAGCTGTAGGCGTAGCGCGGATCGTTCGGGACGAGCCGCTTGGCGCGGGATTTGGCGAGCAGGGGATTAGCGCTGAGGACGCCCGCGATCTCACGCAGCGAGGTAAGATTAAAAAGGGAGTCGCCTGCTGAGGCAAAGTCTAGGATTAGGAAGTTCGGCGCGAAGTCAGGAATCGTGGCGGAGAGCGCTTCGGCCTCCTCCTTTATTTTGTCGATCTCAGTCCCCGGGGCGAGCTCGATCACGATCCGCCGAGTGGCGGACCGGCGGCTTCTCTTATCCTTCTTTCCCTCAGCAGGATAGAGAACGAGATCAAGACGGTTCCCACTCTCAGCGCCGAGAGCCTTGGCGAACTTTAAGGTATCCGGAATCGTTTTCTGATCTTCAATCTTTACCGCATGAGCCACCCCTCCACTTGCAGGGAGGCACTGCAGCTCCTCGCAGGAGACCTCGTAATCCCGCATGACACCATTCTCCTCAACGGTGACAATCTGGGATAGCAGGACAGGAGCCCAGAGAAGGCTCAAAAATAAGATCAATTTCATAGAAGTCTCGGCGTAACTCTAAGGCCGATTCGAAGAACCGGTAGCGTAAAAATTTTCTGATAGAGACAAACCTTGAATAAAGTCTTTTGAACCAATAGCATCGGCCTTCCCTATTTTTTCAATGCATTTGCTTTCCATCGAAGAATCCAGCGCTCAGCAACTTGAATACCTGATCGATCTCGCCGCCGAGATGAAGGCGAATCGCGGCGCGCACAAGATTCAGCCACTTGCCGGACAGACTTGGGCCATCATTTTCACCAAAGCTTCCACCCGGACCCGCGTCTCCTTTGAAGTCGGCATCCGGGAGCTGGGCGGGAACGTCATGTTTCTCTCGAAAAACGACATCCAGCTCGGCCGTGGCGAACCCATCAAGGACACCGCGCGCGTCCTCGGGCGCATGGTCCACGGAGCGGTCATCCGGACCTTCGCCCAGCAGGACGTCGTCGACTTCGCCCACTACTCCGGCATCCCCACTATCAATGCCCTCACTGATGAAGAGCATCCCTGCCAGATCCTCGCCGACCTCCTCACCATCCGCGAAAAATGCGGGGGCTGGACCGGCAAAAAAATCGTCTTCATTGGCGATGGCGATAATAACATGTCGCGCTCCTGGATGTGGGCCGCGAAGTATCTCGGCTTCGAGCTTGTTATCGCCGCGCCCGCCGAGTGCCTCCCGCCCGCCGATTTCGTGAGAAGGTTGAACGCTCCCAGCGTGACCCTTACCAGCGATCCCGCCGAAGCGGTGAAGGATGCCGATGTCATCAATACCGATGTCTGGCTCTCCATGGGTCAGGAAGGTCAGGCAGAAAAGGAAGCGCTCTTTGGCAGTTTCCAAGTCAATGCCGAGCTCCTCAGCCGCTGCGCTCCCGGGCACATCGTCCTTCACTGCCTTCCCGCTTACCGTGAAAAGGAAATTACGGAAGAAATTCTCGAACTCCACTCCGAGACCATCTTCCAGCAAGCCGAGAACCGCCTCCACGCCCAGAAGGCCGTCCTCGCCCGCATCGATCCCTACGATTCGCTCCGCTCGTGATAAGGAGGGAGATCGCGCGTGAGATCGGGAAAGCGTGGGGCTTTTTTTGCGAGCACGGACTGCGCGGAACCCTCCTCAGCCGCGAGACCCCCTTCCTTATCCAGTTTGGAAAATATGGCGTCTGCGGGGTCCTCTCGGTCCTCGTTTTTCTCGCCGTCGCGCTCACTGGTCAGCATCTTTTTCCGGGTTCCTTTTCGCAAGATCTCCCCGGCGATCTCCGCGCAAAAAACTTCATCCTGCTGCACCTCACCGCCTTCCTCCCCTCAAACTTCACCGCCTACGCGCTTAACCGCTGGCTCGTCTTCACCCCCGGACGCCACTCCGCGGGCAAGGAAGTTTTCTTTTTTACCATCGTCTCATTTCTCAGCTTCATCCTCGGCGAGTTCCTTCCCTTCTGGCTCGTGAAATCGATCAACGTGCCCTCCATCGTAGCCCACCTCTCCTTCGTCATCTCCTCCGCTCTCGTGAACTTCGTGTGCCGCAAGTTCCTTGTCTTCGAAAAGTAGCACGGAGCGGCGAATCTCCTGTCATCTGAGTTCTCTATCAACTTCGGAAAAGGGGCCTCATATCTCTCAAGAAGGCGATCAAGGATCTCCTCCCCCGTGACGGTGGCACGTGAAGCGCTGACCGTGATGAAAGCGGCGAGACGGTCCCTCAAATAATGCTTCGTCAGGATCGTGAAACAGGGAAATTGGTTCCTGCCGGGCGGGTGACAATTTTGTTGAAATCGCGAGGCTCCCGCACCAGCCTCCCAGCCCGATGGGTCCCAGCCAAGTCAAAGATCGCGCGGGTCATTATCTTTTTTGGTGGCTCGGGGTTACGATCGCGATCATCCCCTTTTTTGTCATGCTGGCGCAGCCCGCATGGCGGGCGCCGTGGTTTCTTGGGCCGGGGAATTTCGCGACGAATCTTATCATTCTGGGTCGCATCTTTCTGATCGCCTCGACCTTGGGAGCTTGGCTTTGGTTTCTCATCAATCGCGCTCGGTTTGTGCCCCTGATTCAGAAATGGTGGTGCCAAGCTGCCCCGCTCAACTGGCTCTGGTTCATCGCCTCCTTTGTCAGCTACGCGGTCCACAACGTCCTTCTTCTTTTTAACCTGCCCTTCGGACCGGGAGAGCTCTTCTTCGCGGCGGTGGGGCGCGTCTTAACATCCTTCATCATCCTCGCGCTGCTGTGGATCTCGGCGCATGTCGCGAGCCTTGCCGCTCCGACCCGCTTCCGAAATGTTCCTTGGGCGATCCCCGCGATTTTTCCCGGCCTCCTTGCTGCTGATGCGTTGGCTATTCTCTTTTGGAAGAACTCCCTCCGCTTTATCGTCAATCGGATTGATGAGGAGGGGACCTTCGATCTCGCGGCCCAGCTTGCGGCTGCTGGGATGAGCGAGAGCGAGCCCGGAATTCTCCTTACCGTGGCACTATTTTTCATCGGGCTCTGCGCACTTTGTCTCGGAGCGGCGCGGCTTTCACAAAGAGTTTCTCCGGGCCTGATTCGGCCTCGCGGGATCCTGCTCGTGCTCGCCTCAGCTTGGGTGCTGCTCGCGCTGGAAAAGGGTTCAGGCTTTGCTTGGAAGTCGCGCAAGGCACTCCGCATGGAGAATCAGGCTTACGATATTCACCTCACCCCGCTTAAGCCCGAGCCCGGGGTGGCGACCTTCGCGGTGGTTTGGAAAGAGCCGATCCGGCCGGTGATGGAAGTGCGGCCTAAATCGCGCCCGGATATTTACGTCTTCATGATCGAGAGCACTCGTGCGGACGCGATCACTCCCATCTCGGCGCCCTTTCTTAGCCGCTTCCGCGCTCAAGAATGCCAAGTTCTCGGTGAGACGTGGGCCGCTTCGAACGCGACCCATCTTTCTTGGTTTTCCTTCTTTAACGGGCAGTTTCCGAACCATTGGCGGGAGGCTGCGGAGCGCGTGCGCCGGGGCGAAGATCTTCCGCCGTCGCCCTTGATCGAATATCTTGAGCGAGCTGATTACCGGCTTGAGGCAAGGGCCGTTTGCGATCTGGGATACAATGGCATGGCCTCGACAAACTTCGGCGCGAACCCGGAGCTGGACGTGCTGAAGGAGGCTCCGCCGGGCAATCCCTTTGCCGAGCTCACGATCCCTGAGCGGGAGATGGTGAACTTCGCCGAGGTGAAGAATGCGGTCACGAGCGTGCCGGAGGGTGGGAGCTTTCACTTCATCGCGCTCGACTCGCCGCACTTCGCCTACCTCTGGCACCCGGACTTTATTCCGCCGCACAATTACTATGATCCCGAGGCCCGCTTCCATGCCTTCCCCTCGGCAGATGATATTCTCCGGGTGAAGAATCGCTATCTCAATTCCATCGCCTTCGTCGATGCGCAGATCGCAGATTTTGTGGAGCATCTTAAAAAGCTCGGGCGCTATGAGGAATCGATCATCATCGTGACGAGCGATCATGGTGAGGAGTTTCACGAGCACGGTTCATGGTTCCACTGCACCTCGCTCGAGGTGGTGCAAACAGCGGTTCCGCTTCTTATCAAGTGGCCGCGTGGCATTGATGCTCCCCGGCATGCGAGCGCCTCCCATCTCGATGTTTTGCCCTCACTCCTTCACTTTTTTGGGGAAGCGGAGGCGGTCTATTCCGAACTTCCGGGACGGCCTCTGCTGAGGGAGGAGGGAAGTGAAGCAACCCAAGTCACCCTGACCTCGCTAACGGGGATTACCGGGATCACGATGGCGTGGCGGCGCGGCGATTTTACGGCGACTTTCCGCTGGCCAGAGCCGATGGCGGTCGATCATCCGGGGATCATTTATCTCGATGACCTCGTGGGTCCAGAAGGTTCGCTGGATCTTCCCACGGCGGCTGAGTGGGACAGCGCGCTGCGCCGCTACTTCCCCGATGCCGCCGGGCGACTCTTCGATCAGTTCGAGAAAAGGTGACCTTTTACCAGTCGTCGGAACTACCCCCGCGCTGCTCGCTGAAGTCATCTGCCCAGATATTGAACTCGATGTGGGAGAAGGCGCTGAGATCGAACTCTGCGTCGCCGAAGACCTGCGAATAGCCGGCGATTTTCTCACCCGTGAGGCTGCTCAGGCGAAGGGTGACAAAGCCGCCATCGCTGAACCAAGCACGGACATCCCTGGGCCACATTCGCGGTTCGGGGAGATCTTTGGCGCCCTCAGGGTGGAGTTGGAAAGAGCGGAGTCGGCCTACGGGAACAGCGATATTTCCGAGGTCGGTCTCGATCGCGGTGACGCCGTCCTTCACCTCGGTAATTTTTCCGAAAAGGGCGTCGCCATTGGCAAGATCGATCCGCTGGCCTGCCATGCCCTTGAAGATCTCGCTCGAGGTGTCGTCCTCTTCGAGAGCGGGGAGACGGCCATCCCAGACGCTCACTGCGATGTCCGAGACGCGGATCGGGTTGTCATTCTGGGTCGCGAACATGAGCCACTTCCCCATGCCCTCGAGATCGTCGGTTTCCGTCCAATCCTTCACGATTTTGCCATCGATGAAGAGGGCGTTCGTTCCCTCTGGGCTCCGGTCGAGATAGATTTCAAAGTCAGCTCCTTCTTGGTTCCGGAGCTGGCGGGTGTTCTCACTCAGGAGCTCGTCCTGATTCTTGCCGGGGCCTCGGCGGGTTAGCTGGAGATAGCTCTGCTGAACTTGCAGCGAATAGCCGACTGTCGGGTAGCGCTGCTTGCCGCTATTGGCGAGGAAGGAGATCCGGAAATATGGATAGCTGCGCCACTCGACGCGGAAGGAAAGCTTGCTGCGATTTGGGATCTCGACCTCACGCGCGATGGGCCGCCGCGACTTTGATACGAGGGCACCATTTTTAAATTCCCAATCTCCCTCGAGAGAATCTCCTTCGCCCGTCCAGTTCTCAAGGCTCACCGGACCGTTAAAAAGACTGGGTGAGAGCGCGTAGATATCGAGGCCCCGGACCATCGCGCGCTGGAGCTTCAGCTGGCCCGCATACCAAGTGTCGAGCGTGACGGTCTCATCGTCCACCCCGACCAGTAATCCGCGAATGGTGTCCTGCATGGGATGCTCGAAGTGGGGCGCGATGGTGGCGAGCGCGTGGTGATCCACTTCGGGAATCTCCGCCTTCAAGCTGAGGTAGAGGTCCAGCAGAGCGTCTGTTTTAAAATGGGCTTCACCTTCGAGATAGGGCGAGGTGAGCTTGAGCGACTTCGACTCGGGGTCGAGCCCCTTGACCGTTCCGGAGATGGTGGTGCGATCAGCGAAAACGAGGCGCGAGAGTGTCTCCTCGGCTGGGAGGAAACCGCTCAGAATCATGAGAAGAAAAAGGGGTCGCATGTCAGATCTTATTTTTTTGCGGCTTCAGGCCGGGTTCCGTTTCTATCCTCTTTGAAAAGCGAGAGCTCGCTGACGATGCGCCGGTCTAAGGTAAGTTTCCCGAGCCAAGGGTGAGTGCCCTCGACTTCCGTCTTGCCCAGCTGGATGCGCGAGAGGTTAAGTCGCCCGCCAGTCGTGAGCGAGAGAAAGAATAAGCCTTTCTTGCTCTCGGGGAGGGAGCCTTCCGCGAAGTAGAGGATCGAGGAACGCGATTCCGGGATCTCGATGGGGTCGGGGAGAAGGGGACTTTTTACCGAGATTACGGAAGCCTCTCCGCGGGAGCTGCGCTGAAGAATCTCGCCCGAGTAGCGATCGCCATCATCCGTGGTGAGGGTGTCCGTCTTTTCATCGAGTCGAGGCTCCACGCGCATCCGCTGCGTCAGGGCATCCCACGCGCGGAGCTTGATCGCGCTTACTGAAATCTGGTGGCGGACAGATGAGATGCTCTCGAAAATGACTCTGCCCCCTTGCGGAGCAGTGTGCGGATCGTGGAAGGTTCCTTGGAAAACGTCATCGAGGTAGAAAAGAATGCGCTGGCTTGGGCGATCCACCCGGAGCTCGATGGAGCACTGGCGATTGGCAAAATCTTGGGAGCGCTTGGTGGAGTTGCCCAGAGTCATGATGCGGTGCGGCTCGCCTTCCTTTGCCGGAGGGAGAGCTCGGTTGAGAGCGATCCCGCGATTGGAGAAGTCGAGGTAGTAGCCATCGGTATTATCCGGCCCGCTTTCCGCAGTGGTGCAGAAGTGGACGCGGACGGTCGGCGAGCTCTGCCACTGGAGCTGGAAGCGCAGGATGAAGCTCTCCGGGAGATCGAGATCACGGGCGGCGCTGCTTTTTGAGTTAGAGGTCAGGGTTCCATTTTGAAATGCCCACTCCTCATTCTCATTCCACTCTTTGAGCTCGTTCGGCCCTTGGTAGATGAGGCGCTGTGGGGTGATGCCGTAAAAGACGGATTTGATCTGGCTGCGGGGGACCGTGAGGGTCCCGGCAAACCAGGTCTCGAACTTGAGCACTTCCGCATCGAGACCAGTGACCTTGCCCGGGATTACATCGCCATTTCGGAGATTGAGTTGGTGGGCGTGGGTTGGGAGGTCACTACGGTCTTTTTCCTTAAAGTTCAGACTAGCGAGTTCCCCGCTCTTGATCGCGAGCGGCGCTTCGCTATGTGGACTCAGCATCTCGACCCGTCCATCGGAAAGGGCGGTGACGCTGCCGAAGAAGCGATCGCCATTTTTCAAGATGACCTGATCTTGCGCGCTCCCTAGAAGCGCGCCGAAAAATGTGAGAGTGATAAGGAGGAATCGCATGGCTTAGAAATCGGTAACCCACTCGCGTAACGCCTCCGGGCTGTCCGCGAACTGGAGGAGAGTGGCGGATGTCAGATCTACCTTAATATCCCCAAGGACAGGAGAGGTCCCGCGCAGCGAAGTCTGGTCCGCAATAGCGGGAACAAGGGTGAGGCGGCCGATGGGATTGAAGACGAGCATCGCGGATTCGGGCGGCCAGAGGACCGCGTCGGGCTGGGCGATTCCGGAGCGCTGGAGGTGGACCTCCGCGAGCTCCTCGAGGGGGATTGCCATCTCAGCGTAGGGGCCGGTGATCATGACCTTGCCATCCGCGATGGCGGTGACCTTCCCGGAGAAACGGTCGGTGCCATTTGTTAAAAGCGCGATGTCTCGCTCGTCATGCTCCAATGAGCGGGCGGCGTCAGGAGTGCCGCTCCACGAACTCACGATGATGTCTGAAACCTTAATTTTGCTGTTCCCGGTGGCGCAAAACCCGATCCCGCCACCTTTTCCGGCGTAGCCGGTATCCATCTCGTTCCACTGCGTGGCATAGCGGCCGTTCACGTAGAGATAGATAAACTTCTTTTTACGATCAAAGCGAAGGTCGAACTCGGCTTCCCCGCTTTCCACAAATCTCTCCCCGCTGATCTGGGCTCCGCGGCGGGACTGCTGCACCGGCCGGCCCTCCGCATCATAAATATTATGATGGAGAGTCACGAAGTTACTATTAAAAGTGAGGACGTAAGAAGATCCGTAAGTCTGCAGGAAGGTCCCACTCGAGTTCGTAGGAAGCCAACCGACTGACTGGAAAGCGTCGCCCTTTCTCAAGTCGAAGAGCGACTCGTATGCTAACGGTTCGAGGTCGGGCTTCGCGTCGCCTTTCTCCTCTTCTGCGGCCTCATCCTCACCCTCACCCGGCGCGGCTGGTTTCTTCTCGGTCACAGAAACTGCCAGGGGTTCGCTGTGCCGGTAATCCGCGTGGAAGGCTACGGTAGCGGAAAGGCGATTCTGCCAGCCTAAGGTGAAGCGCAGGCGGCCGACATCGGGCAGGCCAGCGTCGAGCGCGAGAGGGCGGTTGTTTTTCGAGTAAAAGGCCGCTCCAGAATAGAGCCACGAATCGGGCCTCTTGGCCACAGCTTCTTCGCTGTCTTCAGCGCCCGCTTTTTCCGCGTCCTCAGCCGCTCCCTCAGAAGGTTTGGGCATCTTTTGCTCGACCATGAGCCAGCGATCGCTCGTGAAGGGTCCGGCGTAGAGAAGCTGGCCACCGAAGGGGTTCGGAGTGAAACTTCTGACCTGCTCACGCGGAATAGTAAGGCGGCCCGTGAGGGGGCTCTCGAGGACGAAGTTCTTATCATCAAGCGAAATGATATCCCCGGGTATAACGTCGCCATTGGCAAGAGAAAGGTAGGGTAAGAGGGGGGCTCCGGGCTCGTTACGACCGCCCTCGAAGATGACTTGGCGGAGATTCTTGAGCTGGAAGCGGATCTCTCCGGCGGCATCGGCACGGGACCAGAGAATACCATTCTTCATCCCCGCGAACTGGCCGTGTATGATATCGCCATTTAAAAAGCGGAGAACATCAGTCCCGATGGGATCGGATGGCCTTGAAAAATCTTCCGCTCCCTCCTCGCGATCAGCAGCGATCTGGAAGTGCTCATCAAGGTCGTCCGGCACTAGAATCTCGGCCGGACTAAGGTGCGGGAGCACGCTTAGAAGAGTGCAGGATAGAGTGAGAAAGCGGGTGATCATTTTTCGTAAATCGGCAGAAAGCGATAGTTAAGAGCGAGCGAGAGAAGCGCGCCCGAGGTCGAGAAAGCGCGGCCCTTGTTTCCGGGAAATGAACCATCGCGAGCCTGGATGATGCCCAGGTAGGTTATATTCTTCAAGTTCCACTCCTCCCAGAGATCTTCATCGGCGTGAAAGAGTGCCTGAGACATGTAATACTCGAAGTAAAAGGGGTAGTATTTTTCACGGAAGTTCAGCCTCTTGCTGAGATACTTGGTGCTGGCCTTGAAGGAGCGGGTCTCGTGCTGCTTTGCGAGCGCTTGGCAGAGCAGGCCGATCGCGGTCAGGGTGGGCTTGTCCCCGTGGTTTGAGGTGTAGCCGTAGCCGCCATCGCTGCCCCGGCAACTGCTCATGTATTTCGCAGCTTTTGCGAGGGCGGCATCAGGCACCGGGATGCCGGCATTCCGTGCGGCATAGAGGGCGACGATCTGGCAGCCAGCCACCGTGGAATCGGCGTCATTACTCTCCGGGTTATAGCGCCACGCCCCCTTGGGGTTCCGTTTTTGAGCGGAGAGAATAAGGTCGACGGCCTTGCGAAGCGCCGGGGCGATTCGCTCGTCACGAAACATCCCGTAGCACTCGGCAAGAGCGAGGGTCGCGAAGCCGTGGGTATACATCCCATTCCCGATGTATCCATTCGTTTCGTTCTGCTGCGCGAGGATGAAGGAAATCCCCCGTTGGATGTTTTCAGAATACGGTCCGTGGTTCGGATCCTCACCGTGCGCTAGAAAGGCGAGGATGCAGAGGCCCACCACTCCCGGCTCCTTGCCTTGGCTATCGTCCCACGCTCCTTCGGCATTTTGGCTTTCGGCAAGGTGGCGGAGGCCGCGGTTGTAGATGTTCTCCACCTTCGCCGGGATGGGATCATCTTCCCTTCTCGGCACCGACTGACCGAAGAGCGGGAGGGTGAAAATGATGAGAAGAATTGAGAGGAGAGGGCGCATTTGGTGAAAGGAGCTGAGGTCTATTTCTTGGGGGCAGATTGGCGGTAAGCGTCGAGCGCCTTTTGGAATTCGGAGGGGAGCCCCGCGCCGGACAGTCCTGCGGCCTTCGGCACTCGACGTTCAGTCGCGTTCCCATCATTAGGCCCGCCTGAGGGGGCATCGTTCGCGGCGTCTGAGTCGCCTTTCTGACCTTGGCCCGCTTGCGAGCCTTTCCCTTTCCCTTCTTTTTGGCCCGGCTTTTCTCCTTTTCCCATCATCTCCTTCATCATCTCAAGCATGGCACCCATGCTCTCCTGACCTTCCTTCGATTCGCCCTTGCCCTTGCTCTTCGCCTTGGCCGCCTCGTAGATTTTTTCAATGATTTCGGTCTGGATGGCGATTGTCTCGCCTCCGGTGTTTTTCTCCTCTAGGCGATCAGTGGTCTCAGCCATGAGGATCTCGACTTGGTTGAGAAGTTCGATGACTTCGGCATTGGTCTGCTCGTCTAACAATTCCTGAACATCAGCGGAGACCGAGTCCTGATCATCGGCGAGCTTCGTGCTTCCCTTGCTGTGCTTCTGTGCCGCGGCAGCCTTATCGGCTCCGCTGGGGATGATCTCGTCCGCGGGAGCCGGAGCCAGAAGGCCGGCCCCTAGGAGGGAGAGTAGCGTGATCAATTTCATCAGGAGTTCTGAGGGGTTTGGGTTCTCTTAATTTGAAGGAGCTTGGCGGAGCTTTACCGATCGCATCAGCTGCTCGAGCGAGCGGGTGCGGGCGCGGATATCCTGCTCCGCCTGCACCATGCGCATCACCTTAAGCATGAATTCAAAGTCCTTCTGCTCGGGGCTTCCACCGCCCCCGCCCCCGCCTCCACCACCTCCGCTGGCGTCGCCCTCGAGCTTCTTAGCCCAGGCCGTGAGCTGCTCGCCGATCCGCTTGGCATCGAGAGCCGAGAGGAAGGTGCGGTTTTTCAAGATACCATTATGAAGGTTCTCGAGCTGGAGATTGATTTCGGAAGATTTCATCTCATCGACGATTTCCTTATGAACTTTTTTTTGCGTCCGGGAGTAGAAGTTGGTGAGATCTTCTTGGATCCAGCCAACATCGGTTCCTGTCCGCCGCTGCTGCATGCCGAGCTTCTCGATCATGCGGCGGAAAACCGGGTCGAGTTTTTCAGAATCAGCGGCCGCGCCAAGGAGCGGGCTAGCGGCGTCCTGAGCTTCCTGTTCGTTTCCGGTCATCACTGCGATAAGTTTTTTCGAGATGCTATTCTCATCAGCGGCTGAGCGCTTGAGGCGGTTGACAAAGGTGGATGCTTCGAAGTTGTCGTTCGCCTCGTTCGCCTTTTTAATGGTCTCCTGCATCTTCTTGAGTGCCTCCTGTTGCTTCGCGATGGCTTCCTCGAGATCTTTCTTCGCTTTCTGGGGGGTCGATTTGTTATCCTGTGACTCGCCGAGCTTCTCTGCCGCCTCTGGGAGTTCGTCCTCGCCAAGGTCCTTCATATTTTTGAGGGAGTCGGCCATTTTTTTCATGACGTCTTTATTGATTGTCTTGTTCCGAGCGGCGTCTTTAAAGAGTTCCTCCATTTTTTCGGCGAGCTCCTTCATCTTTTCTGCATTTTGGCTCTCGGCATCTTGCTGCTGGGCAAGTTTCTGACGTGCCATTTCTTTTTGAAGATCTTCGGGCTTGGTGAGCTGGTTGAGGCGCTCGTTGATATCGAGATTGTTCTGCTCGCGGCGGGCGGCGTCCTCGAGCTCTCCAATAAGGCGATCAAAGCGGAGCTTGAGGCTCTGAGCGTGCTCGTCCTCGGTCAGGATGTAGATGATGATGGGTTCTGAGAGAGCGGGCTCTCGCTCGGGCTTATAGTCCATCGCGTAGGCTGCTAGAACAAGCTTCTGGGGGGTAATATCGTAGGTGGCCGGCGAGAAGATCGCGCGCTCCGAAAGGCGGGTTGATTTGGGCGAACCTTCTTTCAGGATCATGCCGCCTGAAGCAGGCGATTGGTCGGTGGGTTTGGTGAACTCGCCCTGCCAAGTGAGGCCGATTTCCTTCAGACCGAAGTCATCTTCTGAGATGACCTCGAATTCTAGGGTCTCACCCGCTAGGATGACGATCCGGCGCTCGATTCCCTGAAGGTAGGAGAGGGGAGCCTGATCCTGCACGGTGCGAATTTTCAACTGGAAACTTGTAGCAGCATCGAGCCCTTTGACATCCGTCCAAGTCAGCGGAATCTTCGCATCAAAGTGATCCAGCTTTAGTGGGGTGGAGCTGAAACCATCCCCCTTGACCGTGAGATCGAGCGCAAAGGGATCGGGAAGCAGCGGCGGGGTGGCTTCCTCTGATAGGGGAGCGGTATCCTGAAACTTGAGGATCTCCTCGTCCACGATTGCGAGCGGGGTCACCTTTCCCTCGGCGCTCTGGAGTTCACGGGAAAAGGTTCCTTTGAGCTGAATCTCGCTGCCCTCCAGAGCAGTCAGGACCCCTGAGCGGACATCGAAGCTGCGAGGCTCAAGCTGGAGATAGTCTGGCAAATCGACCCGGGCCTCGAGAGCGGTGAGCTCCGGGCGGATCGCGGGCTCGATTCGGATTCGATGATTCGCATCGCCTGCTTTCAGCGTCAAAAAATCGCTATTTTGCTGACCCTCAAACTCGAAACGGTAGCCCAGCTCGCCGAGGGAAGAATGCCGCGCGTCTTGCAGGCCATAACGCGCCTCGGCTACCGCGGGGCGCTCATCAGTCTCATCGCTCAAAGGAACCTCGATGATGAAGGGCTCGTCGTATGGGACGGTGTAGGGACTCGGCAAGGCGGTGAGGTCAAGCTTGGTGAAGGTGTAGCGCTCGGTGTTCGAGAGAGGCAGGAGCCAGCGCTTTAAGGCGTTCGAGCCCGCCTTAGGCGCATAAGCGAATCCGCCGATGATACAGGCGATGCCGAGTGCCACTCCGATGCCGAGCTTCTTGTAGTGCGAGATTGGCAGGGCCCGCGCCATGTCCTTCTTCGCCGCTTGGCGGGCCACATGGGCCATCGCCGCGGCCCGGAGTTCAGGCGAGTGCGTCTGCTCCGGCCCCTGCTGATCCTGAAGTTCCACCACCCCGAGAAGGCGATCACCCAGCTTAGGAAACTTTTTTGAAATGAGACGGGCCAGCTCTCCCTCCCGGCGGTGACCTAAGACCCAGCGCCGGAGCATCAAGGGCGCGAAGATCGCAAAAAGAGAGGCCCCCGCGATTAGAATCCCGAGCCGCGCGAGCGGGGGAGTCGAGACAATCCGATCCAGCAGAAAAACGGTGAGGAAGGAAACAATGAGTCCGAAAAAGCCTGCGAGAACCGCCTCGCTTACCTTCGTTCGCCAAAGCTGATGCTGGAAGTCGGCAAGCTGCCGCTTAAGCTCCTCGGGAATCGGAGTAGGCGGTGGTGGCGTAGATTCGGGCATGGGAAAACGAGGAAGTCACCCCGGTAAAGAATCGTGGCCACCCTTACAAATCAGCAGCGGGGGTGCCAGCGAGAACTTCCGGGACGCTATCCCTTATAGAACGATGTCGCAGCAGGAAATTTTGCGTATTTTATCTCCTTAATCCTCTGCTGAGGAGAAAGAGCCGCCGCTGGCCTCGATTCGCTGGGTTTTCGCTCGCCTGACCGGCCCTTAGTTGCTAAACCTTTCTTAAATATCAACTACTAATGATCAAATTCGAACGCAATCGCCAGCAAACTATCCCTGAGAGTGCCGTAAAAATCGTGGGCCTAGGCGGCGCCGGAGCTAATATGCTCGATCGCGTGGCGCTCGATGGAATCGAAGGTGCCGAGCTTCTCGCGCTTAATACCGATGTGCGCACCCTCGCCAGTTCGGTAGCGGGTGAGAAGGTTCAGCTCGGGGTGAATTTGACAAAAGGTCTCGGATCTGGAGGCGATCCCGAGCTGGGCGAAAATTCGATCCTAGAGGCAGAAGACGCCGTTCGAGACGCGTTACGGGATCGACAAATCGTTTTCCTCTGCGTCGGCCTAGGCGGCGGGACAGGCTCAGGTGCCGCTCCTATCGTGGTGCGGCTCGCTCGCGAAGCCGGCGCATTCGTTGTCGTCTTTGCCACCATGCCCTTCGGTTTTGAGGGACGCCGGCGCCGTGAGCAGGCGGAGGAATCGCTCAACCAGCTCGCCGTTCTGGCTAATGCTCTGGTCACATTTGATAACGGCCGGATGGGCGAACTCGTCCTGCCGAAGCAAGGAGTTCACGAAGCCTTCTCAGCAGCTGACCGCATGATTTCGGACAGCATCACTGCCGTCGCCCGGCTCGTCCTCCGTCCCGGTTTAATCAATGTCGGCCTCGATGAACTGATGTCCGCGCTTAAGACAACGCGTTCCCGCTGCCTCTTTGGCTCCGGTTTGGCCCGCGGTGAGAACCGTGCCCAAGGCGCGCTCAAGTCTGCCCTCAATAGCCCGCTTCTTGATCGTGGATCGCTTTTAGAAGACGCCACCACCGTCCTCGTCCACGTCTGTGGAGGAGATGACATGACGCTCTTCGAGATCGAACTCCTCATGGAGGGTCTCATGAAGCACCTCCCGGAGGATGCTCACGTCCTCTTCGGCGCTGCCACCGATTCCGCCATGACCGATGCACTCAGTGTCACCGTCATCAGCGCCCTTCCAGAAGACCGTCTCACGATGGTGCCAATCGCAGATCTCCCCATCGTCGAGGAGATCCCCCCAGCTGCGAAGGTGGCCGAAAAACCCCAGCCTGAGAAGATAGAAAAAGAAATCGTCGCCGAAGAAAAGGGCCTAGAAGGAGAACTCGAAGAAGAGGTTGACGTCATCGAGGCGGAAGATGACGAAGAAGAAATCGTCGCGAAAGACGCCAAAGACGCCAAAGAGGCCAAAGAGGCCAAAGAGGCCAAAGAGGAAGAAGCCAAAGAGGAAGAAGCCGAAGAGGAAAAGGTCGATGATGATGAGGAAGAAGTTGCGCAAGACGAACTCGAGCCTGAAGACGACTTTGCCGCCCCAGCTCCCGCCGCTACTCCCGCTCTCCGCATCGTAGAAGATGAAGATATCCCTGATCTCGATAATCAGGTCGTCGAGGACCAAGAAGAGCTTAATGATACGACCGACTTGGAAGAAGAGCCCAAAGAGGAAGAAAAACCTTTGATCCCTGCTGCGAGAAAGCGTTCCGGGCAGACTGAGCTCGAGCTTGAAGGTGGTCCGAAAGGCCGCTTCACCGGCGAGGATCCTAATGTCGAGGGAGGGGAAGATCTCGATGTTCCCCCCTATCTTCGTCGGCGAGGTCGCTTGCGTTAGGCGCGGCTTTCCGCCTAAAAGTCGCCATGCAAACCTATCGTGGACTCTCTGAGATGGCGCGCCACGAGTCTGATTTTGGGCTCGCCCTCGGCGTCTTTGATGGTCTCCACCTCGGTCATCAGGCGGTCCTTGACGCCGCCCGTGGCCGCTCGCGCACGGGCCTCCTGACCTTTGATCCCCACCCGGTCAATGTCCTCGCCCCTGAGCGAGCGCCGCGCCGCATCCTGACTTCGCTCGCTCACCAAGAACTCATTCTCGAGTCGCTCGGGGCGGACTTCCTCTGCGTCGTCGCCTTCACCCCCGCCTTCGCCGCCATCCCCGCGCAAGACTTCGCCAGTGCGCTCGCAAAATCCGGCGCGCAGCGGCTTGCAGCGGGACACGATTGGACCTTTGGAAAAGGTCGCTCGGGAGACGTCACGAAGCTCGCCACCTGGGTCGCCCCGGTTCCCGTTATTAAGGTGGAACCCGTCCTCCAAGACGGGCTTAGAATTAGCAGCACACTCATCCGTAAAGCTCTCGCTAATGATGATCTCTCCGCCGCCGCGACCTATCTCGGGCGACCTTACTCCGTCTTCGGGCAGGTCAAGCAGGGCCGCCAGCTTGGACGCGAATTAGGATTCCCGACCGCGAATGTCGATGTCTCCCAAGAGCAGCTTCCGCCCAATGGAGTCTATTTGATCCAAGCCCGCTTCCAAGGTCAGTGGGTGAAAGGCGTCGCCAATGTCGGCGTGCGCCCCACCGTTGAGGACTCACCGCGCCGGACCTTAGAAGCACACCTTTTTAGCGAATCCGTCCCCGCTTGCTACGGCTGGGATGTCGAGGTCGCTTTCCTAGAAAAACTCCGGGGCGAGAAAAAGTTCGCCAATATCGACTCGCTCAAAGCCCAGATCGCGCAAGACGTGACCGACGCTAAGTCCCGGAACTAGGGCAAAGAAAAACCGAGCGCCTTAAGCAGGATAATCCTACTTAAGGCCTCGGAGTTTTCATTTGGGGGTGTCCAGGTAGGACGTTTTCTCTTGGGGGAAGAGGGGGGGGTGGGGGAATAACAGAAGGGATTTGCATCCGTCTTGTCATCTCTCTAACGGACGAAAAATCGTTCTAGTCAAAAAAATGAAACTTTTTTTCTCCCCTCCCTCAGGTTGAACTTAGTTCAGTGGAATTACGTGATCTGGGATGGGATGAATTTTTCGCCACCGAGTTTGAAAAGGTGGCCAAAAAGGACTGGGTTCCCGCACGCCTTACTACCGAAACTAAGATCAACTTCACCGCCCTCTTAGACGGTGGCGATGAGCTAGATTGCGTGGTCGGGGGCAAGGTCTGGCACGATGCCGCCTGCGATGCCGACCTCCCCGCCGTCGGTGACTGGGTTGCCCTAGAACTCGGTGGGGGTGAAAATGACGAGCACCTCATCCGGGCCCGCCTCCCACGCAGCACCACCTTTTCCAGAAAGGCGCCCGGAAATAGCAGCCAAGAACAAGTCATGGCGGCGAACGTCGATATCGTCGTCGTTGTCACCGATGCGGGCTCCGATTTTAACCTCCGCCGCATGGAGCGCTACTTTGCTCTCGTATCACGAAGCGGCGCGAAGTGCGTCGTCCTCGTCAACAAGTCCGACCTCTACGCCGATGAGACGAACCTTAAAGCGCGCGATGAGATCCGGAAACTCTGGAGCGATGCCGAGGTCCGCGTCACTAGCGCCACTCGCAAAGAAGGACTTGAGGTCCTCCGCTCCCATCTCAAAACTGGCATCACCCTCACCATGGTTGGCTCCAGCGGAGTCGGGAAATCGACCCTCGTTAATCAGCTCCTCGGTGAAGAATGGCTCTGGACCGGAGAGGTCAATAACGTCACTGGAAAAGGCCGCCACACCACCGTCGCGCGCGAGCTCGTCGTCCTCCCAGAAGGTGGCATGCTGGTCGATAATCCCGGCATCCGCGAAGTGCAAATGTGGACCGATGAGGACACCCTCCGGGAAAGCTTTACCGATGTCGAAGCCCTCACCGCGCAGTGTAAATTCCGGGACTGCAAGCATCAGGGAGATAAGGGCTGCGCCATCGCCGCCGCGGTAGAATCCGGCCAGCTCGAGCCCTCCCGCTACGAGGCCTTCCTTCACCTTGATGAGGAGATCGAGGAGCTCAACTTCCGAAAGAAAAAGCGCCAGATGATCGTCGAGCGCTGGAGCAAGCGTAACGCCGTCAAAGCGCGTAACCATGAGGACCGTATCGACCTTGCCAAAGAGAACCGCGGCGAACTTTAGCCGCCTGCCAGAAGACCTAAGCCTCCCGCGCCGCCGGTGCCAGCAGAACCGGCACCTTCGCCTGCGCTAATAAAAAGGCTCCCGTGAAGACTCCCTGCGAGATCAGGGAATTTCGGAAAAAAGTCCACGTTGGCGGATAGCCCGGGAGTCCGCTAAAGAGCGCCTGACTCCACCCCTGCAGCGACTTCGCGTAACCGGGGTCGAAGGCCCAGCTCAAGGTGTTCGTCAGCAGATAAAAAATGACTGCTGCGCCCAGCGATCCCAGAAAGATCTTCCCGAACGACTTTCCTTTGAAAAACCGCGCCAGCCCCACGATCGCGGCGAAGCCCACCACCGTCACGAGCAGCTGGGCGCTCCAGCCATAGCCATTGAGCGCGCTCGTAAGCGGGTAAGTGAGGAACCAAGCGAGCGCCGGAGCCCAGAGCCACTTCACGCCATAAAAAGCCATCCCGCAGAAAAAGAGCGCGCCGAAGGGCTGCAGATTCGGAAGATTTTCAGGCGTTATTGCGCCTACGATACGAGCCGCACCGAGGATCACGACGAAAACAAAAAGCGGGAGCCATTTCTGCATGCCGGAAACCTACGTGAGACCAGCAGAGGATGCCAGCTTTTCCACCGCACAACGAACCGCAGCTTCATGACAGCCGATTCGCTCCGCAAGAGAGGCTGAACTCGGCGTCTCGAAGGTGAGCGAAAGCGGGCAGCCCTGCCGCGAAAGATAGATCGCCTCTGGCCAGCCCTCGGGAATATCCGGGTGATCGGGGTGAAAAATCCACCCCGGCTGCGTCACCGGATGCTCATCGATTTCCTCCTCCGGCTCAGGAGGAAAAAAAGGAGCCACTGCTGCCAAAAGATCCTCGTAAGCCGGCGCCTCCACCCCCGTGTTAATCTCATAATAGTAAAACCCCGTGCTCTCCCAATCCTCATGCAGCGAGAGGAAAAGAAGCGGTCTCCCCTGGCGCTCAAGCCACCCCAGATGAGCGCAGGTTTCCGCAGCCTCCGCCGTGAAATAATCGCGGTTGAGATCGATGCCGTCGGCCGTCTCCCGCGTCCCTGCTTCCAGACCCGTAGGATTCAGCGCCGGGCAGATCAACCAGCGGAATCGCTCGTCGAAAAAACCACTCTTAAGGAGCGAAAGAAGCGCCTGAGGACCGGCCGGCTCATCTCCATGAACGCCTGACGAGAGATAAATAAGCGGCAGATCCTCGCCTCCCTTCGAGCAGGCCAAGATCGGGAATCCTCCCCGCTCAAGAAGCTCCTCCACCAAGAAGCCCTCCGCCTGAGCTTCCTGCCTCCACTCCTCGATCAGTTCATCCCAATTCATCGCGTCTCGCCCCGGATCTGACCCCTCTAGAATCTTTAGCGTTCCGGGCGATACGGCCACGCCGGAACTCCCGGAGGGTCCACCGTAGCAGTCACCTTCCCGAGACCGAAGTCCTCCGCAACAAGCGCGCGCTCCTTCCAGATCTTCGCTTCCGCCTTCCTCCAGAAACCATAGAAGCTCGGATAAAAGGGATCCACATAGCCGACCTCAGCCATCTCAGGGACCTTGAGATCCAGTAAATGATACGTGCCATTCACCACCAAGCGCCGCAGTGATTCGTCGAGAAAATCTACCGAGGCCCCCATCGTAGTGCAGAAAGTCACGCCCTTCGTTTTCCCATCTGGGGAGCAATAGGGGTGAAGCCACGCCAGCGGCATCATGGGATCATTTCGCTCACCCTCCACCGCCGCTGAATCCGGAGCCAGGGTCTCCGTCACCGCGCCGCGCATCAAGATCGTGTCCGCATCCGTGAGATTCACCACGCCATAAACATCAGAAGGGCCATAGAACTCGCCCACCCCATTCAGGATCGGGTGCTCCTCCTGCCCCTTCTCAACGATTCCCCGGGCACCCTCGCCCATGTGCTTCCCATGATGATTCACCCAAGTCTCGCCCACGATCTTCAAACCCCAGTCGTCCAGCGTGATCGTGCCAAATTTCTCCTCGCCTGAAAATCCATGCGTTGAGGTCCGGTAACCGATGATCGGTTTTCCCGCATTGAGATACTTCGTCATATGAGCGCGGTCCTCCTTATTGACCTTCCGCATCCGCGTTCCCACGATCATCAGATCCGCCGCATCGAGCTTATCCCACCCGACCACTCCCGAGACGTTATTCGGATCGATGTAGGTGCCATCCTCGCTCCACGAGAAGAGGACGGTGCAGTCGAAGCCATGCTTCTTCGCGAGAATTTTTGCGAGCATCGGCATCGTCTCCTCCGAGCGATACTCCTCATCACCCGAGACCAGCACAATGTGCTTCCCCTCGCCAGGCCCCACTGAGCCCTTGAAAAATAGGGTCTTCTCTTGGCCGGAAAGCGGAGAAAAAAGACCCGTCAGCGCCAACGTCAAAGCAAGAAATCGTCTCATCCCATTACTATGGAACCGCTGGCGAAAAGAGAAAGGCCAAAAGACGACCTCTGAGCCGCGCCCGAAGTCCGGAATTGTAGTTTCCAAGGGGAGCGGCAAACTAGCAGGCGCCCCACCATGCTAGTTTCAATCGCCCTTCCGCTCGTCCTCGCCTTCATCATGTTCTCGCTGGGGCTTGGGCTTCGGAGAGCAGATTTCGCGCGCGTCTTCCAGTTCCCTAAGGCCTTCGGAGCCGGCTTATTGAACCAGATTCTCCTCCTGCCGCTCGTAGCCCTCGTGCTCGCTCACAGCTTTGGGCTCGCCCCGGAGTTCGCCATCGGCCTCATGATCCTCGCCCTTTGCCCGGGAGGGGTCACGAGTAACATCCTGAGTAAGCTCGCCGGAGGGAATCCCTCGCTCTCCATTTCTCTAACAGCTATCACAAGCCTCCTCTCGATTCTTACCGTGCCGCTCCTCATCGCTTGGAGCGTGGCCCACTTCATGGGGGCGGACACCCCCGGCATTGAGACTACCAGATTAGGCCTCACGATGTTTCTGCTCACCGCAGTGCCAGTCGCGCTGGGGATGGTTCTTACCTCAAAGTCGCCCTCCTTAGTCGCGGAACTAGCGCCGCAGGTTTCACGGATCGCCGTCGTCCTCTTCGCGCTCATCATCGTGGCCGCCTTGGTGAAAAATTGGGCCATCTTCTTCGAGAACCTCGCCATTTTGGGACCGGTCGCTATTCTTCTCAATCTCGTCATGCTCGGAGCCGGAATCGCGACCGGAAAACTGAGCGGCTTGGACCACCGAGAAGCCACCACGATCTCTCTCGAATCCGGGGTGCAGAATGGCACCTTGGCGATTGCCGTCGGGAGCATCATCGCCGGGAGCGGCGGGGAGACTCTTCCGCCGGAGACCGTTCCGGCAGCGGTCTACAGCATCACGATGTATCTCGTGTGCGTCCCCTTCGTGCTCTGGCGTCGCCGGGCCTCCGCACCGGAAGCCGCTAGCGCTGCTGCGCCTTCGCCTGAGGAAGAAATTCCTGAAGCGCCTTGATCCGGGTCGTGCTTACCGGGTGAGTGCTGAGAAACTCGGGACCACCGCCGCCGCTTTGAGCCGCCATCCGCTTCCAGAGATCGACCGCTTCCTCCGGGCGGTAACCGGCTCGCGCCATGAAGATCGTTCCCACCTTATCCGCTTCCAGTTCTTGAGCGCGGGAAAAGGTGAGGCCGAAGGCGATATTCCCGACCTTTGGAGCGATCTGGCCGAGGCCGCTTTGGTTCCCCAGCACGGCTCCCAAGATCGCGCTTCCGGCCGCGATCGCTTGGTTATTCTGGATCCGAGCTTGCGCGTGATTCGAGGTGACATGCGCCATCTCGTGAGCGAGAACGGCGGCGAGCTGACCATCAGTCACCGCGACTTTAAGAAGGCCAGTATTCACGCCTACTTTCCCTCCGGGAACGGCAAAGGCATTGGCGCTGGAATCATTAAAAACCTCGAACTCCCAATTCGTTCCGGGAAGATTGACGACAGGCTTCAGGCGATTCGCGACCCGGTTCACGCGAGCGCGGGCGTAGGAATCTCTTGAGACCGGGGTCGTCCTCCGGTGCTCGCTAAAAGCCTCTCGTCCTGCGTTCTGGATACTTTGTGATGCGGGAGCCATCGCGACCGCTCCCGTCTGGCTATTAAAAGCGGAGGGCGCGGCACAGCTAATAATCGCGACAGGGAGCAGAAGGGTGACGGACTTGCGGAGCGAGAGACATCTAAAGAACTTCTTCATAGGCCGAACGCTAACATGAACAGCGGCAGACCTCCACTAAGAATTCCCTATCCAGTGCAGACAATGCGGTATTAAATGGGTCCGAGCGTGAATCTACCAAATTCCATCACGATGGGACGCCTTGTTTTGACAGGTGTCTTCATCATCTCCGCCAGTATCGGAGGACTAGCGGCACACATCGTCGCTCTCGTAAGCTTCATTTTAGCGACCATTTCGGACTGGCTCGATGGCTATCTCGCGCGGAAGCTTAACCTCGTCACCTCTCTCGGAAAGCTCCTTGATCCCCTTGCCGATAAAATTCTCGTAGCCGCCGCTTTCGTTTATCTCTCATCGCAAAACCTCTGCCCGGTCTGGGTCACCTCGGTCATCATCGGTCGCGAATTTCTCGTCACGGGCCTCCGGCAGATCGCTATTGAAAAAGGCGTCGTCATCGCCGCCGATAACCTTGGGAAGTGGAAGACGACCTTTCAACTCGCCTTTGGAATTACCTCGATGGTCTGGCTCGTTTTCCATTCCACCGCACCGCACTCCGGACTCGGCTGGCTCTTGCACACGCTCTCGAATCCCGCGAATTTCCTCTCGCAGATTTTCCTCTGGGGCGCTCTCGTCCTGACCCTGCTCTCCGGCTTCAACTACCTCAAGAAATCACGTCCTCTTCTCTTCGACTGATGGTTCTGAGTAACGCCCAGCTCATCTCGCCGGGCTTCGAAATTCCGACGGGATTTCTTGAGATCGAAGGGGGGCTCATCTCCGCGCTGGGCCCTCTCGAAGAACTCCCGCAAGGCCGAGAGGTGATTGATCTCGGCGGCCGGATGCTCATCCCGGGCGGAATCGATATCCACTGCCACGGGGCTGCTGGCGCCGATACCTGCGATGGCCTTCCCTCCAGTCTCGAGCGCATCGCCGAGGCAAAATTACGCGAGGGCGTGACCACTTGGCTCCCGACCACCCTGACCCAGCCGAGCGAAAAACTTATCGAGGTCGCGGGCGTGATCGCGCAGTGGGCCCACTCCGCAGCTCTCTCGGTCCCCGGGATTCACCTCGAGGGACCCTTTATCAATCCTGAGCAAGCCGGGGCGCAGAACCCTGAGTTCACCCGCCTTCCTGACCTCTCCGAACTCCGCGCCCTCCATGAAATCTTCCCCGCGCTCGTCCTCTCGCTCGCACCTGAACTGCCCGGAGCGCTCGAGATGATTCGCGAAGCGCAAGCGCTCGGGATCGTCTCATCCGCCGCGCACAGCAAGGCAGACTCCGGCACTCTTCAGGAAGCGATGGGCTACGGCCTCCGCCATCTGACCCACTACGGGAATGCCATGACCGGGCTCCACCACCGCGAGATCGGCATGGTCGGCACTGGTATTCTTGATGATAGCCTCATGCTCGAAGTCATCGCCGATGGCATCCACCTCTGCGATGACATGCTCCGGCTTCTTTTAAAGGTCATCCCGATCGAGCGCCTCATCCTCATCACCGATTCGGTCGCCGCCTCGTGGCAGCCGGATGGCGAATCGACCCTCGGCGGCCTCGCGGTCATCATCAAAGACGGTGAGACGAGATTAAAAAAAGACGGCTCGCTCGCGGGCTCGACCCTGCGATTCAATCACGGGCTCAAGCGGCTCGCGGATCTCGCAGATCGCCCTCTCCACGAGGTGGTGGCCGTGGCTGCTGCGAACCAAGCGCGGTCTCTGGCCCTCCATGACCGCGGCCATCTCAAAGCGGGACTGCGCGCTGACCTCGCCGTGCTCGATGCCGACTTCGAGGTCGCGCGAACCTACGTCGCCGGGGAAGCCCGCTTCCAGCGCTAAGGTGGCCTAGCTTTCTTGCCCCACAAAAAAAGACGGCTGCCTGAGCCGTCTTCTTGAAATTGAGAAATGAGACCCTATCCCGGCCTAGGGCTGGTTATTGTAGTTCTTATCTCTCACGCTTGTCAGGAAGTCGAAGACCGGGGGCTTCTTCAGAATGACATTCTTCATCAAGCGGACTGATCCGTCGACGAAGCAAAGGTGGACCTGATCCTTATAATTGCCCTGCGGCGCTGAGGAAACCTCCTCAAAGATCCAGCCGGCTCCCTTGTCATCATCATCTGCTTCACCGAACCAGATCGTGTTCGAGGCGTCCTCAAGCTGAGAGGCGCGGACGACGTAGGCGCCCTCCGATTCTCCGCCTGATCCAGCGTCATCTCCGAGCTCGCCATTATAAGCGTAGCTCCCGTGACTGTCATTGGTCGAGCTTGAGAGCGAGCCCCATTCCTTGCGCTTGCCGCCGAGTTTATGGACAGAAAGCGGGTTCTGGAAGATCGTCTCGCTGTGAGGCTGATCCCAGTCAAAGTTTCCTCCCTGACGCTTCGCGATATTCATCTGAACCGCGCAGAGATCCCACCAGACGAACTGGCCCCCCTGGTCATCATCAATCTCACCAGAAGCAGGGGGATAGGCCCCCGGATTGTGGTTACCGGTGTCGACTCCCTCATCCCGCAGCACCACGAGCGCGGCGTGGATGTTTCTCATGTTATTGCCGACCTTGGCCGCTTTGGCCGCTTTAAGGGCGCTCTTCGAGCCAAGGAAAACGAGGGACGCGAGGGTGGCTAGAATACCGATGACGACGAGGAGCTCGATCAGGGTAAAACCTGACGAACGTTTTGATGGGATAACTTTCATAAGACTTCTGCCAGTTTGGAGGGATCGGGCAGAGCTGTGAAGGGTAAAAGTCTACTCGAACTCGATCTTGACGCCGTTTGCATAGTCGCTCGCCGCTTCCGCAGGAAGGGTGAGCTCGAGGCCGCTATCGGTTTGAGTGAAGGCGACTTCTCCGCCACCGAGGAGGGAGACGGCTTTGATGGCGCGAGGCTCGTGGGAGTTCCCTTTTTTAAGTGACTTGATGGTCGCCTTTTCACCAGGCCACTCCATCAGGAAGGCGTAAACGTTTCCGTCCTTGGTGGTGAAGCGGATGTCCTCAGTGTTATAGCCCTTCTGCTTGTGCTCTTGGTGAGCGCCTTCGGCATTCGTGGTCTTGCCTTCGCCGAAGGTCTTCCAAGGGCGCGAGCCGTAGATGCCTTCGCCATTTACCTTGAGCCAACCGCCGAGCGAGAGGAGAATTTCTTTTTCTTTCTCAGGGATCGAGCCATCGGCTTTTGGCCCGATGTTTAAGAGGAGGACGCCATTTTTCGAGACGATGTCAATGAGGTCATCGACGATGACATTGACGGGCTTGTATTTATGATTCTCGATGTAGCCCCAGGAGTTATAAGAGACCGAGGTGTCAGTCTGCCAGACCTGCGGGCGGATTCCGGCAAGCTTGCCGCGCTCGATGTCGAGCATCGCTTCGCCATCTTGGTAGGCGTTCCACTTATAGTTGATCGCGACTTCTTTCTCAGCACCACGCTTGGCGGCTTTGTTATAAAAGTAGGCCGCGAATTTTTGGTTCAGCTCGTAGTGGTCGTTCGACTCGGTGGTGCCGTTCTTATCGCGCCCGATCCCGAAGTCGAACCAGATGACGTCAGGCTCGTAACGGTCGATGAGGTCCGCAGTGCGGGCTAACCAATCATCGCGGAACGCTTGTGAAGATACCCAGGTGTGGCGGTGCTCGCCGTGTCCCGAGAAGACATTTTCTTCAGGATTAGGGTAGAGGTAAGGCTGGTCGGGAGAGTAGAGGTCGAAGAACTTCGGCTTGGTGTTATCGGCGCCATCGACTCGGAAGAAGTAAGCCCAGTTAAAGGCGCGGTGGGAGGAGACGCAGAACTTGAGGTCCTCCTCGACAAGGGCGGGCTTGAGCTCGGCGATGATGTCGCGCATCGGCCCGATCTCGGTGGAATCCCAGCGGGTGAAGGGGTTATCGTAGAGCGAGTAGCCATCGTGGTGCTCGGCGACTGGCATGACGTATTTTGCACCTGATTCCTTGAAGAGCTTGGCCCAGGCCTTAGCGTCGAAATTTTCTGCAGTGAGCTGGGGAAGGAAGTCCTTATAGCCGAACTCGCTGAGCGGCCCATAGGTTTCGATGTGATGTTTGTATTCCTTTTTTGAAGGATTATACATGTTCCGGGGATACCACTCGGAACCGAAGGCCGGGACGCAGTAGCCGCCCCAGTGGATGAAGATGCCCAGCTTGGCGTCAGCATACCACTCCGGGATTCCGATCTTGGTGAGCGATTGGGTGGTAGGCTTGAAGGGGCCGGCGGCATTAGTTTCTTCAACCTCCGCGAGTTTTTCTTTCACGAGCTGGGCGACCTTTTCAGGGGCGACTGGTTCCGGGAATTTGGACTCCGCGCAAAGCGAGGCCGCAGTAAGGGCGAGAATGGTAAGGCTATTTTTCATGAATTTAAAACAAATGAGTTAGAAGGGGGGGTGTAAGAACTTGCATTGGGTTTGGGGTGTCGTCAACCCAGCCGCTCGGGACTGGGGTTTGCGAGTTCTAAGCTTTCTTTTCAAACTTCGTGAAGGTGATGAAGCCGTAGGCGGCGATCACGACAAAGCAGATGGCGACGAGCCAGAAGGAAGTGGGGACATCGTAGCTCGTGATGACACCACCCTGAACTTTCGCTCCCACTGCTCCTCCGACGATGGCCATGATGAGGAAGGCGGATCCCAGCTTGGACTCTTCTTCCTCCATCCCGCCGAGCGCGATGCCGTAGATGGTAGGGAACATGAGGGACATGCAGCCGGAGACGCAAACGAGGGAGACCATTCCGGCAGTGCCGGTGAGCTGGATCGCTCCGATGACGAAGGCAAGACCGGCGAGGGCAAAGATGGTTAGGAGCTTCCCAGGGCTGATGATGCGGAGAAGGAAGGTGCAGATGAAGCGGGAGAGGAGGAAGAGGACCATCGCGGCGATATTCCACTGCTGGGCCTCACCGAGGCTCAAGCCAACTTGTTCAATGCCGTAGTGAACGATATAGGTCCAGCACATGATCTGGGCCCCGACGTAGAAGGCTTGGGCGATGAGGCCGCCAATAAAGTTTCCTTTGCGAAAAATGCGACCGCAGATTTCCAAAAAGGGCGCGTCTTTTTCCTCGCGATCAAAGCTGGGCACCTTTGTGAAGGCGTAGATGAGGAGGAAGATGAGGACGATGATCGCGATGACGATGTAGGGCCCGCGAACATTGGCGAGGTCTTGGTCTTGGAACTCCTTAAAAGCGGCAGGATCCTTTGCAGAGAATCCTTTAAGAGCGGGGGCCACGGCGCCATCGAGAACTGATGGAAGTTCGTCTGCAAAGGTGGGGACTTCTTCGTAAAGCGGAACTTCCACTCCATTTCCAAGGTCGATGATATCACCGCTGACCTGCGCGCCCTCGGGGAGCTCGCTTTCGGCGGTGAAAAGATACTGCGTCACGGCGGGGTCGTTCTTGCCGAGCTTGTCCGCGAAGTCTCCGGTGAGAAGGGCGGGGGCGAGGACGAAGGTGGCGATGGCCATCCCGGTGAGCGAGCCGATGGGATTGAAAGCTTGCGCGAGATTGAGCCGCTGGGTGGCGGTTTCTTTTGGTCCCATGGCCAAAATGTAGGGATTGCAGGCCGTCTCGAGAAAGGCGAGGCCGCAGGGGATGATGTAGGAACCGAGGACGAGAAGGGGGAAGGAGAGGGTCAGGCTGCCCGGGATCGCCATCAGCGAACCAGCAGCATAGAGGCCGAGGCCGATGAGGATAGCGGCCTTGTAAGAGAATTTCCGGATAAAGAAAACGGCTGGCAGGGCCATGCAGAAGTAGCCGAAGTAGAAGGCGAACTGGAGCCACGACGCTTGCGCTGTCGGGATGATAAAGACTCGTTCGTAAACTTTTACGAGCGGGTTGGTGAAGTCGTTAGCGAATCCCCAGAGCGAGAAGCAGCACGTGGTGAGAATGAAAGCGAGGAGGTATTGCTTCGGCACTACGGCCGGTTTTTGGGAATCTGGGCTCACGTCTATTAGGTGTGGTTTCTAGCCCTGTGTGGTGGGCGTTTCAGAAACTGTCACACAGATATTCTTTTGTGGAGTCGAAAATTGATCCTCAGCTCTCTTTATTTTGATAAAAGATAAAGGAAAGTTGAAAATAAATAGCGAGAGTATTTGACCTATGTCAAAAATTTAGGTAAATGGGTAAGTCTCATTTCATGAGACAAGTCGTTTAATGTGTCGTTTGTTTAAAGAAGGCCGCTCCGTGAAACTCACAGAGCGGCCTTTTTTTGCAAAATTGTGCGGAGGCTTATTCGGGAATCTCGTTGAGGGTGTAGTAGACGTCCGGGTGCCAGAGGGGGTCGCCATTTGCTGATTTAACACCGCCTAGATTAAAGTGATGCACGTGGCCTTGGACGCGGCCGGAGACCTGTAGGTGGACCGATTTGCGATCGGGCGAGAGGGTCGCTTTTTCAATGACCGGAGTGGCCTTGTCGACCTCGGGGCTGCCGTATTCTTTTTTGTAAACGTAAGTCCAAGCTTCGGCCGAGTAGGAGGAAGGGTCGCTCGCAGTTCTCTCATCGAGGGGCTGGGTGAAGGTGATGACGAAGCCGTCTTTCTTGGCGTGCATCTCGTGCATCTCGAAGGGGGTTTTTCCGGTCCAGCGGACGCGCTCGAAGGTGAAGTTCTTTCCCCCGCGGGCGGCCCATCCGCGGTTCGTTCCGCCGATGAAAAGGGTGGCGTCCTCACCCATGCGAGCGGGAACGATACCACAGCGGAAGTCCTCAAGGAAATTCCAGACCGCGCCTTGGTAGAGGCCGTTGACCTTCTCCAGGTAAACGCGCTGAACTTGAGAGAAGGTCTGCTCGCCTACGAGGACTTGGCCTTGGAAAGGGCCGAATTTCCCGCCGGTGGAGTCGTAGAGGACAGCCGTTGGGGACTGGCCCACTTTCCCGTGTGGAAAGATGACGGCGGGCGGGATGATGCGGGGATCTTTCTCCCGCTCGGTGGTGATGCGGGAGTCCGACTCGGGCTCCGGGGGCGCGTCGAGATCGAGAATGGGGGCGTAGATATTCCCGCTAGGATTTCCCATGAAGCCGCCGGGCTTGAGCCACTTAAGCGAGGAGGAGCCGTTCCAGAGACCTTGGTTATCGGTATAAAAGGCATCTCCATTTTCACTAAATCCGATGCCGCCGGGAGAGCGGATACCGGGGCAGGTGGGAAGAGCTGTGCCATCGAGACCGTATCGGAAACACCAGCCGCGCCAGGGAGACTTCTCACTCGCTCTGGCCGAGCCGGTGAGGCAGTGGACGACCCAGATGTTCCCGTCTTTATCAGGATCAGAGCCGAAGTTGTATTCGTGGTAATCGCCATTGATTCCCCAGAACTGGGTCACGGTCTCGAACTGGTCCGCGCGGCCATCGCCATCCGTATCCGTCATGCGGGTGATCTCCGGGCGAGAGGTGGTGTAGAGCGAACCGTCTTTATAAAACATGCCGAGCGGCTCGTGGAGGCCGCGGGCGTAGAGGGTCCAT
>Ga0209187_1000539_pt1 | contig 62134 bp, 60 predicted proteins | sample BantaG_FD_187430 | JGI IMG/M metagenome (GOLD analysis project Ga0209187, IMG submission 187430) | Marine algal microbial communities from Bantry Bay, Ireland - BantryBay_4 metaG (SPAdes) (version 2) | ecosystem: Host-associated > Algae > Red algae > Unclassified | place: Bantry Bay, Ireland...
GATCGCCTACGGTACGCAACACGATGGCCTCAATTCGTAGTACAAGTACGGATTGGGGCCATCATCCACCATCTCACACCAGAACGCGAGCGATTTCTACCCTGACTATTTCAGGAGCTAGTAGCTATAGCTCGCGGGCGCTGGTCTCACACGGACCGGGCCATACTGAGTGCATGAAGGTTCGTGTGAAACTGTCCGGTGCGCCGTTGGCGTACACCCTGGCGCTCGTGGAGGGGACCGGCGACCATTACAAGGCGTTTGGTACCGAGGTCTGGTCCGAGGATCGGGGTATCTCGCTGCAGCTGCGCGAGCTGCTGTTCATGCGAACGTCGATCGTGAACCACTGTCCCACTTGACTGACCGGTCATGTCGTCTCGGCGAGACGACGCGGTGTCACAGACGAACAGATCGAAGCCCTCGAAGATCCAGCCACCTGGCCACAGATTTTCGATGCGCCAACCGTTGCCGCGCTCACCCTGGCCGATGCCATGGCCGGCGATGCGTCACATGAAATCGACCCCACGCTCATTGCGCAATTGCGAGAGCACTACCGCGAGGCCGAACGGGGCGAGATGATTCTGCTGTGTGGCCAGGCCAACCTGAACAACCGAGCCGGCAACGCCGCCAAACAACTGCTCGGCGAGTAGATGCGCATTCTTGTCACCAACGACGACGGCATCAACTCATCGGGCCTCCATGTGCTCGCACAACGGCTGACCCAGGTCGGCGATGTCACCGTGTTCGCACCGTCGGGGGAGTATTCGGGTGCAGGCGCGGCGGTGGGCCACCTGGGTGCTGGTATTCCCGACGTCTACCGGGTCGAACGCCCCGAGATGCCTGATGTCCACGCCGCCTATCACCTCGATGCGCCACCGGCGTTGGCGTCGTTGCTGGCGTGTCAGGGTCTGCTCGGCCCGGCGCCCGAGCTGGTCGTCTCCGGTATCAATCCCGGATGGAACGTGGGCTATGCCGTGCATTTCTCCGGCACGATCGGTGCCTGCATCACCGCCAACATGTTGGACATCCCTTCCATCGCCGTCAGCCAGTACCAGGTAGGTGAGAAAAAGAACTGGGAGAGCGCGGCGCAGGCTGCTGTTGACCAGATCGAACGGGTCATGGCGACCGGTGAGCTGCTGAACGTCAATGTGCCGAACGTGGCCTCGGAACAGATCCAGGGCACCAGCGATGCGATCCTGAGTCGGCGCATCCCGTACAGCCTGCATTCACCGGCCTTGCACGACCAGGGCGGAGGTCGTTCGAGCGTCACGTTCGAGAAGGACGGGCCCTATGAGAGCCCCGAGGGCTGCGACACCGCACTTGTTCTGTCGGGTTACGTGGCGGTCACGCCGCTGCAGTCGACTCGGGCTGTGAGCGGACAGCTCTAGGGCAGAGAGTTCTAAGTCTCGCCGAAGACCGTGGCCTGGGTTGACTGGTAGTCGTCGATCGGTCCGAAGCCGGGTGCCGTCTGAAACTTGTCGTGTACCCGATCGAGCACCTCTTGGGGAGTCTTCGACGGATTCCAGCCAGCAACCTGGGGTTGTTCGACATGCCAAGGGGTGTCGCAGAAGATCTCGATGCCGTTGCCTTCGGGATCGGCGAAGTAGACCGAGATCGCGTTGCCGTGGGTAATGGGCGCGCCTTCACCGATCCGGTCGTCATCGATGGTCCACTGGATCATCTCCTGAACGTCTTGGACCGAGTCGACGCGGAATGCGTTGTGATCCAGGCTCGAGGTGTCGTTGTCGTCGCGTCCGGTCATGAGCCCGAGCTGATGATGGTCACTGGAGCTGCCGCTGAGAAACGCGATCTGCTGACCGGGGCCGAGTTCTCCACGGTCGGCGAGCCGGAAGCCGAGCGCGTCGCAGTAGAAGCTGATCATGGCATCGAGATCTCGTACCTTGAGCACACAGTGGGACCATCGCACCTTCATCGCGGACTCCTCACAGCCGGTCGATGTCCATAAGGTAGCTGACCACTACGTTGGACGGCAATGGAGATCAAACCAATCGAACTCGATACGGCGCTCGAGTACGCGTCTCGTGTGCAAAGCGGAACGATCATCACGATCCGTCGCGATGGCCGGCCACAGTCATCAGATGTACACCACGGCGTGCACGACGGCGTGATCAGCTTTTCTGTGCTGCCGACGCGGGCCAAGGTGTTCAACATCGAACGCGATGCCCGCGTTGTCTACCACGTGTCCAACACCGACGACGGCAGCTACCTGAGCTTCGACGGAACGGCTGCCGTGACGCCGATTCCCGTGGCTGTCGATGACCCGGCGATCGACATGCTCGTCGAGTCGTTCCGTGCGGTCGCCAAGAAGGAACACCCCGACTGGGAAGAGTTTCGCGAAGCCATGGTGCGCGAGAAGCGGCGCGCCATCCTGGTCACGCCCACCTCGGTCGTTGGCTTGATTCGGCCCGTCTGGAAATAAGCGACCGAGCGGCCCGTGAGTGTCAGCCCCCGGGCCTATTTGCCGGACTCGAACAGTAGGTCGCAGGCCTCGTCGGCCAAGCCCTGCCCGGCTTCGCCATAGAGATTTCGGGCAATGTTGACACCTGCGGCCTCGAGTTCGGCGACATCGTCGGGGTACGACGCAATGGCCGCAAGCTGCACCTGAGGCAGGAAGTCCCTGACGCGCCGCACAGCTTCCAGGTTGGCCGAATGCTCGTTCATGGCCAACAGAACCAGGTCGATACGTCCGTTGAATTGCAGCCGGCTCCAGAACTCGAGGTCGAGCGCATCGCCCTTGATGATCTGGCGCCCGGCGGCCAGGTTGGCGTCGACGCTGGAATCGTTTCGATCGATTCCCAGCACGACATCGCCACGCCGCCTCACCAGTTCGTCGTAGGCGCCTTCGCCCACCCGCCCCATACCAAAGATCATGATCTGGGCGCTCTTGGGATCCAGCAGGGCATCGTCGGGCTGAATCGGCATTCGCTGCAGTGCCGCCAGGCGATCTGCGAATCGACCGTAGATCGTGTATCTCGCGGCGGTCAACGGAGAGGCCAGCACGAACGAGAGCGCAACGGCAACGCCGATGGCCGAGGTCCACTCGGCGTCGATCAGCTCTCGTTCCACGCCGATGACGGCCACGATCAGGCCGAACTCGCTGTAGGTCGCCAAGGTGACCGACGTGTGCCATGCGGTGCGCACTCGGAAGTGAAAGCGGGATGTCAGCCACAGGAATCCGGCGGTCTTCAGTGGCAGTGCCACGAGCACCAGCACCGCCACGCCGATCGCGGCCAGGCTCGGGGTGCCCGCCAGGCCGATCGACAGGAAAAAGCCGATCAACAAGATGTCCTTGAAGCCGAGCAACGTCGATGCCAGCTCGCTTGCTCGTTTGTGATTGGCCAGAGTCAATCCCACGATCAGCGCGCCCAAGTCCGGCTTGAGTCCAACCTGAGAAAACGACTCGGCCCCGACCCCAACGGCAAGCGCGAGCCCGAACAACAACAACAGCTCGCCGTGACCAGCTCGATCCAGTAACCAGCCATAGATCGGACGAGCCAGCAGCACCCCGGCGACCACGGCTATGGCCCACGGCGACGGCGGTGTATCGACAGTGAAGGTCAGAAAGGCAACCGCGAAGATGTCTTGGACCACCAGAATGCCAATGGCAAGACGGCCTTGAATCGAGGTGGTCTCACCGCGCTCTTCGAGTGCCTTGACCGCAAAGACCGTGCTCGAGAACGAGAACGCGAAGCCCACCAGGGCCGCTTGACCGAGCGACAGATCCGATGCCAGCGGCAGGCCGATGGCGCCCATGGCGAACAGGAAGAGACCGATTATCGCAGTCGACAACGCCGTGTGGATGCTGGCGCCAGCCCACACTGCAGGACGGGCCAACGTCTTCAGTTTCAGCTTCAGGCCGATGCCGAACAGCAACAGGAGCACACCGACGTCGGCAATGAGATCGATTGCCTCGGTCACCTCGTACCCCAAGCCGTACATCACGAAACCAGCAGCCAAGTAGCCGACCAACGGCGGGAGCTTCACGGCGTTTGCAGCGAACCCAAAGCCAAAGGCAACAAGAATGAGTATCAGGTCCATGTGGGCCTCAAATTACTTGCCTCGGGGCAGGTTGCACGCCACCAGTCTTTCACGACCGCCTGCGCTGGAGCAGAATCGTGACATGCAACACCTGCCCAAACGGAACGTGACTGCCGCAGAGCGCGACGAATTCTGGAACAACGGGGTTGTGTTTGGGGCGCTGCGTAGCTACGGCAAGCGCCAGCGACGGGTCGATCGGCTGTCGTCCAACCGCTCTTACTTGCGGGTCACCTTGACCGGCATGTTGGAGTAGCCCTTCACGAACGACGAGAACACTCGCTCTGGCTCACCTTGGGTCTCGATCCGCTCGAAGCGTGTCAGGATTTCTTCCCAGAGAATTCGCAGTTGTAGCTCGGCCAGGCGGCTGCCCATGCAGAAGTGCACGCCGTAGCCGAACGACAGGTGCCGGTCGGCATTGACTCGTTCGATGTCGATGACGTTTGCATCGTCGAAGACGTCTTCGTCGCGATTGGCAGAGACGTACCACATCAGTACTTGGTCGTTCTTGCGGATCTGTTTGCCGCGGAGCTCGGTATCGAAGTTGGCCGTGCGCCGCATGTACGACAGTGGCGTCTGCCAACGAATGATCTCGGGCACCATCGAGGGAATGAGGGCAGGGTTGGCGGCGAGCTTGTCGTACTGCTCGCTGAACTTGTTCAGGCCGTAGACGCTTCCCGACATGGTGTTGCGGGTGGTGTCGTTTCCGCCGACGATCAACAGCAACAGATTGCCCAGGTGCGCGGCCGTGGGCATGTCCTTGGTGGCTTCGCCGTGCGCGAGCATGGTGACCAGGTCGTCGCCGGGGTGCTTGCGCCGGTCCTCCCACAGCATCTCGAAGTAGCGCACGCACTCCATCATTTCGTCACGCTTCTCTTCCACGGTTTCGACCAGGCCACCGTGTTGAGGGATGGCGAAGACCAGGTCGGACCAGTAGGTGAGCTTGCGGCGGTCTTCCCACGGGAAGTCGAACAGCGTGGCCAGCATCATGGTGGTGAGTTCGACCGACACGGTGTCAACCCAGTCGAAGGTCTCACCTTCGGGCAGCGAGTCCAGGATATGCGCGGTGCGCTCGCGGATCAGTGGTTCGACGTTGCGTAGATTCTTGGGGGCAGCGACCGAGCGCACGGTGTTGCGTTGTTCGGTCTGGCGGGGTGGGTCCATGGAGATGAACGATGTCAGGCCCGGTCCGTCGGCGGCGTTCTCGTCGATCTTGGGACCCAACGTGATGCCGGGTTCGGACGAGAAGGTCTTCCAGTCGCCATCGACGGCACGAACGTCTTCGTACTTGGTGAGCGACCAATAGCGACCGGCCGTTTCGAGCTCGTTGAAGTGCACTGGATCCTCGGCTCGAAGACGAGCGAAGTGGTCGTGCCAACGATCCCCGCGAAACAGGTGAGCATTGAGCGGATTGATGTCGTCGAGCGCGAGTTCGGCCGCGGCGGGAACATTGCCGCCGATTTCGGCCATTTCCTGCTCGGGCCCACGGATGGTGAACTCTTCGGCACCTGCCTGATCCACGGATGTGTCGCTCATCAATAATGCTCCTTATCGGCCTGGATGCAGGCTAGCGCCAGAAGCACCGTGACTGCCGACAGCCGTCAGCCACCCTGTAGCACCAGCAGATATTGGCCACCTGCCGCAGTGACATCGCTGGTGAACTCGACGTCGGGGTGCAAGCGGGTCAGACGATCGAGCAACCAGGCCGCGGCGTCGTCGGCGTCTGCAGCGGTGGGGCAGCGGGCCATGATCTCTCGTCCACCCTTCTTCACCAGACGATCCGTGCTGGCGATGATCGGCGCAGGGTCGACGACGAAGAGATGATCTGCCCACTCGATCACCGGTTCGACCCCACCCTTTCCGGTGTTGCACTGCCGGTGAGCCAGCCGAGGCACCAATGGTTCCTTGCTCTTCTTCTTGGCCTTGGATTTGGTGATGCGAGTGTCGATGCTGGCGGCCCGGCCGTCGTTCGGCGACATATCGGGGTCGACAGCTTCGTCGCACAGCCAACAACGCCAGTCATCGGTTGCGGCGATCTCGTGTACAGAGCTCATCGCCGGAGACTAGCGACCAAATGCTTCACCAAGTTCGGTTGGTGCGACGGTTCTCGACCCAGATCGCAACCGCCACGAACACCACGGCGACCCCGATCCCGAAGAAGTTGGCGATTGCATCGGACGATTCGAAGCGTCGGGTGGCGCTCAGGACCGGCTGCGCGGTTTCGAAGATCACACTGGCGCCGGCCACGAACAATGCCGTCAACAGCAGGGGTACTCGGACCCGCAGTATCCAGCCGAACAGCAACATGCCGGTGCCCCACAGTAGAGCGTGCCCGAACTGTTCGACCGAGCCGGGGATGTCGCTGCGATCGAGCACGTCGATCTGTAGCGCTCGTTCTGTGGTTTGACCAGTGTCCACGATGAGCGACTCGGCCGATCCGACCAAAGACCCGGAACGATCGGCGAGCAGGAGCACAACGGCGACGACGCAGAAGGCGAGAACGGCGGCGAAGGCCAGAATCCGCTGAGCAGTGGTGGTCGACACGGCGATGATGGTAGGCGAGCTGTCCGGCTGGTTGCCTTCGGGGCTACTGTCGCTGGTGTCATGAATGAAAAACCGGTTCAGCTCAACACCCACTCCTCGCGCATCACCCAGCCGAAGAGCCAAGGCGCTTCGCAGGCGATGCTCTTGGCCACCGGTCTGAGCCATGCGGACCTGGACAAGGCACAGGTCGGCATTGCCTCGTGCTGGTTCGAAGGCAACCCGTGCAACATGCATCTCGACAGCCTGGCCATCGACGTGAAAAAGGGTGTCGAGCAGTCGGGCCTGATCGGCATGAGGTTCAACACGATTGGTGTCTCCGATGGTATGTCCATGGGAACCGATGGCATGTCGTATTCGCTGCAGAGCCGGGACCTGATCGCCGATTCGATCGAGACGATCATGGGCGCCCAGTGGTACGACGGCCTGGTCACGCTGCCGGGTTGCGACAAGAACATGCCGGGGTGTGTCATGGCCATGGGGCGCCTGGACCGACCGGCAATCATGGTCTACGGCGGCACGATCCGTGCCGGCTGCGCCACACTCGATGGTGTCGAAGAGAAGCTCGACGTCGTCTCGGCCTTTCAGAGCTATGGCCAGTTTCTGGCGGGCACCATCACCGAAGAAGAACGCCAGACGATCGTGTCGTGCGCCATCCCCGGCGCAGGTGCCTGTGGCGGCATGTACACCGCCAACACCATGGCGACCGCCATCGAAGCCATGGGTCTCAGCCTTCCGTTCTCGGCGAGTACCCCTGCCGAAGATCCCGACAAGTTCGATGAATGTGTGCGTGCCGGCCTGTCCATGGAGATGCTTCTGTCCGAAGGGCTGACGCCACGACGCATCGTGACCCGGGCATCGCTCGAGAACGCCATGGTCGTGACCATGGCGCTCGGTGGGTCGACCAACGCCGTGCTGCATATGATCGCCATCGCCCGTGCCTTCGCACTCGAGCTGACCATCGATGACTGGCTCGACACCAGCGCCCGGATCCCTTTGTTGGCGGATCTCAAGCCATCGGGCCAATACGTGATGGAAGATCTCCATGCCGTCGGCGGGACACCCGGTGTCATGCGGTATCTGCTCGACGAAGGCCTGCTCGACGGCGACCAGATGACGGTGACCGGCAAGACGCTGGGCGAGAACCTCTCCGAGGTGTCGAGTCTGGCCGAGAGACAGGAGGTCGTGTCTTCACTCGACACCGCAGTGAAGGCTCGAGGTCACATCTCGATCCTGCGTGGCAATCTGGCCCCCGGCGGCGCAGTGGGAAAGATCACCGGCAAGCAGGGTTTGGTCTTCACCGGTCCCGCCCGCGTGTTCGACTCCGAAGAAGACATGATCGAGGGACTCGAGCAGGGTCGGATCCAGTCCGGCGACGTGATCGTCATCCGTTATGAAGGCCCCAAGGGCGGACCGGGAATGCCCGAGATGCTCACACCCACCAGTGCGCTCGCCGGTGCTGGCTTCCTCGATGATGTTGCGCTGATCACCGACGGTCGCTTCTCTGGCGGTAGCCACGGGTTCATCGTGGGACACGTCGTTCCCGAGGCTCAAGAAGGTGGCCCGATTGCACTCGTGCGTGATGGCGATGTCGTCACCATCGACGACGAGACCCACGAGATGACCGTGGCCGTCACCGACCAGGAACTCGCTGAACGCGCCGCCGACTGGACCGCACCGCCGTTCAAGGCCACATCGGGCACGCTCTGGAAGTACATCAAGCTCGTCGAAGACGCCTCGAACGGGTGCGTCACCGACGGCTGATTCGTCGCTGGCTCACTTTCTGTTTTTCGGTCATCGAGGCTCGGTGCACGAACGTGTCGACCACCAGGGTGTACGCCCGATCGGTCGTGGGTGTTCGCAAGCAAAGACGGATAGCAGAGCGGACTCTGCGTCCATGAGACCGCCATCGGGGGCATGCGCACTCCGACAACGCCGTTCCACGTAGGCCGCGCGCCCGTACACATCGTTGCTAGTGTCCTCCATGCGAGATACGCAGGACGGTCATTTTCCGAGGTGAGCGTGTCTACACAGGACAAAGCCAAGAGCCCAGCCAAGGCCAAAAAACTGGGTTCGTCCAAAGCGGTCGACACGCTCTTTCGCAGCGTCTATCGCGCCGAACTGGATCTCATCGCTCTTGCTGCGATGAAGGCCAACATCATGATCTCGATCAATGGCTTGATCATCTCCGCGCTGGTCATCTCGGGAGCGCTCTTCTTCGAGCCCTCCGCCGGCATCCTCATCCCTGCCGTCATCTTCCTGGTCACCGCCGCTACATCGATCATTTACGCCCTACTGGCCGCCTCGCCCGAGGATCTGAATCTCTTCGCCACATTGCGTAAATGGTTCGCGGCGGTCCGACAAGGCGAAGCCAGACCGTCGGACCTCAACCGCTTCGTGCTCCACAGTCGACATGCCTCCGACGACGACGAACTGAACATGCTGGTGTTCAGCGACCTTGCCGGGCTGTCTCGTGACGAATACCGAGAGCAGATGGTGACCATGCTCGAGGACCGCAACGACGTCTACCACAAGATGACCGATCAGCTCTATTGGCTCGGGCAGATGGCCAATCGCAAATTCAAGCTGCTCAACGTTTCCTACACCGTGTTCCGATGGGGGTTGCTGCTCACCGTGTTGTCCTTCGTTGTCACTGGTCTGGCACCCGTCGTGGTACCCGGTCTGGGAGACGACGAGGTAGCCCTGCAGAACCTCGGCATTTCCGAGTTCGACGACATCTTCGAGCCATCGGCGGTGCAGCAGTTACCCGACGGTCGGCTGTTGGTCGTCGAGGACGAAGCGAGTCGTGCCATCAGCATCGTGTCATTCAACGACGATGGAACCCTTCGGGAAGATCGAGGTCTCGACTTTCAGCTCACGCGATCGTTCGACAGCGAACTCAACGATCTCGAGGGCCTATCCATCGACGCCGACGGGTCGATCTACGCCATCACGTCGCACTCTACGAACAACGACGGCGAGAGACGTGCAGATCGCGAGCAGCTCCTCCGGTTCAACATGGATGGAGACCAGATCCAGAATGTTCGCACCTACCGGAACCTTCGCGATGATCTCACGAACTCGCCCCGCCTGATCGAGTCGGTAGGCGAGCTTGCCGGAGAGAATGTCGACTTCAGTTCGCTCAATATCGAAGGCCTGGCCTTTGATCCGCAGTCGGATCAATTGGTGCTGGGCTTTCGCCAGCCAGTACCTGCAGGGCAATCGATGGTCGTTGCAATCGAAAACGCCGAGGATGTGTTCGAACGAGGCGCCGCGCCTCGATTCTCGCCGCCCGTGTTTGTCAATCTGGATGGTGGCGGAATCCGTGCTCTGAGCTTTGACCCTGTCCTCGATGCTTTCATCATCGTCAACGAAGTCGAAACTGCGTCGGGTGACGACGTTTCGCAGTTGTGGTCGTGGAGTGGTGAGCCCGACGCTTCGGCATTTCGACTCAACCTCCCCGGAATCATCAACCTGAACAATGTCGAGTCGATCGACTCGGTCGAACTACAAGGACAACGCCGACTGATTCTGATGAGTGACGAGGGTGTCGATGGGGAACGTCCTGCAAAGTATCTGGTGCTCGACTACGACCAGATCACGTCGTGAACAGCATCAGTACGATCCCGTCCAGGGTGAGATTCGACATCACCGACATCATCCAACGCCAGCGACATCCGCTAAACGATCCCCAGACCGCGTGAGTAGCAAATCTCAGCGGCGGTTGAGGAATGCTGCCAGCACACCGATCAGGGTGCTGGCTACCACGACAGCCGTCGCGCCATAGGTCCAGGCGCTACCCGTGAACAGGTCGAGTTCGAAATAGTCACGGCCAACCGGCAACGCCAGGATAAATCCGTAGCTGGCAGCCATGGCCGCAGCCAACGCCAGCTTCCATGCCTTGAGTGGTTTGCTGGCCGCAACCAGGATGGCCAGCCCGATGCCCAGCAGGGTGACGGTGGCCAGGGTACGGGTTTCATCGAGGCTCAGGTCAGTGTTGCGTCGTGCCAGTTCATAGGCCACGAGCGTCGCAGAACCGGCGATGGCGCCCGCCGGGATCGAGAAGCGAAGGACTCGTTGCAGAAATCCGCTGCGGACGCGTTCGACCTCGGGTGACAAGGCCAGGAAGAAGCCGGGGATACCGATGCTGAAGGTGCCGATAAGGGTCAGCTGGCGGGGTAGGAACGGAAACGGGCTGCCGAGAAGGCCGATGGCCAGTGTCAGTAGCACGGCGTACACGGCCTTGCTCACGAAAAGGTTGGCGACGCGCTCGACATTGTTGATGACCTTGCGACCTTCGTTCACGACCACCGGCAGCGTGGAGAACGCGTCGTCGGTGAGCACCAGGTCGGCGACCGAGCGGGTTGCGGCCGAGCCCGATCCCATGGCGATACCGAGATCGGCGTCCTTCAAGGCGAGCACGTCGTTGACACCGTCGCCGGTCATGGCCACTACATGGCCCTGTGCTTGCAGCGATCGCACCATGTCCTGCTTCTGGCGAGGCGCCACCCGACCGAACACGTCATTCTCGGCCAACGCGTCACCGAGCCCGGACCCGTCGTCGACCAAGGCCCGCGCGTCGACGGCCAGGCCACCGGCCTCGAGTCCCGCCCGCTGCGCAATGGCACTCACCGTGTCGGGGCTGTCGCCGGAGATGACCTTTACGTTCACGTTCTGATCGGCGAAGTACGCCAGGATCTCGTTGGCGTCGGGGCGAATCTCGTCTTCAAGTTCCACGATCGCCAGCGGAACAAGATCGGCAGGAGCGTCGTCGCCGGCGGGCGCTGCGGTACTGGTGGCGACGGCAACCAATCGCTTACCGTCGCTGCTGAGGTCGTGGATGAGCCCGCGGCTGGCTTCGTCGCCGTCGAGCAAGATGTCAGGCGCACCCATGAAGTACCAGCCTCGGTCTGCGAACTCCACCGCGCTCCACTTGCGAGCGCTCGAAAACGGCTCGTTGTCGCTCACATTCCAGTCGGAATGGGTGCCCACGGCCGAACTGATCGCGGCCATGGTGGCGTTCGGGGCTTCGTCGGCAGCAGCCAGTGCTTTGAGCGCGTCGTCGACGGTTGCTTCGGTTGCCTCTCCCAACGGGTGGGCTTTCGAGTAGGTGATCTCGCCGGTGGTGATCGTGCCGGTCTTGTCCAAGCACAGCACGTCGACCCGAGCGAGGACCTCGACGGTCGACAGTTGTTTGGCGAGCGCGTTGCGCTTGGACAACGCCAGCATGCCGGCCACGAACGCCAGGCTGGTCAACAGCACGAGCCCGTCGGGAACCATGGCCACTGCAGCGGCCACGGTGCCCTGCAGCGCGTCTTGCCAGCGGTCTTCGCTCTGGAGCAGCGACAGCAAGAGAAAGATCGATGCCACCGGAATGATGAAGGTCAGCCACCGGATGATGCGATCGACGGCTTGGCGCAGCAGCGATTCGGCGGCGCTGAATGTTTTGGCTTCGGTCGCCAATTCACTGGCATAGCTGTCGTTGCCGACCGCGGTGGCGGTGATACGGCCCGAGCCGGTGACCACGAAACTGCCGGACATGACGTCGTCATCGACACTCTTTGCGACTGCGTCGGACTCGCCGGTCAACATCGATTCGTCGACTTGCAGGCCGGTTGCTTTCAGCACGGCGCCATCGACCGGCACCTGATTGCCCGGAGTCAGGACTACCAGGTCGTCGAGCACGACCTCTTCGCTGCTGATGGTCTGTTGCTCGCCGTCGCGGATCACGATCGCCTTGGGTTCGGTGAGCACCTGAAGCTTGTCCAGCTCGCGGCGGGCCCGAACTTCCTGGGTCACGCCCACGAACGTGTTCGACAGCACCACGCCCACGAACAGCCCGTCTTTGAGGTTGCCCGAGATGATCACCAGTACGAACAGCACCAGCATGATGGCGTTCACCGGCGTGAGCGCATTGGCGCGCAAGATCTGGGTGAAGCTACGCGAGGCAGGCCCGTCGACCTGGTTGCTGCGACCATCGGCCAGCCGCTCTGCGACTTCGCCTGCAGTCAGGCCGTCGTCGGCATGTACCTCGGCACCCCGTGCTGCGCTGTCTGCCTCGCTGGTCATTCGGTCTCGTCGCTAGTCGGAGTCGCTCTCAGAACTGGGCCACTGCAGCTCGTCGCAAGGTATCCATGAACTGGGTTACCGGTACGTTCTTCGTCTAACGGTGACCGTCGAGTTCGGGAATCGGGGGCGACGAGAAGATGACTCGATCGAACCTTTGATCCTTCAACTGGAGTACATAGCCGGGTTGATTCTTGTACACGGCGACGAAGTCGATATCGCCTCGCCGCCGCCACTTGCCAAGTGCAACGACCCCGGGCAGTCCTGTGCCGGGGAACCTCAAGCCGCGGATCGCAGACCGGGCGTTTGTCAGCCGCTCCACCGATTCGATTGCCGCAAATGGGAAGGACACGTGGCCCTGGAATGCTCCGACTTTCTCCCACGACGAGAGACGTAGATGGACCAGTTCGTCTTCGAGTACGAGTTCAGCCATGTACAGATTTTAGTGCAGATTGCTAGCTGCGTGACTCGACGAGGTCCTTGGTGAGACCGTCCATCTTGGGGAGCTCGCAGCAGATCCGAGCGAACTGGTGCCGGTCGAAGCGGATCGCCGTGACCGGCATGCGCACGGTGACGGTGGCGTTGCGGGGTTCGCCGGTGACGAGCGAGCGCTCGCCCACCAGGTCACCGCGGCTCAACCGGGCTTCGACGCCGTCTTTGCGTTGGACCGCAGCGGTGCCGCTGGAGATCAGGTAGACGCATTCGCCGGGGGTGCCTTCGGTGATGATCTCATCGCCACACGTGAAGTGGGCGAGTGATCCAATGTCGGCGATCATGGCGATTTCCGCGTCGCTGAACGATCCACGCAGTGCCGGTTCGATCGTGCGAACGGTTGAAGATTTGAGTATTCGAAAGTTGAACATGGGGGTGTCCTTTGTTGTTCGATCTCACAATCTACGGCCCCAACATGTCCGATGTAAGCGATCGTGACCGCGGCCACGTGTGTCAGCGGACACGGAATAGACGGATAATCCCGTGAACGTTGATGAAACTTTTTTGGGCTGTCGCCGCCCGCAGTGAGACAGGCGAGCTTGGACAATCGAGACCGATGCACTAGCGGCTACGCCGGAGGTGCCACCATGGTGACGCATGGCACTGCTTCGACCGTTCAGCGGCTTCATTCCGTCCGCCGAGTATGCGCGGCGCGTGGTTGGACCACCAACGTCGATGCTCACTGATGCACAGCAGAATTTGCTGCGCGACGACGAGCTGAGCTTTCGCCACCGGGTGGGTCGAGGGGCCAAGGCGCCGCTGCAGCAGGCCATGCTCTGGTTGCAACACAGCATCGGCGTCGGCGCCCTACAGCCGGTGGAACGGTCGGTGATCATCTATCGACTGACCCACGGTGATTTTTCCGCCACCGGCTTTCTGGCAGACGTCTCGATCGATGCCTACAACCACGGCCACATCAAACGCCACGAGGCCACGATCGCCAAGTCCCAGGCCAAGATGGTCAAGTACATGCAGTCGACGCGTATCTTCGGCAACCCAGTGGCCCTGGCCCACCGTGTGAACGCTGATCTGCGTGTGCTGTTGGGCGAGCACACCGGGGGCACACCCGATGTCGATTTCGAGGCGATCGACGGCGCACGTCACGAACTGTGGATCGTCGGGGGAGCGCCTGCCGAGTCGCTGTGTGCCCATCTGAATGACGATCTCTACATCACCGATGGGCACCATCGTCTTGCCGCCGCCTCGTGGTTGGCAGAAGCAGAAGGCACACCCGACGCCCATCTCCCGGCGGCAGTCTTCGCCGAAGACGAACTCACGCTCGGTGCCTACGCGCGGTCCATTACCGACGGCTCGTTGGATGGCGGCGAGTTTCTGGACTGGCTACGTGCCCAATTTCCGTTACAGGAAGTCGACGCACTCGTGCCCCGGCCATCGGTGCCCAAACAGATCGGTGTGCGGATAGACCATCGCAGCTTCCTGCTCGATATTCCTGCAGATCTGATTCCGTGCGATCTCTATGAGCAACTCGACGTGAACCTGCTGCGAGACCTGATCCTGGGGCCATTCGCCGGCGTGGTCGATCCCCGCACCGACGAGCGCATGCAGTTCCGTGCCGACACCGCCGACGCAGAGCTCGACGTCGACGGGTGCACTGCCTGGTTTCTGCCGTATCCACCGTCGGTGCCCGATGTCATGGCGGTGGCCGACAGCGGCCAGACGATGCCACCGAAGTCCACCTTCTTCATGCCCAAGGTTCCAAGCGGTCTGGTCGTGCGGCTCGTTGATGGCGACGACCCAGCAACTGCGGACCTCCCCTGAAGGGGACCTCTTCGGCGGCTACCATTGCAGGGTGCCTGACACACCAACCCCCCGAACACCCGAAACTTCGTCGCGCTTTTCGGTCGCTCCACCGCAGGTGGCGCCTCTGCACGAAGTGCTACCGGCCGAGCCCCTGCTGCTTATGGGTGCCGGCCCCGTGCCGCTGCACCCCGATGTGGCCAAGGCCAACAGCATCGTGATCAATCACCTCGGTCCGTCGATGAACCAGGTCATCCACGGAATCCAGACCAGCGCTCGCTACGTCTTCCAGTCAGACGACGCCTATGTGCTGGGCGTGTCGGGACCAGCGTCGGCGGCGTTCGAGATGGTCATCACCAGCCTGTTGTGGGAAGGCCGCTCAGCCCTGGTGCTGGTACAGGGCACCTTCAGCGCCCGCTGGGCCGAAATGGCTCGCAGAGTCGGGGCCGATGTGACCGAACTGCACGGCGACGGCATCAACCCACCAACGCTTGCCCAGGTCGAAGCCGCGCTCGAAGCCGGCAACTACGATGTGCTGCTCGCAACTCACGGTGAAACGTCGAGCGGCACGCTGTTGGCGCAGTTGCCGGCGATCTCTCGAGCGGCGCATGATCGTGGCGTGCTGACCGCGGTCGATGCAGTCACGACCATTGGTGCGCTCGACTTCAACATGGCCGAGTGGAAGATCGACGCCGCCATCGCCGGAGGCCAAAAGGCACTGGGCTCCATTCCCGGGTTCTCGATCGCCGCCTTCTCGCCGTTGGCATGGGAACAGGTGCAAGGTCGCCAGGGGCCTAGCCCGCACTGGGCACTCGATGCTCGACTTGCATGGGCGTTCTGGGGCGAAGGCAACTATCACTACACCGCGCCCGTGCCCGGCACGCTTGCGACCTACGAAGCGCTCAAGCAGATCGTCGACGAAGGACTCGAAGCACGCATCGAGCGCCATCTCGAGGCATCGACCAGCATGCAGCTACAGCTCGAGAAGATGGGCCTCGAGCTGTTCGCACCCGAGTCGTGTCGCCTGCCATCGGTCATTGCGATCAAGGTGCCCGAGGGCGTCGACAGCGACCAACTCCGCCATGTCATGCGCGAGCAATACGGCGTGGAGATCAGTGGCGCGTTCGGACACAACATCGTGCGAATCGGCCAGATGGCCGAGCAGATTCGCTCGGTTCGCGTGAATCGCACGCTGGCTGCATTGGAAGGCGCTCTCTGGCAACTCGGTTTCCCCCAGGGAAGCTAAAACGTCGCGTCATGCTTGCGCTACCGTCGCTGACGGAGCAATGACGAACGAACAGAGCCAGGTCTTCTTCAACCCCGATGACGATACCGAGATGGTGCGGGCGTCGGAGCTGGCGCGTGCCTCGTTTCGCTACTTCTGGCGCGAGTTGAGCTGGGAGCGCCGGCGCATCACCCCCGCACTGGATCTGGCTGCGGTCAAGATCGAGTTCACCGACGAGGAACCGCTGCAGCTTGGAGCGCTGCCGCCGGTCGAACACATGTGGGTGTCCGATGTCGACTTCGATGGCTACTTCGTGGCCGGGCGATTGATGAACCAACCCAACTGGGTTCGCGGGGTCAGAACAGGTGACCTGGTTCGCGTGCCGCTGACACAGATCGACGACTGGATGTACTCACGCTTCGACCGGGCCTATGGGGGATTCACTGTCAACCTGATGAGGTCGCGGATGGCGCCACTCGAACTACATGGTCACGATGATGGATGGGGTCTCGAGTTCGGCGACCCGGCAGATGTCCAGGTCATGGCGAACTATGCGGCCGAGAACCCGCCAGACGAGAAGAAGCCAGGTCTGTTCGGCCGCAACCGCAGTCGTCAACCACAATCTGCCCCGCCGCTCGACCTCGATGCCGAGCACCCCATGGCCCTCAATCTGGTGCCCGCCTACATCGAGCAGGTCCGCCACACACCTTCGATCCTGCATCATCGCGACGAACGCGGTTGGACCCAGCTCCATCACTTCGCGCTCGGCGGCAGCGCCGCGTGCACCCAGGTCATGCTGGACTACGGCGCCGACCCACGAGCCGTGACCAACAGCGGACTGTCGGCTGCTCAGCTGGCGCTTTCGCTCGGCTGGACCGAAGTGGTCGAGCTACTCCAACGCCACGGCGGCTGATGCTGGCAGCGATGGGGCGACTATGTGGGCAGAAACCCACACGTTGCCTGTGATCGAGCACTTGGGGTCTGTCAACCGATGGTGGGTAGCCATTCGGCGATGGCTTGGCCGATTTCGTCGGGGCTGTCTTCTTGGATGAAGTGGATGCCCGGCACAGTGGTCTCGGTTTGGTTGGGCCAGGTTCGAGCGAACTCGCGCTGCGGGCCGGTCAGAATGGTGCCTGGTTCGGCGTTGATGAACAGCTTGGGCACCGGGCTCGTCGACAACCAGTCGGCATAGGACTGCACGATCTCGACCACATCGGCGGGTTCGCCTCCAAGTGGGATCTGGCGGGGCCAGGTGAGGGTCGGGCGCCGGTGTTCGGGTTCGCTGAAGGGGCGTCGGTACTCGTCCATTTCTTCGTCACTCAGGTCACGAATGATCGATGCCGGCAGGATCGCTTCGACGAACAGGTTCTTGGTGATCACCATTTCTTCACCTGCGTTCGAGCGCATGGCTTTGAAGATGTCGGTGGCCCCGTCGGGCCACTCATCCCACGTGACCGGGCGCACGATGGCTTCCATGTAGACGATGCCGGCGACGCGATCACGGTGGCGATTGGCCCAGTCGAAGCCCAGCGCGGAGCCCCAGTCGTGAATCACGAACGTGATCTTGTCACCCAGATCGAGCTGGTCGAGTAGCCCGTCGAGGTACTCACGGTGCTCCACGAACGTGTATGACTCGGGTCCGGTGTCGTCGAGCTTGTCGGAGTCACCTTGACCAATGAGATCGGGAGCAATACAGCGGGCCTGGCCTGACACATGGGGAATGATGTCGCGCCACAGATACGACGACGTTGGATTGCCGTGCAGGAACACGACCGGGGCACCAGTGCCGATCTCGTGATAGGCCATCTGCTTGCCGTTGACGGTCTTGTGCTGCTTGGTGAGAGGTGCGGTGCTCATGCGGCGATTCTGGTGGCGACTGTTAGCTTCTGTCAAAGTGACCAACGTGGAGATCTCCCATGCCTGATGCATCCGCCATTCCCGTCCATTTCATCGCCCAACACGTGAGGTGAAGCCCGATCCATTGCGATCCTGATGTCCGGCTCGGCCGGGTGTGTGATGATGGAGAGGCACACAGTCGTGCGTACCAGCAAGGGGAAACAAACGATGAAGCAATTGACCGGGGTCGACGTCGGGTTTCTGTTGATGGAAACGCCCAACGCGTATGGCCATGTCAATGGACTCAGTATCTATCAGCGGCCGTCTCCGGACTTCGATCCGTTCACCGAGGTGCGCAACCGTCTGCACATCATGGTTGGACATCTCGAACCCTTGCGCCGCAAGGTCGTCGAGGTGCCGCTCGAACTCGATCGGCCCTATTGGGTCGAAGACGACGAGTTCGACCTCGACTACCACGTGCGTCATCTCGGATTGGCTCCCCCAGGGGCAGCGGACCAGCTCGCCGAGCAAGTCGCACGCATTGTTGGTCGCAAGATGGATCGTTCGCGCCCGCTGTGGGAGGCCTACGTGATCGAGGGCTTGGCCGACGGTCGTTGGGCACTGTTGCAGAAGACGCACCACGCCACGATCGACGGCGCTTCGGGTGTGATCATGCTGCGAATGTTCACCGACCTGACACCCGACGCCGAGTACGGCTACCAGGCCAAGGAATGGCAGGGAGAAGCCCCGCCATCGCAGGCGGAGATGTTGCAGCGCGCCGGGCGTAACCTGGTCATGAACCCCTTTCGTGGTGTTCGGCTGGGGCTCGGCCTGGTGCGAGATGCGGCCGACGCCGCCGGGATCACCAGCGTGAGTGATGTGGCAGTTCGTGCTCGCGACGGTGTGGGTACTCTTGCCAAGCTGGTCGACCCCGACAAAGAGCGCCGTCAGTCAGTCAACCTGCCGGTGAGTTCGGCACCGAGCACCCCCTGGAACAAGGCCATCTCGCCGCATCGTCGATTTGCGATGCGATCTGCTTCGCTCGCCAACCTGAAACGTCTCAAGGACGTGACCGGCGGAACCCTGAACGACGTGGTCATGGCGGTGTGTGCTGGTGCCTTACGCACCTACTTGATCGAGCACGACGCGCTTCCCGAGGGTCCGCTGCGAGCCATGGTGCCGGTGTCGATACGAACCGGCGAGGAAGAAGATCCGTGGACGAACCGGGTATCGGGCATCGTGGCCGAACTGCCGACCAACTGCGACGATCCGATCGAGCGAGTAGCGCTGTGTCGAGAAGCCATGAACGAAGCGAAACGACAATTCGAGCTGGTGCCGGCCGATGCCCTGTCACAAGCGACCGACCTGACGTCGCCGGTGGTGGCGGCGTCGGCGATCCGTCTGGTGTCGCGACTCAAGCTCGCCGACCGGGTGAACTCGCCGATCAATGTAGTGATCTCGAACGTGCCGGGCCCACGCGAAGACCTGTACTTCGCCGGGGCGAAACTCGACGCCTACATTCCCGTGTCCACGGTCAGCGATGGCATAGGGCTGAACATCACCGTGCACAGCTACAAGGATCGACTCGACTTCGGCCTGATCTCGGACCGCTACCTGGTGCCCGATCTGTGGCACCTGGTCGATCTGCACATCGACGAGATCGCTCGACTATTCGAAGCGACCGGAGCCGAGTGGGCCGAGGAACCTGTGGCACCGCCGATGCGGTTCGGCGGCGACGGAGTCGAGCCGGTTGCCGCCAGCTCGACCGATGTCGAGGCCATGATCGCCGCCCGAGCGCAACTCGAGGCCCGCATCACCGAATCGACGCCAGCTCCACCAGCCAAGAAACGCGCCGCCACCCGCCGCCAGCCCGCAGCGGCCAAGAAGAAGCCTGCGGTCAAGAAGCCTGCGGTCAAGAAACCGGCGGCCAAGAAACCGGCGGCCAAGAAACCCGCGGCCAAGAAGCCCGCGGCCAAGAAGCCGGCGGCCAAAAAGTTAGCCGCCAAGAAGAAGCCCGCGGCCAAGAAGGCCGCCGCAAGGCGCAAGCCTGCGACCAAGAAGAAGACAGCTTGATCGACGTCGCGTCCGGTCTTCTTTGCCGACGCAGTAGTTCACCTGACAGTCTGGCGACGTGACCGGACTGCTATCGCCCTACCGAGTGCTCGACTTGACCGACGGGCGAGCCGAACTGGCCACGTTCATCCTGGCTGGCATGGGCGCCGACGTGATCATGGTCGAACCTCCCCAGGGTCGATCGTCGCGCCGATCGGCGCCGCTGGCCCAGGGCGAACCCGAGTCGATGGCCAGCCTGGCGTTCCAGTCGTACAACCGAGGCAAGCGCAGCGTGGTCGTGGACCTCGACACCGACGACGGGCGTGATGATCTGCTGGCACTCGCCGAAACCGCGGACTTCGTGTTCGAGAATGCCGGGCCCGGCGCCATGGACGCGGACGGAATCGGCTTCGACGCAATGTCGACTGCACGACCCGACCTGGTATACGTGGCGCTGTCGCCATTCGGCCAGACCGGCCCCTACGCCGATCATGCAGCGACCGACCTGACGTTGGCGGCGATGGGCGGCGCCATGGCGTTGAACGGCGACCGCGACCGGCGACCGGTACGGGTCACGGTGCCACAGACCTGGCATCATGCTGCGGCCGAGAGCGCACTGGGCGCCATGATCGCCCACGAGCGGCGCTTGGCCACCGGCGAAGCGCAGTTCGTGGACATGGCCGTGCAGACCGCGGTCTTCTGGACCGGCCTGAACGCCATGATCTCCTCGGCGATCGACGGCCGGAACCTGGAGCGCGGCGGCACGGCGTTACAGCTCAGCACGATCACCGCCGAGCTGGTGTACCCGTGTGCCGACGGTGAGATCTGCATGTTCTTCATGGGAGCCACGCTGCTGGGGCTCGTGCCGTGGATGCAGCAGAACGGCGTCGTCGATGCCGACTGGGTGGCTTCGGAGGACTGGACTACCTATGAACAACGCATTCTGGGCGGCCAGCCCACCACGATTGCGATCGAGGAACTACGGGCCAAGATCACCGACTTGACCCGCAGCCTGACCAAGGCCGAGATATTCGCCGGGGCGCAGGAACGCGGAATGACCCTCGTGCCCGTGAACACGGCGGCGGACACCATGGCCATGGAACAGCTCACCGCTCGCTGCTACTGGGACGATCTCGAGCTGGCCAGTGGAACCAAGGTGCGTGCGCCGGGCCCGTTCGCCAAGCTGTCGAACACCCCGATCTCGTGGCCGGGTTCGGCGCCGGAAATCGGCCAGCACACCGCCGAGATATTTGGCGACCTGGCGGTCAAGCCAGCTACGGTCCCGGCTGAGCCCCAACGGAAACTCCCGCTCGAGGGGATCAAGGTCGCCGACTTCTCGTGGATCGGCGTTGGGCCCATCACCGCCAAGTCTCTCGCTGATCATGGGGCCACGGTCGTGCACATCGAGAGCGAGTCGCCCGCCGATCGGCTTCGGCTGGTGGGACCGTTCACCGATGACATCGCAGGCATCAATCGGTGCCAGTTCTTTGGTTCGTTCAACACCTCCAAATTGTCATTGCAGCTCAACCTGAAGCATCCCACCGGCAACCAGATCGCTCGTCGAGCTCTGGACTGGTGCGATATCGCGCTCGACTCGTTCACCGCGGGGACCATGGACCGGTTGGGACTGGGCTACGAAACAGTCCGTGAATCGAACCCCGAGATCATCATGGCCACCACCTGTCTGTTCGGCCAGACCGGACCAGTGGCAGCACTTGCCGGCTACGGCTACCACGCCGCCGCGATCAGTGGTTTCTACGAGATGACCGGCTGGGACGATCGTGCGCCCGGCGGTCCCTGGAATGCGTATACCGACACCATTGCACCCCGCTTCTTGACCACCACGTTACTGGCGGCTCTCGATCACCGTCGCCGCACGGGCCAGGGCCAGTTCATCGACCAAGCACAAATGGAATCGGCATTGCACTTCCAATCGGCGCAGCTGCTCGACGTGCAGCTATCGGGTCGCAGCGCCCGCCGCAACGGCAACTTCGACCCCGCCTATGCGCCTCACGATTCGTATCCGTGTGCGGGTGACGATCAGTGGTGTGCCATTGCGATTGAGACCAACGAGCAGTGGCAGAGCTTGTGCCGGGTGATAGGCGAAGCAACCTGGGCCAACGATCCCTCATTCGCCGAGGTGGCGTCTCGTCAGCAGCGCCATGAACAGATCGACGCTCGGCTCGGCGAATTCACGCGCCAACACGAGCCACGAGATCTGATGCTCTTGCTACAGCAGCACGGCATTCCTGCGGGCATGGTGCAGCGCTCTAGTGATCACCTGGTCGATCCGCAGTTGGCGCATCGCAACTTCTTCCGCCGCATGCAACATCCTGAAATGGGTGAGGTTCCCTACGAGGGCCACCAATACAGGATCAGCGGCTATGACAACGGGCCACGCATGCCGGCGCCCTGCCTGGGCGAGCACACGTTCGAGGTGTTGACCGATGTGCTGGGTATGTCGGTCGAAGAAGCCAGTGAGGTGCTGATCAGCGGGGCGTGCGGTTGAGGATCACCGGCACGTGCGTGGCCAAGCGAATCTGACCGTTGGCCCGGTGACGCACGGCATCCAGCCGTGGATTTAACCCAGGCGAAAGACCGAGCCCCCGAAAGACGAGGCGTAGAGCGCACCGTCGGCACCGGTCGCAATCGAGACCAGTTCGCTGACCCGGCCGAGTTCTATCGCTCGTCGCTCGCTGTCGCCGCGCCCGTCGATAGCGAAGATCTGACCACTACAGAAGTCGCCGTAGACGTACCAGCCATCGAGTTCGGGGATCGACGGGTCACGGGATACGGCGCCACCGCTGATCGAACATCTGCCGTTGGACCGGTCGTAGGTGAAGAACGGTTCGGTATGGCCATTCGATGGTTGGTCGCGGTTGAATGCCTCGAAGCCTTCGAACGCACTCCAGCCGAAGCTGAGGCCTCTACCGGCGTTCATCCCGTCTGCGGCGCGAGCGGCGTCGATCTCTTCCCATTCGTTCTGACCCACGTCAGCGATCCAGAGGTCGCCGGTTACCGAGTCGAACGAGAACTTCCACGGGTTGCGCAGGCCATAGGACCAGATTGCCGGGTCGGCGTCGTCATCGTCGACAAATGGGTTGTCGCTCGGGATCGTAAAGGGAGCGCTGTCGTTGGCTCGTGGGTCGACCCGCAAGATCTTGCCGAGCGGCGTGGACAGGTCAAGTGCGGCGCGGTTGGGGTCGTTTCGGCTTCCACCATCACCGAAGCCGAGATAGAGATGACCGTCGGGTCCGAAGTCGACCTCGCCACCGTTGTGGTTGTTGAACGGTTGCTCGACGATCATGAGTGTTCGTTCGGAACCGGCATCGGCCGCACCGGACTCGGCGTCGACCTCGAACTCGGCGATCACCGAGTTGCTGTCGCGATCTGTGTAGTGGACATACAGCAGGTCATCCGAAGGGTGAAACGCTGCGCCCAGGAAACCACGCTCGCCCTGAACGAAGGTCTGGTCGCTGATGTCGAGGATCGTTGCACCGGAAGTCGTGGCCGACTCGATGGCCGTGAGGGTGCCAGATGCCTGGACCACGAACACTCGGTCATCGCCGGGACGCACGATCACATCGACCGGACGATCGAAGTCGCCAATGCTGGTCAGCGTCACCTCTGTCGGGTCACCAACGGGTTCCGCCGGCTCAGCTGCCCCGTCATCGCCTGCTCCACCGTCGGCTCGGGCTGCGGCTGACTGGCTTGATCGAGTGTCTGCTGCTGCGTCGGGTGCGCTTGGCTCGGTGGGTTCGTTGGCTGGTGGCGTGGCGTCGGTGGCCACGGGCTCGCCATTGCTCGAACAGGCCACGAGCAAGGTCATCGCCGCAATGATCACCAGGGCGAAGCCAACAACAGGGTGAAGCCAAGCACGACGTGGATTTTGCATCGCCTTCAGTCTGCTGCGTTTCGGCAGCGATTTGTGCGCGGCCAGGACTACTACAGTCTGCGCTGATGACCGTGTTGTACGAGACCAATGTGGATGACATGGATCCGCGTCTGTGGCCCAACGTCCTCGATCGGCTGCTGGCGGAAGGTGCGCTCGATGCGTGGGTCACACCGATCATCATGAAGAAGGGCCGGCCCGCGTTCACGCTGAGCGTGTTGTGTGACGAAGCCCACGCGGAGACCATGCGAACCACGATCTTTCGCGAAACCACCACGATCGGCATCCGCGAGCTCAACGTCGATCGACATGTCCTCGATCGCACGCAATCCACGATCGAGCTCCACGGCTGCGAGATCGGGGTGAAGACCGCACTGCTCGATGGCGAGGTCGTGAATCGCAGCGTCGAGTGGGACGATGTCGCCGCCACCGCCAAAGCAAATGGACTGTCGGCCAAAGAAGTATTGGCCGCGGCCAACGCACTCGTGGCCGACCGAGATGGCGAAGCCGAGTAGCTCCCCGCTTGCACCTGTGCTGATCCAACCGTCATGATCGAGGTACCTACTGCAGGGGGATCACGAACCATGAATGTCACCGAAATCGATGTGCTGTCGAACCGGGCGTACGCCGAAGGCGTGCCCCACCATCTGCTGGACCGGTTGCGAGAGGAACGCCCGATCCACCACCAGCAGATCCCCGACGAGCGCCTCTTCGATGCGGCGTGGGTTCTCACGCGTCACGAAGACGTGCTGGCGGTGAGCAAGGACACCGACAACTTCATCAACGGTCACGGCTTGAATCTGCGCGGCAACTACAGCGACGACGAGGACCGGCATCTGCTGAACCTCGATGATCCCGAGCATCTCCGACTGCGTCGCATGACCAACAAGGGCTTCACGCCCCGCGTGGTGCGCCGCTACACCGAGCACTATCACGATATGGCTGGTGTGCTCATGGACCAGGCCATCGCCGGCGGCCACCAAGGGGTCGACGGGGGAGGGGTCGACTTCGACGCCGTCGATGACCTCTCGGTGCCGATGCCGTTGTTGGCGATCTGTGAGTTGCTCGGCACCACTCCATCGGATCGCGAGCAGCTGGTGGCGTGGAGCAATGCCATCATCACCAACGACGATCCCGACTATTCGCCGTCGGACCAAGCCCGCGAGCAGGCCAACATGGAAATGCAGGCCTACATCCGCCAGATGTACGCCGATCGAGTCGAGACTCCGGGTGATGACATGGCTTCGATGCTGGTAGAGAACGTGCAGCGTGGCGAGCTGACCGCCGAGGAGTACGGCGGCTACGTCGGGCTCTTGTTCGTAGCCGGCAACGAGACCACTCGTAACAACATCAGCCACGGGTTGTTGCAACTGGCCAAGAACCCCGACCAGTACGAACTGCTCAAAACCGGCGACTACTGGGACAGCGCAGTCGAAGAAATGATCCGCTGGGCAGCGCCGGTCATCTACATGAGCCGCACCGCCACCGGCGATGTCGAATACGGCGGCCATCAGATCCGCGAGAACGACCGGGTGGTACTGCACTATGCAGCAGCAAACCGTGATCCGTCGGTGTTCGAGAATCCACACAAGTTCGACATCACCCGCGATCCGAACCCACACCTGTCCTTCGGCTTCGGGGCGCACTTCTGCCTGGGCGCTCACCTGGCTCGCCTGGAGACACGCTGTCTGCTCGAAGAGTTCGTGCGCCGCGTCGACTCCTTCGAGCTGGCCGAACCCGAGTCCTACGTGCGCTCCAGTTTCATCAGCGGCATCAAACGCCTGCCACTCTCGGTCAACCTCAAGCAACCCGCCCGCGTCTGAGAACCGAGGTTTGAGTTGTCAGGAAAATTCCGTGCGAATGGCTTCGGTGTGTTCGCCGATGGTGGGCACGCGTCCGGCGGGTCGTTCGCTCATTTCGGGGAGCTCGGTCCAGCGCACGGGGTGAGCCGGAAGCTCGACGGTCTCGTCGGTGCTGGTGTGCACGGTACGTCGGCGTAATGCGGGGTGATCGGACAGATCACCGAGCGAGCTGACGTTGCCGAAGGCGATCGACGCGTCGGCCAGGCGACGTTGGAAGGCCTCGCTGGTGAGCGGCGCGATGATTGCGCCCATTCGCAGTTCCAGCGCGTCGCGGTTCTCGACGCGGTTGGTGTTGGAATCGAAGCGGGCGTCGCCGGCCATCTCGGGAGACTCCAGCACGGATTCGCACAGCCGCACCCATTCGCGCTCGTTCTGAATCGAGATGAGGGTCAGCTTCCCGTCGCTGGTCTCGAAGGCGCCGTAGGGCGCGATGGTGGGGTGCTTGAGCCCTACTCGTTTCGGGCCGCCAGCGCCGAAGTCGTGTTGCGCCAGCGGCACCGTCATCCAGTCGGCGGCGACATCGAACAGCGACACCCGAATGCCGGAGCCTCGGCCGGTGATGCCCCGCTGGATGATGGCTTCGAGCACCCCGTAGTACGCGGTCATGCCGGTGCCGGCATCGACCATGGACACCCCGATACGGCCGAGTTCGGTCGGCCCGCCGGAGATGGCGATGAGCCCCGACTCGGCTTGCACCAACAGGTCATAGGCCTTCTTGTCGGCCACGTCGGGTGACTCGCCATAACCCGAGATATCGCACGTGATCAGCCGCTCATATCGCGACCGAAGCGAGTCGGAGCCGAAGCCGGCGCGTTCGAGCGCGCCCGGAGCCAGGTTCTGCACCAGCACATCAGCTTTGGCCAGGAGGGCGTGCAGCAGCTCGGCGTCGGCTTGATCTTTGATGTCGAGCACGAGTGACTCTTTGCCCTGGTTGGCCCAGGCGAAGTACGAACTGTCGCCGTGAGCAGCATCGTCGTAACCACGAGCGAAGTCACCACCGGCTCGCTCGATCTTGATGACCCGGGCACCGGCATCGACCAGGCGCGCCGTGCACAAGGGAGCGGCCACCGCCTGCTCGATGGCAACGACGGTCAACCCGGCAAGCGGAAGCGTGGTCATGAGTTGGCCAGGCTAACGATTGAAGCTCTCACGCGCCTCGACTGCGGCCCGGTAGCTGCGCGTGAGCGCCGACTGATCGGCGTCGGCGAACGAGCTGGCGCGGTGCAGCGCATTGGCGGTGGCGTTCACGGCCTCTTTCACCATACGGGTGGTGGCCGGCGGCATCGAAGCGGCTCGGGTGGCCATCTCCGTTGCGGCGGCAACGGTTGCGCCTGGCTCGGCGATCTTGTCGATCAGGCCCCAGTCGAGAGCCATGTCGGGGCCCATCTTCTCGCACAGCAGCGTTATCTGCTTTGCCTTCGACGGACCCACCAGGGTGACCAGGCGGGGGAGTGCGCCCCACTGCAGGTTCAGGCCGATCTTGACCTCGGGCACATACAAGTAGGCGTCGCTGGCCAAAACTCGCCAGTCACACGCCAGTGCAATCGCACAACCGGCGCCCACGGCCAGGCCTTCCATGGCCGTCACGGTGATCTGCGGCATGTCTTCCCAGGCCTGGCACAGGCGTACGCCCCGGTAGAAGCGCTGGCGCGACGCCACATCGTCGAGTTCCTCCCACGTGGCTGGATCGTTCAGATCGATGCCGGCCGAGAATGCGTTGGGCGCACCACTCAGCACCACGGCCTGGGTTTGGAGATCATCGTGGAAGCGCCGAGCGACGTCGGTGAGTTCGAGAATGGTGGCCTGGTTGAAGGCATTGAGCGAGCCGTTGCGATCGAACGTGACGGTGGCGACATTTGCCTCGCGCTGAACGGTGACGTTCTCGTAGTCGATGCCGGCGAACGGGTCGTTTTGCATGCAGCCACCTTAGGCACGTCAGACTGTGGCATGACGATGCCGAATCTCTCGAGGTGCACTAGCGCTGATTGCTGCTGCCGCCCGATGCCCAGCGCCGTCGCCTGGCCACTGATCCACCTGACGTGGCGGTTGGCTCTACCGCGGTTGATCCAGGCGCCCCTGCGAAGGGGCCGGTGATCTCGAAGGTTGTGCCTGGGTTCCGCTGTGAGCTCACGTACAGGCGTGTGCCCCACGGGTCAAAGGCTGCGCCGGTCACCTCGGAGCCGTCTACGTCCATGCGCAGAAACGGTTCGACGGCGCCGTCGGTGGTGAGCACCACGACCTCCATGTTGCCGCCGTCCTCGCAGACGTACAGGTCGCCCGACGTCGACATCACGACGTTGTCGACACCGCTGAGCACCGGTGTCGGCGAGGTATCGATGTCGTAGAGCACCTCGAGATCATTGGTCGCAGGGGTATACCGCCATACCCGGTTATCGCCCTTGGTGGTGAAGTAGAGCTGGCCGTTTTCGAACCACGCGCCTTCGCCGCCGGCGAATTGCTTCACGTCGTCGAGTTGGGTCCTGGTCGAGCCACCGGTGGCGTTCGGATCAGGGATCTGTTTCCAGCCGAGCCCGGCGGCCGTCTCGACCATGGCTTCGAGCAGACCGGTGGAGAGATCGCCCCAGGTGTCGGGCGTGAAGCGGTACAGGGCACCGTCGGGCCGGTCTTCGGTCAAGTAGATCTTCTGCGCGCCGGGATCTGCGGCTGCGGCCTCGTGGGAGAAGGTGCCCATCGCCGGGCGGACGGTCGCTGGTCTCAGGCCAGCTGGGTCGCACTCCCATACCCGACCCTGGTCGTACTCCTCGCAGCTCAGCCATGTGCCCCACGGGGTCGGGCCGCCAGCGCAGTTGCGGCTGGTTCCCGACAGGATCTGGCGGGCCTCGACGATCGCACCCGCCGAGTCGAAGCGGATCATCGACACCCCGCCCAGGCCGTCGTTGGCTTCGTTGTTGGAAACATAGATCCAGCCGCCGCCGACTTGGGAAAAGGTGGCGCCGCCATCGGGATTGGGGTGCCAGCGATAGCCGGTCTCGCCAACGACCTCGCCGGTGGTGGCCACGACCCGAGAGTTGAACCCGGGCGGAAGTCGCAAGCCGTTGCGGTCAGGTGCCAGCAAGTCACCGTTGGACTGGGCTCGAGAAATGCTGGGCAATGCGAGTCCACCGAGTAGCGCCAGACCAGTGCCAGCGGCTGCGGTCTGAACAAAGCGACGACGTTGCACCGTGCAAGGGTATTCGGGTCGCAGACTTGGTACGCCGCGCCCTGTATGGAAGCGTTGCCGGGATGGCAAACCCCTCACGGGCGCGTAGTTCGCTCGACCCAGATCAGTCACGCCAGGCTGATCGGGCACCCGGGGTGATTTCATCGCAAGCCTGGAAGGCGCTTGCCGTGGGTGCTGCTGGCTACGTGCTGGTCGGCTTCAACCTGACCGCCACCAACATCGCCTTCGACGACATCACCGCGTCGTTCCCGACCATCGCCGCGACCACGACCGCATTCGTCTCGTCGGGCTATCTCATCGGCACTGCTGCCTTCCTGCCATTGGCCGGACGTATCGCCGACCGTCAGGGTCGCGTCAAGATCTTTCAGCGGGGCATGGTGCTGTTCGCCATCTCTTCTGTCCTGTCGGCCCTTGCGCCGAACGTGTGGGTGCTGATCGCCGCGCGTGTAGTGCAGTCGGTCGCCGGCGCCCTCGTCATTCCGGCCTCGCTGTCGATGGTCTTGCCGTTGTTCCCCTCTACCCGTCGGCCGAGCGCGGTGGCGGCATGGGCTGCAGCGGGGCCGTTGTCGGCGGCCGTTGCACCCAGTGCATCGGCCGCGCTGTTGCAGTTCAGTAGCTGGCGCTGGCTCTATTTCCTGAGCGCTCCCGTGTCGGTCGCGATCTGGTTGATCGGCCGCCGACGGTTGCAGGAAGTCACTGCACCCGACAAGGTCGGCACGCTCGACATCACCGGTGCCGTACTGGGCACGATGGGCATTGCGCTGGTCGTGCTCAGCGTCGGCAAGGGAGGCGACTGGGGGTGGGCCAGCCCGCTCACGATCTTCGCCTTCGTCGTGGCCTGGGCCTTCATCGCCGCTTTCCTGGTTCAATCTCGGCGTCACCCTCAACCGCTCATCGACTTGAGCCTGTTCCGTATCCGCGAAGTGTGGATGACGAACTTGGCGAACACCTTGATTTCGCTGACGAGCTTGTCGATCTGGTTGGTATGGCCGCTGTACCTGAAACGCCTTTGGGGTTACTCGAACCTACAGATCGGTCTGGCGTTGACGGCCGGTCCGATCGCTGCAGCAACGATGACCCTGGTGGGTGGTCGAGTCGCCGACAAGTTCGGTCATAGATGGCCGATACACATCGGCAGCCTGGTCATGGTGTTCTCGGTCGGCTGGTGCTGGCTGGTACTCGATCAGGACGGAAGTTATGTCACGTCGTTCCTGCCGGGCATCGCCACCTTCGGTTTCGGTTGGGGACTTTCGTCGCCCACGATGAACAGCTACGCACTCGAGGCGGTACCCGAGTCGACCTGGGGTTCGATGAACGCGGCATTCAACATGTTGCGCAACGTTGCGGGAGCTATCGGCGTTGCGGCGGCGGTGGCCTTTGTGGGAGCTGCAGATCGAGCCGATAGTGTCGCCGCGTTCGATCGGGCGTTTGCGTTCTTCTTTGCATCGACGGCGATGGGAGCGCTGGTGATCTTCCTGTTCTACCCCCGGGCAACCACTACTGTCGGTTGATCGCCGAACATGATGTTGTGGTCAAGGGTGGCACGGCTGTCGATGGCACCGGATCCGCTCGCCGCACCACCGATGTGGCAATCGCCAACGGTGTGATTCCCGCCGGGGTGCGCTTCCTCCAACCGGTAGCGACGCAGCCAATACTGCAATCAATTCGTCATAGACATTGTGTCCGGCGAGGCGCATGCTGACCTCTCTGAGCCCGATATCGAGCCCAGTTCACCAGAATCGGCATCGTGACGCTTGCAACGCTCACATGCACGAGATCCCAAGCACTACTCAACACCTCCGGCGCCCTGTTGCGCTCGGAAGAAAGTACAGCCGTGTCTTCTACGTATGACGCACCCCCTACGCCTCCTGGCCCCCAGCGCGGGCCGACGAACAACCGAACACTCATCATCGCCCTCGCCGCAGTCTCCCTGATAGCGATCGCGGCACCCGTGTTGGTGTATTTCCTCACCCGGTCGAGCGAAGACACCGCCCAAGTCGATTCCGGTGCCGATCCCATCGTGACCCCGACGCCGGATCCATTGAATCCGGCTGCTGTTGACACCACCGACACGAACGACGGCTCCGTTGCTTCAGGCGCCACCGAGAACCCGGCTGCAGTGGCCCCAGCCCCTACGCCGGTGCCCACGACGACTTCTGGCGCTGCGGCTCCTCCGGCTGCAGCTGCTGCGCCCGTGGTGCAAGAGTTGAGTAGCCAGTCGCCGAGTGTCTACCGCATCACCGGGATCACCGCGGGATCCTCGGTGAACGTTCGCCAGAGTGCGGGCACCGCCAATGCTCTGATCGGCACCATTCCCAGTAACGCAGTGGGGATCGCAGGTACTGGTCGGCGCGTGCTGGTCGACGGTAGCGAATGGCGTGAGATCCAGTTCCGAGATGGCACAGGATGGGTGTTCGGCGGTTATCTCGCACTTGCACCGGTTCCTGTGCCGACCTCGGCCGCTGCAGGCGCAGCCACTGCCACGGTAGCAACGCCTGTCCCCACCGTCGTGGTGCAAGCACTGGGTAACGAAACCGCAGGCCTGTACCGCGTGACCGGCGTGAGTGCTGGCGCATCGGTGAACGTTCGTGTCGAACCGGGCAGTCTTCAACTGCTGTTGGGCACGCTCCCAGGAGATACTGCCGCGGTTCCAACGACGGGTCGCCGCACCCAGGTCGATGGTGTCGAATGGCGCCAGATCGCTTTCCGAGACGGCACCGGATGGGTCGACGCACGCTTCCTCGAGCTGGTGACCGAGCCGCCCGCGACCGTCACACTTCAAGCAGGTAGCGCCACCACGGTCGGTATTGTGCCGATGGGCTCGATCGTGGATCGCATCGTACTTCGGGCCGAACCCGGCATTGATCAGGGGTCGGTTGGCACCGTTGGGTCCTCTGTGGTCAACATCACCGCCACTGGCCGCACGGCCCAGGTCGGGACACAGCGGTGGTCAGAGATCACCGCCTCGGGTACAACCGGCTGGATCCAGACGCAGCAGACCATTTCGAATCCACGTTCGGCCCAGCAGGTGCTGAGCAGCGGTGGCGCTGCGGCGGTTACCATCGATCAGGTCGTGGTCGGCCAAGACGGCCGGGTGTCGGTCGTCATAGGCGGACAGACCGTCCCGACCGTCGCGAATGCCACGGTCGTGTCGGCTGCGGGTGGTCAACAGTCCATTGCCGATTGGGCAACTGCCGCAGGTTCCAGCACTGGGATCCGAGTCGAGGTCAACGTGGCTTCGGGCAACATCACGCGAATCTGGCTCACCTAGTGCCGCAATGTTCGAGGGTCAGCTCCACATGACCGTCGTGATCGAGGTAGCCGAACTTGGGCAGGAAGTCCATTGGCCCGAGCTTACGGCCCGGGGTATTGTCGGCTATGACTACAAGACGCTGCGAGCTGCGGCCCGTGTCGAACTCGACCGCTAGCGGCGCCGAGATGCTCGATCACTTTCTCGATCTGTGCTGCACCGAAATCGAACGTCGCGCCCAGTTGGCCGAACCCGAACCGGGTGTTTTGTGCCAAGGCGCCGCCGCATTCCGTGGCGCGCTCCAAGCAATGCCGGCAGGCGGACCGGCGTCTTCTCCATTGGCGAGTGTCCCGGCAGTCAGCTACCTGCGGGAGCTGCAGCCTTCCCCGAGTGTCCCGCCTTCCATCGCTCAGGCAGCGGCAGGTGCAGCTGTCGACATCCCCTGGATCGCCACGCCCCGGCTCAAGGACGACGACGGTCAGGACGTGGCGCTCGGCATCATCGACCAGGTCCGCAGTCTGGGAGAGCTCCAATGCGGCCTCATGCTCATGGCGCCCGGTGCGGCCTATCCCGAACATGCCCACCCGCCTCAAGAGATCTACCTGCCCATTGCCGGCGATGGCCACTGGCGCTTCGGTGGGAGCGCCGGCTACCGAACGCTCGATGCAGACGCCCTGATCTACAACAATCCCCGGGATCTCCACGGTGCCGTTGCGACAGACGACGCGCTACTGGCGCTCTACATCCTGTGGCCCTGACCTAACAAAAATTGTCAACGACTGATCACCACGCCGGCGGCGATCAGATCATCGATGAGCGTTTGCTCGAAGCCGACTTCGGCCAGCACCTGCTTGCTGTCGGCGGCGAAGCTCGGGCTGGGCCCCGGCACCCGTGACTGCGACTTCTCCATCTGGAATGGCATGCCGCTGGCCCGGTACCTCCCGAAGTCCGGATGATCCAGCTCGACCACATAGCCGTTCTGGACGGCATGGGAATCTCGCATGGCCTGGTGCGGCATGTTGTAGGGCCCGCACGGATAGCCAGCTTCTCGAAGAGCGGTGAGCCACTCGCTGGTGGTGCGAGTCAAGAAGATGGCATCGGCCTGATCAACGATCGCCTGGAATGCGGGATGGGCAGTGTCCTGCACGGGTGGACGCTCCAGCCCGGTCACGGCATGGAACTTGTCGAACAAGCCAGGAGAGAGGCCAGCCAGCGAGATGAGGCCGTCGGCGGTCCGATAGTGGCGAAAGTACAGCTGGAACGCCCCGCCACCAGCTTGCACCCGCGACTCGTACAGATCGCGCTGGGCATCGAAGTCGAGCCCGGCGGCCTGCAGGATTGCCATGTCGGCGTCGAGTTCGTCGAGCTCGGCTTGGTCGCCTTCGAAGATGCCCAGCAGCGGAGTGCCCAAACTCATTGCGGTGCCGAGCAGCGAGGTGTCGATTCGCTGACCCTCACCTGTCTGATCGAGGTGTCGCAACCCAGCCATCACGGCGAACGCGGCCGAGAAGCCAGAGCCGAAGTCGTTCACTGCTGGTCGGGTCGGCTTGGGTGCGGTCTTTCCGGAGCGATTCATGATGTAGCCGACACCGCTGCGCCCCTGCACCAAGGCGTCGTAACCGCCGAAGGCGGCATCGGGGCCATGTGGGCCCAGCGCGCTGTGCGTCAAATGAATGAGGCGAGGGTTGATCGTCTTGGCGTGATCCCAGTCGATGCCGTAACGCTCGAGATCGGGGAGCTTGAACGCCACCAGTGCGACATCGGCCCACGCGAAAAGAGCGTCGATCACCGCACGTGCATCTGGCGACGCCAGATCGATGGCGATGCTGCGCTTGCCCGGGTTGATCACCGCATAGGCACGGCTCTCCATGTCGCCCAGGCCAGCCAGGCGCCGCATCGCATCGCCGCCGGGCGGTTCGACCTTGACCACATCGGCACCGAGACCGGCCAGCAGACGACCGCAATGTGGGATCGCCGCATTCTGCGCAAACTCGACGACCCGAATGCCTGCGAGAACGCTCGGCAGTTCGCTCACAGAGCCGCCTTCTTGCGGGCCACGATCTCGTTGAACTGATCCCAGGTCAACTCGCCTCGCATCAACGACATGACAGCTCGCCCCAGCGGGTGGCGCGGCCAGCGGTCATCGTCGCCCAGCTGCACCTGGCTGGTTATCGAGCCGTCGGTCGAGAACTCGTAGGTGCGGTAGCCGGGCGGAAGCAAGGTTCCTGCGTCCAGATCGAAGTTGTTCTTGAATGCCGGGCTGACGAAGACGGGACACCCGAGAAAGTCATAGTGGGCCGGCACGTGGGTATGGCCACCGCCCATGCCCCGGACCTTCCCCAGACTCGGCAGTAACGATCGCCACTCGTCGGTGTAGGCATCGTCGCGTGACAACCCGCCGGCCGCTGGCGGATGATGCAGCCAGATGAAGACATGGTCGGCGCTGGTCGCATCGTGCATCTCGCGAATCCAGGCGCTCTCGCGCGGACCCAAAGCGCCGCTGCGATGCAGGCGGTCATCGTAGTCGGGTGGGTCGATCAGGCGCCCGGTCTCGTCGGGCAACATCACCCCGGCGTTGGAGTCGACGAACAGAAAACACCAATCGCCCACTTCGACAACGCGCGAGGTGCCGATGGTCGGCCGACCCATACCGATCGTGAATGTCGCATCCTGGTCATGGTTACCCGGGCACACGTTGACCGGAGCGTCGAGCTGCGCAAACGCCGTCGCCGCCTTCTGATACTGAGCGGCTCGGCCGTGGTCGGCGATATCACCGGTGACCACCACCATGTCCAGCGGTGCCTTCGCCACCATATGGTCTCGCACGGCATCGAACGCCTGGGCGGTGTCATAGGCGAAGCCACCTTCGGGCAACTCGCCGTCTTCCAGGAAATGGGTGTCGGAGAGCTGAGCGATTCGAATCGGGCTGGTGCTGGTCGGCGCGGTCACCCGGCCAGTCTGGCACCGGACGCGACGGTCGGTCTACTACGAACAGTGCAGATGGGCCCGGTTTTTTGCTGCGGTGGTCATCTAGGCACCGTAGAGCTCGCAATGGGAAGGGGAGACACGCCACACTCGAGACATGCCAGCAACGCCGCTCGACACCATCTGGGTGCTGGGAGATCAGCTCAATCGCACCGTAGGTCCGTTGGCCGCACGCGCGCCGGGTGATTGTCGCGTTCTCATGGTCGAGAGTGACACCAAGCGCCACTCGAAACGGTGGCATCGGCAGCGACTTCATCTGGTCCTGTCGGCCATGCGGCATTTCGCCCAAGAGCTGCGCGACGAAGGGTTCGAGGTCGACTATCGCCACGCACCCACGTTGCGTGCCGGCCTACGAGCCCATGTCGACGAATTCGATGTCGACCGGGTGATAGCCATGGAACCCATGAGCTGGGACGGCCGGGTCATGCTCGAAGAACTCGGCATCGACATCGACCGCAACGAACAGTTCACGTGCCACTACGACGATTTCGCCCAGTGGGCCGACGATCGCAAGTCGTTCAAGATGGAGGACTTCTACCGGTGGCAGCGCCAACGGCTCGACGTGCTCATGGACGCCGTGGGAGACGAAGTCGAACCCGCAGGCGGCAAATGGAACTTCGATCACGACAACCGTGAGCGTCCTCCCAAGGACGGCCGCTCGTGGCCCGAGGTCACTCAGTTTGCACTCGACGACATCGACAACGAGGTCATTGCAGGCTTCGGCGAGAACATTTGGGGTGACCCGCCGAACGGCACCTGGCCGGTGACCCGGGACCAGGCTCTGACCCGGTTGCACGAGTTCATCGACACCGGCCTGGCTCCCTTTGGCCCGCACGAAGACGCCATGCTGGCCAACGAGTGGAAGATGGCCCACTCGGTATTGGCCTCATCTATGAATCTGGGGTTGTTGCACCCAGCCGAGATCGTGGAGGCCGCCGAGGCGGCGTACCGTTCGGGCGATGCGCCGATCAACTCGGTCGAGGGATTCATCCGCCAGGTGATGGGCTGGCGCGAGTACGTGTGGTGCGTCTACTGGCTGTGGATGCCCGACTATCGCCACGCCAACGGGCTCGACGCCCAGCGCTCGGTCCCCAAAGCATTCACCGGCGAAGCATCGACAGATATGGCATGTGTCAGTAACGCCATCGCCCATGTCGAAGCCCATGGCTACGCCCATCACATCGAACGATTGATGGTGCTGGGCAACCTGGCGCTCACCGCCGGCGTCGATCCTCGGGCCATGACCGACTGGATGTGGGCCAGCTTCGTCGATGGTGCCGAGTGGGTCATGTTGCCGAACGTGGTCGGCATGGCCCTGCACGCCGACGGAGGTCGCATGGCCACCAAGCCCTATGCCAGCGGCGGCTCCTACATCAACAAGATGAGCGATTCCTGCAAGCCCTGTCGCTACCACCCCAAGAAGCGCACCGGCGAAGATGCCTGCCCGTTCACCACGCTGTACTGGGACTTCCTGGCCCGCAACGAAGACCATTTCGCAGGCAACCATCGCATGGCTCAACAGCTGGCGGGTATGCGCCGACTCAGCGATCTCGACGACGTGCGGGAACGAGCCGCCGAGGTCTTGGTGGCGCTCGACGAGGGCACGTTGTAGTGGCCGCCGATCTTCCGACGAAGACGTGCGCCACCTGCGGGCGCAGCTTCGCCTGGCGCAAGAAGTGGGAGCGGTCCTGGCCCGATGTGCGCTACTGCTCCAACGCATGCAAGGGCGGCGTAAGCAAGATCGATCGTGAGCTCGAAGCGTCGATCCTGGAGCTGCTGGACCATCGCAAACATGGCGCAACGATCTGCCCGTCCGAAGCCGCTCGGTCCGCGGTCGCACGCTCCGATGCGTTCCCAGGCGAACCCGAAAACGAAGATGCGTGGCGCAGCCTGATGGAGCCGGCTCGCCGTGCCGCTCGGCGCTTGGTTGCCTCCGGTCAGGTGACGATCACTCAGAAGGGCGTGGTGGTCGACCCATCGACGGCCAAGGGGCCGATCCGCATTCGGAAGGTAACCGGATTGTGACCGAACTCGATGGCGCACCGCTGCCGATTCCAGAGCCAGGCCAGGCTGGGGCCGAGGCCTTCGTCGCCGATCATCTGTCTCATGTGGTGAGTGGCCCGACCGTGGGGTCTCCAGCGATCCGTGGTGGCCAGACCGCAGCCGACGCGGCACTCGCCTCGTTCGATGTTGCCGGCTACGCATCTCGACGCAACGAGGTCTATCCGCAACACCGCAGAGGCGCCTCCAAGCTCTCGCCCTACATCCGCCACGGGCTCCTGTCGTTGCCCCAGGTGTGGGCCGCGTCAGATGATGGACCGGCACGCGACGTGCAGAAGTTCCACGACGAATTGTTGTGGCAGGAGTTCGCCCGCCACTGGTACGCCCGTCTGGGTCGCACCACGTCGCAGGGTATTCGCCGGTCGCTCCCGCCCATGGCCACATCGGGGAGCGAACCGTTCGACATGACCATGGCTTGTATGGCCGCCACCGTCGGCGAGCTCGAGACCGATGGCTGGCTCGTGAACCAGACGCGCATGTGGCTTTCGAGCCACTGGGCGATTCGACAAGGCCATGCGTGGCAAGACGGCGAAGACTACTTCTTTCGCCATCTGCTCGACGGCTCGCGAGCAGCAAACCGGCTGGGCTGGCAGTGGACCACCGGCGTCGGTTCGTCGAAGCACTACGGCTTCAGCCGTTGGCAGGTCAACAAACGGGCCGCGGGTCTGTGCGACTCGTGCGTGCACCGATCCGATTGTCCGATCGAGGACTGGCCCAGCGACCCGGCGTTCGCGCCCGCCAGACGTTCGTCGGTCATGCCGGAGGCGGACCCAACCGTTGTCGCCGGCCCTCGCTCGGCGGTGCGGTTCGAGTCTGCCGATGCGGTCTGGCTGACCGCAGAATCGTTGGCGCTTGATGACCCGGCGTTGGCTGCGCACCCCGACCTGCCGGTGCTGTTCGTGTTCGACGAGCCGCTACTCACCACCTTGCAACTTTCGGCGAAGCGGCTGGTCTTTCTGACCGAGACGCTGGCCGAGCTCGCAACCGAGCGGGATCTGACGCTGCTGCTGGGTGACCCGGTGGAGCTGCTGCAAGATCACCGCCTGAGTGTCACCTTTGCCCCTGTTCCGGGATTCCGATCACGCGCCGATGCACTGGGCCCGGTCGACGTGCAACCCTGGCCATGGCTTCGTCAACCCTCGACCGGATCGGTCAATTCGTTCAGCGCATGGCGCAAGTCGGTCCGCTGAGGAAGTCCACCGTCGACATTCGTGTATCCAGGTGGCGGTTACTCAAAACTTTGCTTCTGGCCAGCTGCATCCACGAGCCAGGTGAACACTGGATCGTTGGCGCGGGTCGGCAACATCTCCGGATGCCACTGCACGGCCACGATCGGCAGCGAATCGTGTTCCAGGCCTTCGACACTGCCATCGTGAGACGCCGTCATGCGCAGACCTCGGCCCAGCTTGTTGACCGTCTGGTGGTGTAACGAGTTGACCTGATGGCCGGGTGCGTACAACGACCCCAGCACCGAGCCGGCTGCGAACTCGACATCGTGCAGCAGGGTGGCAGGTGGCTCGGAGAAACCGGCGTGGGCAGGAACGTGCTGGTGCAGCGTGCCCCCGCTGGCCACGTTCACCAACTGCAATCCACGACAAATCCCCAGAATGGGAAGCTGGCGTTCGGTCGCAGCGGCGAAGAGGTCGAGTTCGAACGTGTCGCGTTCGTGCTCGGCCGGGTCATCGTCGGCACCGTTCTCGGCGCCATAGCGCCCGGCATCGATATCGGCTCCGCCCGAGAGCAAGATGCCGTCGAGTCGACCAACGAACAGCGCAGGCTCCACATCGAGCGGCAGCAGCACCGGCAGACCACCGGCCTCGAACACGCCACGAGCGTAGTCGGCATAGAACCAGTCACCGTCGAGTTCGTGAAGCACCTGTGGTGTACCGGCGAGCTGGGCCGCCTTCTTACGTCGTCCAGTCAGGCCGATGAGTGGGCGGGGTGCCTGGTTCATGCCGAGACCCCGTGAAGTCGATCGGCAGCCGGAAAGGCGACCTGGTCGAGGAACCAGTCGACAAAGGCATGGCACTGGATGATGTTGCGAGCTTCGTGTTCGGTCACTTCGGAAAGGATCTGCTCACGGTTCACGCCGTTGGATGCGAGGTATTCGTCGTCGGATGCCTTGAGCCAGGCGGTCAGATGCTCGATGTCTACCTCGGGATGAAATTGGGTGCCAACGGTGGTGCCCAGGCGAAAGAGCTGAATGGCATTTTCGTTCTGCGCCAAGATCTCGGCTTCGAGTGGGGGAGTGAAGCGATCGTGGTGCCACTCTTTCCACGGCCCGGGGCCGGCGGGGTTTTCGGTGCCGGCCACGGCGTCGATGGTGAACCAGCCGATCTCGGTCACCGGCGCAACTTCGACCGAACCGCCGAGCGCGTCGGCCAGCAGTTGGCCGCCGAAGCACACGCCGAGCATGGGTGTTCCGGACTCGTGGGCTCGGCGCAGCATCGCGATCTCGTCGTGGACCCAGCTGTTGATCTCGTCTTTGCGAGTCAACGATCGCACCGAGCCCATGGGCAGGATCACGTCGTAGTCGTCGAAGTCCGGCCAGGGCGTGGCCACATTGGGTTCGTCGTAGGCGTGGGTAACGATGTGGGTGTCCACGACGAAGCCCCGTTGCGCCAGGCGGGTTTCCACTTGGCGGGCGGGTCCGTCAGGCTCATGAGCAATGACCAACGCCCGCTTGACAGAATTCTTCATCGCACGCTCCCTTTTCGTTAGGTACCGAACTACTTTGCTAGTGTGACTGATCGTAGAGGATGCTCGGGGTCGTTCTAAAGGTGCGACACGTAATTCTCGGGGGAGACAAACGAATGAAGATTTCCAAGCTACTCGCACTGTTGCTCAGCCTGGCGCTCGTCGCCGTGGCCTGCGGCAGTGACGAAGCAGTCGACACCAGCAGCGCTAGCGCCGACACTGCGAGCGAGTCCAGTGATTCCGGCGCTGCAGGGAGCGCAGCGATGCTCGACATCGACGCTATCTTGAACGCCGACCTGGACGACTGCGAAGAAGCCCCGACCGGTGACTCGATCAAGGTGGGCATGGTCATGGACTTCAGCGAAGCCGCAGGTTTCGTGGACATTCCCGGCTCCGCACTCGTGCCCTACGTGGCCGAACTCGCCAACTGCGCGGGTGGCGTCGATGGCCGACCGGTCGAGGTCGACGTACGCGAGTCGGGGTCTGATCCCGCGCTGGCGACCCAGGAACTCATCGACTGGGGTGCACAGTTCTTCATCGGCCCACCGTTTGCCGACGCCACGCTGCCGATGCAACAAACCGGTGGCGGCGAGTATGCGATCTTCGCGGCGGCATCTACCGAGCCGACCCTGGCCGACGCAGCCAACAACACCTTCCTGGTCACCTTCGACGACACCCAGCAGTCCACTGCGGCAGCCGAATACGCTCTCGCTCAGGGGCTCACACGTGCAATCGTGTTCACCGAAGGCGAAGGCATCCCGTACTCGGGCGTGAATCCCGATGCATTCAAGGCGGCGTTCACCGCCGGTGGTGGTGAAATCGTCAGCGAACAAACCTACGTGTGGTTCGTCGATACCGACTTCTCGTCGCAGGTCAACGAGATCGCCAGCGTCGCCGAAGGCAACGAAGTGTTCTTCTCTGCCGCCGCAGCATTCCAGATCACTGCGCTGCGGGCGCAAATGGAGGGCCAGGGCTTGAACGACATCACCTACATGGGTACCGACGCATTCGATGCCACCGGCGTGGCCTTCGACCCGGCAGCCGAGGGTTTCATCCACACGCCACACACCGTCATCGGCGCCGACTCACCCTATGTGGATCTGTTGGCCGAGTTCACCGAGTCGACAGGTACGACCATCGACGCACCCACGTTCATGCCGCTCTACGTCGACTCGATGTTCCTTGGAATCCAGGGCATCTTGGACTGTGGCTGTGATGATCCCGCCGGCATCGCCGATGCCGTGAAGGAAATCGATGGCTTCGAGGGTTCATCGGGCACGATCACCTATGCGGGGACCAATGGCATTCCACCCAAGGCCGTGCCCATCGTGCAGGTACAGGGCGGCGAGAACGTCGTCCTCGATGCGGGCTAGACAACGTCTGTTTCCATGCTCGAAGTAGCAGGGCTCACCACCAAATACGGGGCAATTTCTGCTCTTCGAGATGCACATCTGACCGTGGGGGAAGGTGAGGTCGTTGGCCTCATTGGACCCAACGGGGCAGGCAAGACAACATTGCTCGGGTCGATTGCCGGAATCCTGCCGATCGAGTCGGGCACCACGACCTTCGATGGCGCCGACATCACGTCGGTGGCGCCGGAGAAGATACTGCGGTCTGGGCTCGCGCTCGTGCCCGAGCATCGCCGCATCTTCACCGACATGACGGTCGAAGAGAACCTGAAAATCGGTGGCGTGACCCGCAGCGCCACCGAACGCGGTGATTTGCTCGAAGAGATGGCCGAGCTATTTCCCGTCCTGCGCGACAAATGGGACACCGCTGCTGGCTTCATGTCCGGCGGTGAAGCGCAACAGCTCGCGATTGCCCGTGCGCTCATGAGCAAACCGAAGCTGATCATGATGGATGAACCGTCGCTGGGTCTGGCGCCCGTGCTGGTCGACTTGGTTTTCGAGCTCATCGACACTCTGCGATCCCAGGGGCGCACGATCCTGGTCGTCGAACAGAACGCCACCCGCATGTTGAGTGTGGCCGATCGTGCCTATGTACTGCGAAGCGGCGACATCGTGGCCACCGGCACCGGTGCCGAACTGCTCGAACGCGACGACCTCTTCGACACCTTCGTCGGGGGCTGAGCTGTGTCCGAACTCGTGCAGAACCTGATCGATGGTCTCGGCCGGGGCAGCATCTACGCCCTGCTGGCGCTGGGCGTGGCGGTGGTATTCGGCATAATGCATCTGCTGAATTTCGCCCATGGTGAACTGATCACGATCCCGGCTTACGTCACCTACTGGGCCTTCAACAACGGCTGGAATTGGTGGACCGTCGTGCCACTCATCGTGATCGTCGCCGTTCTCAGTTCACTGCTGATCGAACGAATAGCGTTCAGTCGCGTGCGCGGTGCCAAGGACTTCACGTTGCTGCTGACGTCGTTCGGCGTCCATTTCATCGTTGCGGCAGGTTTTCTGTTGTACGTGTCGGCATCGGTCAAACAGATTCCTCGCCCCACATGGGCGGCGAACACCGTGGCCATAAGTGCGGTGCGTATCGAGCTGTTCGACATCGTGGTCATCGGGGTCACCATCGTGGTGCTCGCCGGCACCACCTGGCTGCTGCAACGCACCATGTTCGGGCTGGCGTTGCGCGCCGCAGCCGCCGATTTCGACACGGCCCGTCTCATGGGCATCAAGTCCGACTCGGTGATCCGGGGCGCGTTTGCCTTGTCGGGATTTCTCGCCGGTATTGCCGCGGTGTTCTGGATCATGCGCGAAGGACAGGTCACACCAACTGCCGGGATCGACCCGATGCTCAAGGGCGTGCTCGCTGCGCTGATTGGTGGCCTGGGCAGTTTGCGTGGCGCGGTACTCGGCGGGTTCGTGCTGGGCCTGGCCGAAGTGCTTCTGCGGTCGTGGTTGCCGATCGAGATTCAAAATCTCACAACCGGCTTCGTGTTCGTCATGATTGCGCTGCTCTTCATCTTCCGACCCGGAGGGCTCGTGTCGGTGCCTCAGGTCGAGCGTGTCTGATGTTTCCTGATGCCCGGCGAGACGTTCTGTTTCCCGTTATCGGGTCTGCTGTTCTGTTCAGCGTCCTGGTCGGTGGCGGCATGCTCTACCAGACGATCATCGGCAATGGTGCGGCCGAGCGGCTGATGACGACCATGCTGATCGATGCCATCATCGTGATCGGTATTCAGATCTACATCGGCAACACCGGCATTCTCTCGTTCGGCCATATCGGATTCGGCGCTGTCGCCGGCTACGCGTTCGCGGTCTACGCCGTTTCGCCAGAAGAGAAACTCAAACGCATCCCGAACGCCCCGTTCGGCCTGACAGATACCCAGGTGGGACCAACGTTGGCGATGCTCATCGCCGTCGTCGTCACCTTGGTGTTCGCCTTCATCGTCGGTATTGGACTGGCCCGATCCGGAGCACAGTCGGGGGCAGTTGCTCCCACCGTGATCACGTTGGCCGTGCTCTTCGTGACCCATGAGGTGGCCAAGAGCTGGCCCCAGTTGACCGGCGGCAACCGCGGCGGTGTGTCCTTCGCCATTGGAGCCTCACTCGACAAACGTTGGCCAATTCTGCTTGCGCTGTTCGCTGCGCTCCTCGGTGCTCGGCTCTACGGCCAATCTCGAAGCGGGCGCCTGGCCACGGCGGCACGCGAGGACAACCTGGCAGCTCGGGCCATGGGCGTGAACCCGCTGGTGCAACAGATGACGGCACTGTTGATCTCGGTGGTCGTCGTTTCGATCGGGTCGTCGCTGCGAGTGTGGCAGATCGGCTCGATCCTGCCGGACCGGTTCTTCTTCGACTACGCAATGCTGACTCTGGTCATGTTGATCGTGGGTGGACGCAACAGCGTGACCGGCGCAGTTCTGGGCGTCGCGGTCATGACAGCGGCCCTCGAGTTGGCACGACGTCTGGGCCAGGAGGGATTCGAGATTTTTGGCATCGGGCTCGATCAGGCGCCGCTCGACTGGGTGTTCCGAGAAAACCTCAACAGCATCGTGCTGGGCATCGCCATGGTCGGATTCATGATCTGGCGCCCGAGTGGCATTCTCGAAGACTGGGAATTCGATCGGTGGCTCTATCGCAAACTCGATCGCGACGAAGTCGAGCCCGAGCTGTTGGTCGAGCTCGACGAGGTTCCCGATCTGCGATTCTCTGCGTCTGACATAAGTGTGTCCTTCGGTGGCTTTCATGCGTTGAGCGGCGCTGGTATCACCGCTGCCAGCGGCGAGGTGGTCGGCATCATCGGCCCGAATGGGGCAGGTAAGACCACGTTTGTCAACGTCATCACCGGAATGGTGGAGCCCACGCACGGTGAGTTCTCGATCGGGGACCGCTCGCTTAACGGGATGCGCTCCTTCGAGCTGTCTCGCAGTGGGCTGGTCCGCACGTTTCAGAACCTACGCATGTTCGGTGCGCTCACGGTTCGCGAAAATGTCGAGACTGCGGCGCTGGTAGCTCGCGAGCATCGAGCAGATCGCCAGCTGCCCGATGTCGACCCGCTGATTCGCGAGGCTGGGCTGTGGGAACATCGCGATCGCCGAGCGAGGGAACTCGACTACGGCAACTCTCGACGACTCGAACTCGCCCGGGCGGCAGCCATGGCACCATCGTTCATGCTGCTCGACGAACCCACGAGCGGCATGAGTGACAGTGAGTCGCTCACCATGATCGAGCAGGTGCGCCACATGGCTGCAACGGTGGCCGCCGGGGTGATCGTGATCGACCATGACCTGGGCTTCATCACCGGTATCTCCGACCGCATCTACGTGTTCGACCAAGGCCGAGTCATTGCCGAGGGAACGCCCGAAGAAGTCCAAGCCGATCCACGAGTCCAGGCGGCCTACCTGGGCTCGATGGCCGGAGACTGACCATGCCCGTCCTACTGGCTACCTTAGAAACCTACACGACAACAAGGGGGAGTGGCCTGTGGCCCTGACACTCGACGAATTCCAACAGATGTGCAACTTCGGTGCTGTGCACACCGTAGAGATCGCCACGCCAGACACCTACGGCCACATTCGGGGCAAGCGGGTGCCAGTGGATCGCTTCTTCGAAACCACCCACGACTCGGCCTTTGGCATCGCCGACGCCATCTTCGTCATGGATATACAGAACGATCTGCCCGACAACGAGTTCATCAACATGGACAGCGGCTTCCTGGACTGCCATCTGTACGCCGACGTCAACACTGGTCGGATCCTGTCGCACCGGCCGGGTTATGCGCTCGTGTTCGCCGACGCCGAGGATCCACACGGCAATCCTCATCCCTTGTCGCCTCGAGCCATCTTGAAAGCCCAGATCGAGAAATGCGCGGCGCTGGGTCTGGAACCCGTGGTGGCCACCGAACTCGAGTTCTATCTGTGTAACCCCGACTGGAGTCGGGTTCAGGATCACATCCAGTACAGCTCGCTGACCGATGCGCTCGAGCTAGAAGACGTGCTGGCAGACATGCGGTTGGCCCTGCTCGGTGCCGGAATGGACGTCGAGTCGTCGAACGCCGAATATGGACCCGGGCAAATCGAGATCAACATCGCCCACAGCGATGCATTGACAACCGCAGACAACACCGTGCTGTTCCGCTCCATCGTCAAGCAGGTAGCCGTGCAACATGGACTGCGGGCCACGTTCATGCCAAAGCCGTGGATGGATCAATCCGGCTCCGGCATGCATGTGCATACCAGCCTGAACGGCAGCGACGGCAATCTCTTCGCCAGCTCCGACGGCACCCCTAACGAGACCATGCGTAAATGGCTTGCAGGGCTGCTCGAACATGCGCCTGCGCTCGGACTGCTGGGTGCGCCCACGGCAAATGGTCCTCGCCGGATCGACCCGTACACGTTTGCACCCACTCATATCCACTGGGGTCTCGACAACCGCACGGTCCTGGCCCGTTGCATCGCCGAAGCAGGCTCTGCCGCCAACCGAGTCGAGTTCCGAGCGGCGGGCGCCGACGCCAACCCCTACCTGCTGATCGCTGGACTGTTGGCCGCGGGTGCCGATGGCATCACCAACGATCTCGACCCGGGGGCGATGAGCGAGGGTGACATGTACACCACGCCCGGTGACTGCGTGCCACTCGCCAACACACTCGACGGCGCAGTGCAGGCGTTCAGCAGCAGCGCACTACGCTCGGCGTTGGGCGATATGTTCTCGACCAGCTACGAGTCCATGGCCGCAGCCGAGGTGGCGCTCGCATCCGAGAACGGCACCGCCGACGACGTCAACGACTGGGAACGCGATCGCTACATCGAGTTCAGCTGACATGAACGTCACCGATGCCCATCTCTACCTGAACGGAATTCCGCACGAACGCTTCCGTGCGCTGCGGGCCGAGCCGGGTATTGCATGGCATGCCCACGGTGATCCCGACGATGACAAGGCTGGCTTCTGGGCGGTGACCCGCCACGCCGACATCAAGGAAGTGTCCAAGAACCCCGACGTGTATTCATCGGCGCTCGGGCACACCAATCTGTGGGACCTCGAAGCCGACGCACTCGAAGCTCGTCGGTCGCTCATCGACACCGACGCCCCCGACCACACGCGGCTTCGGCGTTTGATCAGCAGCGTATTCACCCCCAAGAACATCCGCCGGTGGGCCGATCTCACTCGTTCGGTCACCGGCGACGTGCTCGATGAGTTCGAGAAGCGGGGTGGCGGGGACTGGGTGGACCTGGTGGCGGCTCCGCTGCCGATCCGAGTCATCTTGGCCATCCTGGGTGTGCCGGTCGAAGATGCCGACTATCTGGTCGAGCTGTCGAACTATCTGGTCGAGGGCACCGGCGATGAGCAATCATTGCCCGCCGATGCGTTCGGTAACACCACCGAGCTGCGATTGCTTCCGTTCAACAGCCCGGCCAGCCACGCCATGTTCGAATACGGCGCGCGATTGGCCGAGTTGCGACGCAACGATCCGCGAGACGACATGGTCACCATGCTCGTGCAGGCCGAAGCCGACGGCGAGAAACTCTCCGCCAGCGAGTTCCGCAACCTGTTTCACCTGTTGATCTTCGCCGGGAACGAGACCACGCGCACGGCGCTGAGCCATGGCGCACTTGCGTTTGCTGACCACCCCGCCGAGCTGCAGCGGCTTGGCGATGATCCCGCACTGCTCGATACGGCAACCGACGAAGTGCTGCGCTGGGCCACACCCATCCTGCACATGCGGCGCACGGCCACCACCGACACCGAGCTGGCTGACACGTCGATCGCCGAAGGCGACAAGGTGGTCATGTGGTACGCCTCGGCCAATCGAGACGACGAGGTGTTCGACGACCCGTTCCGCTTCGATGTTGGTCGGGGCGGTGGCAACCAGTTCTCGTTCGGCGGCGGCGGCCCGCACTTCTGCCTGGGAGCATTCTTGGCTCGGCTCGAGATCTCATCGCTCTTCGGCGAGATGGCCAACCGGGGTATGGGCCTGCAACAACATGGCGACGTGGTTCGGTCGCCGTCGAACTTCGTGCACGGCGTGCTTTCGCTGGGAATGGAACCGGTGCTCTGATGGACAAGCCAGCTGAGCCCATGCGCGTGACCGTCGACGCCGACAAGTGCGTCGGCAGCGGTATGTGTGAGATGCTCGAAGAAGAAACATTTCTGATCGACGAAGCCACCAACATCGCCCAGGTGATAGGCGAAGCCGCTTTACCAGCCGAACGAGCTGCCATCGTGATCGACCGCTGCCCCGCAAGTGCCATCTCGATCGTGGACAAGGACTGAGCGGTGGTAGTTCCGCCCACGGCGAATATGGCGCCGATCGATCTACACAACGCCGATACCTTTGCGAACGGCATCCCTCACGACGGCTTCGCCCAGATGCGCGCGGCCAAAGGCTTGGCCTGGACCGACGCAGCACCAGGAGACCATGGCGGCTTCTGGTCGGTCACTCGGTACGACGAATTAGTCACGGTGTCTCGCGACACCAGCACGTTCTCGTCGGCGGTAGGGCATATTCAGATCTATGACATCGACGAAGATGCGCTCGATGCCCGAGCCTCAATGATCGACCTCGACCCGCCGATTCATACCCGGCTTCGCCGACTGGTCAGCTCGGCGTTCACCCCCCGCCATGTGCAGCGATACGAAGTCGCCATTCGTGCTCGCGTGCGCACCTGCCTGGACACGCTCGAAGCCGGCGGGGGTGGTGATTGGGTGAAGATGGTCGCGGCGCCCATACCGATCGGCGTGATCTGCGATCTCATGGGTGTCCCCGAAGCCGACCATGCGCTCATGGTCGAATTGTCGGACCACCTGGTGGCGGGTACTGGGAACACGCCACTCGATCCCGATGCCTATGGCAACACCACAGAACTGCGTCTGCTGCCGTTCAACAGTCCCGCTGCCTTCGGTATGAGCGAATACGCCCGACGGCTCGGTGACAAACGTCGAGCCCAGCCGGCCGACGACCTGGTCACCGACCTGATCCAAGCCGAGGTCGACGGCGAGCGCCTGAGCGACGAGGAGTTCGCCAATTTCTTCCGGCTGATGATCTTTGCCGGCAACGAGACCACCCGCTCATCGATGGCCCACCTGGCCATGCATTTCGGGGAGTTCGCCAGCGAATTCGAAAAGGCACGCCACGACCGCTCGTTGTTGCCCTCTCTGACCGACGAGGTCATTCGCTACTCATCGCCCATCCTGTACTTCCGGCGTACCGTCACCACCAACACCACCCTGGGCGGCACCGAGCTTCACCCTGGCGACAAGGTGGTCATGTGGTACGCCGCCGCCAACTTCGACGACGTCCAGTTTCCCGACGCTCGGCAATTCCGAGGCGATCGGCCTCAGGTGCCCGCCCACGTGGCCTTCGGTGGGGGAGGAGCCCACTTCTGCCTGGGGGCATCACTCGCTCGGCTCGAAGTGGCCATCCTGATCGAAGAGTTGCTCGAACGAAACCTGTCGCTTGAGATTGGCGAACCGCAGTTCGTGCCGTCAAACTTCGTGAACGGCATCGAACACCTACCCGTAACGATCACTGGCTGATCGAAGAATTGGACGTACCCATGAGCTGGCATCTGACAAACGATCAATTGAAGCTGCAGGCCGAGGCCAGAGAGCTTGCTCAACAGGTGATTGCGCCTCGAGCGGCCGAGGTCGACGAGGCCCAGGAGTATCCGTGGGCCAATGTCGAGGCGTTGTGCGATGCCGGGTTCACCGGCATGACCGTGCCGCCCGAGTTCGGCGGCCCGGGTCGGTCGTTCCTCGACGCGGTGCTGGTGGTCGAAGAGATGGCCAAGGTCTGCGGCGTCACCGGGCGTATCGCCGTGGAATGCAACATGGGTGCGATCTCGGCCGTCATGGCCTATGGCACCGAGCAGCAGAAGAAGCTGGCCGCGGATCTGGTGCTGCACGGCGACAAGCCCGCCATCTGTATCACCGAACCGGGCGCAGGTAGCTCGGCATCCATGATGACCACGCGTGCTGACCGGCGAGGCGACGAGTTCGTGATAAATGGCACCAAGCATTGGATCACCGGCGGCACGGTGTCGCGCATGCACCTGATCTTTGCCCGGGTGTTCGACGAGCAGGGCAACGAGGAAGGCATCGGCGGCTTTTTGGCCATTCGAGACGAAACGCCAGGCCTGAGCTTCGGTCGTCGTGAGCCCACCATGGGCCTGCGAGCCATCCCCGAGATGGAGGTCATCTTCGACGACATGGTCGTGGGGCCCGACATGGTGGTCATGCCACCCTCGGGCTTCAAGCGTGGTTTCGGTGATCTGATGAACGCCTACAACGCCCAGCGCGTCGGCGCCGGAACCGTCGGCCTGGGTATCGCCCAGGGTGCCTACGAGTTGGCGCTGGATTTCGTGAAGCAACGCGAGCAGTTCGACCGACCAATCGCCGAGTTCCAGGGTGTGCAATGGAGCCTGGCCGATATGTCGGTCAAGCTCGAAGCCGCCCGCAGCCTGACCTGGCGCGCCGCCGAATCCCACGGCCCCAACAACTCGCCGTTTCCCGACCCTGCCATGGCTGCGCAAGCCAAGATCTTCACCGCCGAAGCGGCCATCGAAGTCGTCAGCGACGCGCTGCAACTCCATGGAGCCGCCGGTTACAGCCGCCGGAATCCGCTCGAGCGCATGTACCGCGACGTCCGCATGTTCACCATCGGCGGCGGCACCGCCGGCATCTTGCGCACGGTCGTCGCCAGCCGCATCCTGGACATGCGCCTGCCCCAAGGCCGCGGCGGCTACCTGCCCAAAGAGTAGCGGAGGTCACGTCTCGTATGTGTTCTGGGAGACAGAAGCGGCCTTCGCTCGGCGTCACAATAATGGAACAGACAAGCCAGCCAGCAACGACCGAGGAGTCGCCATGAAGACCAACAAAGCCACCAAGAACACCGCCCGCCGAATCGGAGGTTTCGCACTCGGACTGGGACTGATCTTCGGCGCGGCGGCCTGCGGCGGCAACAGCGCCGAGTCCGACGCCAACGAACTCTTGACCGAGTACGGCATCGACATCAGCGACTTCGACGACATCGATTTCGAAGCCGAACTCGAAGCCTGGGAAGGCCTCACCGAGGACTACCTGCAAGATCTCGAGGGCTGACCGAACCAGCGACCAGGACGCCTGACGGATGGCGACCGCTCAGGCAATGCTGTAGCCGGTGATGCCTGCAGAGCTGGTAAAGATCAGCGGCGATCGGCCGACAGGAGTCGGGTGGTCGATATGTTCGTGAACGACAGGCGAGGCGGGTTGGCTTGGCTCGCCGTCATGTTGCTGGCGCTGCTGATTGGCTGTGGTGCAGGCACCGGAAACAGTGCGATCGCGACACAGCAATCGCCAACGAGCGTTCCGTCTGAACACGATCTCGAAACGCTCGCCGTGGCCGAGACGAACCAGGCGAACCTCGTTCTGACCGACGATCTGGCTCATACGGAACTGCTCGAAGGCAGAACTGGCGCCATCACCAACCTGGACCGGGTGATCACCGGTGATCGTGCGGTGGCGATCTGGTACTGGGCGCCGCATTGACTGACCTGTCTGAGCCATGCCTCAGACGTCGAGCAGTTCGCTCGGGACAACGAAGACATCATTCAGGTGGTCGCAGTGGGTTCGCAACACAGTTTTGCGGCCGTTCAGCAGTTCTTACACGTCACCGACTTTGCCACCGTGCCGATTCTGTGGGAGCAGACCGCAAACCTCTGGCAGATCAACGACGTTCGCACCACCTCTGCCATGCAGCTGTACAGCTTCGATCTCCGCCATCAGACAGATCTCGTGTTCTTCAATGACGAAGGCCGAGCGATCTTCTTGGACGCCGCGCTTCAGACTCCTTGGTCACCCGTCGATCGCACACCCGCGCCCTAGCGGACGACTGACGACGGCGCCTGCTAGAGGTCGAACCAGATGTGGGCTTGGCCGGTGCCGGCCACTGCTTCGTAATTTCCGAACTGGGTTCCGGCCGCGGTGCAGCCGCGTCCGCCGAGGGCACCGAGCACGGTCAAATAGTGGCCGAAGTAGCCCTCGGGTGCGTGCTGGTTGAACTCGGGCACGAAGTCCAAGATGCCCGCATGATCACCAGCGAGCATCTTGGCGATCACGTGGCGATCGGCCGCTGCTGCCTGCGGCGAGCTGAGATGCAGGTCGGGGTCGGCGGCTTCGTGGTCGCGGAACTCACGAAGCGACCAGAACTTGTGACTGAGCCCACCGCTGGCCAGGATCACCACTCGCCGGTCGAGCTGCCCGATCGCATCGGCTAAGAGTCGGCCGAACAGCATGAAGTCCTGCGCATCGGCAGTCTGACAGATACCGGCCGACACCCACTTCTCGTCGCCCTGCAGGAACGGCAGCAGGTTCAGGGTGGGGTAGTGCACGGGCAGATACGGATCATCGATGGCAGTTATCCACGTGTCATCACGCCCCGAGGCAGCGGCTTCCCACGCGAGCGCGAGTTCCGGGTCGCCTGGAAAGTCGTAGGGCATCTGGCACATACCCCGGGGAAGCTCTTCCGATGTGTAAAGGCCCTGACGATGGTCGTGACTGGCCACGATGTGTTCGATGGTGGTGAACCAGTGGGTGTCGATAACCACCACGGTGTCGGCGTTCAGTAGCGCCAGCTTCTCGGCCCGCAGCTGGTGCAGGCCTGCGAACAGGCTGGTGTCTTCGCCGTCGTTCAGCTCACGGCGGATCTTCTCGGGCAGCACCAGCGGCGGCACATGCGACACCAAGGCCGCTCCGACTATCTCACCCATTTGTAGACACCTTCACGGGTAGTTGTTTGATGCCGGCGATGAAGTTGGACCGCAGTCGCGCGACCTCGCCGGCAGGTTCGAAGCGGTCGACCCGTTTCATCAGCTCTTCGAACACCAGGCGGATCTCCATGCGGGCGAGCCACGCGCCCAGACAGAGATGCGGTCCGTTACGTCCGAAGGCCATGTGGTCGTTGCCCGCCCGCGCCAGGTCGTAGCGGTACGGGTTCTCGAACGCTTCGGGGTCATGGTTGGCGGCGTTGAACCAGATGGCCAGCTTGTCACCGGCCTTGATCTGCTTGCCCCGCATCTCCACGTCGCGCGTGGCGGTGCGGCGGAAGTGCATGGTTACCGAGCTGGTGCGCAGTATCTCTTCGACGGCGGTGGGGGTCAGGTCGCCGTCGGCTTTCCAGGCGTCCCACAACGGGGGGTGATTCATGAGCGTCCACATGGCGTGGGTCATGGTGTAACGAGTGGTGTCGTTACCCGCAGCCACGAGCAGCGTGAAGAAGTTGTTGAACTCCAGATCGGACAATGGTTCACCGTCGATCGTGGGTGCCAGCAACTGCGAGATCAGGTCGCCGCGAGGACATGCCCGCCGGTCTTCGATCTGTTCCTGCGCGAACTGGAATATCTGGATCGACGCCGGGCTTCGAAACGGCACCATACGGAACTGCTCGGTGTTGGTCAGGTCGACCGGGAAGTCGGTGAAGTCGGGATCGGTGTTACCCAGTAGCGCATCACCCCAGGCAACGAGCTTGTGGCCGTCTTCGTCGCTGGTTCCCAGCAACTTGCCCAACATGCGCATCGGCAACTGTTCGGCAATGGCATGCACGAAGTCGAACTCGTCTTGTTGCAGCGCCGCCTCGATGACCTCCACCGCCAGCTGGCGGATCTGGTCTTCGTAGGACTCGACCGAACGGCGGGTGAATCCCTTGCTCACCAGCCGCCGGTAGCGGGTGTGGTCGGGCGGATCCAACTCCATCATCGTCAATCGTGCTTGGGTCTCTTCTTCGTCCATCTCCTCGAGACGAATTCCCTGCGACGACGTGAAGGTGTCGACGTCGCGGCTCACACTCAGCGCATCGTCGTAGCGCAGGATGGACCAGAATCCGGAACCATCGGCCTCTTCGGTCCAGAACACCGGGCTCTCGGACCGCAGTCGATCAAAGGTCGCATGGGGAACGCCATCGACATAGGTGTCATGACTGGTGATGTCGGCATCGTCGGGACCCAGGTCCGCCAAATAGTTGTCGACATGGCTGACGGTCATGATCCGGGCTCGGAGGTGGAATCTGTGGCGACCATGGGGTTCGCCTTGGCGGCCACCGTGGTCCCGCCGGCCATCGAGTTCCCGACTTGACGGTAGAAGCCGCCGATCATCTCGAAATCGCCGAAGCGGGCAAGTTCTTCGGTCGGATTGTCGAAGATGGCGAGTTCGACAACGCCCGAGTAGACGGGCCCGAGTTCCACATCGAAGCCGCGCATGGTGACCAGTTCGTCGAGCGAGTCCCGCCCATCCATCTCGATCGCCGGCATCTGGCGGCTGTGCAGCATGGGGTGTCCGTTCACGAACCCGGCCGACTCGGCGGTGCCAGTGATGGTGAAGCGAGCGTCGGCAATCCGACGGCCCCAGGTGCTGAGCGTGGCGCCGAAGCGACCGCCGGGTTCCAATCGTGGACCGGCCTTGCCGATCGTGACCGGGCGAGTCATCCAGATCTCTGACATCTTCTTGGGGTAGCCCTGAATGTGACCACGAGCCATGGCGAAATCCTTGTCGACCCAGATGTAGGCAGCTCGGCTGTAGATCTCGCCCTGGTATTGGCACCGGATGACTACAAACACTTCCTTGTATTGCGAGCGGGCTGGATCCAACAATTCGTCGAAGTTGTCACTGCAGCTCTGCCAGTCAGCCCAGATGATGGCCACCGCACCGGGATCGTCATCGACGAGTTCGAGCCCCGCGGGGAGCAGCTCGGCCACCCGTTCCGGATCGGTGCGAAACTCGATGGTGAGCATCTCGCCGCTGTAATGCCACGGTGGTGACGGCAGGATGCTGCCAGCACCCGTGGGCGTCCGCGGATACATCAAACCCTGCAACTCAGCCATCGTCCCACTGTAATCGTTAGGTACCAAACGATTCAAGCAAGCAGGCCCCGCCGCAGGGCACGTTTGTCGACGGGACCGAACTGCGCCGCTCGATGGTACCTAGTCCTGGTCGGCGTCCAGGTTTGCGTTGGTGATCACCTTTCGCAGAAGACGGGCGAGTTCCTCGCTTTCGGCACGCGACAATCCCGCCACCAGGTCTATTTCGAGTTGGTTGAATCGTGGGAAGAGTTCCTCGATCACGGCCAACCCGGCGTCGGTCGCGCTCACGAGCACCCGCCGACCATCGGTCGTGGAACGCTGGCGTCTCACGAGGTCGCGCTTCTCGAGGGTGGTGAGCATGCCCGTGAGGGTTCCCTTGGCCAAATCACATTCGGTGGCCAGCGTGGCCGTCTCCATCTCGCCCCAGACCCACAGCACCCACAAGATGGTGAAGCCGCCCCAGCTGAGCCGGTATTCCTTCAGTAAGCCCCGCTCGGCTCGGCGTCGAACTGCTGCCGCCGCCCGGTAGATGTTCGAGATGGCGCGATTGGCCTCGAAGTCGATTGGGCGTTCGCCGAGTCGTGCCTGCACGTCGCGCTCGGCGTCGAGTAGCTGGGACTTTGCCGGTGGAGATGGTTCTTGCATAGAAATTCGTTAGGTACCAAACTATTCCCGAAGCAACGCTGAGGAGCAATCGAATGGCCGAACATCGACACGTGCTCATGGACGGGTACCCAACGTTAGTGCGGGTCGAAGGCGCGGAACTGGTTGCCGACGACGGCCGCCGTGTCGAAGTCGAGCAGGCGGTACATCTGGCACCGAGTGCACCTTCGAAGATCATTTGCGTGCACCTGAACTATTCGAGCCGAGTCGACGAGTTCATGACCAAACTGCCGGCGGCGCCCACGTACTTCCAGAAGCCGGTGAGTGCTCTCTGCGGACACGGCGCCGACGTGGTCAGGCCCGAGGGCACCAAGTGGCTGAACTACGAGGGTGAGATCGCCATCATCATGGGAAAGACGTGTCGCAACATCGCGCCCGGCGACGCCGGTGACTACATCGCGGGTTACAGCGTGTCCAACGACTACGGGCTGCATGACTTTCGTGACACCGACGCGGGTTCGATGTTGCGAGTGAAAGGCAGCGACACGCTCTGCCCGGTCGGGCCCGGCTTGGTGACCGATTGGGATTTTCGAGGCAAGCAGCTTCGCACCCTGGTCAATGGCGAGGTGAAACAAGACGGCAACACCGACGAGATGCAGTGGGACATGCACTACCTGGTCGCGGACATAGCGCGCTCGATCACACTGGTGCCGGGTGACATCTTGTTGTCGGGTACACCTGCCAACTCGCGCACGGTGTACCCCGGAGACGTAGTCGAAGTCGAGGTCGAAGGCCTGGGCATGCTACGCAACACCATCGTGACTGGCCCCACGCCGGTACGCACCGACGTGGGCGCTCAGCCGAGTGATTCCGAGGAAGTGCAATCGACCGCGAAGGGTGGCGATTGGGAATTTCGCGGTATCCGTGCCCCTATGGGTCCTGGCGCCAAGCACTACGAGAGCATCGTCGATGACGACTGAGGTGCGTCGCGCCGAGGTCGGCGGTGTAAAGGTGCCTGTCGATCATCTCATCGGCGGGGCGTGGGTCGCCAGCGACAAAACGTTCGCCACCAACTCGCCCCTGGACTGGGAGGCAGGACCGCTCGCCATGGTGGCTCGTGGCAACCAGATCACGTCTGACGCTGCCGTGGCCGCCGCAGTTGCCGGCTTCGACGTCTGGTCACGGTTCACTGTTCCCGAACGGGCCGAGGTGCTGCACCGCCTGGCCGATCTCATCGAGACCCGCAACGAAGAGATCGCCATGGTCGAATCACTCGACATGGGATTCCTGTACGAGTCCATGAAGCTGCGACTCGTCGCCCGAGGCGCCGTGAACTTCCGCACCTACGCCGATCTGATTGTCGCACACGAAGAGCGTGCGTGGGACGCCAAGGACCAGCAGCACATCGTGCAACACATGCCTGCGGGACCTGCCGTGGTGATCACGCCGTGGAATGCGCCGTTCATGCTCAGCACCTGGAAGCTGGCACCTGCATTGGCGTCAGGTAACAGCGTGATCCACAAGCCAGCCGAATGGTCGCCGCTCAGCGCAGCATTGTTGGCCGAACTCACATTCGAAGCAGGCTTCCCGCCCGGCGCCTACAACCTGGTGCAAGGCATCGGCGACGAAGTGGGCGCTGCGCTGGTGGCTGACCCTCGGGTCCGTCGCATCACCTTCACCGGGTCTCCCAAGACCGCGCGGCACATCGGCAAGGCTGCCGCCGAGAACATCGTTCCGTTCACCGCCGAGCTGGGAGGCAAGGGACCGCTGATCGTTTTCGCCGACTCGGATCTCGATGCCGCGGCGCACCGAGCGGCATGGCAGTTCGACGACTCCGGCCAGGTCTGTCTTGCGGGCACTCGGTTGCTCGTTCAAGAATCGATACGCGAAGAGTTCTTGCTGAAGTTCCATGAACATGTCGACGCTCTGGTCTTGGGCGACAGTCGCGACGCGGCCACCAACATCGGTCCAATGGTGCATCCCGACCATCGCGCCGCTGTGCACGGGTTCGTCGAGCGGGCCCGAGCAGGCGGCGACACCATCATGCGCGGCGGCCAGCCTCGCAGCGATTCGCTGCACTACGAACCAACACTGATCGAACCACTTTCGAACAACAGCGAGGTCGTGCAACACGAGATCTTTGGCCCGGTGCTCACTTTTCAGACCTTCGCCGACGAAGCCGAAGCCATCCAACTGGCGAACAGCACCGTCTACGGACTGTCGGCGCTGATATTCACCACGTCGGCCGAACGAGCAGAACGAGTGGGTCGCAGCTTGCGTTGCGGCCTCGTCTGGGTGAACACTTTCCTGGTGCGAGACCTCACGGCACCTTTCGGAGGCACCGGCATCAGCGGCATCGGCCGCGAGGGCGGTGAACATGCACTCGAGTTCCACAGCGACCTGAAGACCCTGATGATCAAGAACGAATCTGTCTCATAGCGACCCGCTGACCAACCGACCTTCTGACCAACCGACCTTCTGACCTGCTGGCGAGGAGCCACCATGAAACCCAAGCTGTTGCACCCCTACGCAAAGCCCGCCAAGGACAAGGGGAAGTTCCGGGAACTCGTGCGGGGCGAGGGCGTGCACCTGTGGGACAACGAGGGCAACAAGTACATCGACGGCATGGGCAGTCTGTGGCTCTGTCACATCGGACATGGTCGCAAAGAGGTCGCCGATGCAGTGCACGAGCAACTCAGCACGATCGTCTACAACGTGTTCGACCCTTGGTCACACCGCGCGCCCGAGCAGCTGGCCGAACGCATCAGCGAGCTTTCGCCGCTCGAAGGCTCACGAGTGTTCATGTGCTGTTCGGGTTCCGAAGCTGTCGACACGGCGTTCAAGCTGACCCGCCAGATCGCGCAACTCAAAGGTGAACCCGACCGCCAGATCGTGTTGCGCCGCACCCGCGGCTACCACGGCATCGCCGGAGCGGGCACGTCGCTGCAGGGCATCGAAGCGAATCGCCAGGGCTGGGGCGACCTGATGCCCCACATCATCGAAATCGATCCCGACGACATCGAGTCTGCCGCTCGAGTCTTCGCCGAGCACGGCGAGCAGATTGCCGGCGTGATCACCGAACCCGTTCAGGGTGCCGGGGGAGTGTGGCCCCCGACCGACGACTACATGCGCCGCCTACGTGCGCTGTGCGACAAGGCCGGTTCGCTGCTGGTGTTCGACGAGGTGATCTGCGGCTTTGGTCGCACCGGCGAATGGTTCGGCGCGCAGACCTACGGGGTCAAGCCGGACCTGATGACCTTTGCGAAAGGCGTGACCAGTGGTTACCAGCCGCTGGGCGGCGTGATCATCAGCCGCGAGATCTGCGATCTGCTCGAGTCCGACCCAGATTTCTACTTCCGCCACGGGTTCACCTACAGCGGCCACCCGGCCTGTGCGGTGGCCGGCATGGTCAACCTGGACATCATCGAACGCGAAGGCCTGGTGCAACGAGCCAACGAGATCGGCGAGAAGTACTCGAGCGGCCTGGCTGCATTGGTCAGCGACGGCACCCTGTCGGGCTACCGAGGAGTCGGCGCCTTGTGGTCGGCACAACTCCCCGCAGGCACCACACCCGATCAAACCATCGCCGCGCGCGACGCAGCCCTCGACAAAGGCGTGATCTTGCGGCCGATTGGCGACAGCCTGGCGTTCTGCCCGCCGCTGATCATCAACGACAGCGAGCTGGATCAGTGCCTCGACGTGATGGCCGACGTATTGAGTTAGCCGCTAGTTGGCTAAGGTGACGGCCCGCAGAGGAGGCGCATCGTCATGGGCGAATCGAGCTCGACCAAGCACGACGCGCTCGAGCACGCGCTTGGGTTGTACCCGTCGCGAATCGTTGCCTGCAGCGGTGGTATTGACAGCCTGGTGTTAGCCACGCTCGCCCATCGTTTCGCACCGGACACCACGGTGATCGCCCATACGGTCACGCCCGCGGTGCCCGGCCCCGGTACTGCTCGGGTGGTCGCGTTTGCCGAACGCCGAGGCTGGAAGCTGGAGCTCGTGCGATCGAGCGAATTCGACGACGAGCGGTATCTGGCCAATCCTGTCGACCGTTGCTACTACTGCAAATCGAATCTGTACGAAGCCGTTGCTGCTGTCGGCCTCGCTTCGGCCGGACCGGCACAAGCGGTGGTCTTGAGCGGCGCCAACACCGACGACCTCGGTGAGTATCGACCGGGCCTGATCGCAGCCGAAGAGCGCGCGGTACACCACCCCTACATCGAAGCCGGATGGGGCAAGACCGACATTCGCCAAGCGGCGCGTGATCTGGGCCTGGCCGAAGCCGATCTGCCCGCCTCGCCCTGTTTGGCCAGTCGCCTGTACACCGGCACCCGAGTCACTGCCGCCAGATTGCAGGCGGTCGAAGCAGGGGAGGCTGTCGTGAGCCAGCTCACCGGCATCGGCGTGGTGCGGTGCCGCATCCGAGAAGACGATGTGCACATCGAGGTCATGGCCCAAGATCGCCACCGCATCGACCAGCGTGTTGTCGAATCGGTCCGCACCGCGATGACCGCGGTCGAGCCGAGCCTGCAAACGGTGGTGCTCGACGACGACAACTATCGTGCTGGTCGCTCCTTCCTGCGAGTCTCCTGAGTTCACCAATGCACCAACATGATGACCAACGAATGGCCCGTATCGGCATGCCCGAAGCCGTGCTGTGTTCGGCCAAGACCGATGCTCAGCTGCTGGCGATCTGCCAGGAACTCACCGCACAGCAAGAACCGGTACTGTTCACCCGCCTCGCCGAAGATCGCTTACAGGACCTACCCGAAGCGGTCGGCGCAGCCATGGACTACGACCCGATAAGCGAAACGGCCGTTGCCAACGGCACCCTTTCGAGCCGGCGGGGCCGCGTGGCGGTGGTGGCTGCCGGCACATCCGATCAACGAGTCGCGGCCGAGGCGACTCGCGCGTTGGTCTTCAGCGGTGTTTCGGTCGACACCATCGTCGATGTCGGCGTAGCGGGTATCTGGCGACTCGAAGCTCGACTCGACGACATACGCGCCGCCGACATCGTGATCGCCGTGGCCGGCATGGATGCTGCCATCGTGTCGGTCCTGGGCGGCCTGGTCGGCTCGCCCATCATCGCCGTGCCCACATCGGTTGGTTATGGGGTCGCAACGGGTGGCAGCACGGCTCTCAACAGCGCACTTGCGAGCTGCGCCCAGGGTGTTGCCGTCATGAATATCGACAACGGCTTCGGCGCCGCATGCGCTGCGGTCCGCATGCTCGGTCTGCTCGACTCTCGCTCATGACCATCGGATGGTTCGACGGGGGAGCAGGAGCCAGCGGCGACATGATGCTCGGCGCCCTGGCGAGCGCCGGCGTGCCGGTCGCGATCATGCAGGCCAGCCTGGATCCGCTCGAACTCGGGATCACACTGGGCACCGAGCAGGTCCAACGAGGGGGGCTCGGCGCAACCAAGATGCACGTCGTGGTCCCCGAAACCCGAACATTGCGGCACCTACCCGAGATCGAGGCTCTTTTTCGAGCGCTCGACCCACCGCTTGGCGCGGCGGCGCTCGCCGTGTTCGAACGCCTCGCCCAGGCTGAATCCAACGTGCATCAGATGCCCATCGACCAGGTGCACTTCCACGAAGTGGGTGCGCTCGACTCGATTGCCGATGTGGTCGCTACGTGCGCTGGCATCGAGCATCTCGGCCTCGAACGAATCCACTGCTCGACGCTCAGCCTGGGCAACGGCCAGACCCGTGGTGCTCACGGCCCGATTCCCGTGCCGGTTCCGGCGGTGCTGCAACTCATGAAGGGCGTGTCGGCAGTGCAAGCCGGCCCCGCTCCCTACGAGAGCACCACGCCGACCGGCGCAGCGCTACTCGTGGAACTGGTCGACGAGTGGGGACCCATGCCTGCTATGACCATCGACACCGTCGGCATGGGCGCCGGAACCAAGGACTCCGATGCGGTAGCCAACGTGCTGCGACTCGTGCTGGGTGACCCAGCTGACAGCCAGCCCTAGCGGGTGATTATCTCGGCGATCTCGATCGCCTTGGCCAAGGTAGTGTCGGCGTCGGCTCCGTTGTTCGGGTACACGGTGATGGCCACTCGGTCGACGCCGTCGTCGAGTATCACGATGGCGACGAAGTCGGAGCTGTAGGTCACCATCGGGCGACCTGCGACGGTGGTGGACCCCTCGATGGCGCCGAGCTCGGTGCCCAGGGCTTCGATCATGTCCTCGTAGTTCTCTGAGCCGGGAGGGAACGCCTCGGCGATCACTCGGAACGCTCCCGGAGCGAGGTCTTGGCCGCCCGGTTCTCCAAGCCCACACTGGGTCGATTCCCAGTCGCCATCGACGAAGCGGATCACCTCGAACGGGCCGGGGACCTCGGCGACCTCGGCGATCTCTGCTGCGTCACTGTGAACGAAGTTGCGTCCGCCACAGGAGAACCAATTGGGCAGCGGCGGATCGAACGCCGGAGGAGTGAAGGTCGTTCCGGCCGAGATGACTTCGGCGACCTCGATCAGGCCTGCGATCTGCTCGTCGGTGATGCCGTTGGTGAAGTTCGACAGCGAAAGCACCAGATCTGTGCCGCGGTCGCGTGAATTGTCCCAGTCCCAGTGCAGAAGCACCTCGACCTTGTCGGCAGGGCCACCGTTGTCGGTGACCTTCACGACCATTGGTTGGCCAGCGCGGCTCGTCAGGATCTGAATGTCACCCTCGAACCGGTCGGCGATGGACTCGGGATTGAGGAACGCACCGTCGGAATAGGGCGTCATCCTCATCGTGAGGTTGTAGCTGTCGCCAATGTCACCGGCGCCACATTGCAGCCAGTCATTCAACAGCCAGCCGCCTGCGTCTTCATCACTGCCGAAGTCGAGTTGGTAGGTCGTCTGTGCTGCAAGGCCGGTCCGGGCTGCAGGATCGAGGCCGAGCATCGCGACGGCGTCGTCCCATGTCAACAGGTCAAAGACCACCCAGCCGGGGTCGCACAGACCGTATGGCACCGTGGCTGAGTGATTGATCGGACCGCCTCCGGCGGGCAAGGTCGCCGCTGGGAAATCATCATCGTCGGGATCAGCGTCAACCGGTATGTCTCGGGCAACGAACACCTCGTCGAACGCCTGCAGGACCAGCGCTGCTTCCTCGTCGGAAAGGTCGTCGAGCGCAGCGGCATCGACGGGAGCGCCGTCGTTGGCTGCAGAATCGGTCTGCGCCGCGCCACTCTGAGAGGCTTCGTTCTGCGCTGCTGCTTGATCGAACGATGTCGGTTCAGCCGCAGTGATGGTGGCCGAGCTGCTACACGCTGATGCGAACAGCGCGCATATGGCTGCGCAGACAGCCAGGAGACGTAGGCGATGGGCAGTGCGGGGGTGTGACAT
>Ga0209187_1000543_pt1 | contig 61598 bp, 53 predicted proteins | sample BantaG_FD_187430 | JGI IMG/M metagenome (GOLD analysis project Ga0209187, IMG submission 187430) | Marine algal microbial communities from Bantry Bay, Ireland - BantryBay_4 metaG (SPAdes) (version 2) | ecosystem: Host-associated > Algae > Red algae > Unclassified | place: Bantry Bay, Ireland...
CGCACAATTTTAAGCCGAATTCAATCAAAAACTGAAAATCATAGTTTTTTGACAAGCCTCGCAGATATACCGGCAGCAGTGCCGAAAGTAGGCAAACGGAAAAAACAGTGTTTTCGGTCAGACACTATGTAAAGGTGCAGAGCACCGTTTCTGTTTGTAGCAATAAAGCTCCCCAACCGATTAAGGTACGTTAGTACCGACACCGCTTGTACACACCATAAGTACCTGAAAACATAGCGCTTAAAAAAAGCCTTCACACAATTTAATGTGTGAAGGCTTTTTTATGTGTACCTATCATTGGTTCAGTAATTTGGAAATATAAAATCTTTATACGCCTGATAGTAAAACGTAATTAACTACGATTTTAATCTGATTTTTAGGTGATTGAAAATTGTTAAATCCCTAATTTGTAAAAACGGTACAAACTGTTCCTTTGACCAGATACAAAATGTACCGACCTTGCAAACGAAATGAAAACACAACAACTTAATAAATGATTTGAAAGAACGATGAATAACAAATCCTAATTCTAAGAAAACATACTGACTGAGTCGAGGCTTATTTTAAACATTCAAATCGCCTCGACTCATCGGCATCCAAAATTAAGTCTCTTATATATTTTATTAATGAAAGTGAGGAAGAAAAGCCTTCCGCGCTAAGGGACTTTTTATGTCTATTTTTAAACATTAAGAATATTATACCTATGATAATAAAACAAGATGTCCACCAAATCCAAAATACATAAACATTAATAATCCAGTAAATAAAACCACACAAAAAAACGCCGCGTCGTCCTCGTTGGGAGGACTACACGGCAAAGCATTTCGCAGTCGGCTTGATAAGACTGCATTAACTTTATTTAGAAATTTAAAATTAACAAAATCATGTACAATTTAAGAAAAACCATTCTTTTTGGTTTAGCAAGCATTTTAACCTTATCTATCTTTATCACTTCTTGTCAACAAGATAGTTTAATCCCCGGTCAAAGCAATGACCTATCAATAGAAGACAGAGGTAAAGACCCTAATGGACCGACGTTAGTACCTGCGGGGGTATCACACAGCAGAAAGGCAATTGATAATTTTATCATGAGCCAAACCAATGACGGTCAGGAGTTTTTTGATTGGGCTGATGCACCTGACAATATGGTACACAGTGCAATTATGTTGACGGATTCTATTGTCTCCGTAGCTTATGTAACGGGTAAATACAAAAGTATAGAGGCTTTTTTCACTGATGCTGCAAAGAATCATTACAAATCAAATACTAAATTGCCGAGTAAGTGGATTGATCAACGAGAGCAACTCATTAATCAGGTACTGAATTTAGAAAAAGGATTTCAAGGTAAGCCCGGCTTAACTGCCAAAGATATTCTACCATTTGGTCGCGATGATGTTCTACCGCATATTTATATAAGAATTACAGACCTTAAGACTATTAAAAATTTAAGAAATAATAAGTTTGTAGTAAATGTAGAACCCGCATTATATCTTCCTGTTGACCATGCGAAGGACTACAAAAGCAGCTTCGGTTGTCAGGAGGGCGCAGCAGACAATGCTATTCCTATGTCCGACTATCTTGATTCGGGTAATTGGGGCTTGCACGGCTCAAAAGTTTCTTGGAACTATCCTTATAACGGTATAACCCAAGCGTGGGAAACACAGATATCTGCTCCGGGTAAATCAGCAGGAGAAGGTATAGGCATTTGCGTAATTGATACAGGATTATCTGATGAGCAAGATAATTTGAATTCAGAATTTCAGTCCGGTGATTCTGCTGGTAGAAATTTTATCGGTGCTTTTTCAACACTGCGAAAATTCTGGCCCTGGCAGGGTTATTTTTCACCTGATGATAACTGCGGACACGGAACGGCTATGGCAGGAGTAGCTACTGCACCTTTAGCCGCTGACGGTAATTCCGTAGGGGTAGCATATAGAGCAGATTTGATGACGATAAAAGCTACAAATGACGTTATAATATTTTCGTTAAGAGAGGTACAAGGTGTAGGATTGGCTATTACGAGAGCAGGAGTACACGCTGATGTAAATATTATCAGTATGTCTTTAGGAATGATTCCACCTATGCAAAATCAATTCATAACACTTTCTGCAATATTCACTTCAATTGGACGAGGTAAACTGATATTTGCTGCTGCAGGTACTACTATTAAAAATGGTCCTGTCATCTTTCCAGCAAATTTAGATTATCCTATAACGGTAGCAGTTACGGGTGTTAATACTGATCATAATTTTTTGGGATTAACAAAAAGTTGTAATGACTGTCACGCAGGACCTAGAGTCGATTTTGCTGTAGTTATGGAAAAAGGATCGGATACCGGACCTATAACAACTCCCATGACTCCTCATTCTACATATCCGAATAGACCTAAATATACAGGAGGTAGTTCGTGTGCTACATCCACCGCTGCTGGTATAGCTGCATTAGTGTGGGCTGCGCATCCTAATGAAAATAAATACCAAATTTATAACAGATTAAAGAATAATACCAGCCCTTATTATAATACGAATCCTTTGCTGCATGGACACGGCGTTCTTTATGCAGACTGGGCAATAGACAATTAATTTATAAAGTTTTAGAAGAAGAAACTCATTAAAAAAGCCTTCACACATTAAATTGTGTGAAGGCTTTTTCATTATTCCCAAAGCACCGCTTTCGCATCTTCGTGCCATGTCAGAAGTTGGTCTTTATATCGCTCATACACCTTATTGCGTTTCACTTTCAAAGTCGGTGTAAGCAAGCCGTTTTCGGGTGTCCAAGCATCTTTGACGACTACTGCCGTAGAGATTTTTTTATAGGACGCAATATCTTTATTCGTGTTTTCTAAAATATTAATCAGTTCATTTTCAATAACTTCCTTCGATTTTGCCTTGCCAATATCCGACAATACGGCTAAAGCTATCGGCTGTGGCAAACCATGTCCCGTCACGCAAATTTGCTCCACATCTTCGCTGGCTTCAAAAGCGACTTCGAGTGGCACAGGTGTCACAAATTCCCCTTTCGTCGTTTTAAAAGCATCCTTCAATCTGCCTGTGATAAAAAGATGCCCATCTGCATCAAGTCGTCCTTCATCACCTGTACGTAGCCAGCCGTCCACAATGGTTTCTGCCGTCTTTTCATTATCTTTGTAGTAGCCTTTCATCACGTAAGGTCCTCTCATCAAAATCTCATTCGTGTCGGGGTCAATCTTAATCTCTGCACCATACTGCGCTTTACCGACTGAGCCGGGACGATAATCTTCTGGCAATCGCAGAGAACAAATCGCACAGTTCTCCGTCATTCCATAACCATTGGTGATATTGATTCCGATTTTTTTATAAAAATCAGCCAATGAATCGGGCAATACTGCCGCACCTGACACCACTGCGCGTGCTTTATCCAAGCCCAGTCCTGCAATGATTTTCTTTTTGACAATACCCCTCAAAATCGGAATCTTCAATAACCTGTCTAATTTTTCTTGCGGCATTTTCTCCAAAATACCCAACTTGAATTTAGTGTATAATCTTGGCACAGAAAAGAACACCGTTGGCTTGACCGACTGTAAGTTCGACACAAAAGTATCCATTGATTCCACAAAAGAAATTGTGCCACCATAGAGCAGACAACCCATTTCGACTACCACGCGCTCTGCGATATGATTCAATGGTAAATAAGAAAAGAAACGATTGTCTCCTGTCAGCGAGACATTAAGCGGATTTCCACCCTCTTCCGTAGCGGCGCGAGTATTTTTCAAAGTACTATAAGTCAAGACCACACCCTTAGGCGTACCCGTTGTACCGGAAGTAAAAATTATTGTCCAAATATCATCCAAGACGGGTTCGTGTACATCCTGCATCGGTTCATGCGGTTCGATGAAATCATGCCATTGATGCCCTTCTTCTACTTTAGAATTGCCCTCATAATGCGGAAAAGCAATCATCGGCATATCTGCCGGAATTCCTTTTTTCGCATTTCCCCAATCCTCTAATTTGCCAACGAAAAGCGCATCTACATCGCCCAATTTCAAGACTTCACTGAGTTGGTCGGCATTTAGATTCGCAAAAAAGGGAACCGAAATATAGCCCGCCATCATAATTGCCAAGTCAGCAATAATCCACTCCCGGCAGTTTTTAGAAACTAAGCCGATGTGCGCCTTTTCACGCAAACCCATCGACCTGAGCGCAGTAGCAAGTTTACGTGCCTTATGTCCGGCTTCCTGCCAAGTATATTCTTCCCATTTATTGCCAAAAGGTTGACGTAAGAACGGCTTATTTGCCGATTGTTTTTCCCATGTATAAAATGTATTATCAAATTTTTTCATAATCTTTCATTTAGCATTTATTATTGAACATTTGTAAACTGATAAATGATAAATGTTCAATGATAAATGTAAGCTTACTCTATCCAATCGGCAATAAAAACATTTGTATCGCGCGTACCGCCATTATTACGATTAGAAGAGAAGGCGATTTTTTTACCATCAAAAGAAAACATGGGAAAGGCATCAAAGGCATCATCAAATGTTATTTGTTTTAGACCCGACCCGTCCACATTAATACTGAAAATATTAAACTGTCGTCCACTTTCACTGTGATGATTAGAGGCAAATAAAATCTTCTTACCAGAAGGATGAAAATACGGTGCCCAGTTGGCTTTGCCGAGTTTGGTTACTTGCGTCATACCGCTACCGTCCGCGTTACAGACAAAAATCTCCATATTGCTTGGTTGTACCAAGCCTTTTACCAAGAACTCTTTATAGGTTTTTACTTCCTCGTCGGTTTTAGGACGCGAAGCACGGAACACAAGTTGCTTACTATCAGGCGAAAAGAAAGCACCACCATCGTAGCCGAGTTCACTGGTGATTTGCTTGATATCCGAACCGTCGGGATTCATCGTATAGAGTTCGAGGTCGCCAGAACGATTGGATGTAAAAACGATTCTGCTGCCATCGGGTGCGACGGTTGCCTCTGCGTCGTAGCCGGGTGCGTGCGTGAGTTGTCCGCGTGTATTACCTTCAATATCTGCTATAAAGATATCAAAACTTTCATAAATGGGTCACACATATTTGCCATCAACAGTACGTGGTGATTCTGGACATTTTTCATCCCGTAGATGCGTAGAAGCGTACAAAACCCCTTTATTGCCGGGCATGAAATACGAGCAGGTTGTTCGCCCCTTTCCGGTGCTTAACATCGGTGGTTTTTCGCCTTTGTAACCATCTATTGGCATCATAAAAATTTGGTCACAATCCGCACTCCATGCTTTATTGGAGGCTTGAAAAACGAGATTTTTATTATCAAAACTAAAATATGCTTCTGCATTATCACCGCCAAAAGTGAGTTGCTTCATATTGGCGAGATGTTTCTCTTTTTCATAAATGAGTGGAGATTCTTGCGATGTTTTTTGGGATGCCCCTTCTGGTGTTTTCGTTTGGGTATCTTGTTTGCAAGCTGCCATTAGGAGAATGAGCAAAATAGTGAATACGGCGTTCTTCATCTGTGAAATTTAAAATTTGGAGAAAATCTACTTCACAAAGATATTATTTTGAACAAAAACATATCAATTATTGGCATAAAAAAACGGGATGACCCGAAAGAGATGTAGCGTTTATTATCTTTTCATCCCTAAATATGAACCTGCCGCCGATATGGTCAAGTATATTCATAAGCATTGGGCAGTGTACTCGCCTTATATTCGTACAGGAAGGCAGTTGATTATTTTTTATAATATAACGATTCTTTTTTTGCTGCTGGAAGAGTGGAAAAAGGCTTTGGTATGGTTGGAGAGTATCCTACATTTTGGAGTTACGCAAGAGCGAAAGGATATGCAAGGTGCAGCTCGTATCTTTCAACTTATTTTCTTTTATGAGCTTGAAGATTGGGACAGCCTCGAAAATCGTATCAATTCCGGTCAACGCAATTTGCGCAGAAATGACCAGTTGTTTTTGTTTGAAAAAACGGTACTTGACTTTTTTCGTACATTGGGTTGACCGAAGTAATGTTGTGGTGTATCAGTCGATTAGAGCAGATTTCTATTCGTGAAGTGGTGCAAAGACTGAAGTAAAAAATAAAACTCAAACACCAAATTCCAAGGGATAGAGTGTCTGGAATTTGGTGCTTGGGTTTTGTTTTTTACTGTCCATGCAGTTTAGTAATGGTCGCACGTTGGTTGCGAAGCTCCTGCTCCATAGCTTTGATTTTGGCTTCGGCTTGACGAATACGGGCTTCTTTTGCCTTGACATCTGCGGAGTTCGGATTCGCCGCTTTTTCTTTGGCTACTTTTGCTTTCGCTGCATTGAGTTTGGTTCTCATACCTTTGAGTTTGGCATGACCGGAGCGCATCGCTTGCGAGTTTTTCGCGGACATTCTCGGAGCAGTTGCCTGACCTTTTCTGATACCACTCAATCTCCCTTGAGTAGCTGCTGAATTGTTTTTAGCAGCTGGGCGGTTCGCTGGGCGTAATTTATTCTTATTTTCTATTTTCTTTGGCTTCTTGATTGATTTGTTCGCATTGAGTGTCGGACGTTCTTGGCTTTTGACTGGATTTTTTTTGGCAGCCGCACGACCCGCCGCAGGTTTTACTGCCGGACGCTTCACATCGCTTGTTTTTCCCTTAATAACACGTTGTTTACCTGCTTCTGTTCTTATTTTGTCTCCCTTCTTACGTACCCTATTCTCTTGTGCTAACACATCCTGTGAAAACAAACACATTACAAAAACACCCAATAAAATGAATATAGAATTTTTAAGACTCTTCATGATTTTTTATTTTTTATATTTAAAATATTTCCCAAATCAAATACCTTTTAAAAGCTCATTAACTTCTTTGTCTGTTTGGTCGATTTTTTCGTTCATCTCTTTGATGACTTTTCCTATTTGAGCATCAACCTTCGGATTAATAACTCGTTGATTATTTTGAATTTTTTGACCCTTTTTTATTGGAGTATTTAGATTGTTTGTTGTACCGGGATCTTTGCTGTCACTCTTACAGGATTGTAAAAATAATGCTAAAACAAAGAAAGTACAATATAAAAGTAGCTTTGACGATTTCATATTACTTACTTTTTACTATATGTAATTTATTGAAAAATAATTAAGGACAATACACAATGGATTGCCCACAAAATTAGAATCACAAAGTAAGGAAATAATTTGAAATTAACCTTATTCTACTTGCTTTACATTGTTCTTTATTATTGTAATGTGACGAACAAAGTGCATAGAACACCTTTTATTAAACTTTGGACGAAATGTATTAGGTATCAAGTATCAGGACGAGATGAAATTTAATTGCCTGATTTTTAGTCATAAGTATATTTAAATTAAAACTTATTTAAAAATATATTTTTTGATTCAAGTTCCTGATAATCAAATAGTTATAATTTCAAGTCCTGATACTTGATACTTTTGTCCAAAGTCCAGTTACTCACCTTCTGCAAAGGCATTAAAACTCAAATATACCCGTACATTCAAAATTTGTGAGGTACTGTATTTCGCATCCATTTTAAAAACGACCGTAAATATATCCGATTTTACATACTCCGTCACATCTGTAATAGAAGGAATCAGGTCGAGTGAACTCCCGATATTATCGGGTACGGGTTCGAGATAGCCTATCTCTATCTCTGGCAAATCATCTGTGCGAATCATCATACGCACACGATCCAGAAAAGCAAAATCTCCTCCCGAAATAATATCAAATCGGAGCGAACGCGCATCTATTCTTGCAATTTCATCCGGCGTATAGCCTTCCACAGCAAGCCTTTGTTGGATACTAAAATTCGGAATTTCTACTGCAATATTTTCCGTTGTAAGGAAAGAAATACCCGGCATTATATTGAAATTCGTGTTGTAAATAATTTCAAAATCGCTTTTATCCTTATTACATTGTATAAAAAATAAAACGGGTATAATTATTAAAATGTATTTTTTCATATAATTTTGTATTTAATCAAAAAATAATACAGCGCTTAGTATCGTTCAAAACGCGAGATAGGCTGGCAGCCTGTGCTACATTAAACGGGGTAATTACTTCATTTCTTGTGTCTTGCAGGAAAGACACCCTCAAAAATAGGTTTTTCTATACTGTTGGAATAATTTTTGACAACAAAGGTTTTTATTTCAAAAAAAATGAACTTCAAGCATACCAAAAATTTATGAAAAAAATATTTGTTTTACTTATTACATCTACAATTGCCTTTATTTCCAATGCTCAACATGGTGAAATCGGTATATTTGCGGGTGCATCCCTATATCAAGGCGATCTGACTCCCGGAATAGTCAGCATCCAGAGTCCGAATATTGCTTATGGATTATTTGGAGCTTACACTCCGATAGATAGATTTACAATAAAAGGCAGTTTTTATCGCGGTAGAATCGCTGCAGACGATGCCGACCAAAAAAATGCTAAATTGCGTGAACGCAACCTGAGCTTTCGCTCTAATATTATTGAAGTAGGTTTGCGAGGCGAATTCAACATTCTCGGTTTCCAACCTGCGGATATGTACACACCATTTTCGCCCTACTTTTTTGTAGGACTGGCTGCTACGCATCACAATCCAAAAGCAGAATATCAAGGCGAATGGTACGAGCTACAGCCACTTGGCACAGAGGGTCAAGGCATCATGGGCTATACACCCAAATACGACCGTGTCATAGTTGCCATACCTTACGGAGGCGGCATCAAATACGCTTTGAGTGAGCATTTTACTGTCGGGTTTGAGTTGGGAGTTCGCAAGACTTTCACGGATTATCTTGATGATGTCAGTACAACTTATGTTGACCCGCAGATACTACTCAATTCCAGTAGTCAAGGTGATTTAATCCTTGCTTTATCTAATCGTACAGGCGAGTTACTTGGTGGAGAACCTATCCAATTTGAAGAAGGATCCGTAAGAGGTAATCCAGACAATGATGATGCCTACTTGATAGGTGGCTTCAGTATTTCGTACAACATCATCGGGGCAGGTGGATATAATTACGGTAGAAAAAAGAAACGTACAGGATGTAGGTATTAACGGACTTTTAGAGCAAAAAAATGTATTTTATTTTTTAAATAAAAATACATAAATATTTGATTATCAACGCATAATATTTTTTAAAAATATTATGCGTTTGTTTTTATAAAACAATTGTTTACTTTTGTCTAGTATTTAAATATCACTTAATATCTGATGTTACGCAGAACACTTGATTTGGTATTCAAAAATATTTTTCCACAAATATAGTCCGCAGTTTATCAGTCCGCAGACCGCAGTTAGACGTGAAACACGCTCGCATTTTAACTGCGGACTGATAAACTGCGGACACGTTACTGCGTAACGTCAGCTAAGGGAACTCGTAATAAATAACCTACCCAAGATACGATTTATTTTTTGCTCAATTAAGGCGCGAGCATGTGAGTTTATCGGGATAAATGACCATTCTCGTAACGCAGAGTGAGCGAAAAAGAACGAGTAGATTGGGTAGGTTATTTGTTGCGAGTTCCCTAATACCATATCCAAACATGCTCACAAAATATTTACCTTTCATACTATTTTTGCTCACTACAAGCCTCCAAGCCCAACAAACCGTAGGTTTGTTTCTCAATGACAGCCTTGCTTATAATGGTTATACTTTGGTTGCATCCAACAGTGCCAAAAGTACTTATCTGATAGACAATTGTGGTCGTGTCATCAATACTTGGACGAGTGACTATATCCCCTATTTTTCTGCTTACCTAACCCCCGAAGGTAACCTCCTACGCACGGCGCGCGTCACCAATCCCTTTGGTGGAGCCACAGAAATGTACGATTGGGACGGAAATCTGATATGGACTTATAATTTTTCGGGCGACGGTTTTTCTCAACACCATGATATTGAGTTACTTCCGAATGGTAATATCCTTGTATTGGCATGGGAATCTTTTGATGTTCAAAGTGTTATTGAAGCAGGTCGAAATGCCGACCTTGTCAATGAAGAACTCCACCCTGAGTTTATCGTAGAACTCCAACCTATTGGTGCAGATTCTGCTCGTATCGTTTGGGAATGGCATGTATTTGACCACCTCGTTCAAGACCACGACCCAATGAAAAGCAACTACGGCAAGCCCGCCGACCATCCCGAATTGATAGACTTCAATTATATCGGAATAGGCGGTCCTTTTGAAGATTGGTTACATGCCAATCACATCAATTATAATCCTCAACTCGACCAGATTATGATTAGCGTTCGTAATTTCAATGAATTGTGGGTGATAGACCACAGCACGACTACCGAAGAAGCCGCAGGACATACTGGTGGGAAATATGGTAAGGGCGGCGACCTACTTTATCGTTGGGGAAACCCTATCACATACCGACGAGGCACAGATGCAGATAAAATATTTTATGACCAACACAATGCTCATTGGATACCCGAAGGCTATCCGGGCGAAGGAAATATTATGGTTTTTAATAACGGACGCGGAAGAATGCCTGTTGAGTTTTCTTCTGTTGATGTCATCGTGCCGCCTGTGGATGCGATGGGTAATTACACTTTGCCTTCGTCAGATTTGCCGTATTTGCCTACTGATTTGCTGTCTTCTTACACAGCTACGCCTCCAAGTTCTATGCTTTCTTTACGCATCTCAAGCGCACAAAGATTGCCTAATGGCAATACCTTAATATGTGTCGGACAATCCGGACGTTTGTTTGAAATAGACGAAATGGGTAACGTTCATTGGGATTACATCACTCCTCTAAGAGGCAACAATCCAGTCACACAAGGCGATATTGCATCTGGTAATACTGTCTTTTCTGCACTTCGATATTCAACTGATTTTGAAGGCTTTGTGGGGAAAGACCTGACTCCGGGCGCACCCATCGAACTCGACCCGCTACCTTCCGACTGCGAAATCACAACAGATATTCATACCGCTTTCGCGGAATACGGCATCACAGCACATCCCAATCCGGCGAATGACCAGATACGAATTATGTATGATTTAAATGGAAAAGCCATTCCCATTCAATTGGAATTATATGACTATCAAGGGCGGTTTTTATTAAAAAAAGATTTGCCGATAGGCAGCGATGAAACAATCATAAAATGCAGTGATTTGCCTTCCGGTATTTATTTTTACCTGCTTCGCACTTCCACCCAAATGAGTGAAGCAAAAAAGTTTGTCATTTATCATTGAACATATAACATTGAGCAATTATCATTTACCCATTGTCCCGTCCTGATACTTGATACTTGATACTTGATACCTACTACTTGATACCTACTACCTAAATACCTATGTAAAATGGAAGAAAAATTAATGTCGAAGAAAAAGCCTATTTTTCCTATCAATGAAAAGTTGAGTGACTATCTGACAACCTATAATCGAAACAGTAAAATCTCCATATTTTATAATGATTTGCTTCGATTTTCGGCATCTGTCAAAGTATTAAATGAAAACGGAGAAGACACGCTTTGGGTACGTGCACATTATGATGAGTACGAACGCGATGAGATAGAATTGTCACTCAAAAAAGTCTATACCATTTTACATTCGGACGGTAATGAAGAGACCATCAAGTATCTGACGATTGACGAAATTGACTATTGTACCTTCGGTAATTCTAAGCCTTTTCGTATCAAAGTTCGGAATATTTTAAATGACAATTATACTTATTTGTATGTAAAAAGGGCAGATGCTTCGCGTGTATATGGGCTTGAATTGGAGCATATTGTATCGCCCAATCGCATCAATTTTTTGGTTTATAAAGAAACCCTTGTCGAAGAACATATCGCAGGTATTCCGGGCGATGATTTTATTAAATATTATTTCCCGACACTTACAGAAAGAGCAAAATCACAGATTGCCAAGGAGTTTGTCAAATTCGATGAACGCTGTATGATGCGCTTGCTTGGTGACATGCGTTCGTATAATTATGTCATCATACCCATACATGATTTTGATAATATCATTTATAAAATACGTGCGATAGATTTTGACCAACAATGTTATGAAGGAAAGTTTGCGGTGTATCGACCGCATTTTTTCAAAGAAAACAAGGCGATGGTCAAACTCGTCAAAGAGAAACTCCAATCCAATTCCATTCAGCAGTACAAAAAAGAAGAACGCTCTATTCTTGCTAAGCGTATCCTTCGCGTAGATGAGCAAATATGGGCATTGATTGAGTGTATGGAAAGTGATACGATTTCATTGCCCGAAAAAGTAAAAAACCTACGTACCGAAGTCCATAAATTTACAACAGACCCGAAGTTCAAACGCTGCAAATCTATGGGCAATATCGTACGGGCTGCCTTAGAGTTTGTTAAACGTAATTATGAAGATGTTAGCAAGTAAGTAGTACGACAAAAGGATTGAACCACTAATTAGTTTGACTTACTACTAAGCACATAAAAAGCACTAAATCGAACCAACGAAAAAGAACACAAAAATTTTATAATCAACATGTTAGGAAATTATTTAGTGACCTCTACATTAATTCGACCTTCGTGTTTTTGCGTACTTCGTGGTTCAAAGTTTTGTTAGTTTTTTTGCCTAACCACTTGATTTTTAAAAATTTATAATTAAAATATTTTTACATTTAATTATTCTAACTCAAACCGAACAGGGAGTTTGTAACTCACCTTGACCGCCTTGCCTCTTTGTTTACCCGGAACCCAGCGAGGCATACTATTGACCACTCGCAGAGCTTCTTCACCCAATCCACTTTCAGGTGGTTCGCGCAGAACTTTTGCATCGCTAATACGTCCCTCTTTATCTATAATCATGTCGATAACGACCAAGCCTTGAATCCCTTTTTCGCGTGCTTCTGCCGGATATTGGATGTTCTCATAGACGTATTTCAACATGTTTTTATCCGCGCAACTTTTCTTTTCATCAGTTGTCCCTCCCATCTCTTCACAACCCGAAAAGCGAGGCATTTCTTCTACGATTTGAAACACATCATCTTCTGATACAGTCTCGGTTTCCGAATAAGATTCTGTTTGTGTTTCGGCTTCCGCTTCGGATTCAATTTCAGGCGCTGTTTCGGCATTTATCTCCCTTTGTAATGCTTCGGTTTCCGTAGTCTCCACAACGCGTTCCGACGATTGTGGTTGCGTTATCGTTTTGAATTCTTCCACATCAAAAGTAGAAATCAAATATCCGGCAAGCATTGCCATAAGAGAAAACGGCAACAACATTCGTATCATAGTCGCTCCAAAAGATGTCCGGCGTTTACGCGGTTTCGCGGGTGCAGGTGTACGGGCTTGAGCAGTTCGTTCAGAAGACATGGGCTTTCGACGATGTCCACTTTTATTATAACGGTTTTGTCCTTTATTATAAGCACTCATAATTATTTCATTTTCACAAAGATACATAAAAATTAGATACGCTAATTGGAAGTCCGTATTCAAACATTAAGTAACGATAAAATAATAAGTTCAAAACTTACGCTGCCTGAAAAATGTTTTTTATCGAATTCGTATCTCCATTTCAAAACGTAATCTGTTAATAATCCAGCTATATTTATAAAAAACGAGCAGATTATATTATTTTTACAAAAAGGAAACATTCTATGTACAGTAAGTGTTCTTCTACACTTTTGAGGGAACTTATAAAACATTGATTATTAGTGTGACATCAATTTAAATAATTGATTATTAATTAAAAATAAGTTTTAAAATTAGTTTATTTATAAAAACACACTTTAACAATAATAAATTGATTATCAATCAGTTATTCTGATACTTGCTGCTTTTACTCAATTTTGAATGATTTTAAATGATACTTATTTACATAAAATAGCGTCCAAATAAGAATACAAGGGGTGCAGGACAAATTTTTAGCCTGCCTCGTACCGACGACTTTAGCCGTCGCAGAACAACGAAGCTCTTGACGGCTAAAGTCGTCAGTACAATGGCATTTCAAAATAAAATTAAAATTTGTCCTGCACCCAATACAAGATAAAATTGAACAATGAAAAAATATATCACATACACTTTCTTCTTGATTACGCTAGCACAAGCGAGTTATGCTCAAGACAATACAAAGATTGAAGAAGCTAAAAAACGCCTGCTCGAACTTCGCACACAGAAAGCTCAGATAGAGCAGGAAATGCAAGAAATTCAAAAGGCAGACAAGGTTATTATTACCGAAATAAAAGACGGTAAAATGGTAAGGACTGTTCAGCTAAAAGAATCATCTATCGAGCCTATAATAAGTGAAAAGCCTCAAGATATTGAGGTTGACATGCCAAAACTCAAAAAACCCAGACGTGATAGAAGCAAGACTCGTACAGAAGGTGTTGACGTGAAAATAGAAGAACCTATTGCAGAAATTGAAATCAAAGAACCAGAAGCAGAAATTAAGGTCAAAACACCTAAAATCAGAAAACCAAAGCGCGAACGTCGCAACAAGCGTACAGAAGATATTGATGTGACTATCGGTGAACCGGAAATGGAAACACCAGAAATCACTATCGAAGAACCTGTCGTTGAAGAACCGATAGTAGAAGTCGAAGAACCAGAAGCAGAAATTAAGGTCAAAATACCTAAAATCAGAAAACCAAAGCGAGAACGTCGCAATAAGCGCACAGAAGATATTGATGTAACTATCGGTGAACCGGAAATGGAAACACCAGAAATCACTATCGAAGAACCTGTCGTTGAAGAACCGATAGTAGAAGTCGAAGAACCAGAAGCAGAAATTAAGGTCAAAACACCTAAAATCAGAAAACCAAAGCGAGAACGTCGCAATAAGCGTACAGAAGATATTGATGTAACTAGCGGTGAACCGGAAATGGAAACACCAGAAATCACTATCGAAGAACCTATCGTTGAAGAACCGATAGTAGAAGTCGAAGAACCAGAAGCAGAAATTAAGGTCAAAACACCTAAAATCAGAAAACCAAAGCGCGAACGTCGCAACAAGCGTACAGAAGATATTGATGTAACTAGCGGTGAACCGGAAATGGAAACACCAGAAATCACTATCGAAGAACCTATCGTTGAAGAACCGATAGTAGAAGTCGAAGAACCAGAAGCAGAAATTAAGGTCAAAACACCTAAAATCAGAAAACCAAAGCGCGAACGTCGCAACAAGCGTACAGAAGATATTGATGTGACTATCGGTGAACCGGAAATCGAAGCACCAGAAATCACTATCGAAGAACCTGTCGTTGAAGAACCGATAGTAGAAGTCGAAGAACCAGAACCAGAAATTAAGGTTAAAACACCTAAAATCAGAAAACCAAAGCGCGAACGTCGCAACAAGCGTACAGAAGATATTGATGTAACTATCGAAGAATCGACATCAATAGAAGCACAAATCGAAGAAATCGAGGAAATGCCAGAGATAGAAATCGAGGTCGATTCCGCATTAGAAGAAAACACAGGCGAACCGGAGGTGGAAATCAGCATTGATGCAGAAGAGACACCCGAATTGGAAATCGAAGCCGAGATACCTCAAATAGGAGAAGTTAGACCAACAAAACGCAAAGCTAAAAGACCTAAACGAGAGCGTCGCAACAAACGTACAAAAGACATAGAGGTCTCTATCGAAGAATCGGAAGTGGAAACTCCCGCAATCACCATCGACGAACCGACGGTAGAAGTAGAAATAGAAGAGCCGGAAGCGAAGGTTAAGACCAAAAAACCAAAACGTCAACGCCGTAATAGAACCCGCACAGAAGATATTGAAATTTCGATAGGAGAACCTGAAATGAACATAGAAGAGCCTTCCGTTGGAATCGTCATCGGCGAAATCGAACCTATGGAAATGCCGGATGAAGCACCTCCCATCATTGAGATTTCCGAAGAAGAAGAGACTAAAAAAATTGCCATCAAAACTCCCAAACCCTCGCCCGGAAAACCCACACTCGAAATTGATGTCGTAGAAATGCCCAATACCAATACTGCGACTACCAACACTTCCAGCATCGTTTTGAATGATGAAGCTGCCCTCGCTATGATTGATATTTTGACAGCAACTCCGCCTGCTTCTGTTCCACCGGAAGTTACTTTTTATGATGAAAAATTGAAACTTATTGTAGGTGAGATGGCTGCACTTTCGGAGCGTTCAGCCCTGCAAACTTCCAACATCGAGCGCATCAACAGCAAGCTACGCACGATTGAAAGTCAATTTATTGAATTTGAGGATATGAAATCCGAACCAGCCACTGCACGTTACATGAACTTCATGCAAATGAACATTGACGTTCTTCAAAATGCCACTGGCAGCCCTGATGACAACTCCCCCACAGGCATGTTGATGGAAGCCGAACCTGTTGAGCATCAACTACACGAAATATTTTTTGATATCGACTCAGACCATTTATCCGACCAATTCCACAGTGAACTCAAATCACTTGCCAACATAGTCAAAAGCAGCAACAAATTCCTCGTTATCGAAGCACCGGATGTTAGTGAAGATGCACCTTTTGCACGACGTGCCATTGAGCGCAATCGCGTAAATAATATCCGAGATTTTTTGATTGAACTTGGTACGCCATCTGCTCGTATTCGTAGTATTTATATGGGTGATGATATAAAATCTTTACCGCAAGAATCAGTCGTGAAAATTCAGATATTTCAGTAAAAATTAGAACGTGCATTGTTGAAGAAGTTTCTCAACAATGTACTAAGTAGTAAGTCAAACTAATTATGATAAGTTCATTTGGCGAAATTTGTCCGATTACTTTGTTGGAGAACAATCCAGCGTAGCTACGGCTATGCTGAATAACCTCCGCCTCGTACTCGAAAAAATTTCACTCAAAGCAACATATCATAATTAGATTGACTTACTACTAAGGGGAAGAAATTAAATAAATTGTTCCATAATGTGCTGTTATTTTTTCTTTACACGAGCCAAACTTGACGCGAATAACGGTCCCGATAGCTATCGGGATTAAGGAGAATTTGGTGAAGTATAAAGGAAAAAGAACAAGTCAAGATGTAGTGTTTATTGTTTTTTCATCCCTTAATAATGAATAGTCCACGGAAAAACGCGAATACGATAAAAACGGGTGCAGGACAAATTTTTAGTCTGCCTCGTACCGACGACTTTAGCCGTCGCAGAACAACGAAGCTCTTGACGGCTAAAGTCGTCAGTACAATGGCATTTCAAAATAAAATTAAAAATTTGTCCTGCACCCATAAAAACTCACGGTTTTCTATGGACTACGATGTACAAAATTACTCTATAATTTAAATTAATTACGCTTACGCTTTGAGGCAGAAAGCGCGGCGGCAGTAGAGGTTTCGGGATTATTTCCAGCTTTCCATTCGATGGTACAACCTGTGTTTGGGATGACTTTTCTTTTAGGCAACTCGCCTTTAATCAATCCGTCAATTGTAGTAGAAAGATAGTTTTCTTTTACCAAATCAGCATTTTGATTATCATCAATCGCACCTATATAACGGACGATATTTTTACCTTTCTTTTTTTTGACTACAAATACTTGCGGAGTGTATGTCGCTCCAAAATTCAAGGCAACCTGTTGTGAAGTATCATGGAGATAAGCAAAAGGATAATTTTTATCCTTTGCGCGTAGCTTCATATTATCATAAGAATCTTCCACAACACGGTCAGCATCATTAGAATTGACCGCAATAATTGGGTAGCCCTTCATCACATACTGACGATGCAAAGCGATAATTCTATCCTCGTACATACGCGAATAGGTACATTGGTTGGACGTAAAAACGACAATATAGCCTTTGACGTTATTATAGTCCTCAAGACTCACCTGCATATCGACACCATTTATAGTGTTGGCGGCATTCATCAGTTCAAAATTACTGACTTCGTCACCTACTTGATAGCCGATTTGTGCTCGTACATTCAGGGTTAAAGTAGTGATTAATGCTATTATTGTTAATTTCCTCATAGCAAAAAAGTTTTTAGTGATTTTTTGGTGTATGGTGATTATTCACCTATTTATTTTTTTGGTAATATGCAAACCTAATGCCGATTTGGTGATTCGTACGGAACGGAGCGAGGATATAAGATGCGTTTATCATTGATTAATCAGGGTTTTTACCCCGAAAAATTATTTTATTATTTTTTTCTAAAAAAAGGAAAAAAGACATTTCGCACAGCGAAACACGAATAAACCAATCCCTATATAATTAAAGATTCTTAAATGTCAATAATGGTTGTATGACCGCCTTTAATTCTTGATAATCAAAGGTTTTTTCATAGAACATCCACGTCTCTTGACTGTTATCGACAAAGAGCGTAGCGGGGAGTTTGCCGTTCCAATCTTCATCAATAAATTTATGAATCATCTCCGGTCTGGCAATATCAAGTGTAATGACTTGCCCCGAAAATCCGCCTTTTTGTAAAAATGGTTTAATCTTACCTTCAGCATCCTTCGATGCGTCCAGGTTGACGTACATCAATTTGATATTATTGTCCGTTTTCAATTCTTGATAAATCTGCTCATAACATGCCATTTTCGCGATACATCGCTGACAATCAAGAGAAAAGAAAGTATAAATATACAAAATATCGTTATCAATGTCAAGTAAATCCTCAAACCTATCAAATCGAATCTTGCGTGGTGGTGGGCTGTTTGTCGCTTCAAAAGTACAGTTGTGCGTAGTAAAAACTTCAGATTTTTTTTTGGTCACAGTGGTCTTGGTATCGCTTTTACATCCAATGAATGAAAAAGTGACCATAAAGGAACTCCAAAAAAGGAAAGTATAAAAATGATTCATAGTCAGCTATAGTTGGTAATAAATTCCAAATACCCAACGTGGCAAAGCCACTACCATTGTTTTTTCATCCCTTAACAATCAAGCAATTCAACAATCACAACTTTTGCCTGAAACTCAAATTTGCTTAAAACAAACCGTGTAATTCTCGCGAAACCTGATTGACAACTTCGCCAAGATGCTCTGGGTTGCCATCAAAATCAAGGTTATCGACATTGATAATCAGGAGTTTACCTTCGGTATAACCACTAATCCACTCCTCATAACGCTCATTGAGTTTTTTCAAATACTCAAGGCTCATGCTGCCTTCATAATCGCGTCCGCGTCTTTGGATATGAGAAACGAGTGTGGAAATATCCGCTTGCAGGTAAATCATCAAATCCGGTGGGTTGACTTGCGAACTCATTGTTTTGAAGAGCGTAAAATAATTATCAAAATCACGCTTCGACATCAAACCCATATAATGTAGGTTTGGCGCGAAAATGTAGGCATCTTCGTATATCGTGCGGTCTTGAATAACGGTTTTTTCGCCACTCTGAATACGCAATATTTGACGATAGCGACTGTTGAGGAAGTAAATCTGAAGGTTGAACGCCCAACGTTTCATATCATTATAAAAGTCACTCAGATACGGGTTCTCCTCCGTGTCTTCATAATTGACCTCCCAACCGAACTGTCGGGCAAGTTTGGTGCAAAGTGTTGTCTTACCGGCTCCAATATTGCCGGCTACCGCTATGTGCTTAACGTTTGTCATTTGTCATTTAGCATTGAACATTTATCATTGAGCATCTGGTCATTGAACATTTAAGAGGAATTATTTATTATTGAATAGCAAATATTCTATGTAAAATATTACATTGCTAACTGTTCAATGATAAATACTAAATGTTCAATGTCAAATGTTCAATGACACATGATAAGTGAGTGTGCGAAATTACGATTTTATCATAGAAAAAATAGAAAAATAGAAAATGTCGAATGTAAGAAATGAAAAAAATGTAATTTTGGACGATAATTTTGCATCGAACATCTAATTAATTACAATGAAAATAGACAAAGCCTTAATTTCACGTCTGGAAACATTATCCAAACTCAAGCTGTCGGATAAGGAAAAAGAAGAACTTGCCGACGACCTTAGTAACATCCTTAATATGGTAGAAAAACTACAAGAGGTTGATACGGAAGGTGTAGAACCACTCATTTATATAAATGAAGAAGTGAATAAACTACGCCCCGATACGGTAGAAAATATGGTATCACAAAAAGATGCCCTCAAAAACGCCCCCGACAGCGATGGAACTTATTTTAAAACGCCGAAGGTGATTTGAAGTGTTGATGTGTTGAAGTGTTGATGTGTTGATGTGTTGATGTGTTGGAGTGTTGATGTGTTGGAGTGTTGATGTGTTGGAGATTTTTTTTAATGTAAAATTTATTTTCATGTCTAAAATAGATAAATTTGAAGATTTGAAGTGCTGGCAGGCTTCAAGAGAATTAGTGAAATTGGCATACACTTCAAGCGAACAAGGCAAATTAAAAAACGATAGAGATACCAAAAGTCAATTTAAAAGGGCTGCTTTATCTACGATGAATAATATCGCAGAAGGGTTTGGGCGATTCAATAGAAAGGACTTTATAAGGTTTTTAGATTATTCTCAAAGTTCTGCCATCGAAGTTAAAAGTATGCTGTATGTATTTGAAGATTTGGAATACCTTGACCCAAAAATTATTGAAGAATTACGAAGTAAAACAAACGATGTTATTAATTTAACATTAGGCTTTATTAAATATTTAAGAAAAAATGTGTGAAGTATTGAAGTATTGAAGTATTGAAGTATTGAAGTATTGAAGTGTTGAGGTGTTAGAGTATTGATGTGTTAGAGTATTGAGGTGTTGAAGAAAATATTTTTTGCATAGTAAAAGTACAAACTTTTAATACTACAATACATTAACACTCCAACACTCCAACACTCCAACACATCAACACTCCAACACTCCAACACATCAACACTCCAACACATCAACACTCCAACACATCAACACTCCAACACATCAACACTCCAACACATCAACACTCCAACACATCAACACTCCAACACATCAACACTTTCTTATGAATCCAATTATCTCATTACACAATCTGCGGAAAACTTACATTATGGGTAGTGAGCGCATTGATGCGCTGCAATCCATCACATTAGACATTCGCAAAAATGAATATGTCGCACTAATGGGACCTTCCGGGTCAGGCAAATCGACATTGATGAACCTGCTTGGTTGTCTGGATACACCATCTGAGGGCGATTATTTTTTGAACAGCACCGATGTCAGCGATATGGATGACGGCGAACTCGCTGCTGTACGAAATAAAGAAATCGGATTCGTTTTTCAGACTTTTAATCTGCTGCCGCGTTTGTCTTCTTTGGAGAATGTCGCACTGCCGCTCGTATATGCGGGTATGGGCAAAAATAAACGCTTGGACAAAGCAGAAGAAGTGCTTGCAGCCGTCGGGCTTGGCGATAGAATTTATCATAAACCCAATGAACTTTCTGGTGGACAACGCCAAAGGGTAGCCATCGCACGCGCGCTCGTCAACAATCCTTCTATCATCCTCGCCGATGAGCCGACTGGAAATCTTGACACCAAAACTTCCATCGAAATCATGTCGATTTTTGAGGATATTCATAAAAAAGGAAATACCGTCATCCTCGTCACACACGAACCCGACATCGCCGAACATGCTCACCGTATCATCCGTCTGCGTGATGGTTTGGTGGAGACGGATGTTTTAAATGATAAAATTGTTACGGTCGATAACCCTGAACATCGGTATAATCAAAGTTGATGATTATTTTGTAACTTTGATCTTATGATTGTCAAGAAAATAGACATAGAAAACTATAAAGGCTTTGAAAAACAAGAAATTACCTTTAATGATAATTTGAATGTTTTTATCGGGGCGAATGCTTCGGGGAAAACTTCTTTATTAGAGGTGATTTTGAAGTGTTTGTATGATTTGGTGATAGAGGTTAATCCTGACTTAAAAGAGGTGGACAGACGATTAAGACTAAATCATAGTGAAATTAATTATAAAGAAAAATATTTGAGGATTATTTGTGATATTCAACCTAATGATTATCCTCTACTCTCGGTAAATCTTTTTTTGGGTCAGATGCTGATATCAGGGGGTAGTAATAGAGAAAAACAAAACCAACTCATTGATGACTTCAAAAAAACATTAACCCAACCGCAAACCATACCAATTATAAGATATTACCCTTCAGAAAAAAATAAAATACGAAATCAAACGCTTTCAAAGAAAACTCCGCTAATGTACACCGTTGGTCAATTGGAGACTTGGGATAATATTATCCAAGATTATGATTTTGCATACACTGAGTTTGTACAATGGTTTTATAATTATGAAACATTAGAATTAAGATTAAGACGAGATAAAGATGATAATTCGGTTGAAGTTCCGCAACTGAAATATATAAGAGATGCCGTCCAAAAAGCACTCTATGGAATTTACGGTAAAAAGTATCTTATCAAATCTAATGGAGAAATCGCAGTAGGTCATTTTAAACTAACTCCTAAACTAACCATCAAATCACTTAATGGAACGACTGATTTAGAAGAAGATTTAACCGCAAAATCAGACGGCGAAAAAGCCATCATCACCCTCGTAGCTGACATCGCTTACAACCTCGCATTAGCCCACGATTTTGAGTCAGACGAAAACTACCTCAACTCCCCCGGCATCGTTCTAATCGACGAAATAGAAGAACATCTTCACCCCAATTGGCAAAGAAAAATCATCCCCATTCTCACCTCTGTTTTTCCAAAAATACAATTTTTCATTACTACACATTCTCCGCAGGTGATTTCTTCGGTGAATAGTGAGCATGTGTTTTTATGTGAAGATTTTGTCGTAGAAAAAGTACACTTGAGAACAAAAGGAGTGGATTCCAACGCACTGTTGACCTTCTTATTTAATGCGACTGAACGACCAAAAGAATACATAGATTTGATAAATGAATTTGATGAACTTGTTGAAAATGAAGCTGATACGAGTGAATTAGAACACATCATAGAAAAAGTATCTGAACTGGAAGAAGAAGATACAGGAAGTAATATCAGTGGTTTGGTGAGTGATTTACGGATTCAATTATCTGCATATAAATTTGACTTGGAGCATGAGATGGATTAGAAAAAATACGCCAATCCGTAAACTTCTGGTATATGCCGACACTGAAAATCCAGCTTTCGAGGAGATGGATAAAGACATTAAAGACGCGCTCCGTAAAGCCCTTTTTGAGGAGCAATTTGGTGTATGCGCTTACTGTGAACAAAAACTAAAAATCACCAAAACAAAAATCGAACACCACTGCGAGCAAACCATCTGCGATGGAGAGAACGGAACACAAGACCGACGATTGGATTATACCAATTTGCTATTAGTATGCTTGGGAAAAGGCGGAATAAAGAATGAGTTACATTGCGATACTTCTAAAGCAGAGTCCAAGAGGAAAAAGTACTTACCCATGCAAATTAACCCGACAATCAGCAGTCACATTTTGACTATTTACTATACAAGCAATGGGCGTATTCGCTCTTCTAATGGATTGTATAAGAAAGAGTTAAATGAAATTTTAAATCTCAATGTAAGTCATTTAAAAGAGATGAGAAAGAAAAAATGGGGGTCAATTTATAGCAAAAGCAGAAACAAAAACGGCAGCTTCAACAAAGACAGAATGAAAAAAATATTAGACGATGACCTATCAAAAAAAGACAACCATTTCACTAACGATTTTCCCGGCATGAGTGAATATATGAAAGCCAAATTTTGTTAACCCTCCACTTCAACACTTCAATACTTTAAACATGAAAATATACACAAAAACAGGCGACACAGGCGAAACTGCTCTATTCGGCGGCAGGCGATTACCAAAGAGTGATATTCGCATAGAAGCCTACGGTACAGTCGATGAACTCAATGCTTATATCGGCTTGATACGTGATAATGTAGAGGTAGAGAATGTCAGACAACTTTTAAAAAACATACAAGATACGCTATTCACCATTGGTTCTCATTTGGCTACCGAGACGGGCAAATCACCTTATGTTCCTGAAATAAAAGAGGCACACATTACACCACTCGAACAAGCAATGGACGACATGGACAGCGAACTTCCTCAATTAAAAAATTTCATCCTGCCGGGCGGGCATACGACGGTTTCTTTCTGTCATATTGCACGAACTGTGTGTCGGCGTGCAGAGCGTCGTGTGGTTGCGCTGAATGTGGATACATCCGTTGCACCAGCGTTAATTCGTTATTTGAATCGCTTGTCGGATTATTTATTTGTGTTGGCAAGAAAATTATCACAAGACCTTAATGCAGAAGAAGTTACATGGGATAGCAAAGCAGAATAATTGATATAAAAAGCCCTTTGCAGCAAACGCTACAAAGGGCTGTTTGGTATTTATGTGAGTAACTCTATTCTATAACTAATTTCAAAAATTCTTCATCAAATCCTGCTATAATAGCCACAACGTACATGCCCGGTGACAAATTAGATATATCTATCTGATAACCTGTATTCGTCAGTCTCAAAGCCTCTTTACCTGTTAAATCATGTATAATAATTTCATCCATATTTTGTCCGTCTAAACCCGATATTACGAGATATTCGGAAGCTGGATTTGGATATATATCAATACCTTTAATCACATCAAGAGTCTGACTAACGGTAGCCGAGAGATTGGCATTACCACTAAAATCTATCTGCTTGAGGCGATAATAATTAACACCTTTATAGGTATTGTAATCAACATGAGTATAAGACCGTCTTGCAGAGGAATTACCGGAACCTTCTTTCCATGCAATTATCTCCCAAGTCACACCGTCTCTACTTCTTTGAACCTCAAAACCTTGATTGTTATTTTCAGTAGCTGTTTCCCATGACAAAACGATGCTTCTTCCCTTCGGATTTGCATCTAAAGCTATCAACTCAGCAGCAAGAAAATTGCAGTAATTCGCCTCAATCTCTGCGGTAGCACAATCCACATTTTCAGCTATTACACCTGCTTCTATTTCGGCAGAAGTATCACAACCTTCGCCGTTACTTTCCAAAAAAAGGTCAAAATTCGGATCTTGTATAAAAAGACACATAATCGGAATCACACAATCCTCAAGTGTAAAATTTTTAAATAACTGTAAATTCTCACAAACATCTTTCAAATTGCTCAAGGCATCAAGTGAAGTCAACTGAAAATTGCCAAACATACGCAGGCTTCCACCAACATATAACAATTGTTCTAAGCCTGTGAGCGAAGTCATTTTAGGGTTGTTTTTAATATCAAAATCACCGCCAACTTCTACCAACATCGTCAAACCGGACATACTTGCAAGGCAAGCATTATCAGAAATATTCGCATGTCTTGGAACCTCAACAATATTGCCCAATCCCATCAAAGAGATGAGTTTGGAATTATACTGAACCGTCAAACCTGTACCGATATAATTGAGTTGATCTAGCCCTGAGAGATTAGCCAACATATCATTGTTGAGTATGTTTACCGCAGCACCTACCGAAGTAAGCATATCCAAACCACTTAGATCAGTCAGAGCATCATTGTTAAAAACAGTCAGCCCCAAGCCCACAGAAGTCAACATACTAAAACCTGACAAATCTGCCAGCATAGGATTGTGCCTTACCGTAAGTAGTCCACCTACACGAACTATTGATAAGCCCGCCAAACTGTTAATATCGGACAGATTGGAACTGCTGCTTCCTCCGATAATAAGGTTTCCGGTTAGGTTCTGACAATTTGGGTAAGTCGCAATAAAATTATTAACATCCGCCTGTGTAATTAATGTTGTTGTCCCCGTTGGACATTGAGCTTGTGTCTGATAGGTAAATAGCGTGATGATGAGAGTAATAAGTAAAAATACTTGGTTTTTCATGATTGAATAGTTTGGTTTATATTTATGAAAAGCATTGTTATAATTATTTTTTACATAAAAAATAATTATAATGTAATATTCTTTAGAATGTTCGTGTTTCCTTTATAATATCTCATAAAGTTAGTCATAATTTATTAATAAGCAACATGTTTGTTATGAAAAATTACGTATAAACCAAATTATTGATAACACCTTTTTATTTTTTCAATACAAATGCACATATAGTAGTATAATTAAGTGATTGATAACAAGCAATTTTTCATCAAATAAAATAAAATAAAAGTATGACTTGTCCGTTTTCTATAAAAAATGCCTTATTATCTTAACTTTGCATTCTAAGTAATTAAGGGATAAGCCTCTACCTCATAGTGAACGGGTAGTCCTATATTTGTAATGCAGGAACCACTAAGGACACGAAATACACGAAAATCGAATGTACGAAGTAGGAAAACTAAGATTGTGTAAGAAATTCATTATTAAATACTTAGAAATATTTTGTGAACTCTGCGTCCATTCGATTTCGTGTCCTTAGTGCGCTTCGTGGTTCAACAGCATTACATTTGCAGGACTACCAATGAATCAATATTGAATGGATATATTCATTCTCTTTTACCATCATTCAAGCATTTAATCATTATCTAATGAATAAGCAGCCAAAAAAGAAAAAGGTAATCGTCACTAAGTCCAAACAGGAAGCACAAAGCACCAAAAAAAAGGTTATCACTAAGACTACTTCCCGTCTTGGTGCAAGAGCCACTGTCTCTAATGCACAAAAAGGAGAAGAACTCTTATTTGGTCGTAACAACTACATTCTTATGGGTGCGGGTGTACTAATAATGTTGCTCGGTTACTCCATGATGACAGGAGGTGCACAACCCGATGCTAACACTTGGGATCCAAATATTATATACAGTTTCAGACGAGTCACACTCGGACCTCTCCTCGTATTAATAGGTATTATCGTAGAAATTGTAGCTATCTTCAAACGTAAGTAAACGACAGACGATAAATGCTAAACGGTGAACGGTAATTTCTTATGCCTTTCACCGTTTGTCGTTCACCGTCTATCGTCCACCGTTCTATGGAATTATTAAAAGCATTTATCCTTGGTATTTTACAAGGTCTGACAGAATTTTTACCCGTCAGTAGTAGCGGACATATCGAACTCGGTAAAGTACTCCTCAATTATGACCCCGGAGACAATGAATATGAACTCCTTTTTACGGTCATTCTTCACTTTGCAACAGTCTTGAGTACGATTGTAATTTTTCGAAAAGACATACTCGAACTGCTACGCGGTTTCTTTCGTTTCGCATGGAATGAAGAAACAAAATTTGCTGCCAAAATACTCCTTTCCATGATTCCGGTTGGCATCGTCGGCATATTATTTGAAGAACATGTAGAAGCTCTTTTTGACCGCAAAATCGTCTTGGTCGGCTGCATGTTACTCATCACAGGTACTTTGCTTTACCTCACCAAATATGCCGAAGGACTTCGCAGCAAAGGACATTCAGTGGGCTTCAAAGATGCTATCATTATCGGACTCGCACAAGCTGTAGCTGTATTGCCGGGCATCTCGCGTTCGGGTAGTACGATAGCGACCGGATTGTTGCTTGGTGTAGATAAAAGCAAAATTGCTCGTTTTTCATTCTTGATGGTCTTACCACCTATCATTGGAGCTACCATGTTGAAAGTCAAAGACTTAGTCGAAGCACCTCCTGCCAATTTTGAAGTCATGCCACTTCTTGTTGGCTTTTTGGCAGCTTTTATTTCCGGTTTATTTGCCTGCACTTGGATGATAAATTTGGTCAAAAAAGGTAAGTTGATTTATTTTGCCATTTATTGTTTTATCGTTGGTACTATTGCTATCGTTGCGGGTATGACTATGTAAAATTGTCTGATTGTTATTATGTTTTTTTACAAAGCAAAAAATACAATTCAACAATCAGCGAAGCGAAACAATCATGCAATTCAACAATCAGACAATCAGCAAAACAATCACACAATATTTTTCATGCAATACAATTTCCAAACAGGAGAAACTTTACTTGTTGATAAACCAAAAGGTTGGACATCATTTGATGTCGTCAATAAGATACGTTTTCGTCTGCGACACATCACGGGTGTGAAGCGTATCAAGGTCGGTCATGCCGGCACATTAGACCCTATGGCAACCGGTTTACTTATTATTTGTACAGGCAAATTCACCAAAAAATTAAATGAATATCAAGGCTTAAATAAGACCTATACAGGCACACTCGAACTCGGCAAAACCACACCTTCTTATGATGCCGAAACCGAAGTTGACCAAGAATTCCCTATCGAACATATCACACCCGAATTATTGCATCAAAATACCTCACAATTCATAGGAGAAATTGAGCAAATTCCCCCCATATATTCTGCCATAAAAGTTGACGGAGAACGCCTATACAAAGCCGCTCGAAAAGGCAAAAAAGTAGAAATCAAAGCCCGTCAAGTTCGTATTGATGAATTTGAATTGACCGACATCAGAATGCCTCACGTTGATTTTCGCGTCAGTTGCGCTAAAGGAACGTATATTCGTTCATTGGCTTATGATTTTGGGAAGTCTGTCGATAGCGGTGCTTATCTCACCGCCCTCTGTCGCACTCATATTAGTGAGTTTAAATTAGAAGACGCTTGGAATCTGAAAGAGCTTATTCAATTTCTTGAAAATCAACCAAGTAAAGATAAGATATGTTAGACTACATGAATTGTTTTATCGGTAGTGGGTCAAATCCGTTGATTTGTTATAATTCCGTTCTGAAAATATTAGGAAAATAAGGTTTTATTTCCTGTTGTTCCAAAGTTTATCAACGGATTTAACCCACTGCAAGCATATTTCATTATTGGCAGACAATGACTACGCCATTGGAAAATATGGACTTAGTAGTCAGTCAAGCTAATACTGTCGGGTAATTTGGCGAAATTTGCCCGATTACTTTCCCGAATCAAGTTACGGGACAGGCTGTTGGAGAACATTAGCCGTAGCGTAGGCTATGGCTAATAACCTCCACCTCGTACTCGACCAAATTACACTCAAATTAACTCGACATTATTAACTTGACTGACTACTTAGATGTCCATTTGATTTATTTTTTGTTATTAAAAATAATGATGTTGAATTTTGGAGTTATATTACAGGAAATAATTTTAAAAAAATCAATAGAGCGATGAATAAATAAGTCTAATTTATCAAATTAGTATCTAACATTTTCTTTTCCAGTCGTTTACGTGGTGAATTTTTCTCACCTTCGACTTTTCGTTTGAGGTATTTCTCGACCAAAAGACTTGCGATAGGTCGTGCATAAGTGGAGCCATAACCGGAGTTTTCGACATATACGGCGATAGCGATTGTAGGATTATCTTTTGGTGCAAAACCGATAAAAGTAGAGTGGTCTTCACCATGCGGATTTTGGACGGTACCTGTTTTGCCGCAAAATTTGACATCCGTTATCATCGAATTGGTATTTTCGATAACAAGCTCCATTCCATATATTACGGACTTATAATGTCGGCTGTCACTTATCAATGCCTGATGCTTTTTATAGGGCTGCGGTGCTACGACAGTGGTATCATTTTCAATAAAACCTCGCGCCAGATGTGGCGTAATATAATAACCGCGATTCGCAATGACCGCCGCCATATTCGCCAATTGGATAGGAGTCGTTTCCAACTCACCTTGACCGATAGCCACCGACATCACGGTAGGCGATTGCCATGCAAAATCGGGATATATTTTGTTGTAAGTATTACCGTCAGGTACAGTACCGATTTTTTCTCCATCAATGTCAATACCGAGTTTCGTCCCCAGTCCGAAACTTCGCACATAAGCCGCCCAGTCGTTCATACCCTCTGGCGGGCTGCTTTTTCTGTCTATCACATTTCGGAAAGCCTGCCAATAATAACTATTACAGGAGTATTTGAGTGCGCGCGCCATATTCGTAATCGGCTCAAGGTGGGGGCGACAACCGTAGCGTTTATTTTTGTACATATAATAGCCGAAACACTGAATGCCTTTGCCCGACCATATCGCTTTTTCCTCCAAAGCAATGAGTGACATTAATGGTTTGAAGGTAGAACCCGGCGGATACAAAGCGTTGAAAGCGCGATTGAAAAGCGGTTTGAGTGTGTCCGCTTGCAAGGAAGCAAAGGCTCGCGCACGGTCACCATGTATGCTCAACATTCTCGGCGAATAAGTCGGACTACTGATAAAAGTCAATATTTCTCCGGTAGAAGGTTCGATAGCGACTATGCTCCCTTTTTTATTTTGCATGAGTTGTTCGCCATATCGTTGCAATTGAATATCAAGCGTCGTCACCATATTTTTACCGGCAACGGCAGGTATATCCAACTCTCCATCTTTATAACTCTCAACGACACGTCCTATATTATTTCTTGTAAAATACTTTCTCCCAAACTGCCCGCGAAGTTCCTCTTCATACTCCTTTTCAAGTCCTGTTTCACCAATATAATCACCTTCTTCATAATAATCTGACCGCGCAACTTGCCTTGCGTCCACTTCGTTGAGATAACCAAGTGCATGTGCGCCATGTGGATAATAATAGTTTCGCACATTGCTTCGCTCTGCCGAAAAACCGGAAAATTGATATTGATTTTCTTGAAATGTGGCATACTTCAATGCGGATACACGACTTAGAAACGTGAAGGGTTTATATTTATTATAACGGTGGTCGCTGAAGTCTTTATTAAGATTTTCGATAAAAGTTTGTACATTGATACCCAGCAGTTTACATAGTTTCGCGGTATCAAGATTTTCTATTTCATTATAAACGACTTTAATATCATACATCGGGTCGTTTTGTACCAACAACCTACCGTTTCTATCATAAATCAAGCCACGCGGGGGTTGTATTTTTTCATAATACGTACCCACGAGTTCTGCTTTTTCTATAAATTCTGTATCCAATAATTGTAAATGAAGACTACGCAGCAAAAGGACAGCCGCGCCTATTAGAAAGGCGACCTGAATGATATATTGACGATCTTGAAAAGTGTCTTTTAGCATTTAACATTCAACATTTATCATCTATCATTCAACATTGATCATTGAGCATTTATCATTGAATGACAAATTTTACGTGATAAATGATATATGTTGAATGTTAAATGTTATTACCGCTTTGGATTGAAAATAAAAATAAGGATAAATATTACTGGTAATGATACGACATAGCTTAATAAAGCTTTCAGTACGGCTTTGCCGATATTTTCAAATAAAAACGTTTCATATACAAAAAATATTACCATGAAAACAAGAAGGCAATACGCAATGTATTGCATAAACCACGATGTGCCGAGTTTGTCTTTATTAGGTAAAGGATTATTTTCATAGCCACCACGCGGTTCTAATAAGTTGATAATCAAGGGACGAGCAAACATCATAGCAACACAAGCCCCCGCGTGCATTCCTGCACTATTATAAAACATATCCACTGTCAGACCCGTAAAAAAAGCAATGAGTAGAGTAACCCATGTCTGCATTTTGAGTGGTAACAACAACAGAGCAAGCGGGTAGATAAATATTTTTAAATAATATCCGTATTCGCCAAAGTCAATACTCCGTAAAAGCATGACCTGTATTAATACAAGTATGACAAAACGAATAATATTAACGAGGGTTGTGCTATTCATATTTTAGTTTATAGAGTTTATGAAGTTTATCAGTTTATGAAGTGAATTATAAGTAATATTTTGCCTACGGCAAAACTAACCACTTTATAAACTCTATAAACTCTATAAACTTCATAAACTGGTAAACTCTATAAACCAAGTAAACTAATTTCCTTCAAGAGATGCCTCAAGTTCTCGGCGCTCATCACGCATAAGATACTCGACAACATTTACGTATTCTATATTTGCAAAATCTGTACTTAACTTAATGTCAACATCATGGTAACTACTGCCTTCGCCCAGACTATGTTCTAAGACTGTTCCTACCATAATATCTGCCGGAAAAATGTCCGAATAATTATTGGTTACAATGGTGTCACCGACTGCGATCCGGGCATGTCGGGGAATATTTTCGAGGGTCATTACACGCGGGTCTGTGCCTTTCCAAACAAGCGTACCGAAGTACCCATTTTTGCTTTTAAATTTTACATTGACCCGTGCGTCACGGTGCAATAAAGACATCGCTACGCTGTAATTTTTAGAAGTTGTCAAGACAATACCAGCTATACTTCCATTGCACAAGACTCCTGCATCTTTTTGTATGCCATGACGACTGCCTCTATTGAGTGTCAAGGTATTATTCGGACTGTCTGTGTTATTACTAATGATTTTTGCGCTGATGTAATTGTACATTTTTTGATGTATAGTGTCTTCTACGATTTGAGATGTTGTGGTGTGGTCGTAATAGGCGTTAGGTTGGCGATTGAGGTATTCGTTATAAGCACTCGCAAGACTGTCGTTGATTGTTCTTAAATGAAAATAATCAGATATATTGTCATAACGCTTTGTAAGATAGCCTGATACGACATTAGAGGAATTGACATATACCTTATTGTGAAAATCATTATAATTCACCATCATATATATTGCAGCCACTTCCAAAAAGGTAAAGAGGAAAAAACTATGAAACCGATAAAAGAAATTAATCAGGTTATTCATACTAATTGTATTACTTATTTCAATTATTTATTGAAATAATTATATATTCAAAAACATAGCAAAGTTTTGGATTGGTTTTTTAGAGAAAAAAGAGTGTAATTTTATTTCATACATAAAATAAAATTAGCCAATGAGTGATTTTGGTCAGCGACTCGGACGGGCTGAAATCAGGCAGTTTTTGTGAATACAATTTATTGCAAATTGTGGAGTGAAATTTATGTGTAAATTTGTACTTTATCTGAATCAAGTACTTTTTCTATCAATTAAGAAAGTATATTTATCTATATTTTTCAATGCTTTGCCTGTACCGCGCACTACTGCACGCAATGGGTCATCAGCAACATGAACTTGCAATTTTGTTTTCTGTGCAATCCGCTTATCCAATCCTCTCAACAATGCTCCACCGCCTGTAAGGTACAGTCCGGTTTGGTAAATATCCGCCGCGAGTTCGGGCGGTGTATTTTCCAATGCTTTCAATATCGCGTCTTCTACTTTGGAAATGGATTTATCTAAAGCGTGAGAAATTTCAGAATATGAAACGGTGATTTGTTTTGGAATACCTGTCATCAAATCACGTCCGTTGACAGGGAAATCCTCTGGTGGTTCTTCCAATTCGTGTAGGGCAGAACCGACATTAATTTTAATACGTTCAGCAGTTCGTTCTCCAATGAGAATGTTGTGCTGACGTTTCATATAATTAGTAATGTCATTTGTAAACTCATCACCTGCAACACGTATAGACTGGTCGCATACGATTCCTGAAAGTGCGATTACCGCAATTTCAGTCGTACCACCACCTATATCAATAATCATATTACCGATAGGTTCTTCCACATTCAGACCGATACCGAGCGCAGCCGCCATAGGTTCGTGAATGAGGTAAGTCTCTTTGGCATCAACGTGTTCGGCAGAGTCAAAGACCGCACGTTTTTCTACTTCCGTAATGCCCGAAGGAATACAGATAACCATTTTCAGATTGTTGAAAAACTTACGGCGAGTACCCGTCATATTAATGAAACCTTCAATCATGGCTTCGGCAGCCTGAAAGTCCGCAATCACACCATCCTTTAATGGTCTGATGGTTTTGATTTCTCCATGCGTTTTTTCGTGCATCATCATCGCCTTCTTACCAACAGCAATCGCTTCGCCTGTACGACGATCGATAGCCACTATAGAAGGCTCATCTACCACGACTTGGTCATCCTGAATGATTAAGGTATTTGCAGTACCTAAGTCTATTGCTATCTCTTGTGTAAAAAATTTAAAAAATCTCATTAACGCACTTGGTTGAATCGGTGTTTAGGACGACTTTGTTCCGCAAAGGTAACGAATTCGTGACAAAACATGTGTAGTTTTAGTGTTTATTTTAAAGGTGTACGAAAATAATCTGGCAAAGGTTACAAATATAGCAAAGTACTCGTTTTTAAACCGTATCAACGCTTTTTTGACATTTGAAATGTTAAGGAAATATTAATACTTTTCACTTTAAAAAAATGTGACATCGAAAAAGGGGTGTTGACGTGTTGACGTGTTGACGTATTGATGTACTGATGTATGTATGAACTAATGTGTAAAAGTGTTAATGTGAAATGTGGGTTTTACTATTTTACGAATCAAAAACAATTCATTTTATATGTAAAAAATATCACTTGAATGATTTCACATTCACACGTCAGTACGTCCACACATCAGTACATCAGCACATTTTCACCAAGACTTTGTTCTACCGCCGTCCACAGTAATGTTTGTACCTGTAATATAGGATGCTGCAGGAGAAGCCAAAAATGCGACGACATCTGAAATCTCTTTCGGACTACCAAATCGTTGCATGGGAACATAAGACTTCATAGTTTCGGTCATTTCAGCGATGCTTGTATTTGCCTTTTTTGCTTTGATAGCGACAATCTCATCTAAGCGACTGGTCATCGTAAAACCGGGCAAAAGATTGTTGACCGTAATGCCAAAAGGAGCGAGTTCGCCAGCCATTGTTTTAGACCAATTGGCTACTGCACCGCGCGTAGTATTCGACACACCCAAACCCGGAATCGGCTCTTTCACAGAGGTCGAAATAACATTGATGATACGCCCGTAGTTTGCCGCTTTCATTCCTTCAAAAACAGCTTTGGTTAAGATTTGATTACAAAGTACATGGTTGTGAAATGCTTGTATAAAATCCTCTGTATCAGCTTGATGTATCAAGCCACTTGCTGGTCCGCCAGTGTTATTTATCAAAATGTGAATCGGTCTGTCGTTCACCAAATCATTAATATTTGATTCTACACTTTCGCTACTTGAGAAGTCAATTACGCGATAATCGTGTTGTTGATTATTTGGAGTGGGGAGCGTACTCAAAGTTGTTTTAAGTTTATCTTCGCTACGCGAAACGAGCGTTACTCGTGCGCCTAATTCAGCCAAAGACATCGCCACTGCTTTTCCGATACCCTGACTGCTGCCTCCTACAAAGGCATTTTTTCCTTCTAAACTAATATTCATATTTAAATATATTTATTTTATTCAACTTGTCGTTGAGAATGACCTTAGTAAAAACGATTTATTGAATTGTTTTTACTTATATATAGGTACGATTTGAAAAATCGCTTATGATGGTGCGAAATTTACACAAAATTACCATTTTATATTCGGAGGTTTTAAAAACTCCGAAAGTGTTTGTAATTTGCATCGTACAAAATTCAATTATCAAAACATTCACTATGGCAACAATACGCAAACCATTTAATTTACAAAGCTGGGTCAATTCTAATCGACATTTACTAAAACCGCCTGTTGGCAACAAGCAAGTGTATCTTGAAAATGAGGATTATATCGTCATGGTCGTTGGTGGACCGAATGGCAGAAAAGATTATCATTTTGAAGATGGCGAAGAATTGTTCTATCAAATAGAAGGTGACATTACTCTCAAAATTATCAACGAAGACGGCACGCCCGAAGACATCTTGATACGCGAAGGTGAGATGTTTTTGTTGCCACCTCGTATTCCACATTCGCCACAGCGACCTGCCAATACGATTGGTCTGGTCATAGAGCGTTATCGGACTGCCGAAGAAGATGACAAACTGATGTGGTTTTGCGAAAAATGTAATCACAAACTTCACGAAGATACTTTTGAAATGATGGATATTGTCAATCAACTACCCGTTGTGATGAATAATTTTATGGACTCCGAAAGCCTCCGTACTTGCGATAAATGCAGTACAGTTATGGAGAAACCCAATAAGTAAGATATAAACAAAAATATTAAGCATAAGACTAAATGTGTATTAGTAATTGATTGAAAATCAATTATTAATGCTGTGTTTTCTGAATTTTAATTTACTATTAAGCATCAAAATATGTTAGACCAATTTAAAGGTATGCAAGACGACCTCCAAAAAAAGCTAAATGGAATCATGGTAACGGGCGAATCCGGCGGTGGCAGAGTCAAGATACTTGCCAACGCCAATCAAGTCGTTACCAATATCACGATTGTCGATAGCTTACTCACACCCGAAAACGCTGAAGAACTCGAAGACCTACTTATCACCGCCTTCAATCGAGTGACGGAAGAAGCAAAAATTAAGGCAGGCGAAGAAGCTAAAAATGCCATGTCAAGTATCTTACCTCCGGGTATGGAATTGCCCGGATTTCTTGGATAAAAAAGACGGCGAACGGTGAACAACGGACGGTAAACGAGAAGCAGTAAATGAACTAAAAAGCATTATTTAAGATTTAAAATAATCATTATGGGAAATTTTAAAGAGCTTAGAGTATGGCAGTAAGGCATCAATCTTTCAGCTAATATTTACCACATTACACGCCAAGAGCCTTTCGTCAAAGATTACGGTTTGTCTAATCAAATACAACGAGCATCTGTTTCAATTCCTTCTAATATAGCAGAAGGAAATGAACGCGGTTCTGAAAAAGAGACAGCTTATTTTTTAAAAATAGCGATAGGCTCTGCTGCCGAAGTAATTACGCAGCTTTATATTGCACAAAGAATTGGCTATATTGATAATTCGGTATTGAATCGTTTGGAGGATGATGCCGAAAAAATAAGAGCATCGCTCAAAAATTTAATAAAAAAAAGACGTAGCGTATAAAACGTTTGTTATCAATCGTTTGTCGTTCGTCGTAAATCGTTTGTCGTTATGCATGCTTGGTTTGATGCTCCGATAGGTTTACTAAAAATCACAGGTAGTACGGCAGAAGGTATTACAGAAATCAAGTATTTCAATGAAATGCCACCTCATGCAGTGCGCGGAAATATTCCTGCTTGTCTGGACGAGTGTTTTACACAATTAGAAGAATATTTTTCTAAAAAACGGACATTTTTTACGGTGAAAATGACCTTTCGCGGTACAGATTTTCAACAGCAAGTGTGGAATGAATTATTGGAAATTCCTTACGGGCAGACGACTTCATATTTAAAAATTGCCATGAAACTCGGCGACCGAAAAGCCGTAAGAGCCATCGGCGGTGCTTGCAATCAAAACCCGATTCCGATTATTGCGCCTTGCCATCGTGTCATCGGGATTAATGGTAGCCTCGTTGGTTATAATAGCGGTATTCACATCAAACAAGAACTGCTGATGCTCGAAAATCCAATGGCTTTTGGCAAACAAATTAGTTTATGGAGTTTATAGAGTATATAAAGTGATTAGTTTATAAAGTTTATCAGTTTTGCCGTAGGCAAAACTCCTAACTAAGTCACTCTATAAACTCCATACACTCTATAAACTTCATACACTCTATAAACCAAACATGCTAACATACATCATTATCATCATGTTTTTATTGCTGTCCGGTTTCTTTTCGGGAACTGAGATTGCCTATGTTTCTGCCAGTCGGTTAAAGGTAGAACTCAAACGTCAGCAAGGACGCAGACGAGGCAAAATCCTTGCGAGTTTTTTTGAAGACCCTTCGCGCTTTTTGGGGACAACATTGGTCGGAAATAATATTACTTTAGTGGTCTTTAGTTTATTGGTCGAAGAGGTCTATGAGTTGCATTATAAGGAGTCGCTTTTTTCTTTTTTACAACAAGAATTTCCGTCTTTGCTATTCCTTACAGCGGTTACGACGATTATCGTATTGATTTTCGGTGAGTTCATTCCTAAGATTATTTTTCGCCTGAGTCCGGTGCGTTTATTGTACTTTTTTACTTATCCTTTATTGCTGATTCGTTGGTTGCTTTCACCTTTTGTTTACATCATGGTCAAAGCCTCTCACCGTCTGCTTGGCTTATTGTTTAAAGCCGAAATCAAATCTGACGAACAGGTTTTTACCCGTACCGATTTAGAGGACTTTATTAAGAATAGTGAGACGGATACAGAAGAAGAAATTGATAAAGCATTATTTGAAAATGCTTTATATTTAAATGACGTAAAAGTAAGAGAATGTATGATTCCACGCACTGAAATACGCGGTGTGGACATCAACGACGGTATAGAAGAATTGCGGAAGGAATTTATCGCATCGCGCTTATCCAAACTCATTATTTATGATGAATCATTGGAAGAAGTTTTGGGCTATTTTCATCACCAACAAATGTTGGACAATCCTCAAAAAATTACCAAGAAAAACATCTTACCGATACGCTTTGTACCGGAGGTCATGTCAGCACGTGAATTGATGGATACCTTCATTCGTGAGCGGGTGAGTATTGCTTGTGTGGTGGATGAGTTTGGTGGTACGGCAGGTATTATAGCACTCGAAGATATATTGGAAGAAATCGTAGGTGAGATAGAAGACGAACACGATGTGGAAGAGTATATCGAAGAACAACTCAACCACCACGAGTACCTTTTTTCGGGCAGGCTCGAAATCGATCACCTCAATGAAAAATACGAATTGGACCTGCCCGAAGGCGAATATCACACACTTTCTGGCTACATTGTTATCACGACGGAGACTATTCCCGAACAGGGGAAAACTATTAATTTGGAGGGTTATCAGTTCATTTTAGAAGAAGTCAGCGAACGCAAAATCGAGACCATTCGAGTAATAAAAATGGACGATGAATAGCCATGTTGCATAATTTTTACATATCATTAATCATTTCACAGCGTCATGCTTATCTTTGCTTGAAATGAAGACAAAAACAAAAGGAATTATTGCTGCCGGACATCCTCAAACCGCAGAGGCTGCCATACGGGCATTTGAAGAAGGCGGTAATGCTTTCGACGCGGCGGTGGCTGCGCTATTTGCGACATTCGTTACAGAGACTTGCATGAGTTCGGTCGGGGGCGGTGCTTTTGCGAATGTAATGACCGCATCGGGTAAGGCACATATCTTTGATTTTTTCTGCCAAACGCCTCGAAAAAAACGTCCTGAATCAGAGATAGAATTTTATCCTGTCATCGTCGATTTGGGTAATACGAATGAGGTATTTCACATTGGCAGGGGGGCTTCGGGCGTGCCGGGCGCACTCGCAGGAATTTACTCACTTTACGAGAATCTTTGTACACTTCCTTTGCAAATTCTTGCCGAACCTGTTATTGAAATTGCCAAAAACGGTGCGTATATTGACAACTTTCAGGCTTTGGATTTTCAGATGCTTAAGGCGATATTGGAGGTAGATAAAACGGCACAAAAAATTTGGTACAAAGACGAAAAACTGCTCGAAGAAGGCACACATTTGTACATGCCAAACCTCGCTGATTTTATTGAAAACCTCGTTCGCGAAGGGCAGTCGCTTTTTTATAAAGGAGAAATCGCTCAAAAAATCGCTGCTGACTACGCCCAAAACGGAGGTCAACTGACCCGCGAAGATTTTGAAAATTATCGGGTCAATATTACCTCGCCTTTGCGTTTTAATTATAAAAATAAAACTGTGTTGACCACATCTGCGCCGAGTATGGGTGGTGCTTTGATTGCACTGGGAATGAGGCAGTTAAACCAATCGAATCTTGCGTCTCATTATAGCGAAGCAACACATGTCAAAAATCTGTATGATACCTATATTTACGTAAATGACCTACACAGTAATCCCGAAAAATTAGAACGTGAACTACTCGAATATGGTCTGACATCGACCGTTGCCGATACAGGCAAACGCGGTAGCACGACACACTTCAGTATTGCCGATGAACATGGAAATGCAATAGCCGTGACGACTTCCAATGGCGAAGGCAACGGCTACGTTGTGCCGGATACAGATATTATGATGAATAATATGTTGGGCGAAGCAGCACTGCTGCCCAATGGTTTTCACAGTTGGAAAGAAAATACGCGACTGACCTCCATGATGTCACCGACCATCATGTTGGATGAATCGGGTAGGGTAGAGGCGGTGACCGGAAGTGGTGGCGCAGGACGTATTCCGGGCGTTATTTTGCAAGTGCTTCATTATCTTATTGATTATCAAATGAATGTACATGATGCAGTACACGCACCGCGCCTACATCTCGAACATGGTAGGTTTAATCTCGAACCCGGTTTTGCTGATGATTTATCTCATATTCCTATCAAAGAGGAAATAAATCGCTGGGCAGCACCTACGCTTTATTTTGGTGGTGTGCACACCATTCACCGTAAAAATAATCGTATAGAAGCAGCAGGTGACGACCGCAGAAAAGGCGTAGTCAAAAAGAATTTTTGACATTTTACCACGTACGGCGATTGAAGTCGAGCTGTGCGATTAAAAAGATAGTTTTGATAATTCTCCAACTCCTTCCAATGTAGAGCTATCCAAACCCCAACGGGGTGTTATATGTTAGCTTGGGGGGTGAACCCCAAGTTCTAAATTATAATATTTTCGTCAGCCCTGAAAGGGCGAAATACTATGCTATACCGCCCCTTGAGGGCTGACGATTAGGTTTATTTGAGGCGATGGGATATACCCCATCGTTAATATATGACATCCCTTTGGGACTTATTTTTAATCGTACAGCTCGATTTCTTTCACTATATGTAATATAATTTTTTATTTATAAATTAATTGAAAATATTTATCGCTCCTTAATAAATTTTAATATGAAAAATATACTTTATATACTTCCATTTTTTTTACTCCTTTCCTGTGGTGACTCCGGCAGTTCAAATAATGCTACTACTACATCCGCTCCTGCTCCTGTCAATGTAGGTGATTATGAGACTACGCCGATTCCCGGTGTGGATGGACTGGTACGCGCAATTAAGAAAAACGGCGTAGGCAGAACGATGGAAGAAGGCACACTTTTGAATGGTCAAAAACATGGCGCGTGGCTAATTTATGACGATGTAAAACAGACAATCATAGAGATAATAAATTATCATAATGGTAAAAGGTCAGGAATGACAATCAAACCTAATTTTGCCAGACTTGCAGAGAAAAGTTATTATGCAAATGATATATTGCACGGTGCAAAAGAGACCTACGGTAGCAGTGCAAAGCCTACTGCAAGCAGTACTTATATCAATGGAAAGTTGGAAGGAAAAGTCGTCAAATACTATGACGATGGCAATACACTAAAAGAAGAATCAAACTACAAAAATGGCGTAATGCACGGTTCGTCCAAATACTACGACCAAGAAGGAAATGTTAAACTCGAATATACCTATGAGAATGGTAAGATGGTGAAGTAAAGATGAGTGGGATAAAACCATGTCTGGTGGAGCATTATCTGCTGAAAGTGAGATTGATTTGAAAAAGGCTTAAAGGAAAGCATTTGATAAATCATAAATTATCTATTGCCATTAAAAAGCGACTGACAACCTGATTACGATATATGTGTATATCTGCAATAGAGGCAACGCCACTTATCACAATTTCATCGTTTCTTTTGTGCATAGATTGGATAACCAAAATAGGATTTAGTACGGTATCGTTATTTTTTGATTGACAAATAGTAATTGTTTTATTAAATGCTTCCTCTATGTCATTTACAACTAAATCTTTTATTTGGTGCTTTTCATCGACGGTAAGTATTGTATTGGTATTTCCACTTTGTTTGTTGCGCTCACTTCTTTTTTTGAGTTCGATAAATAGTAGGTTTTCAAGTTCCTCTTTCCTTAGTTTGTCTTGTTCTTGTTGTAAAAATGTTTTGGTATATCCACCATGATGAATAAACTTTTTTCCTTTAGATTGAATCTCAATACACATAACATTACCAGATTCGGCTTTATCAAAAAATAATAAGCCTTGTTCAAACATTTCCTCACAATAAGCCATTGCAATATCATAATCTAAATTTAGTTTTTTACACATAAATTCAAAATTAGGGCTTCCTTTGTCGATTAGGTATTTTAGTATTGAATCAAAATTTGTAACTTCTTCTTTGTCTTTGTTGTACATTGGATATTATTTTGGAAAGGATTGGTGAGTAAACTTAGACAGGTCTAAAACGCTTTGCAAATATGTCTTTTACTAAAAAACGCCTTTTTTGAAAATTATCTCCGTAATATAACTTTACAGTAATAATAAGGTCAGCTTGTGATATGGGATTTGTAATTGTAATACGAAAAAATCCAAGAGGGTAAGTTTCATCTGGAAAAATAGGAGTATTCCTCAAAACAGATAGTGTGACTCCCATCTGATTACGAAATTTAACTTTTTGGCTTAGGTCATTTTCATCGTAGTAAGCAAAAGTATCTCGCTTTGCCATTATTTCTGTTGGAATTATAATGTCTGCTTTGTAATCTTTCTCCATTACCTTACCAATATTGGCAATAACTATAAATACTGGAAAACTACCAGCCTCTATTTCATTAGGTATGTCCTTATTTGGTCTATTAGGGTTTTTACTAATTCTTGGTAGTTTAATGTCTAAAATAGATTGTCGAGTATTGAGATAAGTTTCTTTAATCTCATCTTCATTCATTGGTGAAGATTGAAAGTTATCTCTTTTGTAGTATATAGGTTTAGTCTCTAATCTATGGGGTGCGTCATCACTTTTAGGTATTTTTATTATGTAAACTGATTGAGAAATTTCACCTCCGATACGAATAGGGTAAATTACTATATTCTTAATCTTTTTCTTAATACCTGAATTTATAACATGCTCAATCCATTCTTTAGTTATCTCATTTCCATCTAAAGGAAAAATTCGTTTTGGTTTGTGGTCTATTTCTTCGATACCGTAAATGAGTAAACCACCAGTTGAATTTGCAAAAGCTGAAACATGTTTGCATAAACCTCTTTGTTTTTTGGCATCACTTTTTATTAGGGCATCACCCCGTTTATAGTCAAGGTGTTTAGATTCTTCATATTCATTGTCAATTAAGAATTGCAAATGTTCCTCCGTATAATTGTCAAGCTGTAAAAACTCTGTGATAGATTTCATTTTGAAATTATGTTGTCTGAAATAGAGGGAGAAAAACACCCAAATGTTGTAGTTATGTTGTAGTTGAAAAAAAGCCTTAATAACCGCCTCTTTCGTAAAGAATTGATTATTAAGGCTTTATGTTAGTCGGGATGACAGGATTTGAACCTGCGACCCCACGCCCCCCAGGCGTGTGCGCTACCGGGCTGCGCCACATCCCGAATTGATGTAATAGTTTGTAAAATACAAACTGGAGGATTTTTTAATAGGTCGGCAAAGTTAAGTCAATTTCTATCAAAAGTCAAATCTTTTCGGATATGTCATTCAAAATTCAGTAGGAAAAAAGAACAAGTCAAAATGTACATTTATTTGTGTGCCGTTCCTAACTTTGCCCTGTGAGACGTTTCCTGTTGAGAATATTATTATTTACTTTAATGGTTTGGCTGTCGTTTTGTGCGATGGATGCTTGGCTTCCATATTACTGGGGCAACGCGGGTATTGCATCAAAAATGGAATATTTAGAAGGGAAACGCGATGATTATAATGTCTTTTTTATGGGGTCAAGTCGGGTGTATCGGCAGTTGATGCCCGATGTTTTTGATGAAGAAATGACGGATGATATTCGGTCATTTAATTTGGGCTATCGAGCTACATTTAATCCCGAATCATATTATTTGTTAGAACATTTTATACAAAAAAAAGCCGCGAAGCGGACGTATATTTTAACGGAATTGCAGCCTTTTGTTCCTATTGCCAATCGAAATTTATACACTGTCAGTTCCAACTACTACCTTGATTATCAGTACTTTTCGTTGGTGAAAAAGCATTATAAAAATGAACAAAACCTATCTAACTCAATCAGAAACAGCATCGTAGGAAATTACCGCAAAAGCTATATTGGAAATGTATTAAAAACGCGACATGTTCGCGAAATGGGATTGGGTGTGCTAGGGCAGGGCGACCGCGACGGACGTGCTTTAGGCGAGAGGAAGAACGGTTTTCATTCATTGGATGAGTCGACGGTTTATTCAAAAAGTTTGGTAGAAAGGCGAGCGCGATTTTGGGAGAAATACGATACGACGAAAAGCTGTTTTGAAGGAGAAAAAAAGAGTTACGAAATGTCATTATCAAAAAAAGAAACTGCCCACACTGCTCATTTAAATAAAATCAATCAACTCATCAAAGCCTCTGACCAACAAGGCTATACTTTAATCTTTTTTCTACCACCCAAAAGGTCTGAATTATTACCTTTGTTCCTTCAAATTGATGCCCAACATCGTATCGACATGGCGCGTCCTGACGATTACCCTTTTTTATATGAAAATAATTTATGGTTTGACCCAAAACATTTCAATGAAAAAGGCGCAGCCTTATTCACAAAAGAGCTGGCGAAGCGATTTGAACTAATAAAGTAATACAGGCTTCCAACCTGTACACAGAAGATTCAGGCTGGAAGCCTGTGCTACTTTCAAAAACACAAATTTATGTCAAATATCAACACCATTTTATTCGACCTCGGTGGCGTACTCATCGGTTGGAATCCGATCATCCCTTACCTCAAAGCCTTTGACGGTGATGAGCAAAAAGCCCAGTGGTTTCTCGACAATATTTGTACGATGGACTGGAACGAAGAGCAAGATGGTGGCAGAAGCATTGCCGAAGCTAATCGCGTTAAAATTGCAGAACATCCTGAATACGAGGAACTTATAAAATTGTATTATGGCGAGTGGGAGACCATGCTCACTGGCGCGATTGAGGGGACAGTCGATATTTTTCGCCAATTAAAATCCAATAAAAACTTGCGAATATATGCGATTACCAATTGGAGTGCAGAGACTTTTCCGGTAGCTTTGGCGCGTTATGATTTTCTTAAATGGTTTGAAGGCATTAGCGTATCGGGTGATTTGAAAATGCGAAAACCTTTTCCTGAAATTTATGAATATACCCTCGAAAAATATAATATCAAAGCCGAAGAAGCTGTGTTTATAGATGATAATTTGAAAAATGTAAAAGCAGCAAAAGCCCTAAATATTCACGCTATTCATTTTCAAAATCCCGAACAATTAAAAACGGAACTCGTACAATTGGGCATAACCTTATGATAAATAATACGGCACATTTTATGTGTTAATATGTCATAAAATGAGACTAAATGCCCTGTCTTTACGTCTTAATTAGAATTTAAAAACCATTATTAGATTGAGTGGTCACGAGTTTGTTGTCCACTACTTATTATAAAAGGCTTATAACATGACAAATATAATTCTTCAAAAATATGCTCACCTGCTCGTCAATTATTCTTTGGATGTGCAGCCGGGCGATAAGGTATTGATTCGCTCTACGACACTCGCCGAACCACTCGTACGCGAGGTATATCGAGAGACATTGCGTGCGGGTGGACACCCGGAAACGATGCTCGAATTTGAGGGACAAGAACGTATTTTGCTTCAGGAAGGCAACGAACTTCAATTGACACAAACACCTCAGTTTCTGCATATTGCGATGTCAGAATACGATTGTTATTTACGCATCAAAGCACCCTACAATCTCCGCGAATTGCAAAGCGTTTCTTCCCAGAAAGCGAGTTTGCTCAAAGCCGGACGCGCACCTGCGATGCGTACTTATACGAAGCGCACTGCCACACGCGACCTCAAGCGTTCGCTCTGCCAGTACCCGACACTCGCCAATGCACAGGAGGCGGGGATGTCGCTCGAAGAATATGAAAATTTTGTATATGATGCCTGCTTTTTGTTTGATGAAAACCCAGAACAAAAATGGCTCGAAGTGCGTAATTACCAGCAAGCGATAGTCGATGTATTGAATCGCCATGAGAATATTCGCTACAAAAATGACAAATTCGATATTACCTTTTCGACTAAAGGTAGAACGTGGATCAACTCGGACGGTCAGACCAATATGCCTTCCGGCGAAGTCTATACTTCACCCGTCGAAAATTCGGTCAATGGAACGATACATTTCAGCTTACCCGCTTTTCACGGCGGACACGAAGTGACCGATGCTACACTCTGGGTCAAAGACGGCGAAATCTATAAATGGGAAGCCAAAAAGGGTAAAAAATACTTGGATTATGTGTTCACACTCGAAGGCGCAAGACGCTTCGGCGAGGCTGCTATCGGCACGAATCGCAACATCCAACGAGTGACTAAAAATATTCTTTTTGATGAAAAAATAGGCGGCACGGTACACATGGCTATCGGTCAATCATACCTTCAAACCGGTGGGAAAAATCAATCATCCATTCACTGGGATATGATTACGGAAATGAATAATGGCGGCGAAATCTATGCCGACGGACAAGTCATTTATCGCGACGGAGACTTTTTGTTTTTATAATGAGTGAATTTTGAATGAGTGAATTGTGAATTGTGAATGAGTGAATTTTGAATGAGTGAATTTTGAATGAGTGAATTGTGAATGAGTGAATTGTGAATGAGTGAATTTTGAATGAGTGAATTTTGAATGTAAAAAATATCTAATGAAATATGATAAAGAAGGTAAAACCAAGTTCGTAGAAGAGCTTAGACAAAGGATTTTTCAGTGGGTGATTAGGGTGAGTGATTTTTGTGAATCATTACCTTCAACAGCAACGACCCGAACTGCGGTTTTTCAACTTATTAAATCATCAACATCTACGGGCGCAAACCAAAGAGCAGCATCAAGGGCAAGGTCTCAAAAAGAATTTTACGCCAAAATCAGCATTGCAGTAGAAGAAGCGGACGAGTCTCATTATTGGTTACAATTAATAGAAGCAAAAAATTATAATACTGATAATGAAGAACTCAAATGGCTTATCCAAGAAGCTGATGAACTGACAAGAATATTAGCAACAGCAAGGTATAACGCCGGACGTAAGTTGAACGAAGGTAGTTGATAAAATTCACTCATTCAAAATTCAAAATTCACTCATTCAAAATTCAAAATTCACTCATTCAAAATTCAAAATTCACTCATTCAAAATTCACAATTCAAAATTCACTCATTCAAAATTCAAAATTCACTCATTCAAAATTCACAATTCAAAATTCACTCATTCAAAATTCAAAATTCACTCATTCAAAATTCAAAATTCAAAATTCACTCATTCAAAATTCACTCATTAATAATGAAAGTAGGTTTATTTTTCGGTTCGTTTAATCCTGTTCATACCGGACATTTGATTATTGCGAATTATATGGCAACGCAGACGGATTTGGATAAGGTTTGGATGGTCGTTTCGCCACAAAATCCTCTGAAAAACAAAGCCTCACTTGCAGGTGATTACGATCGCCTCAATCTTGTTCGTCGTGCGGTAGATGGCAATGCTAAAATACAGGCATCGGATATAGAATTTGGCTTGCCAAAACCTTCTTATACCATTGATACGCTGACTTATTTAAAAGAAAAACATCCGAAATATGAATTTGCACTCATTATGGGTGGCGACAATATTGCGACACTCCACAAATGGAAAAACTACGAACAAATCCTCGAAAATTATCAAATCTACGTCTATCAACGCCCCGAATATGAACTTGGCGAACTTGCGACACATGCCAATGTTCATATTTACGAAGCTCCACTCATGCAAATTTCTGCAACGTACATCCGCAAGTGTTTGCGACAAGGAAAATCCATTAAATATCTCGTTCCTGATGTGGTTTTAGAAGAAATCATGGCAGGGCATTTGTATCAATGATGTCTTTAAAACCCTCTAAAATAACTGCAATTTCAATTATCCGAAAACATTTGCATAGACATCTGCAAGCGATATGCTTAAATTAAGGTAAGGTATATCCAGCGTTTCCTCTAAACTTTCCAACGTGGTCAAAATCCATTGATTACCGGAGCGTTCAAAAGACTTTATTTCTACGCTGTCTTGTGCTACAAAAATGCACTGTTGAATGGAAGGAATACGTTGGTAGGCAAAAAACTTGACGGTTTTGTCGTATTTCTTGGTAGAGGGCGATAAGATTTCGATGATAATCGTCGGAGATTTAACGATTAAAGGGTCGGTATCGTCAGGGTCGCAACTCACCACGATGTCGGGATACACATATTTTTTACCTTCCGTCAATTCTGTCAATACATTTTCATCAAATAATTCACAAGCACTTTCGTCAAATGTCGGCGTTTCGATTTGTCGGATTAGATTGCGTTTGATTCTATTGTGTACTTTAGTCGTGGCTTCTACGGGGATAAGCGTACCGTCAGAAAACTCGTGGCGAACGTCATTTTCCTGTTCCAATACGAGGTATTGTTCAAAGGTGAGTTTGGGTGATGTCGTTTTCTTTAATGCTTCCATGAATCAACGATAATTTTTTTTCAAAGATAATGAAATTTTTGGGGAAATGTTGTTGATTGTAGGCTGACTTATCTTGATTTTTAAGTTTTTATTGTAAATTTGGAGATTCTTGAAATATATATGTAATAAATTTCAACATTTGTTGCGTGCATGCAAACGCTCGGCACAACCAAGGAAAAATTTTAAAAAACCAACTATAATTTACATGAGCATAAAATTAAAAATTACAGCCTTTTTGATAGGTCTTACCTTTATACTAAATGCACAGAAGTCTAAACATCTAGCATGGTCTAATCAGTACGATAATTTAAAAGAACACTTAGAAGAAGTGAATCGAAAAGATAAAGACTCAACATATATAGAAACAGCGACACCAATTTATCCTGATGAAAAGCATAAAAATAATTCTAATCTACATTTTCCCTATCCAGTAATTTTTGTACACGGATTAACAGGCACTGCTGATACATGGATAGAATTTTATAACTACGCATTAAATCAAAATTGGAGTTATGGAGGACATTTAAGGTTTAATCTTAATTCTGATAATAACTTTTACTACTCAAATATTTATTCAAATCAATCAGATGTTCTGGATTTTAATAGTAATTTAGATGTAGCAGATTTCTATTTGATTAACTTTAATTGTGCTACTGATGGAACTTCTTTTGGAAATAATGTTAGTGAGATTACCCAAAGTAATCAAGCTGCAATAGCTAAACAAGGTCTTGCAATAAAACAAGCAGTTTTCCATGTCTTACAAGCAACTGGAAGAGATAAAGTTATATTGTTTGGCCATTCCATGGGAGGTTTAGCATCAAGAGAATATTTACAAAATACAGATTTATGGCAACAGGATGGACATCATCATGTTGCAAAATTAATTACGAGTGGTACACCTCATGGTGGAAGTAATGCAACTGGAACGTTTTTTCTAGATACATTTCTTGATGTAGATGAAAGTTCTGACGCTGTTCGCGATTTAAGAAGAAGTTACTTTTATTCAGGAGATAATGGAGTCTTTCTTCATGGTGGTATAGAAGATGAAGATGTTTTGGACGACAGCATTTGGGGGTTCTATAATTTGGATGTAAATTGCAACGGGCAATCAGGGAATAGTGTAATAGGCTTGAATCAAAAAGATATATACGCTGACTTAGATTACTCTTTGATAATAGGAGATTGGCTTTATGATATAAGCATAAATGACCCAGGTGACGGAGTAGTAGAAGTTGAGGATGCACAATTAAAAAACTTTTATCAAATTACGGCAGAGACTTTCACCATATTAAGTAATGACTTGATTAACTATGGAGAAAAAACGTTACACACCGCTCTACCGAGTTACACAGGGTATAATTTCTATGCACTTGATGAACCTGATTACTATGGTTTATCATATCGAATAGATATAAATGAAAATTACAATGGATTTATTACTGTTCAGGCAAATGATGCAGAATATTCAATGGATTATGATGACTATATTTTTACTACTCCAGATGAGGGAGCGCTTACTTTAAATGTAGAAAATATGCCAGTCAATTTCGGTGTATCTATTATAGATACTCAATCTTTTGGAATCTGGTACAACGAGGTGTTTCAGTCAGCTTCAGTAACTACTGAACAAATTGAATTACCTAAAGGAGAATTTTATTTAGAATTCTATGCAAACGGAAATAATACATCTTGGCAGTATCCTTATGGTTTTAGAATAGATTGGAGTCCAAACAATACAACACCAATATCAAATATATTTCAGGAAACTATAGGCGTTAGTGTTTATCCTAATCCTGTTTCAAAGAATTTAATCATCGACGATAAATCTGAAAATATTGATTATTTAATTTTAGAATTATTTGATGAATTAGGAAGGGTAATCTGGGGAAAAACTACAAATTCAAATAAGACTATTTTAAATATGGAAAGGTATCCAAGTGGGGTGTACTTACTAAAAATACGAAATGAAAATTTTTCAAAAACTAAAAGAATAATAAAAAATTAAGTAAAAAAAGACTGTGTCGAATAATGTGTATATGCTAATTGTCAGTAAAAGCTGGCAAGGCCAACATCAATAGTTCACCCCCCAAACCCCTCCAAAAACCCCGCAATCTTCCTATCATCAGACAGTCGCGGCACTTTATTCTGCCCACCAAGTTTACCTTGTGATTTCATATACTCACGAAATGCGCCTGCACGTAAAGGTCTGATTTTCAGTGGTTGCAAAATATTTCCCACAATCAAATCCTCATAATACGTATTTTGTCGAACGACCTGTGCATCCACTTTTTGTGCAAACTTTTCAAGGTCATCCGGCATATTATCAAACTCAATAAACCATTCGTGATAAGGCGTTTCGCCATTCGGCGGATTCACTTGTGGCGCGACGGTAAATTCGATAATTCGCACCCCTTCCTCATTCGCTACCGTCATCAATGCCTCCTCGACTTCCTTGCCGATAACGTGTTCGCCAAAGGCAGAAATGAAATGTTTGATACGTCCTGTGACGAGTAATTTGTATGGTTCGGTGGAGGTAAAACGGATAGTATCGCCGATATTATAGCCCCAAAGTCCCGCATTGCTATTGATGATAATGGCGTAATTGACACCAATTTCGACATCGCGCAGACTTACGCGAGTAGGATTTTCATTAAAAAATTCATCGGCAGGAACGAACTCGAAAAAGATACCCGAATTGGAATTGAGCAGCAGCGCGGGGTCGTTTTGTTCGTTTTGGAAAGCAATAAAACCCTCCGAAGCCGGATAGGTTTCGAGCGTGTCGATTTTCTTCCCAACCATCCCTTCCAACTTAGCGCGGTAGGGTTCAAAATTGACTCCACCATAAGCAAATAAAGAAAAATTTGGAAAAATATCTATGATATGATTTTTGCCTGTATAATCCAATAATCGCTCATAATACATCACCACCCAAGGTGGTATTCCGCTAATCATTCGCATATCTTCTTTCGCGGTTTCCTCTACGATTTTGTCGAGTTTTTGCTCCCAATCTTCTATACAGTTTGTAGTATAAGATGGCATTTGACTTGATTTCAACCAGTTGGGAATCAGATGATTAGATATACCCGATAAACGCCCGACGTATATACCGTTCACCATATCCATTTCAGGACTACCGGATAGGAAAATCAGTTTACCATCCAAGAATTTTGAATTACCCGTTTCGGCAATGTAATTAAAAGTCATATTACGCGCCGAACCGAAGTGATTGGGCAAACTATCCTTAGTAATCGGAATATATTTAACACCGGAAGTCGTGCCGGATGTCTTGGCAAAGTAAGTCGGTTTACCTGTCCACAATACGTCAGATTCACCATCTTTTACACGCTCAAAATACATTTTCAAAGCCTCATAATCGCGTACAGGAACACGCTGCGTGTAGTCCGTGTAACTGTGGATATTCGCAAAGTCATGGTCTTTTCCGAAAGACGTATTACTTCCTTTTTTAATTAGATTTTTAAAAATACTCTCTTGGTGCGCGACTGCATTGCGCGACCATTTTCGGATACTTCCGGCGGTGTATTTGGCGAGGGGTTTGACTAAGGTGGATTTGATGCCCATTTGTGTGATTTTTTGCAAAGATACAATTTGTACATTCCAAGCACCAAATTCCAAGCACCAAATTCTAATATGTAACTCAACTCGCGGTAATATTGTTCCACACGTTCCAGATTTTCAATCTCTTGTACACGCTCGTAACCGACTTTGGCGAGCCATTGTTTGAAGGGTTCTGCCTTTGGAGAAGGGATGGATTGGATGACACGGAAAATGCCTTCTACATTGGCACAATTTACCTTACGTCTTTTCCCGTCTTTGGCTTCCAATTTCAAACCGTTACAATTTGCAACGGTTTCATTTGACCCCTCATCTTTGAGGCGTTTTTTCAATACTCGCCAATAAACAGCAGGGTTTTTACTCGCTGTCAATACTTCAATGATATCTACAATGACAAACCACCATTCTTCATTATGCCACATACGGCGAATTTCTTTTTCTTGGAAAACAACTAATTTATTTTGGTCTTTTTTCATGGTAATTTTTCTCGTAACACGGACATTCCTGTCCGTGCTTTATGTGGCAAGGATAGGAATATTCGTGTTACGCTTAAAACAAATCAGGTCAAATGTAAACAAAAATATTTGTCATAAAAAAACTTAACACGCTAAAACATTCCCCAAACCCTATCCAGGAAGTCCTAAAAAAAGTTAATTTTGCAGGTCAAAAAACGGCAAACGGCAAACGACAAACGACAAACGGGTATTCCGTTCACCGTTCGTCGTCCAACGTTCACCGTCAAAAAAAAAGCATGAATTTTTTATATCCGTCGTTTTTGTGGGCATTATTGGCAATAGCCATTCCGATAATTATTCACTTGTTTTACTTTCGTCGCTTCAAGAAGGTGTATTTTACCAATGTAAAATTTCTGAAAGAAGTCAAGGAAGAAACCAGTTCGCGCAATCGCCTCAAGCATCTGTTGATACTGCTGAGTCGTATCGGGGCTGTTGTGGGTTTGGTCTTGGCATTCGCACAACCTTTTATTCCGAATAAGGATGTAGAGGTCAAAAAAGGAAAAAAGGCAGTCAGTTTGTTTGTTGATAACTCATTCAGTATGAGTTCTTTGAGTCAAGATGTACCTTTATTAGAAAAAGCCAAACAACGCGCCCGTGAGATAGTCGCAGCTTACTCGGTAGAAGATGAATTCCAAATTATTACCAATGATTTTGAAGGTCGTCACCAGCGATTAGTAGGCAAAGAGGACGCGATGTCTTACATTGATGAAATCGAAATTACACCTTCCGTCAAAGAAATTTCCAAGACTATCACGCGCCAAAAACAGGCACTCAATACGGGCGAGGCAGAAAATAAAACGCTCTATGTCATTTCTGATTTTCAAAAAAATATCACGGATTTTGATGAAAAAATGTTGGAAGATACGATGGTAGAAGTCAATCTTGTGCCTTTGCAATCTGTCCAAAGACGGAATATTGCGATTGATTCTTGTTGGTTTGAAGCACCCGTTCAAATGTTGAATCAGACCAATTCCTTAATTGTCAAAATCAGTAATTTGAGCGATGAAGCCGTTGAAGATGTGCGCCTCACCCTCAATCTCGACAATCAGGTGAAACCGCTCGGTGGTATGGACATTAAAGCGCGAGAATCGGCTTATGATACCGTCAATGTAACGATTTTGCGAACAGGCTGGCACGAGGCTACACTGGAGATTACGGATTTTCCGGTTCAATTTGACGATAAATATTTCTTCACTTTTAATGTGGCGGAAAAGGTCAACATTTTGGTCATCAATCAAAGTCGATCCAATAAATACATGGATGCCGTTTTTTCAAAAAATAATTATTTCAAAACGGACAATGTCACTGCCGGAAAAATTGATTATTCAAAACTCAAAGACTATCAATTGATTGTGGTCAATGAATTGCGAAATATTTCATCGGGACTGAGTTCGGAATTGCATCAATATGCGAAAAACGGCGGTCACGTCCTCCTCTTTCCTGATGATAATGCGAAGCCCGAAGATTACCGCAGCCTACTCCGCGCTTTCAATGCCAACGAACTCGAAACGTTCCAAAAACAAGACCGCACGGTTTCCTATATCAATCGCGAAGAATTTACCTTTAAAGATGTCTTTGAAAACACGCGACGGAATATAAAACTACCCGAAACACGTGGCAATTTTAGCCTCACACGTTATGGCGGAAGCCGTGAAGAGGTGATTATGCGTTATCGTGATGGCAGTACATTTTTGGGTAAATATCGGGCTGAAAAAGGCGCGCTTTTTTTTTGTTCTGCGCCATTGGACGTAAAGTATAGCGACCTCGCACGTAGCGGCGAAATCTTTGTACCCATGCTCTATAAAATGGCATTGGCATCAGGGCAAGATTGGCAAATTGCTTATACAATTGGCGAAGATAATCTGCTCGAAACCGATAATCGAATTACGGGTAATGAATTGGTTTACAAACTAAAAGGTAGCGCAGAGGAATTTATACCGGAACAGAAAAATATCGGCTCGAAAGTGATTCTGGGTATCAATAATCAAATCAAAGAAGCGGATTTTTACAAGTTGTTTTTGGAAAATGATAAACCGCTTTCGGTCTATGCCTTCAACTACGACCGCAAAGAATCCGAACTCGAATACCGCACCGAACCCGAACTCGAAGCCCTCGCAGGTACACAGGCAAGCGTCATCCGCTCGGGCGACCAAACAAATTTTACAGAACTGATAGGCGAGCGCAGTCGCGGCGTGATTTTGTGGAAATGGTTTTTGATTATGGCTTTGGCGTTTTTGTTGATTGAGACGCTTTTGGTGCGGTTGTGGAGGAGTTAACGCAAAATAATATGACAATAAAAATTAAAAATACACTGAAAGAATTAATTAAGGAAAATAGACTTGAAGGTGCCTTGAAACTATTAGATGGGTATGCTTCTAAAGAATCAAAAAAGTATGACCTATTAATCCGAATATGGCGACGATTTAATAGTGCGAAAGAAGAAAAAATCTCAGGAACGATTAGTAATAGTGAAGCTGACGTAAAGATTAATAAAGTAGCGAATGATTTGTTGGATTATGTAAATTCCTTGGAATGTAGCAGAGAAGATAACAGTGGGTTAATGTTTAATGAGGGAAAATCACCAAAGATGGGATTTATTGAAGACTTTAAGAACTTCTACAAAAACTCAAATAGTCAAATTCGAAAAAATGCAGATTTAAATGTATGGGAGTTCATATTGAAAGTTAATGCAGATATATTTGAATTAAAAAGAAAGTTAGATAGCTCTCGTGATGAAAATTCATCGCATATCGTTCAAAAAAACTTTGAAGATCCAGATTTCATAAAATCTTTTGAAGAAGCAATGAAAATCTCATCTAAAACAAAAGAATACTCCAAAAAAGAAATTCTCTCAAAGATTATCATTCAGAGGCTACAATCCGAAACTGAGTCTTTTGATGCAATATTAACTAAAAAGGCATTAGAAGTAATTGAATTCCTCACCAGTCATCAACTAAAAATTCTATCATACATCGCAATAATCCATTTTATTGATAATAATAAGAAGACGATCGACTTCAGTAAAATCAGCGAAAATGAATATCAAGACTACTTGGAGAAAAATCTGACTCATTTTCGTCCGAATGAAGTAGACCCTGCATCAATTGGATATTTAGAAGAATTAAATCTCATTCAAATAAAAAACTCTTATAGAGTTCCAAATTCAGTTTTGTTTCCAACCTACTTTGATGATAAACTTAGCAAAGCTTTCTATGCTACTGAAGTAGGTAAGAAGTTCGATTCAGATTGGCGTTCAACAAAATTGAGTACTTTATCGCTGACTACTACGGGAAGGTTTTTATGTAATATTCTCATTGATATAAATAAAGTTTATGTTTTTGTTTAAAGTAGTTTTACTTAAAGAGAATTAAAATCGACCCGAGTATATAAAAAAGATGTAATGTCACTTTGAATTAATGGATTTAACAGAAAAGCAAGAACTCCCTAAAACAACCTTTCCCATTCCTACTCACATTTAAAATAATACCAAGACCACATAAGGGGAAGCCACCTATTTATGTGACTGTTATTTGAAATGAATTGAGTATAAACGATGACTTTTCCTTTCACTTTTTACGCTTATGCCTTTCTCCCTAATGTATGATTTTGTATTTTTTGTATCGTTTTGATGGCATTTTGGTATCCTACTTGTACAGTAAAAACCAATATTTTTGCTCAACTTTGTCCGTCAATAACCTTCATAACTACATATCTCTATGAATAAATTATCTACTTTATTAGTTTTTTGCCTCATCTTTCTTTCAATTCCTATTGTTGTCACTGCACAGACTTACAATATCACCGATGGGATGACTACGACTACTTGTGGTGGTACTTTCTATGATACCGGTGGTCCGAATGGCGATTACAGCAATAATGAAGACATTGTACATACTTTCTGTGCAGATGATCCGACACAATGTCTAAGATTTGAATTTCAGACCTTCAATGCAGAAGGAGGGTTTATTGCTGATTTTCTGACTATTTATGACGGAACTTCTATGTTGGAAGAAGATGAAATAGGGGAATTGCTCGGAAGTTTAAGTAATCCGCTTGTTGTTTCCTCTACCGAAGGGTGTATCACTTTTGCTTTTAACTCTTGGTTCCTTGGAAGAGATGAGGGCTGGGAGGCAACCATCACTTGTACACCCTGCACTGCAAATGAACAAGACTGTCTTGGTGCTATTCCTGTATGTCAAGATACTTACTATCAGTCTTATTCTTATCTGGGAAAAGGAAATGATGTGGATTTTGAAGAGGCTGATTTCCTTTGTCTCAAGGATGGAGAAAAAAACTCCACTTGGTATGTATTTAATGTACAAGAATCAGGTGATTTGAGTTTTTTCATTACACCTGATGATGACTGTGATGATTATGACTGGGCAGTATGGGATATCACAGATTTAGATGCTTGCTGGAGGATAAATAATAATGACGATCCGGGTGTATTACTTAGTTGCAATTATGCCAATTCAATACCATCCTTAAGCATTTGCCCTTTAATAGATGATGGTCTAACCGGTCCTTCCAGTGCTAATGGTGGAACAACAAATTCAGAACCCCCCGAAGGCAAGCCCTATAATGCTGATATACCTGTACAAGTTGGGCGAACATACATGATATTGGTTAGTAATTTTGAGGATGTACCACAAGGGGGATACGAGTTGGACTTAAGTCCTTCCACCGCCGTCATCTTCGACGACACCGCACCAGAAATCCAACAAATACTAAACACACCACTTACTTGCAATGAGACAGAGATAAACATCGAATTTTCCGAACCAATAGTATGTAGTTCCATTCAACCGGAGGACTTCCAAGTGACCCAACCCGACGGAACTCAATTAAATGTACTCGCTCTCGAAACCAGTACTTGCAATGACGAAGATTTTATCAAAACGATAACTATAGTTACCGACCCTTTGACACAAGGTGGGATTCATACATTAGGTTTGATGGGAATGTTGGAAGATAACTGTGGTAATATACTCACCGATACCTCAATTGATTTTTTAGTAGAAACAATAGACGTGGACGCAGGTGAAGACATTACTTTCTGTAATGGCGAAACGCCAAATGCACTCGGTGGAAGCCCTACGAGTTCTACTGCCAATCAATACACATGGACGGCTGACCCTGCGAGTGGGACTACCTTTATTTCCGCTACGGATGTTGCCAATCCCACAATTGTCAATCCACAAAATATGCCTGCGGGTACATACAATTTTTATGTAGAAGCAGCTCTCGGTTCTTGTACAGCAGCCGATACCATAACCATAGTCGTAGAAGGATTTAGTATTAGCAACATCAGTTCACCCGTACCCGCGTGCAATGGAGTCGGTGGTCAGGCTGTGGTCGAACTTCTTGGAGGAATAGACCCTTTCGATTACAATTGGGAAGAGGCAGCTAATGTAGGAATTACCGTTTCTACGGATAGTTTGGCTATGGGACTGTCACCGGGAATATACAATGTAACCGTCACAGATTCAGGTGGCTGTGAAGCTACCGAAAGCGTATCTGTATCCAATCTACCGGGACCCACATTATCTTCGTCCGATAGTGAGCCTGCTACTTGCAATATGTCAAACGGTCAGGCAAGCGTAGTCGCTAATGGCGGTACACCGCCTTACATATTTTCATGGGAAAATGTCAATACTCCGGGAATGGTCATTTCTACAGATAGCGTCGCTACGGGGCTTGCTTCGGGAGGTTACACTGTTACCGTAAACAATAAAGACGGAAGTTGTCCGATAAGTCTCAGCCTTACAATCAACGAAGGAACCTGTTGTAATATAACAGTAGATAACACAGAAGTGGAAGATGCCACTTGTGGGATGGACAATGGCACAGTCACCCTCACACTTAGTAATATCAGTATATCCTCTCTTGAATGGGAAAATGTTTTAAATCCGGGCGCAAGTGTCGCTATGGGCAATGTAGCTTCTGGACTTCCCGCAGGAACATACAGTTATACCATTACAGACAATAATAATTGTGAATACATGAATGAGGTGACTATCGAAGGCTCGACCAATCCGGTTATTTCCATGCCAATGCCTGTCAATTCTACTTGTGGAGACCCTAATGGAACGGCATCTTTTTCTGTGGATGGCGGTACATATCCATATTTTTATAATTGGGAAGATACAGCAAATCCCGGAACAACCATCTCGACAGATAGCCTTGCTATCGGACTTGTAGGCAGCACGACTTACAATGTTACCGTTACAGACGATACAGGTTGTACAGATATTGGAATGATAAACTTGACGAATACACCCGGACCTGAAATCACCGATGTAACGGAGATTTCAGCAAACTGTAGCAGCGCAGACGGCACAGCAAGTATCGACATCAACGCAGGCGCAGGACAACAAACCTTTGTATGGGAAGATGCAATGGGCAACGAAGTCTCCACCAACCAAGTTGCCATGAACTTGCCCTCCGGCGCATACACAGTCACAGTCACAGACGCAAATGGCTGTACAGACACCGCAACCGCCAATATTAACGATGCAGATGGACCAATGATTTCCAATCCTACACCTACTCCGACACAGTGTGGAAGCAGCAACGGAACCGCAAGTGTCACCGTCACGGGCGGTGTATGGGAATACAACTTTAGTTGGGAAAATTCAATGGGAATGGAAGTCTCCACCGATTCCGTAGCAACTGGACTAACGGCAGACACATATACAGTGACCGTTATGGATAAAAATAATTGCGGAGATAATGAAACAATTGAAATAACAGATACACCCGGTCCGACATTGGGTAATCTTGAAGAATCTGCGCCACCATGCCCCGGTGACGATGGAATGGCAGTTATTACTTTGAACGGTGGTGCGCTTCCCTATTCAAATGAATTCGGTCTTACATTCACCTCACCTTTTGAAATCACAGCATCGCCCGGTACTTACGACATTACCTTTACGGATGCTAATAATTGTCCGATTACGGTTGATTATGTCATTCCTTCTGCCCAAGCTATCATCCTATCACCTACATCCGAAGATACAACTTGCGGTGAAGACAACGGCTCTATCACCATAAACGTTAGCGGAGGTATCAACCCACCTTATCAATATAGCCTTGATGGTATTACTTTCCAAACTGACAATGTGTTCAGCAATCTGTCCGCAGGAGACTATATTATTACTGTACAAGGCAATGTATGTTCGATAACCGCCAACTTGCCTACGACAATAACAAGCAGTTCGGAATTGAGTATTATGATTAATGAAAAAAATGCGACTTGTGGCGATGCTGACGGCGAAGCAACAGTCGATGTGATACAAGGCATGGGAACTGCTTATGCTTGGGAAAACGCTGCTAACCCCGGAACCGTCATTTCCACTGATGCAATGATTGCCGGACTTTCCTCTGGAACGTATAATGTAACCGTCACCGATGGAACTAATTGTACAGCTACTGCTACGGCAAATATCAGTGATGAAGGTGGACCTGTTATTGGAGAGCCGATTGTTTCTGATGCAAATTGTGATGATGTGGACGGCTCTATCGAAATCAGTGTAACAGGCGGTATGCCGGGTTATGTATTTGAATGGGAAGATGCCGATAATCCGGGAGTTATCATTGGTGCAGACAATGTGATAACGGGACTTTCGGGCGGAACATACAACGTAGTGGTCAGTGATGCTAATAATTGCGCTGCAAGTAGTAGTAGTATTATCAATGAACCGGGAAATCCAGTTATTTCTATTAATAAAAATGACCCTTTTTGTGGTAATAATGACGGTTTTATCGAAATTACGGTGACAGAAGGTACACCGAATTATATTTATGAATGGGAAAACGCAGAAGAGCCAGGCGTTACTATTTCCATTAGCAATATACTTAATAATTTGTCGGATGGTACATACAACCTAACGGTCACTGACGATGTAGGTTGTATAGCAACGGAAATGATCACACTTGATAGCATGGAAATACCCGTTATCTGGGGTACAAATGTGGTCTCCAATGCTACTTGTGGGCAAGAAGATGGCTCTGCTTTTGTTGGTGTCAATGGTGTAGAACCGCTTACATACCAATGGGAAAATGTTGCTTATCTGGGAGATATTGTTGGCAATGCAGCGACTGCGACCGAACTTGCTTCCGGCAATTATATTGTTGTGGTGACCGATGCAAATGGTTGTACTGCCACCTCTCCCACAGTATCTATCGGCGATGAGGGCGGACCTGAAATTAGGGCAGAAGGAATAGATGCTACCTGCGGACAAGCTAATGGCTCGGCGGTAATTATTGTGGATAGTGGGATACCTGATTTTTCGTATAATTGGGAAAATATCCTCAATCCGGGCGTTTCCATCTCTATCAATGATACGATAAATAATCTCGCAGAAGGAGACTATAACGTTACTGTTACAGACGGCAATGGCTGTATGGGATTTGAGTCAGTTACGATTGAGAGTACGGCGGGAATTATTTTTAATATGCCGAGTGTTGAGCAGCCCTCTTGTGCGGGTGCAGACGGTACGATTACCCTCAATCCGGTCGGCGGTTCATACTATTATACTTATCAATGGAGTAATGGAAATGACCAACAAGTTGGTGTGAACCTCACAGCCGGAACATATACCATCACGGTTACAGATGATGCCGGCTGTTCCGCTACTACGGAGGTTGAGCTTATCGGTGCGGATGCTATATTATTTGATATTACACCTACGGATGCAGGTTGCTCCGGTTCGAATGATGGTAGTATTACGATAGACAATGTTTCAGGCGGAAGCGGTGCGCCATATACCTATTCGGTTGATGGATTTTCTTTTAGTTCAGAAACTATTTTTGAAGATTTAAGTCCGGGAATGTACGATGTCATTGTACAAGATGCCGATAACTGTCAAGCGATAAATTCTGTTGAAATAGGAGCAGCTTCAGTCTTAGAAATGGACTATGGAGATGATGAAGAAATTGAACTTGGTGAAAGTGTAGATTTGCTTCCAGCGACTAATTTCCCGCTGGATGAAAGCCTTTATACTTGGACATGGAGCGAAGATAGTACGCTCATTTTTAATGACTTTTCATACAATCCAACAGCACAACCTACGACCACAACGACTTACGTAGTGACCGTTGCAGATACTTCGGGTTGCTCCGTAACGGATATGATTACCATTCGCATCAATCAGAATCGTGAAGTCTATATTCCTAATGCCTTTTCACCAAATTTTGACGGACAAAATGATATATTTATGGTCTATGGCGGTATAGGTGTGGCACAAGTTCGTACCATGCAAATATACGATCGTTGGGGCGGTATAGTCTTTGAAGGAAACAACTTTTCTACAGACAATCCTGTCTTTGGCTGGGATGGACAATACAGAGACAGTCAACTTAATCCGGGCGTGTATGTTTATTATATTGAAATTGATTTTACGGACGGCACATCCGACTCATATCGTGGTGATGTGACTTTAGTGAAATAGTATTTGAGTTTTTGTAAATACCGTAGGTTGTAAATTTCAATCCGCCCTTTGATTTTTTAGTTTGAGGCGAATTTTAAAAATTTCTATCTGCCCATATATACAATTGGTGAAAGAAATTAAATAAATTGTTCCATAATGCGCCGTAATTTTTTCTTCTAAAGAATTCAAAAAATCGTTGCATAGCCATAGCTACGGAACTATTTTTTGTGTTTTTTAGAAGGGAAAAGAACAA